>Ga0182742_1005236_pt1 | contig 11108 bp, 9 predicted proteins | sample eDN5th37CBELigMG_FD_128880 | JGI IMG/M metagenome (GOLD analysis project Ga0182742, IMG submission 128880) | Enriched Miracle-Growth compost microbial communities from Emeryville, California, USA - eDNA 5th pass 37_C BE-Lig MG (version 2)... ... | reverse complement strand
TGATGAGGTTGAAGAGGATGAAATCATCGCAAAAATTAAAACCCAAGTTGGAACGCAAAACATCCGCGCGCCTAAAGACGGAGAGATTGCCAACTTAGCGGCTAGCGAAGGCAGTACGGTTTCAAATGAAGAGCCATTTGCGATTGTAGCTGACCTTGAAACCATCAAGGTGAACTTCACGGTCACAGCTGATGTCCGGAACTTGTTTGAGGTTGATAAAAAAATGACGGCAACCATCAACAATAAAGAATATGAGGCATCAATCTCCTCTATTAGCACGATGCCAGATGATAGCGGTTTGTACCCAGTTGAGGCAATAGTAGAAAATGAAGAAAAAGAGATTTTACCAGGGATGGTAGCTGAACTGGCTGTTCCGGAAAAGCGGTTAAAAGACGCAGTAATTATTCCAACCGCGTCGATTGTTGAAGAAGACGATGAAACATATGTATATATTGTTGAAGACAATCTAGCAAGAAAACAAGCGGTCACTGTTGTGGAAACGCAATCTGTCGAGTCTGCGATTAAAGGGGAAGTCAAACAAGGAGATCAACTTGTGGTTACAGGTCAACTGACACTCTCTGATGGCGTTCAAGTGAACGTCGTGAAAGGAGAAAGTAAGTGAAACTTGTTGAAACGTCTGTAAAACGTCCAGTCGGCGTCATTATGATTGTGCTGGCCATCATCGCACTTGGCTTTGTTTCAGTCCGCAGCTTAGCAGTGGATCTTTTTCCTAAAATTGACCTTCCGATTGCGGTTGTGGCCACAAGCTATCAAGATGCCGCCCCAGAAGATGTAGAAAATTTAATCAGCCGTGTTCTTGAAGGCTCGGTTAGTACAGTAGAAGGGATTGATACGATTCAGTCCCAATCACAAGCAGGTTCTTCACTTGTAATGATGATGTTTAAAAATGATGTGGATTTGGATCAAGCGCTTCTCGATGTACGAGAAAAGGTTGATCAAGTGAAAGGAATGCTGCCAGAACAAGCAGGGGACCCTACTATTTTGCGATTCAGTCCTGAAGCAATGCCGGTGATGTATATCGGGTTAACAGGAAAAGACGCAGCTAAGCTCACAGAATTGAGCAATGAGCAAATTGTTCCTTATTTGGAGCGCCAAGGTGGCGTAGCATCGGTTTCTGTAGAGGGTGCCAAAGAACGTGAAATTCAGATTGAGTTAGATTTGGCAGCTATGCAGCAATATGGTGTGAATGCGCAGAATATCATTCAAGCGCTAAATAGCACGAATCAATCGGGTTCGGTAGGTACGGTCGATAAGGGGCAACAAAATCTTCAGTTAAGGGTGAAAGGAGAATTTGAGTCGGTTGAGGATATTGGCTCAACCATCATAAAAACTCCAACTGGAGCAAATATTCTACTAAAAGATGTCGCAGATGTTCAAGATACCTTTAACGAGACGACGTCAAGCGCGTTTGTGAATGGAGAAACCTCGCTTGTATTATCTGTCATGAAACAGACGGATGCGAACACCGTTGAAGTGGCGAACAACATCCGAAATAGCCTAGAAGGACTAGAAACCGAGTTGGGCTCCGACGTCGAACTCAAGGTTTTAATTGATACATCTGAATTTATCACGATGTCAATTGACTCTGTTATTTCGAATATTTTAATTGGTGGAGTCATTGCCGTCATTGTGTTGTTGTTGTTTTTAAATAGTGTAAGAGCTACGCTTGTTATTGGTCTTTCGATTCCAATTGCGCTGATTTCAACGTTTGCGCTTATGTATTTTACAGGTCAGACGTTGAATGTCCTTACACTTGGTGGTTTGGCGCTTGGTGTTGGGATGATGGTTGATAGCTCGATTGTTATTTTAGAAAATATTTATTCTTATCGAAAGAAAGGCTACAGTTTAAAAGAGGCGGCGATTACAGGTGCTTCTGAATTGGCTCCAGCAGTTATTGCTTCAACGACAACGACGATCGTCGTGTTTTTACCAATGGTGTTTGTTGAAGGAATTGCCTCAGACCTATTTATGCCATTAGGATTAGCAGTCGCCTTCTCACTTGTGGCCTCGCTTGTGGTCGCGATTACCTTGGTGCCAATGTTGTCTTCGAAGTTGTTGTCAAAGGCAATGGAGAAAGATGGACGTCGCACTTGGTTTGACCGCTTCCTTGACAAGGTTCGCACGCGATATAGCAGCGGGTTAAAAAGAATATTGAAATTCAGAAAAACGACTGTATTTATTACGATTTTAGCCATTGTCGGAAGTTTGGCGTTGATTCCTTTGATTGGTGCGGAACTAATGCCTGCAGCGGATCAAGGTCAAGCCCAAATTACTGTGGAGACCGAGGTCGGAACAAATTCGGATTATATGCTCGGAATTGTTGAGCAAGTGAATGAAATCATCGCTGAGTATGACGATGTGGTGGACGTTAGTTATGTAACGGTGAGCAACGGTGGGATGGGCATGATGGGGCCAACTTCATCCAATCAGGCCACATATACCCTGCAATTGATTCCAGTTTCGGAAAGGGATCAATCAACAACCGATATCATGCTCGAAATGGATGAAAAACTTCAATCGATTGCCGGGGCAGATATCACCGCGAGTGCAATGAATGCGGGCTTAAGCACTGGTAGTCCAATTCAAATCGAATTAAATGGTCCCGAGCATGAAGTTTTAAGAGAGTTATCCGATCAAGTGGTTGCGGAAATTTCCACAATTGATGGGGTGTTAAATCCATCTACTGGAGCATCCGAAGGTGTTCCCCAGATGAGTATAGTGATTGATGAGGGAAAAGCGGCGTCTTACGGCTTGACTCAAGAGCAAATTATGAGTCAAGTTCAGATGCAATTTATGGGTCAAACAGCAACACGTTATCGCGAAGAAGGGCAAGAAATGAATGTCGTGCTTGTCTATCCGGAGGGTGAACGTAGCACCATTAATGATGCCATGGATATGAAAATTCAAACCGCATCAGGTGCTCAAATTCCATTAGACGAAGTAGCAGATTTCATTGAAACTCAAGGACCGGTAGCGTTGCATAGACAAAATCAGCAACCACAAGCAAACGTTACTAGTGATATTTCTGGACGGAACTTGGCAAAGGTTACATCGGATATCGAGTCGCATCTTGATGCGATGAATTTCCCAGAAGGCTATAGCTACACCATAGGTGGTGACGCGGCCGACATGGCAGACGCTTTCGTTGACCTAGCAGTTGCTTTGGTTTTCTCGATTTTCTTGGTTTATGCCGTGATGGCGGTTCAGTTTGAAAACCTCTTATATCCATTTATTATCATGTTCGCCTTGCCAACAGCAGTGATTGGGGTTCTTGGTGGTTTGTTTATTGCAGATATCCCATTGAGTGTTCCTGCTTTTATTGGAATCATTATGCTCGCCGGGATTGTCGTGAACAACTCAATCGTGTTGGTGGATTACATCAATATTTTAAGAGGCCGTGGAATGGAACGGAATGAAGCCATTGTTGAGGCTGGACGAAGTAGGTTGCGCCCAATCTTAATGACGACGTTAACGACCGTTCTTGCCATGATTCCACTAGGGTTGGCTTTAGGAGAAGGAGCCGAAATGCAACAACCGCTTGCGATAACGATTATCTTTGGCTTAAGCGTATCGACTCTATTCACTTTATTCCTTGTCCCTGTCATCTACAGCATGTTTGACGACCTCACAAAATGGATGACTGGCCGACGAAAAAAACGCAAACCAAATATGGAAATTTAATGGATGGTGCCTGGCACCATCCATTTTTTTACCACAATTACCAACCGCTTCCTTGGAATCTGTTTTCCCACTTTCATATGTATGTCATAATAACAGAATAGAAGTCTTTAAGAGAGGGGGGACTGGCTTCATGCTCGATGTTGTGTATGGGGTTATTTTTGTTGTTGCGGTTTATTATATAGTAAGTTATCAGTTGAACTTGAAGAAAGCTGCTGAAATCGCTCATCAGGCTGTATATCCAAAGTCGAAGGAAGAGTTTGATAATATACTTATCCCGGCGGAATGGAAAGCAATGCAACCACTTTCAAAAACAGAGAAATCCTATCTTTATGTTAAATGGGGGACTGCTGGTGTCTTATTTTTAGCGACCATTTTGATGGGAATCATCCTTTTTACTGATTGGTTAAGTTCTTCTTTCTTTACCGTCATTTATTTCTTTTTTGTTATGATTCAAGCGATTCCACACCGAGGAAATTTATTTATTTTTCCAAATGGAGTGATTTTTAATGCTAAGTATTATTCTTCTAAACAAATTGAATCGTATAAAGTAGAACAAATCATTCGATGGCATGAATTGTATGGGTTAGACGACCGTGTTAACAATGGCTATAAATTGACTTTTTGCTTTAAAAAGTTCAATTTTTTTCAGAACAATTATGTCGTAGTGCCAGACCGACAGCAGTTAGAGCGACTGATTGGGCTGTTAAATGACCAAGGCATAACAGGCAGCGCAGTTCCGGTAAACGGAGACGGCAATGAGAAAGAAACCTACCAATTCAAGGGGTGATATTAAGATTATCTTAACCAAGAATATTTACCCTTCGACTTCTTTCCTACAAGAGGACGTATATAAAAGTAGGACGGAAATTTGGTTGTTTTCTATGTAGGTTTTTCTGTAGGGGAGAAAGCAGCCCACTTAACTAACGGACCCCGCCGTTCAATCCGTTAGTTTTTCCTAGCGTTGACACTGCTCTTGGGTTTGGGAGTGGGGAAATACGTTTGGCTAAAGATCAGAAAAGGATTTCTGATAATAATTCTTTGGGGTGGGAGAAAATGGATGGTGCCAGGCACTAACCATTTTCCCCAAAAAAAGCGAACTGACAGGTACTTATTTCACCACAAAATAGGGTGATACAAATTTACGCATAGACTGTATTTGCTGGTTTTATAGGTTAGTCTAATGGAACAAAAATAAGAGCCAACACCTGTACTTGAAGGTAAACGGATCAAAATATATGGATGTAAGAACTTATTGATTTTTACTTTGCCCTTGCCCTTGTTGAGGCACTTCTTGTGCTTCATTACCGGTGAGGTTGCCAACCGTTCCGCTAATCACATTAGCGAATTGATCAAAAGACTCCATTATTCCACCATGTACTTGACCGTCTAGCGGACTTGGTTGTGTCTTGTTGTTCTGCTTTTGACTTTGACTCTGACTCTGATTCTGATTCTGACTCTGATTCATCTGTTGCTGTCGGTTTTGATTCTCCATCCTGCATTCCTCCAATCAAATTTCCAATAAGCTTATTGTTCGATGAACAATCCCTCCTTTATACACATACACCACATTATTTTCCTGATTCCTTATGTATGTTTAGGTTCTTCCAGTTCAATTCCAGGTGACAGGCACCATCCAGTTTTCTGGGAACCTGTCTGATTTAACTATTGAAAAGATTCGAATATTTTTGTAGGATTCAAGCTATAAACACCGGGGGATGGAGGGAAACGGATGACAGAAGGTAAAGATGAGCAAAACCGTTTGCCGTTGGTGATGCGAACGGGGGAAAGAAGTCTTCGTTTTCAATTCGGAGACAAGCTGGACCAGGGAACGTATCAAAAGGTGCTTCACTTTTCAAGGCTTGTGGAGCAGGAGCGAGACATGCTCCTTCAAGAATGGGTTCCCAGTTATCACACCGTAACACTTTATTTTAAAAAAGCTCCCCAAAACATAAACAAGGTTATTGACCATTATTTAACCAAATGGCTGGAAGTCGATCGAACAATGTGCATAAAGACAAATAAACCATTAAGCATATCTAGAAAGGTTAGCATTCCGGTCTGTTATGATGAAGAATTTAGTTTGGATATGGAACGAATCAGCAACCATACGAACTTAAATAGGCAAGAAATCATAAACATGCATGCTGAGACTGTATATACCGTTTATATGATCGGTTTTTTACCTGGTTTTCCTTATTTAGGCGAGTTAAATAAAAAGCTTGCGACACCGCGACTCGAAAGCCCAAGACGAAGAGTTGCAAAAGGGACGGTTGGAATTGGAGGGCAGCAGACGGGAATCTACCCATTAGAAAGCCCGGGAGGTTGGAACATTATTGGGAAAACACCGCTAGATTTATTTCACCCCGACAGGAAGGAACCATTTTTGCTACAAACGGGCGACCAACTGGCTTTTCAACCAATTAGCGAGCACGAATTTTACACCATGGAGAAACAACTTAAGCAGCAGCCTATGTTGATTAACGATTTCATTAACTGAACCCTACTGCAGGTTAAGAAAAGATAAACGGGAAGAGGAGGAGTTTTATGCGAATTGATTTAAATGCGGATATCGGTGAAAGCTTTGGTGCCTATAAAATTGGGGAAGATGACAAGTTGCTATCTCATATCACTTCGGCCAATATTGCGTGCGGCTTTCATGCTGGGGATTTTCATGTGATGAGTCGAACAGTAAAGCTTGCGAAGGAAAAAGGCGTTGGAGTAGGAGCTCATCCAGGTTACCCGGACATTCAAGGGTTTGGAAGACGAGAGCTAGTGATGACACCACAAGAAATTTACGAAATGGTTATATATCAGATTGGTGCTTTGCAGGGGTTTTGTAAAATTTACGATGTCCCCTTACAACATGTAAAGCCACATGGAGCTTTATACAATGCAGCAGCTGTAAACAGAAAGATTGCGGAGGCGATAGCGGAAGCAGTATATGATGTGGCGCCGGAATCAATTCTATTTGGATTATGCAACAGTGAATTGATTTTGGCAGGAAAACAGCGAGGGTTAAAAACGGCTGCAGAGGCTTTTGCTGATCGGCGGTATACGGATGAAGGAAAGTTAGTCTCGCGGCAACAACCTCATGCGGTTTTACCTACATTTGCTGAAATTCTTGAGCAAGTAAAACAAATCCTTCTTCATCAACGGGTTCAAACAGAGTCAGGTCAATGGTGCCGGTTACAGGCAGATACGATCTGTTTTCACGGCGATGGTGCAAATGTGGCTGAGCATACTGCGCAAATCCGCCAGGCATTGGAAAACGAAGAAATCAAAGTTCTTAGGGTTGGAATTTAAAATGATTCCACTGTTAAAAGTGAAAAGCCCCGGTACCTACAGTTCGATTCAAGATTCAGGTAGGTTTGGCTACCAGCGATATGGTGTTCCTGCTTCAGGAGCAATGGATAAAAAAGCGTTTAATTTGGGCCATTATATTCTTGGAAACAAAGATAAACCGCCAGCTCTTGAATTTTTTTTCGGAGGCCAAAAGTTTGAAGTATTGAGCGACCATCGGATTGTTCTAGTTGGTGCAGATCTAGGCGCAAAATTGGATGGAGAACCATGTCCAAGGTGGAAAACGGTTCCTATCTATAAAGGGCAGGTTTTAGAATTTACGAGGATGGTTGAAGGAAGCATTGCTTATTTAATCCCAGAAGGGGGCTTCCGTGCTAAAAGATTTCTAGGGAGTGCTTCGGTTTATCCAAAAGGCAAGCTTGGAACCATATTAACAAAAGAGCAGATCTTATATGCAAATCAAGCTGCACAAAGTACATTTAAAAGAGGACTTTCACCTGCGAAAATTCCAAAATACCAACAAAACATAAATGTAAGTGTTTGGAGAAGCCCACATTTGGATTATTTTACGAAAGATGCGCTTGACCAATTTATCCGGTCTTCCTATACGCTAAAAGCTGGTGACCGGATGGGGTATCTTTTAGATGGCCCAAAGTTGGAATTTCGTAAAAGTAGTGACTTGTTGTCAGAAGCGACTCAATTTGGAACCGTTCAAGTACCTAATAGCGGTCAGCCGATTATATTAATGGCAGATGCGCAAACGGTTGGTGGCTATGCTACGATTGGAAAGATTGCTGAGGATGATTTATGGAAAGTTGCACAACTACAAATAGGTGGAGAGATCACATTTGAGTGGGAAGATGAAAATATTTTTTAATTCACCACCTATTTCCATTGATTCTCTATCCAACATTGGGTATTATATAAACATAAGCTGCGTTGTTCGTAATCGTATTTAAGTTTTAACCTTTAAGCTGTAATAGGGAGTTTTACATCGAAACTGAATTGACAGGCCTCCGTCTATATGACAAAGAGGACAGGCAGGAAGGTTTCTGCGAACACCCACTTTGAGGAGTGGTGGTTTAAAACTTTCTTATCTAACATTACGGCAAATGCGGCTGTACATAATAGTAGAACTCACAAACCAGTTTCCAATCGGAAGCTGGTTTTTTATGTTGCTTAGCTTGAGTTCATAAAAGACTATTTTCGTAAAGATTGTTGTTAAAATCCTATAGCCGATTTTAACGTGGGATAAGCCATTTTATGCGTTCATACTAAGTTTACTGGCTCTTTTCTCCTGAATTTAAAGTTGCTGTCCAGTGAAAACACAGCTAATTCTCTTATTCTTTATATTTAAAAGCAAAAAAGTTTGAGAAAAGAGCGTTCTAAAAAAAGAATGCTTCTTTAAGAGGTAAGCACCCTTTTTATGTAAAAAATGAAATTTATGTTCAGGGCTAAGCATTTGTTACGCTGAAAGTAATCGGGGGTTTGAATCGTCTGCAAGGACCATTGAGGTGATTATTTTGCTACTTTCTGCGCACAAAGACGGCACTTTGCGCATTTCTGACACTGTTTTTGTTCTTTCTTTTCTCCTTTTTGTTTGTACGCAATTTTTACGGTCATGTTTATTCTCCTTTCCATTGTGAAGACATTAAATATGTATTTTTTTATAGCGGAATGGTCAGACAATGACCATTCCTAATTTGGTTGGGTTTAAGCCTGCTTCTGAACGTCCGAACCATCTACAGCGGATAAAACCACTTTTTCCTTCGTAGGTTTCTGTTCTTCCTCGTTATTCACTAAGTCACGTGTGGCTTTTTTAAACTCTTTTAAGGTATTTCCAAAAGCTCTCCCAATTTCAGGCAACTTCGAAGGACCAAAAATAATCAACGCCAGTACCAAAATCAAAATCAACCCAGGAACCCCAATATTCTGCAACATCATTTAACCTCCTAATTTTTGGATGGTGCCTGGCACCATCCATTTTTATGGGAATTAAGTGGGAGTTCTCTGGAAGGTGTCAGGCACCTTCCAGGAATTTACCAACTGTTAAAGGATTGGCATGCCGTGGCGCTCTAATGCAGCGGCTTCGAGTAGGCTCATGCCTTGGTCTTCAGCGAAAGCTGCAAGCTTATCAGAGACGACTGGTCCAAGGTTTGCAGGAGGTGCTGCATATCCCATGGCTCGTTGGCGGGCAGCGTTGCGGCGGGCGAATGGTCCCCAAATCGCAAACGTAATCCCTGGAGTTTGAACGTTCACAAAGAATGTGTTGCCATCGGTAGAGAAAGTAGGGCCAGCAAACTCCGATCCGTTCAACGTGTTTTCAGCGAAGGTATACACATTTCCTTCAGGGGTCATCCCGATGATTCTGTCGTTGCCACCGCCATCTTCCGCGATCCAAAGGTCGCCCCATGGCGTCATACAAATATTGTCTGGCATCTCTAAGTCGTTCTTATCTGTCGATTCATAGAAAAGCTCTAGTGTATTCGTGGCAGGAAAGTAGCGGTATACTCGGCCAAGACTTCCATCTCCCGCACTTGTATCATCAAACCAGAACACACCTGCGGAAAAGAAAGCCCCCTCTAAGCGGCTAAACTGAATACAACCTTTATCTTTCGCATCTTGTTGGGCGCGCTCAGGATTGACTTCTTTCCATACGACACCAAACTGTTGGCCTCTTTCAAACGTGCTCGCTTTAGATGCAGGAAGTTCATCAATGGCTAATGCTTCTAATTTGCCGCCTTTTTGCAGTGAGCCAAGCGTCTGGCTTCGATCATTTGGAGTAAAGCGATAAAGGAAGCTTGGACTTGCGTCTTCTGTTAAATACCAGACGCCTGTTTCCGGATCAACAGCACATGCTTCATGTGAAAAATAACCCATGTCACGAATCGGAGTACGTGACATTTCATTTTCAGGGTCAAGTGGATTGACTTCAAACACAAAACCGTGTCCCATATTACGTGTTTCCTCACAAGTTAACCACGTTCCCCAAGTAGTTGCTCCGCCGGCACAGTTCCGAATTGTACCGGAACTTGTGACGTACTCTTTAATGACTTCACGGTTAGGGCCAACAATTAATGCAGTTGTACCACCAGCTGCGCCTTTACTCCAAGGGTTTTTCCCGTTAACAGGATATTGCGAGTTTGTACTATTTTCATGGTTGCGGACAAGAATCGTTGTGTTTTTCTCTCCCTTATACGCAGCCATACCATCTAACATCGCAGGAACTAAGTCTCCATTGGACATGGGATCGCCTGTTTTTGAAATAATCTTGTAATGAAATCCTTTTGGAAGGTCAAGTATCCCATTTGGGTCCTTTACGAGAGGACCATATCCACCAAAACCACTCGTTGGATTGGTTGGTGTTGCTGCAGATGCCGTAGCGATTCCCCCGAGTGATGAAATTCCAGTAGTTCCGAGTGCCAGCGCTAATGTACTAGCTCCGCCAACTTTTAAAAAATCACGTCTGTTCATTCCGTTATTGCTAGAATTCATTCTCCATTCCTCCAGCTCCTAGTATTATGGGATGCACTTGTCCTTTGTCCCATCTCCCTATTAAAAGTTATCAGACTATTCTTAACGGAACGTTAAAGCTTTGTAATACTTTGTTAAAACTAGCAGAACAAGCTCTGTATCCTGTTTTCTACTTGTGAAACTTACAGATTAAGTTAATTTTAGTAGTCAATAGTCATAGAATTAAAAAGTGATATCCCAAACAAGAAATTAGAAATAGGTAGAAGGGCTATTTTTATTTGAAGATTTTGTGGATTTAGTATTGATTTTATAAATAAATGGTAAAAACTTATTACTTGATAAAAAGGGGTAAAAAAGCCTAATTTTTGCGAGGGATTATTGTTTATCAGTGAAAAAGTTAAGTCTTAATACCTTGTCACCTTCGATAGATCTAGTTCTTTAAACCTAAATAATTATGTTTGAATATCTTCATACACCCATTTTCCCCTGAAGAACGACTCCCCAAGTTCTTTATTTTCACACTGAATCATTGTTATAATCGTTAAGATATAAATAGTAAATAACTAGTTTAATTGGAAAAAAGAAGGTGTACATATGGGGATCAATGTGGGCCTAGCGCAAGCACAGGCAGG
>Ga0182742_1005234_pt1 | contig 11119 bp, 8 predicted proteins | sample eDN5th37CBELigMG_FD_128880 | JGI IMG/M metagenome (GOLD analysis project Ga0182742, IMG submission 128880) | Enriched Miracle-Growth compost microbial communities from Emeryville, California, USA - eDNA 5th pass 37_C BE-Lig MG (version 2)... ... | reverse complement strand
CGCCACGGTCAGCTTCCTGTTCACCACACCCGGTGTGGGCGAGCCCGCAGGCGGAGGATTTCCGGCGCTGTCATCGACCGGCCAGTTCCTGTTGAAAGACGTTCCCTTGCTTGGCCTTTCTCTGTGGACCCTGGTGGACGCCGTCAAGGCATCACGCAACCGGGCCCGCTAGGCGCAACCAGCGCCTGCGGGCAGCGGCGAACAGAGTTGGCATCACGATGCGTCGATCTCTCCCCGCAGGTCAGGGACCCGTTGGACACTGGAACACCGGTCGCCGGGATTACCCGGACACCGGCGTGCGTTGCCCGGTGAGACCGCGACTGAAAGTGAGCACCGACCGTGGCTACTCCTTCGGATCCTGCGCATCTGCCCCGCCTTGCCGTGGCCCTGGACGGCACGGGATGGCATCCGGCGTCGTGGCGTGAACCCGATGCCCGGCCCGCCGAGGTGCTGCGCGCGGGCTACTGGACAGATCTGATCGGTGCGGCCGAACACGGCCTGATCGACTTCGTGACCATCGAGGACGGCCTCACGCTGCAGTCCGATCACCCGTTCCGGCCCGACGACCGCACCGACCGGCTCCGCGGGCGACTCGACGCGGTCCTGATCGCCTCCCGTGTCGCACCGACCACCCGCCACATCGGGCTGATCCCGACCGCGGTCACCACGTTCACCGAGCCCTTCCACATCTCCAAGGCCGTGGCCACGCTCGACTACGTCAGCACCGGGCGGGCCGGGGTGCGTGTCCAGGTGTCGTCACGGCGTGACGCCGCGGCGCACTTCGGGCGCAGGCAGTTCCCCGACGACCGGGCCGCGCTGGTCGCCGAACTGTTCGGCGAGGCCACCGACTACGTCGAGGTGCTCCGCCGGCTGTGGGACTCGTGGGAGGACGACGCCGAGATCCGTGACGTCTCCACCGGACGGTTCATCGACCGGGACAAGCTGCACTACATCGACTTCGTCGGCCCACACTTCTCGGTAAAGGGCCCGTCCATCACGCCGCGGCCGCCGCAGGGACAGCCTGTCGTGGCCGCGCTCGGCCACGTCGACGCCGCGTACCGACTGATCGCCACGAGCGCCGACGTCGGTTTCATCACGCCGCACAGCACGCAGGAGGTCACGTCGCTGGTCGAGACCATCGCAGGGCACCGGCCCGCCGACACCGAACCCGTCCGCGTGTTCGCCGACGTCGTGGTTTTCCTCGATGACACCGCGGCCGGTGCGCAGGCCCGGCGGGACCGGCTCGACGAGGTGGCCGGGTCCGAATACGTCAGCGACGCCGAGATCTTCGCGGGGACACCGGCGCAGCTGGCCGACCTGGTGCAACAGTGGCACGCCGCGGGTGCCAGCGGGTTGCGGTTGCGTCCGGCGACACTCCCCCACGATCTGCGCCAGATCACCGACGGCCTGGTGCCGGAACTACAGCGGCGCGGTGCTTTCCGCGACGGGTACGACACCACGACCCTACGCGGTCTGCTGGGCCTGCCCAGGCCCGCCAACCGCTACGCGACTGCCTGAATCCGACGAGAGACATCCCGATGAGCAAGCCGACCAAGCAGATTCACCTCGCCGCCCACTTCCCCGGCGTCAACAACACCACGGTGTGGAGTGATCCCGCGTCGGGCAGCCATATCGACTTCGCGTCGTTCGTGCACTTCGCCCAGACCGCCGAGCGCGGCAAGTTCGATTTCATGTTCCTCGCCGAAGGCCTGCGCCTACGCGAACAGGGCGGTGCCATATACGATCTCGACGTCGTCGGCCGCCCCGACACGTTCACGGTGCTCGCCGCGCTGGCGGCCGTCACCGACCGTCTCGGATTGACCGGCACCATCAACTCCACGTTCAACGAGCCCTACGAGGTGGCACGCCAGTTCGCGTCGCTCGACCACCTCTCGGACGGCCGGGCCGCCTGGAACGTCGTCACATCGTGGGATGCGTTCACCGGGGAGAACTTCCGCCGCGGCGGGTTCCTGCCGGAGCACCAGCGGTATGAGCGCGCCGAGAGCTTCCTGGCCGCCGCGCACACCCTGTTCGACTCATGGCGCGGCGACGAGATCATCGCCGACAAGACCACCGGGGTGTTCCTGTCCGATCCCACCGCGGGCGAGTTCTCCTACCACAACGACCATTTCGACATCAGTGGCCGCTTCAACGTGCCGCGCAGCCCACAGGGCCGCCCGGTGATCTTCCAGGCCGGCGACTCCGATCACGGCCGCGAGTTCGCCGCGGCCGCCGCCGACGCCATCTTCTCCCGGCACGGCACGCTGGAGGCCGGCCAACAGTTCTTCGCCGACGTGAAGGGCCGCCTCGCCAAGTACGGCCGGCGCCACTCCGACCTGCTGATCCTGCCCGCCGCGACATTCGTGCTCGGGGACACCGATGCCGAGGCCGCCGACATCGCCCACGAGGTGCGGCTGGCCCAGGTCTCTCCGGCCACGGCGATCAAGTTCCTCGAACAGCTCTGGAACCGGGACCTTTCCGACCACGACCCGGACGGGCCACTACCCTCGGTCGATCCGGTGGTCGGCGAGAACACCATCGCCAAGGGCCGCGCGAGCGTGCGCATGTACCGCGATCCGATCGCCACGGCCAACGAGTGGCGCGCCAAGGCCGAGGCCGAGAACCTCACCACACGTGAGCTGATCATCGAGGTCACCGGGCGGCAGAACTTCATCGGCTCGCCCACCACGGTCGCCGAGCAGATCGATCATCTGGTGCAGTCCGACGCCAGTGACGGCTTCATCCTGGTGCCGCACGTGACGCCGGGCGGGCTCGACCCGTTCGTCGACAAGGTGGTGCCGCTACTGCAGGAACGTGGCGTGTTCCGCACCGAGTACGAGGGCACGACGCTGCGCGACCATCTCGGCCTGGCGCACCCCGATCGCGGCGCCGAACCCGCCGCGGCCACCGGTTAGTCCGCGTCAGGGTTTTCGCCAGGCTCTTGGCCGGGATCCTCGCGCGGCTTCCACTCCCAACTCGCGCCCGCGGTCAGGGTGCCCGGTTCGAGTTCGGTGCGTCCTGCATCACGCACGTGGACCGTCTGTTCCAGGATTTCGTGTGGTTTGCCGCCGATCACGATGACCGGATGCCCGTACTCGATGCCGTAGAGCTTGAGCGCTGCGTGGACGGCGTGCGCCGCGGCCTTGCCGCGCGACATCTTGGCGTTCGAGTTGATCCTGATGACCAGTCGCTTCTCACCGTCACTCGCGGCGTCGTCACTCGTCGGGTCCGCATCCATGCCACGAGACTAGCCAGGCGTGTGCGAGCCGAGCTATGCCGACGTGCGCTGCTCGACCGTCGCGGCGGCCTCGCCCTCTGCCAGCCCGGCGAGCGCCTGCGGCAACGCATCCCGGTACAGCACGCCGAGGCGCTGGGTGGCGCGCGTGAGCGCGACGTAGAGTTCGGCCGCGCCGCGCGGCCCGTCGGCGAGGATCTGTTCGGGTTCGACCACCAGGACCGCGTCGAATTCCAGGCCCTTGGTTTCCGACGGCGGCACGGTTCCCGGCACATCCGGTGGCCCGATGACCACGCTGGTGCCCTCCCGCCCGGCTTCCTCGCTGACGAATTCGGCGATGGCCGAGGTGATGTCGTCGTCGGTGACCTGCCGCGCCCACGGCGCCACACCGCACGCGCGCACCGAGTCCGGCGGCGTGGCGTCCGGCGCGAACTCGGCGAGCACGGCAGCCGCGACGGCCATGATCTCGGCGGGCGTGCGGTAGTTCACCGAAAGCGACTTGTAGACCCAGCGGCCCGGCACGTACGAATCGAGCATGGCACCCCACGACCGGGCACCGGCGGGTGACCGTCGCTGCGCCAGGTCTCCCACGATGGTGAACGAGCGCCGTGGGCAGCGCCGCATCAGCAGTCGCCAGTCCATCTCGGAGAGTTCCTGCGCCTCGTCGACCACGACGTGGCCGTAGGTCCACTCGCGGTCGGCGGCCGCGCGCTCACTGAGCTCGCGGTTGTCCTGCTCCTTGAAGCGGTCGGCCAGTTCCTCGGCGTCGATGAGGTCCTGTGCCAGCAGGTGATCCTCGTCGTCCATGAGGTCCTCGCGGTCGACCATGAGGTCCAGCACGCCCGCGGCGTAGGCCTCTTCTTCGCGGCGCTCACGCTCGGCGGCCTCGTCGGCGGCCTTGTTGCGCCCCAACAGGTCGACCAGTTCGTCGAGCAGTGGGACGTCGGACACCGTCCACGCCTCGCCGTCGGCGCGCCACAGGCACTCGGGCGCCCCGGCCGCGCGCAGCCGTTCGTGCGACGTATAGAGCTGCGCGAGAACGTCTTCCGGCGTGAGGATCGGCCACAGCGCGTCGAGTGCGGCATTGAACTGCTCGTGGTCCTCAAGCTCTCCGACGACGTCGGCGCGCATCTTCTCCCACGCGTGCTTGTCGTCGCGCGTCAGCCAGCCCCGCCCGATACGGGCCACCGCCCGCTCGGTCACCACATAGGTGACGACGTCGACGAACTCGGCACGGGCCTCGTTGTGCGGCAGGCCGGTCTTGCGGGCCTCGTCGCGGGCCCATTTCGCGGTCTCCGCGTCGATGCGCATCGTGACGTCGGACAGATCGATCGGGATCGGCTCGGACGGCAGTTCCTGCCGGTCGGCCACAGCGGCCTTGAGCACGTCGAGGATCTTCAGCGAGCCCTTGACCTCGGCCGCCTCGGGCGTGTCCTCAGCGGTGACGTGCAGGCCGGGTACGAAGTCGCCGGGCGTCATGAACACCGCGTCCGATTCACCCAGCGACGGCAGCACCCGGCCGATGTGGTTGAGGAACGCGGGGGTGGGCCCCACCACGAGCACACCGTGGCGCTCCATCTGCTTGCGGTAGGTGTAGAGCAGGTACGCCACGCGGTGCAGCGCCACCACGGTCTTGCCGGTGCCCGGGCCGCCCTCGATCACCAGCACGCCGGTGTGGTCGAGGCGGATGACCTCGTCCTGCTCGGCCTGGATGGTCGCGACGATGTCGCGCATGCCCTCGCCGCGCGGAGCGTTGACGGCCGCGAGCAGCGCGGCGTCGTTGGTGGCGTCGTGCTCGGAGCCCGTCGGCCGTCCGAGGATCTCGTCGGTGAAGTCGACCACCTTGCGGCCCAGGGTGTGAAATTGGCGGCGGCGCCGCATGTTCTCCGGGTTCGCTGCCGTCGCGACGTAGAACGGGCGCGCCATCGGGGCGCGCCAGTCGAGCAGCAGCGGCTCGAAGTCGTTGTCACGGTCGAAGATGCCGAGACGTCCGATGTAGAGCCGCTCGTCGGCGAGCGTGTCCAACCGGCCGAAGCACAATCCGTTGTCGGCGACGTTGAGCCGGGCGATGTCCTTGGCCAGCGCCCGGACCTCGGCGTCGCGTTCCACGGCAGTGCCACCGTGCTCGCGCAGCGCGGCGGCGTACCTGCGCTGTGACTGCGTCCGCTCGGCGTCCAGCCGCGCGTAGAGCCCGGCGACGTACTCGCGCTCGGACTGCAGTTCGTCCTCGTAGTCCCGACCTGACACGTACCCTCACATCTTCGAGTTCTGGCTTGGGCCAGCGATTTTGCACCACCACCCCGGTCTTGCCGCAAGACCCCGTCCCGGCGGTATGGTGAAAGAGCAAGAGTACGCCGCACTCGGCGGCGCGACGAATCGTCGCAGATCCGACCGATCGAGGCTCAGCCCTCGCGCAGCAGCGCCACGTCGGACACCATGCGGATGTGCTCGGCCATGGCCTGTGCCGCGGCCTGCGAATCCTGCTTGCGGATCGCGTCGGCGATACGCCGATGGCCTTCCAGCGACGCGCGCGGCCGGTTCTCCTGCGACAGCGACTCGATCCGCGTTTCCCGGATCAACCCCGCGATCTCGTGCATGAGCTTGGCCAGCAACGACGAATGCGCCGCGGATGTGATTGCCTCGTGGAACATTTCGTCGCCCATGACGCCGCGTTCGCCGGCTTCGACTTCCTTTTCCATCGTCGCGATGGCCGCGTCGATCGCCGCCATCTCGGCGTCGGTGCGCCGCGCCGCCGCGAGTTCGGCGAGCTTGACCTCGAGTGCCTCGCGGGCCTCGATGATGTCGGGGATACGGTCGGCGTGCTCACGCAGGGCCCGGATGGAGCCCTCCTCGGTGGGCCTGCGGATGAGGATCGCGCCGTCGCCGTGCCGTACCGACAGCACGCCCTGCACCTCGAGGGCCACGAGCGCCTGGCTGAGCGACGCACGGCTCACCCCCAGCTTGGCCGCCAGGTCACGCTCGGCGGGCAGCCGATCCCCCGGCTCCATCTCATTGCTGTAGATGTATGCGCACAACTGCTCGACGATGACCTCGTAGAGCCGCGGACGCGTTACTGGTCTCAGTTGCTCAGCCACTAGCTCACCCACTCTCTGAACCAAACAATACCCGCCGACCAGTGACAGGATGAGTAGGACGGCTCACACCCGCCTATTGACAGTGATTCGTCCCACTGGTGTACTGGCTAGGCCAGTGCTCCACTGGTTCACCGCTCGCACGACGTTCGGAGTTCCCGATGCCGCTCGAACTGATCCCGATTCTTGCCCTCATCGCGATGTTCGCAGCGGCGACGCTGCTCCCCATCAACATGGGCACGCTGGGCTTCGTCGCCGCCTTCCTCGTCGGCACGATCGCCGTCGGTATGGATACCGACGACATCATCGCCGGGTTTCCCAGCGATTTGTTCCTGACGCTGGTCGGCGTCACCTATCTGTTTGCCATAGCGCAGAACAACGGCACCGTGGACCTCATGGTCCGCGGCGCGTTACGCCTGGTCAGAGGCCGTGTGGCCTTCATACCGTGGGTGATGTTCGGCATCACCGCGGTGCTGACCGCACTGGGCGCCCTCGGACCCGCCGCGGTCGCCATCATCGCGCCGATCGCGCTGACCTTCGCCCGCAAATACCGCATCAACGCCCTGCTGATGGGCATGATGGTCATCCACGGCGCCCAGGCCGGCGGGTTCTCCCCCATCAGCATCTACGGCGTCACCGTCAACAACATCGTCGCCAAGGCCGGCCTACTCAACAGCCCGCTGGCGCTGTTCCTCGGCAGCTTCTTCTTCAACGCCGCCATCGGTGTACTGCTGTTCATCTTCCTGGGCGGCCGCAAACTGCTCGGGCAGACCACCGCGAGCTTCGAAGGTGACGGCGCGATCGAGGCCGACGGCACCGGAGGCCCGGGAGGAGGCTCCACGGGCGGTGGTGGCTCCGCACCGTCGGGCGGGGGCAGCCCGGTTTTCTCCGGCCACGGCACGCAGGCCTCGGCGGCCACGCTGACCGCACCGCCGAACACGCCAACCAGCCCCCTGCCCCGACGCGCGGCATCCTTCGACCAGATCCTCACGCTCATCGGCCTCGGCGCGCTCGGGCTGTTCTCGCTGATCCTCGACCTCGACGTCGGCTTCGTCGCGATGACCGTGGCCGCGGTGCTGGCCCTCGCCTCGCCCAAGGCCCAAAAGGGCGCGGTGTCGCAGATCAGCTGGTCCACGGTGCTGCTGATCGGCGGCGTGCTCACCTTCGTGGGCGTCCTGCAGGAGGCCGGCACGGTCGAATGGGTCGGCAACGGCGTTGCGAAGCTCGGCATGCCGCTTCTGGTGGCGCTGCTGCTGTGCTACCTCGGCGGGATCGTCTCGGCGTTCGCATCCTCGACCGCGATCCTGGGAGCCACCATCCCCCTTGCGGTTCCGCTGCTGCTGGCCGGTGACATCGGACCGATCGGGGTGGTCGTCGCACTCGCGATCGCCTCGACCATCGTCGACGTCAGCCCGTTCTCGACCAACGGCGCCCTGGTGCTCGCCAACGCCCAAGGCGTGGATCGCGACGTGTTCTACCGGCAGATCCTCAAATACAGCGGCCTGGTGATCGCGATCGGACCGCTCGTGGCCTGGGCGGCGCTGGTCCTGCCCGGCTGGCTGTAACCACCCCATAGGCGAATCGACCCGAGGCGGAATCCCGCCTCGGGCATTCGTCGTATCACGCGCGAGTTGAGGCCGAATTTCCTTGTGGCTCAAGTCACCTCATTTTTCCGGGCCACCCGTTGACTTCAGTGACATCCGGTGTTGTGCTGAAGTGGCTAGTCCACTCAGCCACTAGATCTCCGAGCCAGACCGATTCAGGGAGGCCCCCATGACGGACACCATCCACCCGAGCGACGGACCACAGTTGGCGTTGTCGGCCGGCCCCTTGGCCGACCTCACGGTCGTCGATCTGACCCGCGCACTCGCAGGCCCGCACGCCGCGATGATGCTGGGCGATCTCGGCGCCGACGTCATCAAGGTCGAGAGTCCCGTTGGCGGTGACGACACCCGCGGCTGGGGGCCACCGTTCATCGAACCCACCGGGGCAGAACGGGAATCGACCTACTTCCTGAGCGCCAACCGCAACAAGAAGTCCGTCACGCTCGACCTGAAGAGCCCCTTGGGTCGCGACGCGCTGACCGAACTGCTGCGCCGCGCCGACGTCCTCATGGAGAACTTCCGCCCCGGCGTGCTCGACCGGCTCGGCTTCTCCGAAGAAGTGCTGCAGGAACTCAACCCGCGCCTGATCATCCTGTCGATCAGCGGATTCGGGCACGACGGCCCCGAGGCCGGCCGCGCCGGGTACGACCAGATCGCCCAGGGCGAGGCGGGCCTGATGTCACTGACCGGAGCCAATCCCCATGACCTGCAACGCGTCGGGGTGCCGATCGCCGACCTGCTGGCGGGCATGTACGGCGCCTTCGGTGTCCTGGCGGCCCTCAACGAACGCGCCCGCACAGGACGGGGTCAGGTGGTCCGCGCGTCGCTGCTGGCGGCCGTGGTGGGCGTACACGCCTTCCAGGGCACCAAGTGGACCGTCGCCGGTCAGATCGGCGAGGCGACCGGCAACCATCATCCGTCGATCTGCCCGTACGGCTTGTTCGACACCGCCGACGGTGCCGTACAGATCGCCGTCGGCAGCGAAGGCCTGTGGAAACGCTTCTGTGACGGCTTCCACCTCGACGCCCACGCGCCCGGCATGGCGACCAACCCCGAGCGCGTCGCCAACCAGAAACGCGTCAACGACCTTGTCCAGAACGTGTTCTCGCTGTACTCCACCGACGAACTGCTCGGCATCCTCGACCAGATCGGGGTACCCGCCGGGCGGATCCGGAATCTGCGGGAGGTCTACGAATGGGAGCAGACCCGGTCACAGGGACTGCTCATCGACGTCGACCACGCAACCCTGGGCAAGATCACCCTGCCCGGGCCGCCGCTGCGCTTCTTCGATGTCGCGGGTCCCGAGCGCACGCGACGGGACCACAGTGCCCCGCCCGTGCTGGGCGCCGACAACCACCTGATCGACGAGCTCACGGCAGGACGGCGATGACCGCCGCGCACGAGGTGATCACCACGGTGGTCGACCACGGCTCGTGGACCTCATGGGACTCCCCCGTCACCGATGAGGATCTCGATCCCGTCTATGCGCGGGACCTCGCGCACGCACGCGCTGTCACCGGTCTCGACGAGGCCGTGATCACCGGAGCAGCCTACGTACAAGGTCACCGGATTGCCCTGCTTGCGTGCGACTTCCGCTTCCTCGGCGGATCGATCGGCATCGCCGCGGGCGAGCGGCTCACCGCCGCGATCCGCCGCGCGACCGCGGAGAAACTGCCGCTGCTCGCGCTGCCCACCTCGGGTGGCACCCGCATGCAGGAGGGCGCGGCCGCCTTCCTGCAGATGGTCAAGATCACCGCGGCCGTGGTCGACCACAAGGCCGCGCACCTGCCCTATCTGGTGTACCTGCGCCATCCCACCACAGGTGGCGTGTTCGCCTCGTGGGGATCGTTGGGACACATCACTTTTGCCGAACCGGGCGCGATGATCGGCTTCCTCGGCCCGCGCGTGTACCAGGCGCTCTACGACGCGCCGTTCCCCGAAGGCGTCCAGACCGCCGAGAACCTCGAGGCGTGCGGGCTGATCGACGGGGTGCTGCCGCTCGACCGGTTGCCCGAGGTGGTCGACCGGGCCCTGAGCGTCATGATGCGTGCGCGACGGACCACGCAGGCACCCGCCACCGCGAAAGTGTCGGTGGGCGTCGACGTCCCCGCGTGGCAGTCGGTGTGCGCGTCGCGTCGCGAGGACCGACCCGGTGTGCGCGAACTCCTGCACCACGCGGCCGGTGACGTCCTCGCGCTCAGCGGAACCGGGCAGGGTGAAACCGATCCCGGCCTGCTCCTCGCGCTGGCCCGGTTCGGGCATCTGCCGTGTGTGGTGCTCGGTCAGGACCGTCGCGGGCAGACCCCGCAGACACCGCTCGGACCCGGCGCGCTACGACAGGCGCGCCGCGGCATGCGCCTGGCCGCCGACCTCGACCTGCCCCTGGTGACCGTCATCGACACCGCCGGGGCGGCACTGTCGAAGGAGGCCGAGGAGGGCGGCCTGGCCGGGGAGATCGCCCGGTGTATCGCCGAGATGGTCAGTCTTCCCGTGCCGACGGTGTCGGTGCTGCTCGGTCAGGGCACCGGCGGCGGCGCGCTGGCCCTGGTGCCGGCCGATCGTGTCCTGGCCGCGCAGCACGGTTGGCTGTCCCCTCTTCCGCCCGAGGGTGCCAGCGCCATCCTGCACCGCGACACCGCTCATGCCGCCGAGATGGCCGAACAACAAGGCGTGCGCTCGACAGACCTGTTCGAGCACGGCCTCGTCGACCGCATCATCGCCGAGCATCCCGACGCCGCAGCCGAACCCGAGATGTTCAGCCGCCGGACGGGTGCGGCCATACAGGCGGAGTTGTGGGCGCTCACCGGTGAGGATCCGGCGCGCCGTCTGGCCGAGCGGGCCCGCCGTTTCGACCGGATCGGTCGTCGCCACCACCTGCTCGCTCAGGCGGGTTAGAACCGGCGAGGTACAGGTAGACCGCCGCGGCGTCCAGTTCGGCGAGCCCGGACTCGTTGGCGGCCCGGTACGTCGCGTGCACCTGGGCGGTCACCGGCATCGTCACGTCGGCCTGACCCGCCAACCCGAGGCCCAACTCGAGATCCTTCTGCATGAGGCTGCTGGTGAATGCCGGTGTGAAATCGAGGGATTCCAGCAGTGGCGCCTTGTACTCGATGAAGCGGCTGCTGATCGCCGTGCTGCGCAGGAAGGACAGCAGAGCCTGACGACTCGCCCCATGGGATTCAGCGAGG
>Ga0182742_1005232_pt1 | contig 11122 bp, 5 predicted proteins | sample eDN5th37CBELigMG_FD_128880 | JGI IMG/M metagenome (GOLD analysis project Ga0182742, IMG submission 128880) | Enriched Miracle-Growth compost microbial communities from Emeryville, California, USA - eDNA 5th pass 37_C BE-Lig MG (version 2)... ... | reverse complement strand
GCGTTGTCGGCGCCGAAGGGCGTGGAGCCGTGGCCCGGCGTGCCCCGCACCCGGAGGCACCGCCACATGACGCCCTTCTCGGCCACGGTGCAGGTGACCGTGGGCCGCTCGTCGTGGTGCGAGACCAGGCCGCCGTACTCGCTCAGCACGAAGTCGGCCCGCACGTCGTCGTAGGCGTGCTCGGTGAGCCACTCGGCCCCATGGGTGCCGCCGGCCTCCTCGTCGGCGACGGCCAGGAACAGCAAGGTGCCCTCGGGCCGGAACCCCTCGTCGGCCAGGCGGCGCACGGCGACGGCCATCGAGGCGGTGAGGTTCAGCATGTCGACCGCGCCGCGGCCCCACACCTCACCGTCGACCAGCTCGCCCCCGAAGGGGTCGCGCGACCAACCCTCCGGCGTCACCGGGACGACGTCGGTGTGCGCCACCCACGCCATGGTCGGCGCGCTCGGGTCGCGCCCTTCGATGCGCGTCACCAGCGAGCGGCGCCCCGGGACCGGCTCGTACACCTGCAGGTCGAGACCCGAGCCCTCCAGGTAGGTCCGCAGCAGGTCGGCGCTGCGGACCTCCTGGCCCGAGGTGATCGTCCCGTCGTTGACGCACCGGTTGCGGATGAGCTGCTGCAGCAGCTCCACGACCTCGGCGGTCGGATCCGACGCCACCCGCCGAGTGTAGGGAGCCGGTTCAGGCCTCGGCGCGCCCCATCATCACCTTCACGAAGGGGGCCTCGTAGGCGTCGGTGAAGCCGGCCATCACGTAGCCCGCGTCGATCAGGAAGCTGATCCCGTTCACGTGCGAGGCCGCGTCGCTGTTGAGGAAGATCATCGGGTAGGCCTGCTCCTCCGGCGTGGAGGCCTGGATCCCGAGCTCGTCGCGGTAGTCCTTGGCGAACGTCAGCCAGGTGTCGGCGTTGGCCCTCGCCAGCGGCGTGTCGGTGGGCCCCGGCATGATCGAGTTGATCCGCACCCCGCGCTTCAGGAACGGGTAGGCCTGGCGGGCCGTGTAGGCCAGCATCACCTGCTTGCTGAAGCCGTAGTTGTCGAGCTCGGGCCGCTTCTCCATCCACGCCTTGGCGGCCTCGAAGTCGGGCGTGTCGAGGAGCTCGAAGATGGTGGGCAGGTTGTTCTCCCAGCCGAGCCCGGCGGCCGACGAGATCATGGCGATGGCCGATCCCCGCGGCAGCAGGTCCTTCTGGAAGAGCCGGTCGATCACCTGGCGCTGGCCGATGAAGTTCACCAGCATGAGCTGCTTGGCCCCGTCGGCCACGCCCGCGCAGGAGAACACGGCGTGGACCGGGCCGCCGATGGCGTCGACGGCGGCGTCGATGCTGGTCGGGTCGCGCAGGTCGAGCTTGATGGCCTTGGCCACCGGATACGTGACGTCGGCGTAGTCCATCACCACGACCTCGGCGCCCATCTCCCCGGCGATCTGGGCGCAGGCCGCTCCCATGCCGGTGGCGCCGCCGACGACCAGCGCGCGCTTGCCGTCGTACCGGAACTTCTCGATCCCCATGGACTGTCCCCCTGGTCCGTCCGGCCGGTGTGCCGCGGCCGCCTGGGCATGTTGGGCGGTGGCGCACCGCGCCGTCAACCGCCGGTACGTTCGCCCGCATGATCCCCGGGGTGGAGCTCGACCACATCTCGCTGGCCGCCTTCGACCGCGCCGACCTCGACCGCCGCTACGGCGGCGACCTCGGCGCGACCTACGTGACGCAGGGAGCCACCGCCGGGCTGTACGCCACCATCCTCCGCTGCGACAACGGCGTGAAGCTGGAGACGATCGAGCCGCACGAGGCCGACGTGATCGACTACCTCGTGCGGTTCCTGGAGCGGCACGGGCCCGGCGTGCACCACCTCACCTTCGTCGTGCCCGACGTCGGCGCCGCCGGCCGCGCGGCGCAGGCCGCGGGCTACCGCTTGGTGGGCTCCCACACCGAGCACCTGGTCGAGGTGTTCCTGCACCCGAAGGACGCCCACGGCGTGGTGGTGCAGTTCGTCGAGCGGCGCGACTACGGCCCGGGCGGCACGCCGCCCGAGGGGTGGCCGGTCCCCTCCCGACCCCCGGCCGACCTCGACCACCTCGCGCTGGTGGTGGGGTCGCTGGCCGACGCCCGACGGCTCTACGTCGACCTCTTCGGCGGGCAGGCCGACGAGGTGGGCGCGCTCCCCGAGCTGGGAGGCGCCGCCGACGCGCTCGACGTGCGCTGGACCGGGCCCGGCTGCGTGCGGCTGGTGGAGGCGGTGGCCGGCTCGGCCCTCGACCGGTGGCTGGCGGGCCGGCCCGGGGCGGTGCACCACCTGGCCTTCACGGTCGAGGACCCTCCCGGCGTGCCGGGCGCCCGAGCCGCCGGCGACGGGCGGTGGGAGGTGCCGGCCGAGGAGAACTTCGGCGTGGCGCTGCACCTGCGCGCCCGCTGAGGGCCCGGCTTCCCGCCCCCGGGGCTACGGTCGAGCCATGGCGGCCGGCGGCACCCCGCTCGAGATCGATGGCCACACGGTCACGATCACCAGCCCCGACAAGGTCTTCTTCGACGAGCGCGGCGAGACCAAGCTGGACCTCGTCCACTACTACCTCGCCGTGCGCGAGCCGCTCCTGGCCGCCATGGGCGGGCGACCGGTGCTGCTGCAGCGCTTCCCGAACGGCGCCAGCGGCGGGTCGTTCTTCCAGAAGCGCGTGCCCGACAGCGCGCCCGAGTGGCTGAGCACCACCATCGTGAGCACGCCCAACGGCACCACGGCGCGGGCGCTGGTGGTGCGCGACCTCGCCCACGTGCTCTGGGCGGTGAACCTGGGCTGCCTCGGGTTCCACGTGTGGCCGTCGCTGGCCGACGACCCCGAGCACGCCGACGAGCTCCGCCTCGACCTCGACCCGTCGCCCGGCGTGACCTTCGAGATGGTGCGCGAGGCCGCGGCGGAGGCCAAGGCGCTGCTCGACGAGGTGGGCGTGGCCGGCCGGCCGAAGACCACCGGCAACCGCGGCCTGCACGTGTACGTGCGGTTGCAGCCGCGCTGGACCTCCTACGAGGTGCGGGCGGCGGCCGTGGCCGTCGCTCGGGAGCTGGAGCGGCGTCGACCCGACCTGATCACGGCGGCGTGGTGGAAGGAGGAGCGCGGCCGGCGGGTGTTCGTGGACTTCAACCAGAACGCGCCCCACAAGACGGTGTTCGGCGCGTGGTCCGTGCGGGCCCGTCCGGGCGCGCAGGTGTCCACGCCGTTCCCGTGGGACGAGCTGCCCACGATCGAGCCCGACCGCTGCACCATCGCCAGCGTGCCGGCGCGCCTCGCCGAGCACGGCGACCCGTGGGCCGGCATGGACGACGACCGCCAGAGCCTGGAGCCGCTCCTGGAGATGAGCCGGCGCGACCTGGCCTCCGGTCTCGCCGACGCGCCGTGGCCGCCGGTCTACCCGAAGATGGAGGGCGAGCCGCCCCGGGTGGCGCCCAGCCGGGCCCGAAAGGCGCGCTGACCCGACGCCCGACGCCCGACGACCCGGGGCGAGCCGCGCAGCCTGCGAGCTACGCGAGCTGCAGGGCCACGGCGTCGGCCGGCAGGGGTCGGCTGAAGTAGAAGCCCTGCGCCACGTCGCAGCCCAGGTCGCGCAGCATGCGGGCCTGCTCGGCGGTCTCCACGCCCTCGGCCACCGCGGTCATCCCGAGGGTGTGGGCCAGGTTCACGACGGTGGCCACGATGGCCTCGCCGTCGCGGTCGTGGCCGAGCCCGTCGATGAAGGACCGGTCGACCTTGATGCCGTCGACCGGCAGCCGCTTCAGGTACGAGAACGAGGCGTAGCCCGTGCCGAAGTCGTCGATGGCGAGGCGCACCCCGAGGTCGCGCAGCGCCCGCAGCGTGGACCCCGCCTCGGCGATGTCGACGAGGACCGACTCGGTGATCTCCAGCGCCAGCCGGTCGGGGGGCGTGCCCGTATCCTCCAGCACCGTGGCCACCGTGCGGAGCAGGCCCGGGTCGGCGAACTGGCGGGCCGAGAGGTTCACGCTCATCGTGAACGGGTCGCTCACGCGGTCGCCCCACTCGTCCACCTGGCGGCAGGCCTCGCGCAGCACCCACGCGCCGATCGGCACGACCAGCCCGGTCTGCTCGGCCAGCCCGATGAACTCGGACGGCCCGACGATGCCCTGCTCGGGGTGGTGCCAGCGCAGCAGCGCCTCGACGCCCACGACGCGCCCGCCGTCGAGGGCCACGCAGGGCTGGTAGTGCACCCGCAGCTCGTCGCCCTCCAGCGCGCGGCGCAGGGCGTGCTGGGTCACGAGGTCGCGCAGGGCTCGGCTGCGCATCGACGCGTCGAAGCGCTGCAGCCGGTTGCCGCCGCGCTCCTTGGCCCGGTACATGGCGGCGTCGGCCTCCTCCAGCAGCGTGCGCGGATCGCTGTCGGGGTCGCTGGTCGAGGCGATGCCGATGCTGGCGGTCACCACCACGTCGTGGCCGAGCAGGTGCACAGGACCGGTGATCGCCTCCTGCACCCGCCCGGCGATCACGGCGGCCTCGGCGTCGTCGCGGATGTCCTCGCAGAGGATGGTGAACTCGTCGCCGCCGAAGCGGGCGACGGTGTCGGCGGGGCGGGTCACCTCCCGCAGCCGGTTGGCCAGGGTCACGAGCAGCCGGTCGCCGGCGTCGTGGCCGAGGCTGTCGTTCACGAGCTTGAAGCGGTCGAGGTCGACGAAGAGCACGGCCAGGTGCCGGCGGGTGCGGGCCACGCGCGACAGGGCCACGGCGGCCCGGTCGAGGAACAGGATCCGGTTGGGCAGGCCGGTGAGCGCGTCGTGGGTGGCCTGGTGCACGAGGCGGGCGTGGGACTGGACCCGCTCCACGGCGATCTGGGCCAGGTCGGCGGCGGCGTGGAGCAGGCGCAGGTCGCCCGGGTCGGCGGGGCGGGGCTGATCGAAGTGGGCCACCACCACGCCCAGCGCCCGCCCCCCGGTGGAGGCCTCCACCCGCGCGGTCCACAGCGCGGCCACGCCGGTGTGCTCGGCCAGTCGGCCCCAGTGCGGGTCGCGGCGGGCGTCGGCCAGCACGCGCACCCGCCGGGCTGCCGCGACCTCGCCGTCAGCCCCGGCCCGGCCGTGGCGGTGGCCGTGGCCGTTCCCCCGGCCGTGGCCGTTGCCGTTGCCGGCCTGGCGCGCCGGCGGCCCGTCGGGCGGCTCGTCCCGGCCGAGGCGCACCAGCTCGGCCAGGATCGGGTTCGGCAGGGAACGGCCGCCGATGGCGCGGGCCTGCCCCGACGGGTCGAGCACCACCACCGTGCAGCGGGCTCCGGGCGCCTGCGCCTCCACGGCCCGGGCCAGCACGTCGAGCGTCTCCTCCAGCGGCGCGTCGCGGGTGATGGACCGCAGCACCTCGGCCTGACCGGCCACCAGGGCCGCGGCCCGCACGCGGTCGGTGGCGTCACGGGTGTGCAGCACGACCCCGCCGACGGCCGGGTCGTCGAGCAGGTCGGTGGCCAGCGAGTCGAGGTGGTGCCAGGTGCCCCCGGCGTCGAGGCGCCACTCGAACGTCTCGTGGTGGTCGCCGCCGACGGCTCGGGCCAGCGCGGCCCGGACGCGTCGCGCGTCCTCGGGGTGCACGACCTCGGCCAGCGGGCGGCCGACGGCGTTGCCCAGCGCCCCTCGGAGCAGGCGGTGCCACGGGGGGATGACCTCGCGCACGGTCCCATGCCGGTCGAGCACCACGACCAGGTCGGACGACCGCTGCACGAGCGCCCGGAACCGGGCCTCCGAGCGGCGCAGGGCGAGCTGGTCGGCCGCCCGGGCCAGCGCGCCGGCGGCCTCCCGGGCCATGAGGGCGAGCACGGCGGCGTCGGCGTCCTCGCGACCCTCCAGCCCGCCGGGATCGAGGACCACGAGGGCGCCGTCGGCGGTGTCGAGCGGGGCGGCCACGGCGCCGTGGTGGCCGCCGGCCCGCAGGAGCTCGGCCAGGTCGGGCTCGGCGGGGTTGCGCCCGGGGCGCAGGCGGGTCGGCTCGGCCCGCGTGGCCAGCTGGCTCACCAGCGCCAGGTCGGTCCCGGAGAGCGTCGTGCCCCCGGGCGCCACCCGGACCTGGTCCGGCGTGGCCAGCACCGCTGTGGCCGCCGAGAACGTGCGCCGCACCTCCTCCAGGAACTCGCCGAGGGCATCGTCGGGATCGGCGGCCGCGGCCACCACGTGCGTGGCGCGCTGGAGGCCCCGCAGGCGGGCCAGGTCGGCCCGGCTGGCGGCGTAGCGGCGGCTGGCCAGGTGCAGGGCCAGCAGCGGCACGGGGAACAGGCAGGCCGTCCACGGCGTCCAGGCGAAGGCCGCCGCGAAGAGCAGGCCGAAGGCCAGGTTCACGCCGCCGCCGACGACCCAGCCGGGGACGATCGCCGCAGCCAGGTCGGCCAGCACGGCCCGCACCGGCCGGCCCTCGGCCAGGCGGAGCACCACCACGATGGCCGCGTCGTTCACGACGGCCGCGGCCACCATCGCCAGCGTCAGCACCGCCAGGTCGCCGGCCCCGGTCGGGCCGTCCACCCCGGCGGCCACCACCACGGCGCTGGCCACCGCGGTGGCGAGCGACCACTGGGCCACGTTGAAGGCCGCCTTCATCGGCGCCACCCGCAGGGCCGACTCGCTGGCCGCCTTGGCCAGCGCCACGACGACCAGCGCGGGCAGGCCTGGGGCGACGAGCACCACGGGGGCCAGCGCCGCCTCGAACAGGTCGAGGTCGTCGACCTCGTCGTCGTGGCGGAACGGCACCCGCAGGCAGCCGGCCACCACCAGGGAGGCGCCGAGGAGCGCCAGCCACCCCGCCGCTGGCCGGGCGGCCTCGCCGGCGTCGCTCACCGCCGCGGCCAGCGCCAGCGCGGCCGCGGCCAGGGCGGCGACGAAGACGGGCACCCCGAGGCGTCCCCGTCCGCCGCCAGCGCGGCTCATCCCCAGGCTCCGTACCAGGCCGCGCCGTAGGCGGGGCGCCCGTAGCGGCGGTCGTGGCGTTCGCCGTCGTGCCCGGACGAGCCCCACCAGTCGCCGCCGTGCCAGTTGTTGCCGCTCCAGTCGTCCTCGTGCCAGTTGTTCCCGAGGAGCGCGACCGGGGTGAGCTCGCCCAGCCACCGCGTGCCGTACCACTGGCGCGACGCCCACGGCGAGAGGGTCCAGGTGTCGGACCGCCAGTCGCGCGTCACGTAGCCCAGCGGGTCCCACAGCAGGAGCTGGGCGGTGAGGAGGCCGCCCAGCAGGGTTCCGAGCAGTGTGGTGGCGCGGACCCGAACCGACCCCCGGCTCAGGTCGAGGCCGCCGAGCCCGCTGGAGCGCCGGGCCCGCTCGGGTGAGGTGAAGGTCACCGGCGCGGCGGCCGCAGCGGCCGCCACGTCGACCAGGCCGGCCCCGACCGCGGCGGGGTCGCCCGCCACGGCGGGGCGGGCCGTGGCCCGCAGCGTCCCCTTGACCTGGTCGGGCGTCCACCCCGGCTGCGCGCCGAGGAGCAGCGCGGTCGCACCGCTGACCACCGCCGCCGCCATCGACGTGCCGCTGCCCAGCCGGTAGGCGCCCTCCAGCACGGACGGGTAGGCGGCCTCCACGGTGCTGCCGGGCGCCCGCAGGGAGACGACGTCGGCGCCCGGCGCCACCAGATCGGGCTTGGCCACCCCGGCCGCCGTGGGGCCGCGTGAGGTGAAGTCGGGCAGGAGGTCGTCCGCCGGCGTCGGCGTGCCGTGGTCGTCGATGGCCCCCACGGTCAGCACCCAGGGGTCGTCGGCCGGCTTCGAGATGGTGCCCGCGGCCGGGCCCCGGTTGCTGGCCGCCACCACCACCACGAGCCCGGCGTCCCAGGCCCGCTGGACGGCGTAGTTCAGGGGGTCGACGTCCCACCGCTGCGTGCTGTCGGTGCCGAGCGACAGGTTGAGCACGCGGATGCCGTAGGTGGCGCGGAACGAGACCACCCACTGGATGGCGGCCAGCACCTTGCTGACGTCGGCGGAGCCGTCGGCGCCGGCGATCTTCACCGAGACGATCCGGGCCTCGGGCGCCACGCCCGTCCACTGGCCTCCGGAGGCGCTGCCGTCGCCCGCGATCAGGCCGGCCATGAAGGTGCCGTGGCCGTAGGAGTCGCGGCAGTGGCGCTCGCCCGAGAAGTCGGCGCACGCCGCCGGCTGGCCGGTGACCGGGTCGCGGACGGGCACGACCCGCCCGGCCAGGTCGGCGACGTCGGCCACGCCGGTGTCGACCAGCGCCACGGTGACGCCCTGGCCCCGGACGCCCTGGTCCCAGAGGGAGGGCGCGCCGACGGTGGCCGGGTAGGCGGAGCGCACCCCGCCGCCGCCGTCGCCGTCGGCGCCGCCGTCGCCATCGGCCTGGACGCGCAGCACGTGGTCGGGCGTGACGCTCAGGACCTCGGGGCGGGCGGCCAGCGCGGCGACCGGCGCGCCCGCAGGGAGCCGGGCGGCGAAGCCGTGGACGATCGGTAGCTGCGTGGTGACCCGGCCGCCGAGGCGCGCCACCGCGGCGGCGGCCGCGTCGGCGTGGCCCGGCGCGGCGATGACCACGACGGCGGCGGCGTCCGGCGCGTCGGGGTCGGCCGTGCCGCCCGCGCGTCCGCCCAGCGCCACGGAGGCGACCATCAGCCCGGCAACGGCGAGGAGGGCGAGCGCCGTGACGGCGGGAGCGGGTGGACCGCTGCGCGAACGAGAGTTGGGCAACGTCGGGCCTCCCGTGCCTCCGCGGTGACCACGATCCGTGGCACCCCGACCGGTGTGGCGAACCTTCCCCCCGAAGGCCGGCCCTAAGCCTGGCAGCCCGGTGCGGACGTTGCTCCCGCGACCGCGGCACGTGGGTGCCCGTGTACGTCGTTCGACCCATTGCAGGCCACGCACGCCCTCGCGAGATTGGTGCACGGGCGGCGCGGGCGAACCGGCGGCGTCCAAGGAGGCGGGCGACAGCGCGAGCGCGAGCGGGCGGGCACCGACGGGCGGGGAGGCACCGCAGCACGGCACCGGGGCGGGATGCCGGGCCACGGCGATCCTGGTCGGGGAGCTTCCGTTCGCGCTGCTGTTGCTCGTCGCCGACCCGCCGGCCGACGGTCCACCGCGCCGCCCGCTGGCGCGCTCGGCCGCGCCGCCCGGTGGCGCGACACGGCCGGGGCCAGAAGCCCCGGCCGTGGTCGTCACGGCGGTCGTGGCGCGTGCGCCGACCGGCTACGCCACCGGCACGATCCGCACCGCGTCCGCCACGCTGTTGACCTCGGGGTAGGCCTCGTCGGTGACCTCACCCGCGAGGCCGGCCAACGTGCCGCCGCCCGCGGCCGGGCCGGCGGTGGAGGTGAGGTACTCGAGCAGGGCCTGCTGGTAGCTCACGCCCAGCACCCGCAGCGGCGGCTTGTCGGCGAACGGGTAGTCGTCGCCGCCCCGGGCGGTGAAGTCGATCACCGCGAGGCTGACCGTGAGCCCGTCCACCGGCTCGCCCCCGTCGATGAGCACGGTGCCGTCGGCGAGCTCGGCCCGCACGATGCGCGTGCCCGGGGTGGTCACCAGGTTGGTGGCGGGGTCGACCACCTGCGCGGTGCCCTCGGCGTCGTACTGGAACCGGATGCCGCCCCAGTGGCCGAACAGCCCGTTGGCCCCGGGCAGCGCCGACACCGAGTGCTCCAGCAGCTCCTTCAGCTGGGCCGTGGTCAGGCCCTCCACCACCGCCACGAAGTTCGTGAACGGCAGGATGTCGAAGGTGTCGAGCTCGGTGATGTCGCCCGGGCCGATGATGCTGTTGTTGCGGATGCCGCCGCCGTTCTGCACCGAGACGAGCGGCATGTCGACGCCCGCGTCACCGGCTCGCTGCTGCGCGGCGAACAGCATGGCGTCGGCCACGAGGTTGCCCAGGTTGGTCTCGCGCAGGCGGATGGGGTCGCCGCTCACGTTGCGGCCGTCGAGGGCCACCGCGGTTGTGGCCACGCCGTTGGCCGCCAGCGCGTCGACCGACTGCTGGATGGGATCGACCACCAGCGACTGCACGTCCGGGTTTGGCGCGACCGCGTCGTCGCCCGTGCCGGACACCCGCTCCAGCCCGCCGTCGACCACGTCGAGCAGGTTGCCGGCCGCATCGAAGGCCACCTGCAGGCGACCGACGTACTTGTAGTCGCCGGGGGTGGTCACGATCGGCACGTCGTTGCCGTCGGCGTCGACGCCCGGGTACGGGTACGGGCCGAAGAAGCCGCTGTCGCCGTCGCCGGGCACGAGCAGGTCGTCCTCGTCGCCCAGCAGCTCGTCGCCGCCGCCCGCGATCACGATGTCGACGCCGCGGAGCTGCTCGACGAGCGCGATCTCCTCGTCGATGTCCTGCAGGTGGCTCGACAGGATGATCGTCGTGACGCCCTGCGCCAGCAGCTCGTCGATCTCGGCCTGCACGATGCCCGCCACGTCCTCGAGGATCTGGACGTTCCCCGGGCTCGAGATGCTGGGCAGGCCCGGCGTGATCGCGCCGATCACACCGATCTGCCGCCCGGCCTCCTCCACGATCGTGCTCGGCGCGATGCGCCCGGCGTCGACCAGGGCGGCCAGCGAGGGCTCACCGCTGAAGTCCGCGTTGGCCGACAGGAAGGTCAGCTCCGGGACGTCGCGGATGAACCGGGCCAGCACCTCGGGGCCGAAGTCGTACTCGTGGTTGCCGATGGTGGCGGCGTCGTAGCCGATCAGGTCCAGCAGCACCGAGTCGTAGAACGGCTGGTCCTCGGGCAGCTCGAGGCTGGCGTTGAACTCCGGGCCGGCCAGGAAGTTGTCGCCCGACGACAGCGTGACCACGCCCTGCTCGACGCCGAACAGCTGGGCCGGGAGCGGGCCGGTGAGCGCCTCCTCCCGGAGCTCGTGCACCTTGGCCGCGAAGTAGGCGGCGCCGCCGAAGCCCTCGTCCGGGAAGATGTTCGACTCGCCGTCGTTGTTGTGCAGCACGGTGAGCACGAAGTCGGCGGGCAGCTGGTCGGCCACCTCGATCCCGACCACCGGCGCGCTGAGCGTCGTGCCGCCGGCGCTGCCGAAGAAGGCGGCCTCGCCATAGGTGAAGACGCCGCCGTCGCTGGCGACGAGCCAGTAGCCGTCGCCGGTGGGGGTGGCGGCCATGCCGACGATGGGTTGGTTGAGGGGGCTGCCGCCGGCGCTGCCGTGGAAGGCGGCGTCG
>Ga0182742_1005230_pt1 | contig 11124 bp, 19 predicted proteins | sample eDN5th37CBELigMG_FD_128880 | JGI IMG/M metagenome (GOLD analysis project Ga0182742, IMG submission 128880) | Enriched Miracle-Growth compost microbial communities from Emeryville, California, USA - eDNA 5th pass 37_C BE-Lig MG (version 2)... ... | reverse complement strand
TTTGATTGACGCCCATCTTATTTAGCAATTTATCGAGCGCATTAACCTTTTTATCTAGTCCGCCCATCTTGGTGATCTTCTGTAATTCTTTTTTATCAAGTCCGATAGCGTCATACATGCTGATATAATCGCCCTGGAAGAGTTCCTTCGTACTAAAACTTGCTTGATGGGTATCAACGCCCGAGAACGCTTGAATACGCTCAACTAAGCCCCATATCTTTTCAAGTTGAGAAATATCTTTTGTTAATCCGACGAACGCCTTTGAGCTACCCATCATATCGGTACTATTCAAAACCGGACTTTTAATGGCCGTCTTTTCCACCATTTTTAAGTAGTCATTTGCAAGTTTTGCGTCTCCGATCATACCAGCCAACGCCATTGATTGTTGTTCATACGAAGCAGCTGCTCCGATTGTTACGTTAAACGCCTTTGCTGCCCCCTGAGCGCCTAGGTAAGCCGTAGCCACTCCGAGTAACATATTGCGTAGATTTCCGAGTGTTGACGCCTGTTTGCTAACGTTACTACGCATAGCATTTGCTGCACTGTTATAGTGGTTAATTTGCGTAATATTATTGCTTATTGCTTGGGTATTGTGATTTATGATGTTCGTATAACGATTAATCGTATTAGACGTATTGTTTATCGTGTTGTTATACGTTCGAAACGAGTTGCTGACACGGTTAACCGCACTAGACTGCTTATTTTGCGTGTTATTAAACTGTGTTGCAGACGCTGTAGCACGTTTAAAAGCTATATCTAACTTATTAATCTCTTGCGTGATCTTACGTACCTTCGCTGACATCCTGTCTTGTACTTCGAATACAGACTTTAACTCATACGCCATTTTTAGCACCTTCTTTGCGTTGCACTAACCTAGTTACACGCTCAAACTCGTCAGCTACTTTTTCTATGTGCTTGCGAGTAAGTTTCGCCTCTAGCGGCCTTTGAGACTTCTGATAACGTATAGCTGCTTTTAAAGCCATTGTTACTTCTCGTTTTGCTTGCTCGAATAACGGATTATCAATCCCGTCTACACGCGATAACCATTGCTCTAATTCTGCCTGGCTCCTCGTTCCGTCTTGTACTGCCATCCCGGCAGCTTGAGTAGCAAAGGAGAGTATATTTAATTCTGGATTCATTACATTCACCCTTTCATAAAAAAATTGAGCGCACTAGTCGTACGCCCGTAAATTGGAGGAATTTCAATTGGCGGCCCGCGAGGACCCTAATAGAAAAAGCCCCGCCGAACTTAATCGACAAGGCTTTGCGTTAATTACCCGTTAATCGGTTTGATTGACTGCGATGTAATTGCTGGCGTATTGGCTACTGTTGGTCGTTCATATTCCTCCGCTCTTGCAATCTCCTGCTGCTTTAAGAACTCCTGCTTTAAAGCGAAGTAAAACTTAATCGCTTCGATCCCTTTACATTGAGCGTATTCAAAAGCAATCGCCAGGTTATCAGCGTTTATCCGCTCTCCTGTTAAATCGATTTCCGAAGCATCGAAGCCCTCCGGTAATTTCTCCTCTAAGTGTGTATCTCCGCTAATAAGTACCTCTTCATTTGTGTAGTTAATAATTAATCCCATTTTTCTATCCCCTTTGTGTTTTATTTTTGAATTAAAAAAGCAACCGACTACTCTGCCGATTGCTCTGCCGCTGCTATTTGTGTCAATGCTTCTTCCGGTTTATTCAGATATGTCACTGCTTTCGGTCCGATAATCGAAGCATATGAGTTATATGGAGCCGTACCTTCCAGGTAAAATTTAACTTCACCGTCTCCAAAGAATCCTAACGCTTCTGCAGCCTTCTCTCGTTCCGGCGTTGTTGCTTTCGCTTCCACCCGTTCCAATACTTTAGCAAGCGCGTGGCGGTTCTGTGGCGTTCCCTCGATTCCGAGTACGTTGCCGGCTATCGTTGGGAACTGCACTTTCAATTGTTGAGCGTAATAAGGATTATCACCATATTTACCTATAAATGCGTCTACTGCCTCGATTGAGCGTTTAGCGTTCATACCTAGCATCGTAGCCGTTTTAAGGTCGGTTAATGCTTGCTCGAACAATTTAAGCTCAGCAGGATCCTTAGGCTTCTCTAAGTCTGCCGCTTGAATAGTCTGCGCTAGCTTTTGAGCTTCCTCTACCGTCTTTTTATACTCGGCTTTCATATCCGCTAAGACTTGGAATAGTTGCTTGCCGAATTTACCTTGTAATTCCTCAACTAAATAAGCCTTTTTAGTCGGCGAATCGTCAGGATCGCGTTTGATTCTCTCCACTTCCGAATAGTATTCTTGCTTAAATTCAAGCGCTAGTTTCGTAGGATTTCTACGTGCGATTTCATAGCCTTTTTCCATTAACTCGTTTAATTTCTCGATATTCTTTGTCATTTTCATTTCCCCTTTAAAATTTATTTAATGCTGTTAAATTATTGATTTTTAAGTATTCACGAATATTTGAAATTGCTTGACGTTCTGCTATTTCTTCATCTTCGTTTTTCTCTACAAAAAACGTCATTAAAACATTTCCGCCTGGTACTTTGTGAACCTTATAGAAATATTCTAACTGTCCGAAATAATCGGTTTCCCTTTCATACTTTGTTACGATGACTTCCATACGCTATCACTCTCCAGGAAAGAATCTTTGTTTTGGTTGTCTTGCGCCTTCAATCCGAATCCCGTTTTTGTTGTACCGCTTAACCCTCGGTTTAAATGGCTTGCTTTCACGTTCGTATTTAGACTCCCTTTGTTCATATCGCTTCTCTGCCATTACTTAACCCCCGCCTTAATCGCTAATTTTTCAAGCTGTCTGCGTTGCTCTTGCGTTAGATAATCCGCAATAGTGAATCTATCTAGGTTTTTTTTCTTCTTAGTTTTCTTCATTCTCCATCACCCTTCTATTTTCGCTACGTATATTGACATAAAACCGCCGTTTCGCTTGATTTAAGCGCGTTTAACGATGTAGGCAAGGTGTTTGTTCCTCCTCACCTTTCGTGCGCTAAATAGCCGGCTTTTCAACGGAATTAGGTACACTATTAATTCGCTGCTCGATTCGTTTTGCTGCTCGATAATCGGCATTAGAAACACGCCATTGCAGTCCTACGACTTCCTCACCCTTCTGATATGTCGCAGTAATCGACCAATCGCGACTTCTCTTGATATTCCTAATCTCGCGAGCGTGTACAGCATCGATATATAAAGCCCAATTTGTGTCGTCCTGTCGCCAAAGTTCAGCCCCCAAAGAAATCCCCCTAATGTTTGACTGACGTCGTATTATGTGATAATGTTATTTTGGTTAATCTTGTCCAATTTACCTAGAGACTCGAAATAAATAAGCAAGTCGTCGGTGATAGGAATATTTGCCGCGATTTTCCCACGCATTAAAGCGCTCATTTTTCTATGATTAGCTTCAACCATCGCAACTGCCGATGGCGACATGCCGATCTTTTCCGCAAAGGCTTTTTGTGATAGTTCTAGTTTGCTTCGTAGTAACGCTAATTGTTCTCCGTTCATTCTTTTACCTCCTTATCCTCACACGATAGTTAAATAAAATAGCCGATAAATCGGCATCCTCACTTATAGCCGAGTTGTTCGCACCTAAAATTTGTACTTTCCGAACGCAGCCATTTGCGCTCTAATCCGCTCCCGGTGTAGATGTTTCTCACCATAGCGTTCTAATAAATCTGCAGCAATTTCCGATTTCGAGCGCTTAATTATGATTAACTTTCCGTTTGAACGACCAACTCCCGAAGTAATGAATTTAACGGCGATATTTTGCGGTTTAAGGTAGCCGTCATAGTCTATTAATTGCGGTCTTTTACGCTTACCTCCACGCTTTTCTTTTAATTTTTGTTGCGCTACATACTGCTCGAAATTATCTCCGAAGCTATAAGCTTTGTGTTTACGATCATACTCGAACATATGCCAGTCGCTTATCCAAAACGGATATTCTAGTCTCTCGCCAGTATCGGCATTGTGTGTCGCATAGTGCATATCCATCCAGGATAACCGGCGAGGCTTACCGGCTTTCCTACTCTCACGTCGATACCACTGTAAAACTCCGTCCTTACCGTTCTTACAGTCATCTGAGCAGACTAGCGAACTATTATTCTTCGTTTTATCTCGGTAGAAATAGCCGCAATGGTTGCATCTACGTACTCGCGGATCATCTACACCCTCGAAGAATCCGTCAATTAAATCCGCAGCAATCTCTAAGCCTTCGTAATGCTCTACATATGGCGGGAAGTACTGACGCGCAAACTCTATAGCGCCCTCACCTGGCATCACTTTAAGGCCTGTTCTTGTTAATACATCGCCCTTATTTAATTTGAATGTCGTTTTAGTTGTCTTTTTTGCCGTTTTCGTTGTCATTGCTCCCTCTCCCTTTTTGTACGTTTTTTAACCTAATAACTATATATATTACTTTAGGATGGTATAGCGGGTATTAACGAGACCAACGGTTATCGTACTCACGCCTACCAACCGTCCCTTTTATCTCCGAGTAATCGCAAAGTAATAGTGCAACGTCAACCAAGTTATCGGCTGGCAATACCTCTACACTTTGCTCGTTCGCCTTCGGTTTCTCGACTAAAATTCGATAGCGATTCGGCTTATAAAGTGGTCGCCCTAACTCCCGACTACGTCCCTTATCTATCTCGCGCTTACGCACATATTCGATAAATCCAACTTTCACTAGCTTTTTTATCGCAGTCACCACGCAAGGTTTCGAGGCGCCAGTCATTTTCATTGCCGTCGTCATCGTTAGATAGAACGTGGAACCATAGCGCTTTGACGTGACGAGCATCGCATAGGCTAATTGCTTTTGGCGGAAGGTACCTACGTTTAGAACTGCAAGTATTTCCGACCGATATATCGTTATATGCTTGTCCGCATTTCCTAGCTGATAATTGCGTTCGTATGCGTATTTTACGATTCTTTCCGCCTCCTTCTGCCATAGCTCCGGCGTGCTATTCTTGCTGAAATATTCGCGTGGTGTATTCCAAAGCGTCTCCATTATGATTCCGATTGCGTCAGCTTGATCGTATCCTTGCGAGTTACAGAAGGCAGCTAGTAATACAGTGGTTTCGTGTCGCGTATTGCTTCGTAACAGTTGCCCCGCCGTTAAAATTTCCGTAACTTTTGCAAAGGCATCTGATTCCGATACCATAGTTATACTTACGTCTGTACGCTCGGCAATTTCCTTAAATTGCGCTTCCTGTTCGGGCGTTAAATCGATTAGGGCATCAAGTATCAGCGAATGGTCCATCGGCTCTAAATCGTCGAGGTAAGCAAAGGATTTTAAAGGCTCGAATGTATCGCGATCCACAAACCAACAACGAGCGCCTGTCTTTTGATGAATCCCTAACGGTAGCTTTACCGCCTGGGCATACGTTGGTCGATACTCAACTTTATTGCTCGGCAAGTCCGCAACTGCGAGTACTCGCTTATAAAATGCTATAGCATCCTCGGCTTTAATTGGTTCGTCGAAGAATAAATCGACGTGATAGCCTTTATTACCGCTAAACGAGACGTGAATGTCGTTCGAGCGTATATTAAACTCGGTTTCTAGCACGTCTATTAACTTGCGAGTCGCCCATTTTGCCATCGGCTGATCGTCTGCGTAGTCTACGTCGAAAGTTATGAACTTGTTGACCGTATTGCCGTTAAAGACTCCGTAGGTTTCTTTTCCGTCCAAGTGAAGCTGCAGCATCCAGTCGCTTAAAGTAAGGGCGTTAGGATTCTCGAACTTGTTAAACGTGGAGTATTGATCGCCTTTTTGCTTGATGTACTTTTGGCGAGTAGTAATGTATAACTCGTTAAGCTTCTGAATCGTTGCGTCGTTCTTATTGTGTCGTTTTGCCATATCATTACTCCTTTACCTTTGATAACTCTGCAAGCTTTTGGTCGAAGAAGTCATTTCTTTCAAAGACGAAAACTAACTTCCCCGCCCTTTTGCTCGAAGTTTCAACGTCTACCAATCTGCAACCTTGCGAAAGTAGAGTTCTAGCCGTACTCAAGTTTAAAATGCATTTTTTATCCATCTGAAAACCTCCTAAAATTTAATTCAGATATTTTACACCGATGTATTCTTGTAATTCTTTTGGACTGATACCGGAGAACTCACAAATATCGTTAAACTCTTTCTGTATATAGCTATTTAGAATTTTCATAAACTGCTGTACTAAGCTGCCAAACTTGATTGTCATTTCTGATAAAGCGTCCAAGTTTTCATAAACATTTAAGTCACAAAAAACTCTAATCACGTTATCGATCTCCAATTTACATACAATTAAATCGGAACTAACTAACTCGAAAGTAGTTATCTTTCCTAATTGTTCCAATATATCCTTAGTCAAAATATCTACCGTTGCCGGTTTACACTTTCCATTAACTAAACACTCAATAAGTTTTGTTCGGACTGTATATAACTCGACTTGTTTTTCAATAATCTTACTTGCTTCATTACACTCTTGGTGTAAACGCTCCGATTTTTGAGCTACTACCTCGTAATTTGTTTTCATAATAAAATCTCTCCCTTTGGTTGTTTTTATTGCTTGTATATCAACGCCGATTGCTCGACGGAAATTTAACTCCTACTAGGTACACCCATTAAAACCGCAAATTTCGGAAACCTTTCTATATACTTCTATCCAGAAATTTTTGTAGATTTACACTTTCTAAAAAGTTCCTCTACTTTACTCATATACTCAGATTTGCTATTTCGCGCACTTTGCCAAGTAGAGGAAATTACCTTTATACTCTTAACCCCCAGTTAACTCGCCATTTTCGGGCAATAAAAATAAATTTTTCTCTCACTATTAAATGCGGACTTGAACATCGGAAAATGTAACGGTTAAAAAACTTTCTAATTACTTATATACAAAAAGCGGTCAATTTCGGTCACTTTTGTAGCAAGGTTTTCTCCTCCGACTTCAAAATTCCGTAATAAAAAGCAAGGCGCCGCCAAACACCTTGCTCTCCGTGGCAAAGTGCTGCAACACTCTGCCTCCGTTATATGTTTATGAATGAAGCGCCGGCAAACGCTCCATTGTCGCAGTTAAGTCGCCAACCTTAACCGCCTTGATCCCGTTCAATTTGTAATATGTCGTCATCTATAGTCAACTTAGCCCGCAGATAATACCGCCAAATATTACCGCGGCCACTCTCTCCTTACGCTATGCCTGCAATCATTAGCGCGAAGTCCGTTCAATTACGCTTTATAATGCGAAGGCGTTGCAAGTACACACAGTAGCTCGATTACTTCCGCCACATCGATATTTTCATTGAATAAGCGCTCTGCCTCGCTAGTCCATCCGAAGTGAATTGCGTTTTCTCCTATAAATAAACTTGCGTCAGTCGGTGCTTCTTCCTCGCGATAAAGTTCTAGTCTAACGAGCCCTGGGATAATTTCCGTTGTTTCTTTTGTAAATGAAAATCCTTCTTCGATAACTACTACTTCAACTTGTGAGTTCATTTTTAGCGCCCCTTTTCTGTTCATTAATTATTCCTTAGATTCATAATATATGAATATTATTCCATAGTCAACATATTTTATGAATATTTTTCATAATTTATGTTAGAATGAATATAACTTATGAAAAGGGATGTTGAATATGGAAATTACAAAGCAAATCAAGCTCCTATTAGTTGAAAAGGATATGACTGCAACTCAACTGGCCGAGGCAATTAATATGACGCAATCTAATCTATCTAAGAAAATGAAGAATGGTACATACACGGTAAGTGATCTAGAAAATATTGCAAACGCATTAAACGTTGAATTAGTTATCGAATTTAAAAAATAAACGCCCGACTCATAACGAGCAGGGCGCTTTTTATTTGCGATCACTTAGGCTTAGCGAATTCATTTGTATCATAAGCATTGAAGAACTCAATTACATACTCTCCAATTTGTTCAGCGGTTGCTTTATGACTTAATTTATATAACTGGTCGAAAAAATGTCCTTCTAAAACGGTTTGCCAACGTAAATCTTTAAAATTTGGGCTATCATCATATTCACGATTAAACACTTCTTTATGTTTTATTATTTGTTGAATTAATGACTCAATCGATTCTTTAAATGGTTCATCTAGTTTTCTATTAATCATTTTCCATCCCCTTACCTTTTTTGTGTTTCTAAATAAGCTGACCAATGTTTCTCAAAATTTCGAGTAGCATCGGTGAAATGTTAATGAATATATAGCCCATTCCGCATTTGAAAATTATATCCCAGGCTTTTTCAGATTGACCTAGCATAAAGAAGAATCCTGCGCCAACCATAATTACACTTGCTAATGGGAACGATACACCAACCATAATCTGAATAACCGGATCCAGTATAGTCGCTAGTGTCTCTAATGATTTATCAGTAATATATCCAGTTGGAATTGTATTAACCGGTGCAGATTGAACGGCCCACTCACCGGTAGCAGCACTTGCGCTCTTTATCCCGCTGAACAAACTAGGGCCTATTGCTAGTAAAGGAATTAAGTTATTACTTACAGTCGCTTCTTTATTAGGTTCACAAGCAGAACGACCGCCATAATACTCTAATACCTCGTTATGTGAAAACTCTCTCGGTTGAACAACTTCAGTTTTATTTCTTTTAAACATAGCAGTTCCCTCCTAGATGATGTCGTTAAACGTATAGACTTTCACTTTTAAACCTTCACAAGCGGCCTCCAATTGCTTCCTACGGTGTTCTGTTGTCGTTACCCATACAAGAGTTGGATAATAACCGAACTGCTTCACAAATTCATCTATGATACTTTTATAACGTTTTATTTTCTCGCGATTCTCTTTCATTGTTTGTAAGTTATCAACTTCTAAGAAATGTTGAAAGCCATTCCTAGTAAACATAGCGTCACAACGCAAGATTTCCTTTCCAGTAACCGAATCTTTTATCTTTACTTCGTTCTTCCAATCCTTCGGGCACTTATAAAATAACCAAAATTGATTCCGCATGATCGTATGCTGCACTTGATTTCCTTTTTTGCGGATTTTATCACAATCCACGTATTCCCTTCCTTCTTTTGAAAGGTAATAGATTGACTGATAACCGCTTCTAATATTCATTAGATAATCGGATAAATTCCTTAATACTCTATTTGCATTACATACTTTTCCTAAATCGAAATAAGCGATCAATTGGTCCCTTGTTAAAAAATCAAACTTCTTCAAAAGCAAGAGAATTTGTTCGTCCCGTTTGGTTAGTGCCTTCTTTTTCAAGACTGACATCTTGCTCTCCTTTCTCGATGATATAAGGTTTAATACGCTCTTGAATCGTTTTATTTGTTATATACGGAGATTGCACGACATATCGTTTTATATTGTTCTTATAAATGCCACGGCCCTCTATCGCCGGCAGATTATCTGCTCCGCCTTCATCTAGAACGACACGCGAAGCTGTATCGGTATCGACTACGTAACATAAGCGAGCTATGATATTTCGTTTAGTTTGAGACGGTATAACTTGGGCTGTCGGATACTGTGTACAAAAGATTAAATAATAGCCCGCTGACCGCCCTCTCCTCGCTATATCAGTTATAACGTCCATCGCATCGCTATACTCAGCTAAATCGGCAGCCTCGTCTATCAGCACGAAATGTCGTTTACGGATGCCAGCTTCTTTAACGTCCTCATAGCCGTTATCTACAACTTTTTCAAATGAATCGTTCATATCGCTTTGGATAGCTTTTAATACATCTTCCGCCTCTTTCGGATCACGCGAGTAGTATTTTACTTGCTTGCAGTTTTTAAAGCGGTGGAAGGCCGATCCACCTTTGAGGTCAATCAGAGATAGCTCGGTGTTATCCGGTTGCTGCTCGATTAATGTCGTAGAAATTAGTTTTAGAATGGCGCTCTTTCCGAAGCCAGTTGCGCCGGCGATAATTAAGTGTTTTGATTTATCGAAGTCGTGATAGATAACGTCGCCCATACGTGTAATACCGATAGGCACCGACCAACTACTGCTCTTTAACAAGCCATCGTGCCAATCAAATTGCTTAGTTAGCGGTTTCTCGAACACTCGAATTATTAATAGTCCGTCATAATCTAATTCGATTTCCTTTGTTTCAGTTAGCTTTTTCTTCCACATTTCTTGCAGTTGCTTGATAATAGTAGAATCAAATTTTAAGGTTTTTAAATCAGCAAACCTAATACGTTTACGCCTGTTGTTTAGTCCATCTTGCAGTACGTCAATTTTACTTTGGTAATCAGCAAAGCTGCGTCCTAACGGAATTCTAAACTTATATTCCCATCCCCAGGCGTGCTGTTTTTTCTTAATGATTTGAGTTGTCAACGTATCCTTTCCGTCTTGAACGTTCATACCACTTAACGAAATAATTCTTTGAATTTTCCCGCTCTCACTTGACGACAACCCTTTCTTTTTAACAAACGCTTGAATAGCAATTCCTCCAAAAATACTTGTCGTTACAATTTCAAATATCATTCAACATCCCCTTTCAAAACTTTGTGCGCCACTGGTTCTCTTACGGAGTAAGAAGTTGCAACAATCTGTTACACCGAAGAGAGGCAATAAACCATTGATAATAAAGGAATCCGCGTATAACAAGTAGAAGTAATAGGGTGATATCGAATCTGTTAGTCGAACTGTGATTCAATCTGTTATATTCCGTTTAACAGAATTTATGCTGTTTGATGTCGAATTATTCCGTAAAACATAATTTTTTATTTGGAGTTGTTTGCGATGGAGATCGAAGTAAAACTGAAGGAATTATTGAAGAATCGAAATATGAAGCAAATTGAATTATGTGAACTAACCGGCTTAACCCCAAGAGCCATTTCAGAGCTAGCTAACAACCAAATCGAACGTATTCCAAGAAGTTCTTTATGTAAAATTGCCGTAGCATTGAACGTTAAAGACATTAGAGAATTAATTGACTTTAAGGTTGACAAGTGATCCCTCATTTTCAGCAGAATAGCTGCTACGCTCCAGGAAACGGCGCAAAGATGTTACCTATTATCGTAAACAACGATTAAACGAAGTCTGCGACAATAAGTAACAATCGCATATTTTCAGCGTCATAGTGAACGTCCGAGGTTTCTCGTATGCTCCTGTTAGATTGGTAGTTTTCACTACGCATATACTCGACTAATTATCGTCCTAGCCGTGC
>Ga0182742_1005229_pt1 | contig 11129 bp, 12 predicted proteins | sample eDN5th37CBELigMG_FD_128880 | JGI IMG/M metagenome (GOLD analysis project Ga0182742, IMG submission 128880) | Enriched Miracle-Growth compost microbial communities from Emeryville, California, USA - eDNA 5th pass 37_C BE-Lig MG (version 2)... ... | reverse complement strand
TCGAGCGTGATCGTATCGGTCATCGTCGCCGCCGTGACGGTGATGTTGCCGTTGCTGGTATTGACGGTGGCGGTGCCGCCGGTCAGGCCGGTGAGCGCAGCGGAAAGTTCCGCCAGCGTCGAGACCTGGCCCGCTCCGGTGCCGAAGGTGATGGTCAGCGCCGGATTGCCGCCAACCTGGATCTCCATGGTCTGGCCGGCACCTACCGCGTTCTGCGTGAGCAGGTTGGTTGCATTCGTCGTGCCGACATTCAGGCCGAGTTCGCCGAGCAGCGAGAGAGTCGATCCGCCGCCGATTTCGATATGGGTATCGGCATTGGCGCCGGTCAGAACCAGACGGTTCGAGCCGTTCAGCGAGGCGGTTATTCCGGTCGTCCCGCTCTGCGCGTTGATGGCGGCGATCACAGTCGCCGCATCGGCGCCGGCGCCGATCGCAATCGGCGTGCCGTTGATTTCAAGCGTGCCGCCGGCCGAGGTGAGGGTGGAGATGTCGACGCTCCCGGTGCCCACCGCGACTGCGTCGGGCAACAGCGTCGCGCCGGCACCGAGGATTCGCGCCGGCGCCGGCGGTCCGAAAATCGGGTTGGCCGAGAAGTTGGCGGGGTTGAGAAGCTCCGATCCCGGAATATCGGTATCGTGCTTGTTGGTCATCGGATAGTCGGCGAGATTGACGCGATAATCGATAGCGGTGGTCCGCTGCGCCGGCAGGAAGTCATTCTGGAACCGCAGCAATTGCGGAACGCTGCCGGTGGTGTTGCCGGTCGCCGGATCGATCGGCAGGCCCATCAGATAATAGCCCGCCCCGTTGACCAGATAGCCGTTCTTGTCCGGCTGGAAATCGCCGCGCCGGGTGTAATAGTCGGACCCGCCGAAGATGGGCGTATTGTCCTGCACCGAGGTCGGCTTCTGCACCACGAAGAACCCGTCGCCGTTGATCGCCATGAAGGTGCCGACCGATGAGCCCTGGACGTCGCCCTGGACGGTATTCGTGGCGCGCGCGCTGGCGATCACGCCACCGGCAAGCTGCTTGGACGGTATGTTGTCCGGGATCAGGTCCTGGAAGCTGGTATCGATCCGCTTGAACGCGGTGGTCTGCGAATTGGCGATGTTGCCGGACACGTTTTCGAGCGCATAGGACTGCGCGCGCATGCCGGTGACCGCAGTGTTGAGAGCGCCGAAGATACCCATTACTTCTTCCTCCAGGACAGCCGGGGCGGCCGACTGGACGCGCGGCCGCAAGCTTGCGCCAGAAGCTGTGGCAAACCGCGTGCCACAGTCTTTATTCTTGAATTTCAATACCTTGATCTGATGGGCCCGAAGCCCTATGAGCCCGTCTTTGCCGGGTTGCGGCAAATTTTTCCCAGACCGGTTTGCACCTGCGAGATCAGGCTCTAGTGTCCGGCCGGCCGATGATCGAAGGACCGTTCATGCGTTTCGAAGGTACTCAAGGCTATGTCGCGACGGACGACCTCAAGGTCGCTGTCAATGCGGCCATCACGTTGCAGCGGCCGCTGCTCGTGAAGGGCGAGCCCGGCACCGGCAAGACCGTGCTGGCGCAGGAAATCGCCAAGGCGGTCGGCACCGATCTCCTCGAATGGCACGTCAAGTCCACCACCAAGGCGCAGCAGGGCCTGTACGAATACGACGCCGTCTCGCGCCTGCGCGACAGCCAGCTCGGCGACGAGCGCGTCAAGGACATCAGGAATTACATCAAGCGCGGAAAGCTTTGGGAGGCCTTTGTCCGCGAGACGCGTCCGGTGCTGCTGATCGACGAGATCGACAAGGCGGACATCGAATTTCCGAACGACCTGCTGCAGGAACTCGACCGCATGGAGTTCTTCGTCTACGAGACGGGCGAGACGGTGAAGGCCCGGCAGCGTCCGATCGTGGTGATCACCTCGAACAACGAAAAGGAGCTGCCGGACGCGTTTCTGCGCCGGTGCTTCTTCCATTATATCCGGTTTCCGGATGCCGACACGATGCGCGCCATCGTCGAGGTGCATTTTCCCGGAATCAAGCAGCGCCTCGTTTCGGAGGCGCTCAAGCTGTTCTACGAGATCCGCGAGGTGCCGGGCATGAAGAAAAAGCCCTCGACCTCGGAATTGCTGGACTGGCTGAAACTGCTGATGGTCGAGGATATCGGCCCGGAGACGCTGCGCGAGCGCGATCCGAAAAAGCTGATCCCGCCGCTGCACGGCGCGCTGCTGAAGAACGAGCAAGACGTGCACCTGTTCGAGCGGCTTGCTTTCATGGCGCGGCGCGAGGGCCGCTGACGCAAGGTTCGCCCTGGGGTGGGTTGAGCAAAGCGAAACCCATCCTGCGTGCTGCAAAGACGCGAATGCCCGCGACATGCGCGGGCATGACGACAAACCCGAAGCGGCTTGAGCTCTTGCGTCGCGTTCAGCGTCGGCCGCGTCGCCTGCCTCCGCGCCGCTGCCGCGACTTCTGTTTTGGTTGTGGGCGTGGCTCTGGTTTCGGCTCGGGTGCGATGACCTGCGGCGCATCGGCCTGATAGTCTGCGACCGGCGCTTCGGCATCGGTGGCGGCTTCGTTGAACCGCACGGCTTGCGCCTGCTCTTCCTGAAGCTGCTCTTCCTGCACCTGCGCAGCCTCCATCCGCGCCGCCTCTCCTGCCGCAATGAGCGCAGCGTTCTGCGCCACCAGCTCGGCATTGCGATAGGCCGCTTCGAGTTGCGCGGCCTGCGCCTCTTCCGCAGCGCGCCGTTCGGCCTCAAGCCGCGCAGCCTCGGCCTTCTCGGCCGCCAGCCGCTCCGCCGCAAGGCGCTTGGCTTGCGCCTTCTCCGCCGCAATCCGCTCCTTCTCGGCGCGCGCCGCCGCCCGCTGCTCCTCTCTCAGCAGCGCGGCCTTCGCTTTCGCTTCGGCCTTCTGCTCGGCGCGAATGCGCCTCGCCTCGGCCTTCTCGGCAGCGATCCGCTCGCGTTCGCTCCGCCGGGCCTCCGCCAGTTCGGCCTCGATCTTCTCGCGCTCGATCCGCGCCGCTTCGGCAATGGCCGCCTCCTGCGCGCGAATGCGCGCCCGCTCCGCCGCCTCCTCCGCTTCCTTCTTCAGCCGCGGCTCATTGGCGATCCACCAGGCTTCGCGCTTGCGCGAGCGATGCGACGCCCATTGCTCATAGCGCCGGAAGGCCGTGTGGATGTGTTTGGCGATGCTGCGCCCCATCCGCCCACCAGCCCAGATCAGTTCGAACGGCTCGAACAGCCGCAAGCGATCGTCACCCTCGACGATGGCGCCGGCAATCAGGGTGCCTGCCATCGCGGTCGTGTTGAGGCCATGCCCGCCGAAGCCGCTGGCAAGCCACACCCCGGGGGCGAGCTTGCCGATCTGCGGCATCAGGTGGACGGTCAGACCGATTGCGCCGCCCCAGGCATGCGCGATCTCGACCGAGCCGAGCTGCGGAAAGCGGCCCTTCAGATCGGCGCGCAGCCTCGCGCCGTAGCGGCGCGGATTGGCCTCGCGCGTTGCGAAGCGGCCGGCGAATATCAGTCGGTCGCCGTCGACGATACGATAGTGATGTCCGCCGAAAGCGGCGTCGCTCACCGCACCCGGATATTCGATGGCGTCTGCCAGGCGCTCGCCGAGCGGCTCGGTCACGATCGCGAAGCTATGCAGCGGCACCAGCGTGTGGGCCACTTTCTCGACCAGCGATCCCAGATGAACATTGCCGGCCAGCACAATGCGCGCAGCACGGATGCGCCCATGCGGGGTGACGATGCGCTTGCGCACGCCGGCGGGATCGATTGAGAGCGCGGGCGTGTCTTCGAAAATGCGCGCGCCCGCCGCTTCGGCGCGCTGGGCGAGACCGAGCGCATGGTCATACGGATTGAGGCTGAACGCGGTTGGGAAATGGATCGCCTGAAAATAGTTCGGCGACTTGACCTTGGCGCGCACGAGTTCCTTGGGCCAGACCTCGATGTCGGCGCCGAAGCCGCGCAGCAGCTCGGCCTCGTCGGACAATTCGCGCGCGCGGTCGACCTGCGAAATCTGCAGAAAGCCCTCGCTTTGCAGGATATCGCTCCGGCCCCCCTCCCCGACCGAGCGGCGCAGATAATCGACGCCCGCCTGCGAGAGCCTCCACAATTCGCCGGCGTGGTCGGGTCCGACCCGCGCGACGATCCTGTCCACGGACTGAGCGAAGCCGGGGCGCACGATACCGGCATTGCGGCTCGACGCGTTCCAGGCGATCCGCCGCGCCTCGAGCACCACGGCCGACCAGCCGCGTCGGACCAGTTCGAGCGCGGTCGTCAGCCCGGCCAGACCCCCGCCGATGATGCAGACATCGGTGTCGAGATCCTGCGTCAGCGGCGCGCGGACCGGCGCCGCATCGCCGGCGGCGGTGAACCATGTCTGGCCATAGACGGCATGTGGCGCTGCGGCGGCGGCGCCTTGTGGCGTATCCGGTTGCGGCTCGTCTGATACGAGGGCCGTGTTAGGCTCGTCCACCGGATGCCCCCTGCCCTGCGGATATCAACTCATGCGCCGTCTGATGCTTCTGCGACATGCCAAATCCGACTGGTCGCAATCCGGGCAGAGCGATCATGCGCGAGGCCTCGCCGCCCGCGGCCGTAAGGCCGCCCCGCTGATCGGACGCTACATGGCCGATCATGCGCTGATTCCCGATCGGGCGATCGTATCGACGTCCGTCCGCACGCGCGAAACCTGGGGCCTTGTGGCCGACATGTTCCCGCACAATCCGCCCGCCGATTTCGATGACCGCATCTATGAAGCCTCGCCGCGCGACATTCTGGCGGCCCTTGCACAAGCGCCGGCCGCCCCCCGATCCTTGCTGGTGGTCGGACATAATCCCGGATTGTACGAGACCGCAAACCTTCTGGTTGAATCGGGCGAGCCGCGCCTGCGCGCAAGTCTCCTGGACAAATTTCCGACTGCGGCGCTCGCTGTTATCGATTTCGACATGGACGCATGGGCGGACATCCGGCCGGCCAGCGGCCATCTGCAATGCTTCGTCACACCGCGTGCCCTCCGCGCGGCGACCGACTAAGCTGGCCACCAAAACAGGGAGGAACCAAGCATGTTCAAACGGATCCTGGTGCCGGTGGATCTGGCCGAGCCGGAGCTCGCACGTCCGGCGATCGATACCGCCTGCGCCATGGCGCGCAACGCGAACGGCTCCATTCGCATCGTGCATGTCCTGCCGATGACGCCTGTCATGCTTGCCGAATACGTGCCGCCGGATTTCGACGCGCAGCAGCGAATCTCTGCCGAAGAAGCCATGAAGAAGCTCACCGCCGAATGCGGCCTTGCTGCGGACCGCGTCTCGGGCGTCGTGCGCCAGGGCGGGATTTATCACGAGGTGATCGAGGAGGCCAAAGCGATGAACGCCGATCTCATTGTCATGACCTCGCATCGGCCGGACATGCGCAGCTATTTTCTCGGTTCGAATGCAGGCCATGTGGTGCGCTACGCGAATTGCTCGGTGCTGGTGCTGCGCAACTAGGGTGTCTTTGTCCCGGTCGCGCCTTTCGACTTGGGAAGAACGTCGGCAGGGATGGCGTCGAGTGTGTAACGGCGCGGCAGGTTGCGCTTGAAGAACATGCCGAGCTGCCAGAGGACGACGACGAAGAAGCCCAACAGAAACAGCGTGGCGCCGGTCTCGCCCTGCGCAATCGCGCGCCCGATCAGCGCAACCATCGCGATGCAGATCCCGAGGAAAATCGCAGCGCCGGGCCAGTACAGGAACGGGATCGCACCGGCCAGCAACCGCGGCGTCCCTCCGGCCTGCGCAATCCGGGCATGCAGCGCTTTGACGAAGCGCGAATAGGCCTCGTCCAGCCGCTCCTGTTCGAGCATCGATTTCCATGAGGCCGAGGCGATCGGTATTTTCGGGCTTCGCTCCGACCAGATTTCGGTCAGGAAGCGGTAGGACTGCATCGTGACGGGACGGAATGCGAGCCTGATCTGGCGGATTTCCGCATAGGGTATGCGCCCAGAGACGCCTCCGCCCGTCCAGTGCAGAGCATCGGGCTCCAGCCGAAGCACCCAAGGCGCGCCCAGGAGCGACGCTTTGTAGGCGTATTGGATGTCGGGGTCGGCCCCGCCCGGCTCGTTCATCTTTGTCTCCTCGCGGCGCCCTCTTAGCACGAAGCCGGCCGAACGCACCGGCTGTGGAACTCCGGGAACGGCTCTTGCCATGGACCGTTGGGTTTTGAGGAAACAGCGCGGAGCACCGAGATGATGACACCGATTGCGAGAATGCTGCTGGCCGCAGGCGTAGCGGCTTTTGTGGCGACGACCGCGCAGGCGCAGACCGGAAGTTCGGCGACCGGAACCGGAACGGCGCCGACGCAGCCCGGCGGCGCACCCGCTCCGGGGATCGCCCCGGCGACACCCGGCCCGTCGGGCACCACCGGCTCCGGATCGACCCTGCGACCGAACACCGGCGCCGCACCGTCGGCCACACAGCCGGCGATTCCGGGAGCGGTCAGCCCGGGCAATCCGAACGCGGCCTCAAGGCCGAACGTGCCCAATATCAGCGGTTCGCCGATTGTCACTCAGCCGGGGCAGACCCCGTGCATCACGTCCGGCACCGGCGCGTGCTGACGCGCGGCCAATATTCATAGAGCCAGATGCCCATAGAGAAAGAGCGCCGGCGGAACCGGCGCTCTTTTCCGTTGCGTGAGGTGATGGCAATCAGCTGGCGGCTTTGCGATTGACCTTGCTTTCGGCGACCGTGGTCAGCTTCTTGTCGGCAGCCTTTTCCTCATCGAGCGTCTTCTGGAGGATGGCGGCTGCGTCGTCCCGACCAAGCTGGTGAGCCCAGGCGATCAGGGTCCCGTATCGGGCGATTTCGTAATGTTCGACAGCCTGGGCCGATGCGATGATCGCAGCGTCCAGCACGTCCTTGTCCTCGACCTCGGCGGACACGTCCTGCGCCTCGTCGATAATGCCGTCGATCGCCGGGCAATCCACGCCCTTGGCCTTCATGTCATGCAGCTTGAACACCTGCTCAAGCCGCGCGACGTGATTTTCAGTCTCCTGCAAATGCTTCTGCAACCCCGATTTCAGGTCCCGGTCGGTCGCCTTGCTGATCATGTCCGGCAGCGATTTCAGGATCTGCTTTTCAGCATAATAGACGTCCTGAAGCTGGTGCACGTAGAGATCGTTCATTGATTTGATGTCGGCGGAAAACAGGCCCATCTGCGGCTCCTTTTTTTGCATCTTGCGAATTCGTCCGGACGCGCTTCGCGTCCCGCCGGGCCAACGTGACAGCGGTGGCGATGTTCCTGTCAGTTTTTCCTCCTTCGGCCGCGGAACAACCCGGGGCTACAGGCATTTTCAACGACGTAACGGAATATTTCGTCCTGTAACAAGCCAGGGAGCAAAAGAGCTTCGCCAAGCAGCGGGCATCAGAGGTTCGAAAATGAAAGACCCAGAAGCCGATGAACAGCAGCAAGAGCGTCGCGATCAGACCGATGACACGGTGTACCGCGCGCCGTTCGACATTTCCCGCCTGAACCAGGTCCCTCGTGCCAGAGACGACGACCCGCCCTACCGCAGCTGGTGGGTGGTGACGGATCCCGACAAGCGCTGAACGCGCAAAGAGGGAACCCGTTCTGCCGTCCGGACTTAAAGAGGACCGAGGTTCCGCCCAGGAGATTGTCATGGCCCGAAGCACGAAATCATCCGGCTCACAGGATCTGGTCGGACGCATCAGCGACACCATCGCCGAACATCCGCGGGTGAGCGCCGCGGCTGCGTTTCAGATGGGTGTGCTGCTCGGTCAGGCCCTGCAGAATACCGGCGCGCTCAAGGGACTGGGCCGCAAGATGGCAGCCGCTCCTGGCGCGATCGCGGCCAGCCTCCCGACCTTCGGTCTGTTCGACGGCGAACCCGCTGCAGCGTCCGACGCAAAACCCGCACGCCGCTCCAGCTCCGGCCGGCGCAAGGGGGTCAGAGGCCGCAAGCGCGCCCGCCGCGCGTGACGTGCCGCTTGTGGGGCGCAACCGAGCCGCGCCTATTGCGGATCATCGCAAGATGAATGCGGCCTGAGCGCAATCGCAAATGAAGTCTGCCTTGCCGGCCCCCACCGCCATTCTCGCGCTGATGCTTGTGGCGAGTCCGCAGCCGTCCTGGGGTGCGGACAGTTCGGTGCGGGTTGACGCTTTCGGCACATTGCATGACGAAGCTTCGTTGCATGACGAAGCCTCGTCGGTGCGCAAGAAGCCTGCCCAAAAAAAGCCGTCGCGCAAGACAGCACGGCGCTCCGGGACGCACGTGCCGCAAGCCTTCGCACCCGCGCCGGTTACGTTGCACCGCTGGCGACCCGCCGATCCCTCATTTGATCAGCACGGGCGACCGTACCAGCCGCCACCCGGCCTGCCCTGCCCGATCGACCTCGGCTATGGCCGCTGGACATCATGCTGGAACCGGTGATGCGTCGCGTGCATCTTCGGCAGACACGACGCCAAAGAAAAAGCCGGCCATGACGGCCGGCTTTGACGCTCGATGCGCAATCAGCGTCTGACATATCTCGGCTTCGGGCGGTCCCAGCCGTAATAATCGAATGCGTTATTCATCCACCAGCCGCCGATCACCGGAAGGATGCAATTGGCGGTGGAGACGAACACTTCGCGCTGTGTCAGTTCGCGCTGCGTGACGATCGTACCGATGATCGGCGAAACGGCGGCACAGGCCGCGCTGGTCACCGCATAAGCGCCGACACCGCCATGGATGCCATGATGGACGTGCTTGTGACCGGACCGCAGCGCGAAATACGCGCCGGTCGCTCCGGCCCCGACCGCCAGATTCGACCGCGCAAGCTGCGGATCGCGGACGGTCCAGGGCATCGTCGCCCACCATCCATACCACGGCGCGGGTGTGACAACGACCTTCGCGCGGCGCTGCGCTTCGGCGGTTCCGCCGGTGAACAGAAGCGCGGCAGCCAAGGCCGCCAGCACAAGCCCTAATCTTCGCATGGACACCATCACATCCCCCCTCGGCTGCTGATTTTTCCGAAACGTCACCGGTCTTCGAATCGAAGCCCGGGGCGTTTACATCGGCCAGATTCGCATCATGGGCATCCTACGGCCCGAGTCGAGGCGCGCGCCGGCGTTTTTCCCAAGTCATGCAGGGATGTTGCGAAGAAATCACCAGAACGGACGCCCGTGTTGGGCGTGTTGCGCGGCATTGTGCGCTGCGTTCAAGCCACGCTGTGGCCGGCGCGCTTCAGGCGCACGACCGCGAGATCGAGCGCGGAAAGGAAGCTCGACCGATCCTTTTGTGCGAAGGGCGGCGGGCCGCGGGTGATCGCTCCGGCCGAGCGCAGATCGTCCATCAGATTGCGGGTCGCAAGCGCCATGCCGATCGAGTCTTCGGTGAAAACGCGGCCGTTGGGCGCAATCGCCACGGCACCCGCCCTGACACAGCGGTTGGCAAGCGGGACGTCGGCGGTGATAGCGATCGCGCCGGGCCGCGCCTGTTCGGCGATCCAGTCGTCGGCCTTGTCCATTCCGCCGGGCACCACGACCCGCTCGACCAGTGGATCACGCGGCACCGCGATCGGCGCATTGGCGACCACGAACACGCGCAGTCCATGGCGCTCCGCCACGCGATAGATTTCAGACTTGACCGGGCAAGCATCGGCATCGACCAGAATGACGATCGGCATGCGCTCGCCGGCCGGTCCCATCGCTTGCGTCTCCCCTCGCAACGCGCCTTCAGGCGCACGTTGCAGGCGACTTAAGCGCGCTGCGGAACAAGGTAAAGCGCGCCGCTGCAGCGGCTGGGCCGTTTGGAGGCGAACGCATGGGCATCATGTCGCCATGCCGCGGGCTGGAACGCGCAGGAGCGGACTGTTACAAGTCCAGACTGTGAGCCGCCGCATTCAGGCGGGGCCGTCGACAAGACCGGTTGGGAACAAGCCCGGACGAGGAAAATGCAGTCAAACCAAGCCGATCGTTCGTTTCCGTACAACGCCTGGTACGTTGCCGCGTGGGATTACGAGATCAAGCGCGCACTGATGCCGCGCACGATCTGCGGCAAGAAGGTGGTGATGTATCGCACGGCCTCGGGCCAGATTGCCGCGCTGGAAGATGCCTGCTGGCACCGCCTGGTGCCGCTGTCGAAAGGCTGGCTTGACGGCGACGATGTGGTCTGCGGCTACCACGGGTTGAAGTTCGATCCGAACGGACGCTGCACCTTCATGCCCTCGCAGGAGACCATCAATCCGTCGGCCTGCGTCCGGCGCTTCCCGGTCGTCGAGAAATATCGGTTCGCCTGGATCTGGATGGGCGATCCCGCGCTGGCCGATCCGGCAACGATCCCCGACATGCATTGGGTGGACGATCCGGCCTGGGCCGGTGAAGGCAAGCTGACCCCACTCGCCTGCAATTATCGTCTGGTGATCGACAATCTGATGGACCTGACGCACGAATCCTTCGTGCATCGTACCTCAATCGGCAATGCCGCGGTCGCCGAAGCGCCGTTCGAAGTCACGCATAGCGAGCGCACCGCACATGTGACTCGCTGGATGATCAATATCGAGCCGCCGCCGTTCTGGGCGTTTCAGCTTGGCGCAACCGGCCCGGTGAAAGTCGACCGCTGGCAATACATCAATTTCGAGGCCCCGGCCTCGGTCGTGCTCGACGTCGGCGTGGCCCTGACCGGGACCGGCGCTCCGCAGGGCGACCGCTCGCAAGGCGTCAACCTGCGGGTTTGCCACTTCATCACCCCGGAAACCGAGCGACGCTGCCACTTCTTCTGGGTGGTCCGGCGCAATTTCAAGCTGAACGATCAGCGTCTCACCACCGAGACCCGCGATCGTAACGCTGCGATTATCGGCGAAGACGAGGCGATGCTCGAAGCGCAGCAGATCGCGATGGAGGAAAATCCGGATGCTGTTTTCTACAATCTCAATATCGATGGCGGCGCGATGTGGGCCCGCCGCATTCTTGAGCGCATGATCCGCGACGAAGCGCCTGCCGCGTTGCGGGCCGCCGAATAGGAAAGCGCAATGCGTGTCGTAGAAACCTGGACCACCGCGCGCGTGCGCAGCGCGCGTGACGTCACACCCAGCATCAGACTGTTCGAACTGGTGCCCGCTGAAGGCAGTCCCGCGCAAATTCCGCTCGGCGGCCATCTCAACGTGACGGT
>Ga0182742_1005226_pt1 | contig 11132 bp, 9 predicted proteins | sample eDN5th37CBELigMG_FD_128880 | JGI IMG/M metagenome (GOLD analysis project Ga0182742, IMG submission 128880) | Enriched Miracle-Growth compost microbial communities from Emeryville, California, USA - eDNA 5th pass 37_C BE-Lig MG (version 2)... ... | reverse complement strand
GGCGGCGGATGCCGCGCTCGCGGCAGCGGAAGCTTCGGAACAGGCGGTGGCCGCCCTCAATGCCGCGCCGCCGCCCGACCTCGCGGCCATTGGCGGCTGGGCGCCGCTGCGTTCGGGCATCGGCCTGCACGAAGGCGCGGTGTTCTTCGGCAATGTCGGCGCGCCGGAACGGCTCGACTTCACCGTGATCGGCAAGGCGGTCAATGCCGCCAGCCGCATCGAGGGGCTTTGCAAGAAGCTCGGCCGCTCGATCCTGGTCAGCGGCCCGGTCGCCGCGGCGAGCACGCGCGCCCTGGAGAGCCTGGGACGTCATGACCTGCGCGGCGTGGCCGAGCCCGTCGAGATCTTCGCGCTGGCGGGCTGACGGCAGCGGTCAGATGTGGTCGCGCGGAATGGCCTCGTTGAAGTTGCGCTCGAACACCAGCTGGTCGCCCTCGTAGGCTTCGATTCGTCCCGACAGGTAGAACGTCGTCGCGTCGGAGCGCATGGCGGAAAAGGTCTCGGTGCGCACCGACCAGTCGTCGCGCGACAGCGTGGCGGTCCAGTGGGTGACGCCACGCGCCGACAGCGGATCGGCGGGGTCGATGGTCCACCGCTCCCGCGCGACGCCGCCATTGATCAGCCCATGATCAGCGTCGCGTATCTCTCCAAAGTCGTCGACGATGGAGAGCGTCACCGTGCCCTTCTCGGGGTCCCGCTCGACGGTGCGGCTGTTCGACGATTCGCGGATTGTCTGGGTGTTCCACGGTCGTGCCCCCTCCGGCTCGGGGAAAGTCACCTCGTCGTCGCTTCCGGCCGGGCGCTCCGGCAGGGCGAGCGCGCCGCCGGACAGGGTGAGCGTGACGGGTTCCGGGGACGGCCACACCAGCGGCCAGTAGGCCGAGGAAATGGCGAGCCGCAGCCGGTGTCCTGCCGGCACTTGGTAGGCGATGTCGTCGAGCTGGACGCGGACCTTCATGATCTCGCCCGGCACGATAGCCGCGGCCCTGTCATGGCCGTTGCGGTGGCAGAGGTTCAGGACGCCGTAGGTGATGCGCGTGGAGGCCCCATCCGGATGGACGTCGCACAGCCGCACGGCCACCATCGCGACCGGCCGGTCCGCAGACAGCGACAGCGCGACCACCGGCGCGCCCACGATGTCGATGGAGGATGCGAGCGGCGCGGTGTCGAAGCAGACCGACTTGCCGTCGTCGGCGCGCTGGTCGCCGGGCAGTTCCGGTCCGAGCCAGATGGCGCAATATTCGCCGCCGTCCATGCCGCAATCCTGTGGCGATGCGACGGTCGTGGGCGACAGCTTCGCGACGCCCTCGGCCAGAACGCCGTCGTCGGCCAGCGAGAAGCGGCGCATGCCGATGCCGGGCGAGGGCCATTCGTACTCGGCGATCCAGCGGCCGGATCGTTCCTCGTACCAGTCGCGCGGGGGGGCGGACTCCATCAGGTAGAGCCGCATCGCCGGATCGTTCTCGACGCCCGTATCTTTGTCCTTCAGCCAGCGGTCCCACCAGCGCAGGGCTTCCTGCAGGAAGCCGATGGCGGGCTTTGGCACGGCGAAATGCGGGTACTTGTGGATCCACGGGCCGACGATGCCCTTAACCGGCGCCTCGATCCCCTGTACAAGGCGCGACACGGCGTTCTTGTAGGCGTCGCCCCAGCCGCCGACGGCGAGCGTGGCGGCCCTGATCGCCGAATAGTCCTCGCACACCGAGCCGCGCCGCCAGTAGGCGTCGCGCTGCTGATGGGCAAGCCAGACGGCGGGCAGGAAGGGCTCGTTCTCCAGGCGCTCCAGCCACATCGCCTTCCAGTTGTCGCCGACGATTGCCGGGTCAGGCGGCCGCGACGAATAGCAGAGCATGGTGGATCCCCAGCCGAGATTTTCGTTGAGGAGCAGGCCGCCCTTGTAGTGGATGTCGTCGGCGTAGCGGTCGTCGGTCGAGCAGAGCGTGATGATGGCCCTGAGCGCTGGCGGCTGCTTCGCGGCGACCTGGAGCGAATTGAAGCCGCCCCACGAGATGCCCATCATGCCGACACGGCCGTTGCACCAGGGCTGGGCCGCCGCCCACTCGATTACCGCCACCGCGTCGGCGAGTTCCTGCTCGGTGTACTCGTCCTCCATCAGGCCTTCGGAATCGCCGTTGCCGCGCATGTCGACGCGGATGCAGGCGTAGCCGTGGCCGGCAAAGTAGGGGTGGGTGAGATGATCGCGCGCCGTCGTCCCGTCACGCTTGCGGTAGGGGAGGTGCTCGAGGATGGCCGGGACCGGATCCTTCTCGGCATCCTGCGGCAGCCAGATGCGCGCAGACAGCACGCAGCCGTCCGGCATCTCGATGGCGACGTCAGGGTTTTCGACGATGGTGCGGGGAAACTGCGTGACGGTCTTCATGTGCCCTCGCTCGCTCGCAGACGCCATGAGGCACTCACGTGCGGCGATTTGCAAGGCCGTTCAAACGCCCGCGGTCGGCTCACCAGATCCAGCCGCCTCGGCCGAGAACAGCGAGGCCCTCGAGAATACGGGCAAAGCTTGCGCGAGCTCGGCCGACGGTGTGGCGTGCGCGGAGATAGCCGTGAACCAGGCCCGGTTCCTCGTGCCACCACGCCTTGCCCCCGGCAGCCAGGATGCGATCTCGATAGAACTCGCCGTCGGAGGAGAGGGGATCGCATTGCGCAGTGATCACCACGGTTGGCGGCAGGCGGGAGAAGTCCTTGTCCGCCAGCGGGTAGAGCGTGGAAAGATCGGCCGGCAGGACGCCCCCGGTGCGGACGTCGCTGTAGAACTCCAGGTCGCGGACGGTGAGCATTGGCGCATTGGCGTGTTCGACATAGGACCGGCCGACCATGTCGCCGCCAAGTCCGGGGTAGATCAGAGTCTGGCCGATGGGCGCGCGGGGGTGGCCGCGCGTGGCATGACTGACCGCGGCCGCCAGATTGCCGCCGGCCGAATCGCCGGCGAGAAGGATGTTCCGCTCCGAGGTCGACGCCGCCCATTCGAACGCGGCAAGCGCGTCGTCGAAGGCGGCTGGATGGAGGTGTTCGGGCGCGAGGCGATAGTCGACCGAGACAACGTCGAAACCGGTCCCGGCGCACAGGTCGGAGCAGACGTCGTCATGGCTTTCCAGCCCGCCGAGGATGAAGCCGCCGCCGTGGAAATAAAGGACCACCGCCTCCGAGGAGGCACCCGTCTTCCTGTAGATCCGGATCGGAATGGAGCGGTCGGGCAGCCGGATCGCCGTGGTCTCGGTCGTGACGCCCTGCGGGTGGCCGGCATGAAAGCCACGGCACATGTCGTCGTAGATGGCGCGTTGATGGGGGATGCTGAAGTCCACCGTGTCGGCCGGATAAAAGGAGAGCGTCCGCTCGATGAAGGCCCAGGTCTCGGCGTCGATCAGGGCGGCGTAGTCGGTCATGGGCACCTTCGCTCAGGGGCTTCGCGGCGCCGCCTTGGAAGACGCGGCGCCCGGTTCGTGCTGACCGACAGCCTGTCCGGTCGAAGGCCCGGCTGCAAGTCCTCACGCCACCACGACGATTGGCACCTTCCCCTTGTCCTTCACCCGTTCGTAGAGGTCGATGACGTCCTGGTTGATCATCCGCACGCAGCCGGAGGAGGCCGCCTTGCCGATCGAGCGCCATTCCGGCGTCCCGTGCACCCGGTAGAGGGTATCGACACCATCCTTGTAGATGTAGAGCGCCCGCGCGCCGAGGGGGTTCGTCGGGCCACCCGGCTGGCCGCCACGGTACTTCTCCAGTTCCGGCCGGCGGGCGATCATTTCGGATGGGGGTGTCCAGGTCGGCCACTTGCGCATGTGATCCACCACTGCGCGCCCCGACCAGGAAAAGCCTTCCTTGCCGATCGAGACGCCGTAGCGCAGCGCGTCGCCGTTCTCCTGTACGAGGTAGAGGTGGCGCTCGCGAAGGTGCACGACGATGGTGCCGGGCTGTTCCCCCGTCGGATCGACGACGACGCGGCGCAGGTGCTTCGGCTTGAGCTGGCCGGCGGGCACTGCCGGAACCGCGAAGCCGTTGTCGGTGAGAGACCCGTACATCACCTCGGGACGAGCCGGTAGCCCGTAGCTGTCCGCATCCGGCGGGATTGCGGCGGTCGTGACAGGCTCGGGTGCAGGCGGAGACGACGGCTGGACGACCTGCTGGGGGGCTGGCCGTGGTTGCGAATTTCCCGGCAGGCCGATGTCGATGGTGCGCGAACAACCGCCCAGCGCCAGCAGTCCGATACCGCCGAGCGAGGTCAGAGCCATCCGGCGGGAAACCTCGCCCGGTTCGGCTGCTCGAGTGGCGGTCGCGGGACCAGGGGCGAGACGGGAACTGGACACTGGCGGGTACTCGTGACGACAAGCGGGAGCGGCAGGTCTACCTCACCGCTTGTGTCGAATCTTCATCATTCGTGGTTAGCGATCGGTAAACGCGTTAACCACCTGTAAACACAAGAAGATTTTGTTCCGGCCAACTGTTTCCGGGCGCGCCTGCGGTCGTTCGGCAGGCGTACCACAAGCTGGCCGCCAAACTGTCACAATCTCGTCCGCAGCGGGGCCTAGGGCGACGCCGGAAAGAGGCACGTCATGAGCGAATCGATCAAGAACAATCTCGGCCTTCTGGCCACCCTGTCCCTGGCCATCGCACCGCTTCTGGGAGTGAGCCTGGCGCTCATCGCGCTCATGTCGGCGGGGAGCGTGTGATGGATCGTCGACAGCGACCGGCCGATCTTTCGGTCGCCCGCACCGATGTACCCTTTACAACCGCCAAGTGGCGGGGATTCATCGTCTCCTTCGACGAAAGGAGACATCCATGTCGTTCGAGACCTGGGCGGCCTTCGCCGCAGCCTCGACCGTTCTTCTGATCATACCCGGTCCGACGATCCTTCTCGTCGTCTCCTACGCGCTCGGGCAGGGCTGGCGCACGGCGCTGCCGGTCGCGATCGGGGTCGCCTTGGGTGATTTCACGGCGATGACCCTGTCGATGCTGGGGATCGGCGCGCTGCTGGCCGCGTCGGCCACCGTGTTCACCGCGCTGAAGTGGATCGGTGCGGCCTATCTGGTCTGGCTCGGCATAAAGCTGTTCCGCGCCGGCGGGGAATTGGCCGCCGAGCCCCGTCGCGACGCAGCTTCCTCGATCAAGATGCTGGCGCATGCCTGGCTGGTGACGGCGCTCAACCCGAAGAGCCTCACCTTTTTCGTTGCCTTCTTGCCGCAGTTCCTCAGCCGCGAGGCGGATTTCCTCACCCAGATGATTGTCTTCGAGGCGACGTTCCTGACGCTCGCTTTCGGCAATGCGCTCGGCTATGCGCTTGCGGCGTCGCGGGCCCGCGCAATGGTGCGCAACCCTCGGGCGATCAGGCTGATGAACCGGGCCGGCGGCAGCCTGCTGGTCGGCGCGGGCGTCGCGGCGGTAGCGGTGCGCTCGGCACCCTGAATGAGATTCACAATCCTGGATTGACGACAATGACCCTGCATGATGCCCTTGGTTTCGAACTGACCGGGGCGACGGAAGCGGCGCTGCCGCACTACGAGCGCGCGCTGACCGAACTGCGCTGCTTCGTCGGCGACCCCGCAAGCTCCATCGATGCTGCGCTGGCCGAAGCGCCCGGTTTCGCCATGGCGCATGCGTTCAAGGGCTGGCTCTACGGACTGTCCACCGAGAAGGCGACGGCGCCGGTGACGGTCGCCTGCGCCGCAGCCGTAGCGCGTTATGCCGGAACCGCGCGGGAAAAGGCGCATGCCGCCGCGCTGGCGCACCAGGCCAGGGGCCGCTGGCACGCGGCCGGGCAGGTGCTTGCCGACCTGACCGCAGAAACCCCGCGCGACGGACTCGCCCTGCAGGCCGGCCACCAGATCGATTTTTTCACCGGCGCCTCGACCCGATTGCGCGACCGGATCGCGCAGGCGCTGCCGGCCTGGTCGCCCGACATGCCCGGCTATCACGCCCTGCTCGGCATGCAGGCTTTCGGCCTGGAGGAATGCGGCGCCTATGCGGAAGCGGAAGCTCTCGGCCGGCGTGCGGTGGAACTGGAAGCGCGCGACGGCTGGGCTCAGCATGCGGTCGCGCATGTGATGGAGATGCAGTGCCGGCAGCAGGACGGCATTGCCTGGATGCGCGGCCGGCAGGCCAACTGGAGCGACGACAGCTTCCTGCAGACCCACAACTGGTGGCATCTCGCGCTCTTCCACTACGAACTCGGTGAGATCGACGAGGTGCTGGCGCTCGTCGACGGGCCGATCGCCGGCACCGGCTCTACCTACGTCCTGAACCTCGATGACGCCGCCGCGATGCTGTGGCGGCTGCATCTCCGCGGTCTCGACCTCGGCAACCGTTGGGCCGTGCTTGCCGAAAAGTGGCGCCCGAAGGCGCGCGACGCCGTCAACGCCTTCAACGACATGCACGCAATGATGGCCTTCGTCAGCGCCGGGCTGGACGATGCCGCCGCGGAGCTTCTGGCGGCGCAGCAGGATGCAATGGGCAGGGAGGACGACAATGCGCAGTTCACGCGCGATGTCGGATATCCTGCGGCGCTCGGCATCCAGGCTTTCGGGCGCGGGCGCTATGAGGAAGCGGTCGCCCTGCTCAAGCCGCTCCCACCCATCGCCTACCGTTTCGGCGGCAGCCATGCGCAGCGGGATGTGATCGAGCTGACCCTCATCGAGGCTGCGATCCGGGCGGGCGACGGCGCGCTCGCGCGCAGGCTGGCGGGCGACCGGCTGGCGAGGCGGCCGACGAGCCCGCTGTCGGCGCTGTTCGACCGTCGCGCCAGGGCGCTGGCGGTAACCTCATCCTAATATTTATTCCGGACAACGAAAAAAATCTGCGCGGAAGCGGCCTCCACCGGTTCCGCACGGCGGATTTTCTGGTATGACCAGTCGTCGCGGTCCCCCGCCGGGGCCGTGAAACGACCGGGCGGCATCGTTTCGCCCGGCGCCCAGGGAGGGAAGGAGCCATGTATCTCGGGATCGACCTCGGCACGTCCGGCGTCAAGCTGCTTCTCATCGACGCGGACCAGAAGGTGGTCGGCACGACCAGCGCTTCCATCGAGGTGTCGCGGCCGCATCCAGGCTGGTCCGAGCAGGATCCCGCCGCGTGGATTTCGGCCACGCGGAGCGCCATCGAGGCGCTGAAGGCGCGCCATGGCCGCGAATTCGCTGCCATTCGCGGGATAGGGCTGTCAGGCCACATGCACGGCGCCACGTTGCTGGACGCAGACGACGGGGTATTACGGCCCTGCATCCTGTGGAACGACACGCGCAGCCACAAGGAAGCGGCTGAGCTGGACGCCGATCCGCGCTTCCGCAAGATTACCGGCAACATCGTCTTCCCCGGCTTCACCGCGCCGAAGCTGGCCTGGGTTCGGGCCAACGAGCCCGCCGTGTTTGAGCGCGTCCGCAAGGTGCTGCTGCCGAAGGACTATCTGCGGCTCTGGCTGACCGGCACGCACATTTCCGAAATGTCGGACTCGGCCGGCACTGCCTGGCTCGACACGGGCGCGCGCAAGTGGTCCGCCGAGCTTCTCGCCGCGACGCATCTTTCCGAAGACCAGATGCCGGCCCTGGTCGAGGGCACGCAGCCGGGCGGCATCCTGCGCCGGGAGCTTGCGGCGGAATGGGGCCTGGGCGAAGGTATCGTCGTGGCCGGGGGCGCCGGCGACAATGCCGCTTCCGCCTGCGGCATGGGCACGGTGAAGGGCGGCCAGGCCTTCGTTTCGCTCGGGACGTCGGGCGTGTTGTTTGCCGCCAACGATTCCTACCTGCCCAACCCGGAGAGCGCGGTTCACGCCTTCTGTCACGCGCTGCCGGGGACGTGGCACCAGATGGGCGTCATTCTTTCCGCCACGGACTCGCTTAACTGGCTGGCCGGCATCAGCGGCAAGAAAGCAGCCGAACTGACGAATGCGCTCGGGGCCGAGCTTCGCGCACCGAGCGGCGTCACCTTCCTGCCCTATCTCTCCGGCGAGCGGACGCCGCACAACGACGCGGCGATCCGGGGCTCCTTCACCGGTCTCGGGCACGAGTCCGACCTCGCGACATTGACCCAGGCGGTCCTAGAAGGCGTGGCCTTCGCCTTCCGCGACAGCCTGGTCGCGCTCCGGGCGGCGGGGACCAGCATCCAGCGCGCCACTGCGGTCGGAGGCGGCTCGCGTTCGCACTACTGGGTCAAGTCGATCGCCACCGCGCTCGGCATTCCGATCGACATTCCGGCCGACGGCGATTTCGGCGCCGCTTTCGGGGCCGCCCGGCTCGGCCTGATCGCGGCGGAAAATGCCAATCCGCATGATGTGCTGACGGCGCCCGCGACAGCCGAGACCATCGAACCGGTTCGCGCCCTCGCCGGCGCCTATGACGAAGCCTACGCCCGCTACCGGGCGCTCTACCCGGCGATCCGCGACGCCGACCACTAGCCTTCCTGTTCCCACCCCTTCCCACCGAGGGGTGGGGGGTGGGTGCAGCAATCGCTTCCCCATCAAACCGGACGGAGGGAACACATGAGCACCGGCTTCTTCGGCGACATCAAGCCGATCCAGTACGAGGGCCCGGATTCGACCAATCCGCTAGCCTACCGCTTCTATAACAAGGACGAGATCGTTGCCGGCAGGCGGATGGAGGACCACCTGCGCTTCTCCGTCGCCTACTGGCACTCCTTCGCCTGGGAAGGCGGCGATCCGTTCGGCGGCCGCACCTTCGACCGGCCGTGGTTCGGCGACGGCATGGACAAGGCACGGCTGAAGGCCGACGTCGCCTTCGAGATGTTCTCGCTGCTTGGCGCGCCGTTCTACTGCTTCCACGATGCCGACGTGCGGCCCGAGGGCCGCAACTTCGCCGAAAGCCGGGCGCGGCTGGAGGAGATCGTGGACATCTTCGCCGAGAAGCAGGAGAAGACCGGCGTGCGGCTTCTGTGGGGCACGGCGAACCTCTTCTCACACCGCCGCTTCATGTCGGGCGCGGCCACCAATCCCGACCCGGACGTGTTCGCCTATGCGGCGGCGACCGTCAAAGCCTGCATCGACGCGACGAAGAAGCTCGGCGGCGAGAACTACGTGCTGTGGGGCGGCAGAGAGGGCTACGAGACGCTCCTCAACACCGACATGAAGCGCGAGCGCCAGCAGGCCGGCCGCTTCCTGCAGATGGTGGTCGACTACAAGCACAAGATCGGATTCAACGGCACGATCCTGATCGAGCCGAAGCCACAGGAGCCGACCAAGCACCAGTACGACTACGACGTCGCGACCGTGTACGGATTCCTCAAGGATTTCGGGCTGGAGAAGGAGGTCAAGGTCAACATCGAACAGGGCCACGCCATTCTGGCCGGCCACTCCTTCGAGCACGAACTGGCGCTTGCCGGGGCGCTCGGCATCTTCGGCTCGATCGACATGAACCGCAACGACTACCAGTCGGGCTGGGACACCGACCAGTTCCCCAACAACGTGCCCGAGATGGCTCTGGCCTACTACTACGTGCTGCAGGCTGGCGGCTTCACCACCGGCGGCACCAATTTCGACGCCAAGCTGCGGCGCCAGTCGCTCGACCCCGAGGATCTGCTGATTGCCCATATCGGTGGCATGGACTGCTGCGCCCGCGGCCTGAAGGCGGCTGCCAGGATGATCGAGGACAAGGCCCTGTCCGGCCCGCTGGAAGAGCGTTACGCCGGCTGGAACAGCGCCGAGGCGCAGGCCATGCTCTCCGGCAAGCGCACGCTGGAGGAGATTGCCGAGCGCGTGGTGAAGGAGGGCATCGAGCCCGAGCCGCGTTCCGGCCGGCAGGAGCTGCTGGAGAACATCGTCAACCGCTACGTATAGGCGGATCGGGCATGGACGGGGGTGGCTCGGACATGCGGATGCTGTCGCTGGAACGCGACGGCATCCGGCTCCGCTACTCGGAGCATCCGGGCCCCCTGATGCCCGTCGTCCTCATCCATGGCTGGTGCTGCGACCGTAGCTACTTCGCACCGCAGTTCGAGCATTTCGCCCGCCTTGGCCATCGAGTGATCGCCGTCGACCTGCGCGGCCACGGCGAGAGCGACAAGCCGGTGCAGGGCTATCCGATGTCGGCGTTTTCCGAGGACGTTGCCTGGATGGCGGGGCGCCTTGGCATCGGGAAGGCGGTGATGATCGGCCACAGCATGGGTGGCGTCATCGCCTACGACCTCGCCGGACGCTACCCGGACCTCGTCAGCGCCTTCGTGATGATCGATGCGACGATCACGCGCTTCCCCGCCTCGCGTGACGCGATCGCGGGGATCATCCGCCAGCTCGCCCAGCCCGATTATGGCGACGTCATCCGTCGCTATGTCGAGGCGGCACTGCTGCTGCAGACCGACGATCCGGTGCGCAGCGGCGCGATCACCGCCGCGATGGCAGCGGCGAGCCAGCACGTCGCCATCGGCGCCATGGAGGGATTGCGCGACTTCGATCCGCGTCCGCTTGCAGGTTCGATCGCGGCGCCGGCCCTTTACATCGCCGCCAACGAGACGCCGCCGCGCACCGACATGGAGCAGCTCAGGGCCCTTCTGCCCCATCTCGTCTACGGACAGACGGTGGGTTCAGGCCATTTCTGCCAGCTCGAGGTGCCCGATCAGGTCAATGCGATGATTGATCGGTTTCTGGCGCTCCACCTGGATTCAGCGGGAGCGAAAGCCGGATAGAGGCGGTCGAGCGAGCGCCGGGACCGCTGAAAGCTGGGACGAAACCGGATTTCAGTTGGCCGGCCGGTTTTGGATGGCGGTTCCCGAGGTGTCACGGAACGGGCATCTCCCTGCCTTCTGAGTGTCACGTTCCCCGACTATCCTCCCCGACATGGAACCGAATCGTACCCCTTCCGAGCGTTTCGACGTTGATGCGCTGCTCTTCCGTGCGGAGCAGGGGTCGATTGTGGATTGTCTGTTCGATCTGCCCGCCACCGCCCAGGACAGCGCGGATCATTGGCAGGCAGGCATGTCCCGGCGCCTCGAGAAGGTACTCGCCGACCGCATAAGGGCCCGCATTGAGGGCAAGGCGGCCTAGAGCATCTTCGATGAACGCGGAGTCGGTTTGAGGATTCACGCGATCGGCCTTGTCTGATTCACTGCTGCTGGTGATTTGCCAGGAGGTGATGATGACGAGGAGCCTGAGCGGCGACCTTCGCGGTCGGGTGATTGCCGCGATT
>Ga0182742_1005225_pt1 | contig 11133 bp, 11 predicted proteins | sample eDN5th37CBELigMG_FD_128880 | JGI IMG/M metagenome (GOLD analysis project Ga0182742, IMG submission 128880) | Enriched Miracle-Growth compost microbial communities from Emeryville, California, USA - eDNA 5th pass 37_C BE-Lig MG (version 2)... ... | reverse complement strand
TGCCGGGCGCGGGGGCGCCGGATCTCGGCAGCCGCGACGAGGACCTCGCCGCCGCCTGAGGGACGGACGAAGACGAGGCCCGGCCCCGGAAGGCCGGGCCCCGCGGCTCCCGCTCGCGGCCGCTCAGTAGCCGGAGTCGGGGGAGCTCGGCTCCTCACCCAGCGACGGCTCGCTGGACGGCTGCTCCATGCCGGGCTCCTGCATCCCCGGCTGCTGCTGCTGGCTGCCCTCGATCACTTCGAGGCTCTGCACCTCGCCGGTCATCGGGTCGAACGAGGCACGGACGTTGTCGCCGGGCTGCAGATCGTTGACGGTGATCGTCTCGTTGCCCTTCTGGATCTGCGCGGTGGGATCGAGGTTCGCCTCGAACTGCACCTTGTTGCTCGCCTGGTCGACGCTGGTGACGGTGAGCATCACCTCCTGCTGGTCCTGCCCCAGCTGGCCCATCTGCTCGCCTTCCTTCTTGTCCTTGCCCTCGGCCCCCGCCGCGCCCGCGGTGGCGAGGAGAGCGGCGGCAACGGTCGCAGGGAGAATCTTCGTCCACTTCATAGCCATGCTCCTGTTCCCTCCCGCACGAAAGGCTGCGAACGGTGGCCCCGGATGGAAAGCGCCGGTGGGTCGGGTCCCCGCAGGCTCCGGTGTCTTGTCGGCGCTGCGGGGGCCTGCTAGGGGAGCAGGCTCTCGACCGAGGGAAACATGATCCGCTCCTGCCCCTTCACCGACGTTACCCCGCGCATCGACGAGAGCGCCTACGTCGACCCGACCGCCCTGGTGCAGGGCCGCGTCACCATCGGCGCCCGCTCGTCCATCTGGCCGGGGACCGTGATCCGCGGCGACGTCCACGACATCCGCATCGGCGACGAGACCAACGTCCAGGACCTCTCCTGCCTGCACGTGCTCAAGGACAGGTACTCGCTCACCCTCGGCAACCGGGTGAGCGTCGGCCATGCGGTGACGCTCCACGGCTGCACCGTGGGCGACCTGTGCCTGGTGGGCATGCGCGCCACGCTGATGGACGACGTGGAGGTGGGGCCGGAGAGCCTCATCGCCGCCGGCGCGCTCCTCACCCCCGGCATGAAGGTGCCGCCGCGCTCCCTGGTGATGGGCGCGCCGGCGAAGGTGAAGCGCGAGGTCAACGCGGAGGAGCTGGAGCTGCTCCACCGCACCTGGAAGAACTACGTGGACTATTCGCGGCGCTACATCGAGAAGTTCGGCCGCGGCTTCTGAGCTGACGCGGAGCGCCGGCTCCCTCCGCCGGCTGCGGAGCCGAGGCGAAAGGAATCGCGCGCGCCAGCGCACGCGTCCTCCAGCGGGTCCCGCGACAGCGGGGCCGGCTGGAGGGCATGGCGTCAGGCCTCCGCCGCCGCCCGGTCGAGGAGCTGGAGGAAGACCTCCACCGGCTGGGCGCCGGAGAGGGCGTACTTCCCCTGGACGATGAAGAAGGGGACCCCGGAGATCCCGAGGCGTCGCGCCTCCTCGAGCGCGCCGCGGACCTCCGCCACGCCCGCATCGCCGGCGAGCGCGGCGCGGACCTCCGCGGCGTCGAGCCCCGCCGCCGCGCCGATGTCGACCAGCACCTCGCGGCTCCCCACGTCGCGCCCCTCGACGAAGTGCGCGGCGAAGAGCCGCTCGATCACGTCCAACTGCCTGCCCGTGCCCGCCGCGAGCCAGGCGAGCCGGTGGCTCTCCAGCGTATTGGGGGTGCGGGTGGCCTTCTCGAAGGCGAAGGGGATCCCTTCCGCCGCACCGACCGCCGCCACGTGGGAAGCGATCTGGAGGAAGCGCTCCCAGGAGCCGAACTTCGCCGCGAAGTGGGTGCGCGCGTCCGCTCCCTCGGCCGGAACGGTGGGGTCGAGCTGGAAGGGGTGGTAGCGCACCTCCGCCTCGATGGCGTCGGCCCGCTGCTCCAGCGCGCGCTCGAGGCGGCGCTTGCCGATGTAGCACCAGGGGCAGACGGTGTCGGAGATGACGTCGATGCGGATCTGCTTGCGAGCCGGAGCCATGTGATCCTCCCGATGGTCCGGTCGGATGCGCGGGGCCTTCAGGCGGTGCGCGCCACCTGCACCGGCGCCCGGGCCCACTCGGTCGGGGCGCGGAACCGGCGGTCCCCGTCGATTCGCTCCAGCTTGCCCAGGAGCCGCTCCCGCTCCGCGGGGTCGGTGCCCGGGTGGGAGGCGAGCGCCTCGAGCACCGCGGTCTGCACCGCGCGGGAGAGGGGGCCGAGCACCGCCCGCAGCTTCCGGGGGAAGTCGAGGGTGAGAACCACGTCGGGATCGTCGGCGCGGTCGAGGCGGAGCGCCCAGGGCTCGCCGTCGGGGCCGGAGGCGAAGGGAAGGAGCGCCTCGTCGAGGAGCCGGTCGGACATGGCGAGCCCCGCGGAGATCTGCCGCGGCCCGCTCAGGAAGAGGCCGCCCAGATCGCCCGCGCCCCAGGCCTGCCAGACGAACTTGAGGGCGAGGGGGAGGGGGCGGCCCAGCTCCGCTTCCAGCTCGGCGACGTCCCGCCGCGACACCCGCTCCTCGCCCCGGCGCAGGATGCTCCTGGCGTGATCGAGCAGTAATACGAGCGCCTGCTGCATGCCGACTCCAACGTCCGGCAGCCGGAGGATGGGACCGCTCGTCGCCCTCCGGCGACCGTGCGAAACGCGGGTGCCTTATCACCGGCAGTAGGATGAGCGCAAGCACACCAAGAAGTTCGGCTCATGTCTTCTTCAAGCCGAGCTGCGGGGCGGGCGGCCGTGCCAGCGTTCGAAGTGCGCCGCGTGGGTCTCGAGGTAGGCCCCTGGGGCGTAGTGCCGGTCGTAGAAGTCGAGCTCCAGGTGATGGGACTGGAGGAACATCAGGACCAGGACCGAGGGCGTGGTGCCCGGGAACTTGCCGAAGCGATCGAAGATCGCCTGCGCCTGCAGGGCGACGCACGCTTTGAACGCCTCGTCGTGGACCTGCGCGCTGCCTCGCACCTTCGGCGTGTCGCGGAAGGGGCCGGGGGTGTCGCGGTGGAAGGGGCCGCCGGGCCCGAACTTCCGCTCCACCACCGCCTCCACCGCGGCGCGCATATCCGCGTGGTGCGGCGGGCAGAAGGCCTCGAAGAGCCCCGGGCGGCCGGTGGGGTTGGGGAGCGTCCAGCGGGGATCCTCGTCGGAGCGGAAGCGCAGGCCGGGCGAGCGGGGATCGCCCAGCGCGCCGAGGATGGCGAGCGGGTTGATCCCGTCGAACATCCAGCCGCCCAGACCCATCGCCTGGAGGGCGAGCATCCCCGCGAAGCAGGCGGTGCCCAGCTCCACCGCCAATTCGCCGAGGCAGAGTTGCTCGAGGGCGGAGAGGGGAAAGGGATCGTCCAGATCGGCGAGGTGGCGAAATCGCTCCAGGCCGCGGATCGGCTCCTTCGTGACGTCGTCGGCGATCACGTAGCCGTTCTGGAGGAGGTAGCAGAGGAGCAGGAGCTGATGCTGGGCGAGATCGCCCACCGGGACGAGGAGCAGGCTGCCGGGCACGTTGACGTCCCAGGTGTTGTGCCCCTCCACGTAGGGCTCCTCGCGGGGAAGCTGCAGCCGTCCATCCTCCAGCTTGCGGATGGCCCCGCGGTGGGCTTCGAGGAGCGCCGCTGCGTCGAGCCGGCCCTCCGGTTCCCGCTCGCCCAGCGCCGGCGCGTCGCGGGTGTCGAAGAGGTAGACCCCCTCGTCGTCGGTGAAGAAGAGCTGGCTGGTGTGGAATCCCGCCGCGGAGGGAAAGGTCCGCCCACCCGCCGCCCGCGTAGTTGGGGAGGTGCGGCGCGTAGCGGGCGTTGTAGTCGATCAGGTAGTGCCAGGCGGTGTTGCCGCTCGCCGCCAGCAGCACGACCAGCCGCTCCAGCTCGCTCAGCGGCTCGGGCGCGTGGGGCGAGGTGAAGGCGAGCGCCCCCTCGGGGATCCGCGCCCCCATCGCGAAGCGGCGCGCGCGCCGCCCCAGCAGCGCGGCGAAGAGGGGAAAGGAGAGGGTGTCATCGAACCCCGTGGCAGGTTCTCGCTCACGGCGGCAAAGCTGCGCGCAGGCGCCCGTGCCTACAACGCCCCGCCATGCCGGGGCTGCGCCCCGAAGAAGAACCCGATCGAGCCGGTGAGCAGGCGATCGTCGATCGCCGGGTGCGCAGGAAGCGAGCCAGGGCGTGTAGAGTGCCGCGCGATGCGCGGCTACACCGGACCGGATCTCGCGGGGCGCTGCCCCCGTTGCGTGATGCGCGACCATCTCTGCCTCTGCGGTGATCTGGAACGCATCGACGCCCGGACCGAGGTGGTCATTCTACGCCATGTGAAGGAGGCGTTCCGGACCACCAACACCGCGCGGATCGCCGCCCTCGCCCTGGCGCGGTGCAGGGTGATCGAGTGGACCGGCCGCGAGGCGGGGCTGCCGCCGCTCGACGGCGCCTGGCTCCTCTTTCCCGCCGATGGTCCCTCGACGCCCCCGGGGCCGCCGCCCCGGACGCTGGTGGTCCTCGACGGCTCGTGGCGGCAGGCGCGGCGGATCTTCCTCCGCTGCCCCGCGCTCCACCGGCTGCCCCGGCTCTCCCTTCCGGCGCCCGCGGTCGCCGCTCCCCGGCTGCGCGTCTCTCCCGCCCCTGCGGCGATGTCCACGCTGGAGGCGATCGCCCGGGCGCTGGAGGCGCTCGACGGGCCGCACGTCGGCGCCGCCCTCGACCGTGCCCACGCCCTGGTGACGCAGCGCGTCCTCGCCTCCCGGGGGCTGTAACCGCGCCTTGACCACCCGTGGGGCGGGGTTTACAACCGCCGCCCAACTCGGAAATCCGGAGGGTCCAGATGGACGTCAAGAGCCTGGCGGTGATCGGTGCGGGACAGATGGGCGGCGGAATCGCCCAGGTGGCGGCGCAGGCCGGCATCCAGGTCGCGCTCGTCGACGTGAACCTGGCTGCGGCGGAGAAGGGGCTGGCCCGGATCGCCGCGGGGCTCGGCAAGCTGGTGGAGAAGGGCAAGATCACCGCAGAGAAGCGCGACGAGATCCTCGCCCACATCAAGCCGGCGGGCGACGTCTCCGCCGCGAGCGGCTTCGACTTCGCCGTCGAGGCGGCCACCGAGAACGAGGAGCTGAAGAAGAAGCTCTTCCACGGGATCGACGAGGTGATCCGGGAGGGCGGCATCCTCGCCACCAACACCTCCTCCATCTCGATCACCCGCATCGCCTCGGCGACGAAGCGCCCGGACCGCGTGATCGGCATGCACTTCATGAACCCGGTGCCGGTCATGAAGCTGGTGGAGATCATCCGCGGCGCGCAGACCTCCGACGAGACCTACGCGGCGACCCGGGCGCTGGCGGAGCGGCTGGGCAAGACCACCGTCCTCTCCCGCGACTTCCCCGGCTTCATCGTCAACCGCATCCTCATCCCGATGATCAACGAGGCCTGCTTCGCGCTGCAGGAGGGGATCGCCAGCGTCGAGGACATCGACACGGCGATGAAGCTGGGCACCAACCAGCCGATGGGGCCTCTCGAGCTCGCCGACTTCATCGGCCTCGACACGGTCAAGTACATCGCCGACGTGCTCTACACCGGCCTCGGCGATCCCAAGTACCGTCCCAACCCGCTCCTCAAGCAGTACGTCGACGCCGGCTGGTACGGCAGGAAGAGCGGCAAGGGCTTCTACACCTACGCGAAGTGACGATGCGGCAGCCGCCGCCGATCGCCGGCATCCGCCTGGGCTCCTCCTGGGCGGAGGTACGCGATCGCCTCGGCGATCCCCTCCGCTCCGAGCCCCGCAGCCGCACCGAGGCGCAGCTCTTCTACGAAGGGCTGCACCTGGTGCTCCTGGACGACGCGGTGGTGGAGATCGCCGTGCCCCTCGCCGGACCGCTGGGCGCGGGCTTCCCCTCGAGCCGGGAGCGGATCGAGGCGGCGCACGGGCCGCCGGAGGAGCGGGTGGTGGAGGGGGATCTCGAAGCCTGGATCTACGAGGGTGCGGGCTTCGACGCGCTCTACCTCTTCGTGCCGGTGGGCGCCGCCACCGCCGAGGAGCTCGTTTTTCGCACGCACACCCACGACGACGACGAGGGCTGACAGCGCCCGGATCGCCCAGGGGGGAAGAGATGAGGAGACCGGAAGAGATGGCCTACCTGAACCTCAAGGTCGACGCCCGGCCCGACGGCATCACCTGGGTGGAGATCGACCGTCCCAAGGCGCTCAACGCCTTCAACAGCGAGACGCTCCTCGAGCTGGAGCGGGTGATCGAGGAGGCGGGCCGCGACCCCGACCTGCGGGTGCTGGTCCTCACCGGCGGGGGCGAGAAGGCGTTCGTCGCCGGCGCCGACATCGCCGAGATGAGCGAGATGGGGCCGACCCGCGCCCGCGTCTTCTCCGCGCTCGGCCACCGCGTCTTCGACAAGCTGGAGCGGCTGCCGGTCCCGACCATCGCCATGGTCAACGGCTTCGCCCTCGGCGGCGGCATGGAGCTGGCGCTCGCCTGCGACCTGGTCTACGCCTCGGACAAGGCGAGGTTCGGCCAGCCCGAGGTCAACCTCGGCGTCATCCCCGGCTTCGGCGGCACCCAGCGCCTCCCCCGCAAGATCGGCCCGATGCGTGCCCTGGAGCTGTGCTTCACCGGCGACATCATCAGCGCGGAGAAGGCGAAGGAGGTGGGCATCGTCCTCGAGGTCTTCCCGCTCGCCGAGCTGCGGGAGAAGGTCGAGGCGATCGCGAAGAAGATCACCTCCAAGGGCCCCCTCGCGGTGGCGGCGCTCAAGCGCGTCATCATCGAGGCCTCCGCCTGCGATCCCCGCACCGCCAACGCGCTGGAGCAGGAGACCTTCGGCGTCCTCTTCGGCTCCGAGGACCAGAAGGAGGGCATGAAGGCCTTCCTCGAGAAGCGTCCCGCCCAATTTCACGGGCGCTGAAGCGGCGCGGCCGGGGCGGCGGGCGGCGTCGCCCCGGCCGAGCCGGCGCCCGGACGATCAGGTGCAGGAGCGGGCCTCCGCGTCGCAGTAGAGTCCGGCGGTGGCGCAGTCCTGGATCCGGTCGATCGCCGACCCGTCCGCGGCGCAGGCGAAGAGCGTGGCCTCGTCGCAGAACCAGGTGCCCGGCTCGCAGACGAACCAGGTGGTGCTGCTCGAGCCGCAGGTGAGCGTGGCGTAGCCGGTGCCGCTGTGGGAGAGGGTGCAGCCCGCTCCGCCGCCCGCCGCTGCCCAGGTGGCGCTCGTCCCGTCGGTGCAGGTGAGGGTGAAGGTCCCGTCGCCGTTGTCGGTGATGCTGCAGCTCGTGCCGTCCTCGCCGCGCCCGACCGCCACCGAGGTGCCGTCGGTGCAGGTAAGGATGGCGCCGCTGCCGTCGCCGGTCACGGTGCACGAGGTTCCGGGCGCGCCGTCGCGGATGATCGTGTCGGTGCCGTCGGTGCAGACCAGACGCCGGCTCGTCTCGTCCAGTTCCTCGGTGGTGCAGCTGACGCCGTCCTTGCCGTCCCTCCCGTCGGCGCCCGGCGTGCCGTCGCGGAGCGTCGCCGACGTGCCGTCCTCACAGGTGAGCACCCAGGTGCCCGTCTCCGCGCCCGGGGCGACCGAGCACGACCTGCCGTCGGCGCCGTTCGTCCCGTTCGCCCGGTCTGCCCCATCCGTGCCGGCGCCCCCCATCACCGTGGCAACCGCTCCGACTGCCAGAATCGACCAACGCATGCGGTCTCCCCCTCGGCGACGGACCGCACCCCCGCACGGTGCGGGGTTCCTTCACTCCATGTCCGACGCTCGCAGGGAGCGAATGTGTTTCCGGCGTTCACAGGTGCGGACGGTCCGCAAACGGGAGGGGCCGATCACTCCGCGGGCGTTACGTAGAGGATGCCCAGGCACATCTCGTCCCGGGTTCCCTCGCCCCAGGCGACGTCCTGCGCCGGCAGCCGCGCGCCGTCGATCACCATCTGGTTCTCGGGCGTGTTGTCCCAGTGGCACTCGAGGATCACCTCCTCGCCCGGCTCGATCCGAATCGGCTGCCGGAGGTCGAAGATCGACTGCCAATGGAAATCCCAGCGCGGGATCTCGAGGACGCAGGCGTCCTCCGCCCGATCGATCCGGATGCTCGCCCTGGTCCCGAGCTGGTGGAGGTGGAGCGCCGCGGCGTGGAGGAGGAGCGGTCCCGCCTCGCCGCCCAGCCCGGCGACGTAGAGGGAGAGGGGGAAGGACCAGGCGTGGCGCACGTCCGCCTCGCCGGCGGGGATCGCCATGGCGTCGCCGCGGAGCCAGTTGGGGTTGGTGAAGGGGACCACGATCGCCTCGCTCTCCACCTGGCGCGCCACCTTGAACTGCACCCGGGTCCGATCGGGCGTCGCTCCGGCGGTGAGGGTGTTGTAGTGGACCTGCAGGGCGATCTTCGACCCGGGCTCCATCCGCAGGCCCGTCCCCGCGGGGAAGTCGGCGCCGGTGCTCCCCGGCGCCCAGGCGCCGAGCCAGCGGAAGGAGTTGGCGCCGCTGCCCACGCCCGGGCCGGCGAAGCAGGTCCAGCCCGGCCCCTCCTCCGCCGCGTCCCGCGCCTCCGCGTCGTCCACCAGATCCGGCTCGATCAGGAAGGCGATCACGTGGTGGACCTCGGTGGGCGCCCCCGGCACCGCCTGGAAGCCGGTGATGAAGGAGAGCTCCTCCTCCGGCCAGTCGAGGAGGAAGCAGCGGTAGTCGTCCGGGTGCTGCCGGGGGGTGTAGGCCTCCGGCATCTCCAGCTCGCGATCGACGCGGTCGAGGCCGCCGATGGGCGCAGGGGGGACGGGCGTGGCCGGCTCGCCCTCCGGGGCGCCCGCAAGCGACCAGGCGACGATGGTGTCGATCTCCTCCTGCGTGAGCGAGGGATCGTGCCGGTACTCGTTGCACCCCGGCCCGGCGAGCCACGGCGGCATGGTGCGCGACTCCACCGCGAGGCGCATCGCGTCGTGCCACGGGCGCGCCTCCTCCCAGGTGCGCAGGGCGAAGGGGGCGATCGCGCCGGGGGTGTGGCAGCCCTCGCAGGAGCGGGCGACGATCGGCTGGACGTCCTGGTGCCAGGTGGGGCCGCCCGGCGCGCCGCCGCCCCCGCCGGAACCGCCTCCGCCATCGGCGGGCAGGCGCTCCTTCGTGGCGAGGTTCTCCCCGCAGCCCGCGAGCGCCACCACGGCCAGCGCGGCCATCCACGTGCATCGCGTCATCGTTCCCTCCCGGCGAGCGGCCAGTGTGCCACCCTGCGAGCCGCCCCCACCACCGTCCCTCCCCGCATGCGCTCTACAACCACCTTGCGCGGAACCGCGGCGCCCTTGTAGAGGCAGCGCCTGCTGACATCTGGGGGTTCCCATGCATCGCTTCCTCGCCCCGGTCTTCCTCGTCGCGCTTCTCCTTGCAGCGTGTGGCGACGAGACCGAGCCCGCCCACCACGACCACCCGATCCCGGCGCCCGCTGCGGCGGTCGAGGTCCGCCCCGACGGCGGGCGCCTCCCCGCGGACGGCGCCTCCGCCTACGAACTCCGCCTGCAGCTTCGCGACGGCGCGGGCCGCCCGATGGCGGGCGTCCCCGTCGAGCTCGAGGTGACCGGCAGCGGCACCAAAGTGGTCCCCCCCGGCGCTACCGACGCCCAGGGGAGCGCCACCGCCACGGTCGCCTCGACGGTGGCGGGGACCCAGGTGGCGCGCTTCTATGCGCCGCTCGACGGCCTGCGCACCCAGGTGGGCAGGACGCTCTACCTCTCCTTCGGGCCGGGCGGCGCCGCCGCGCTCTTCTTCGATCGCGCGCCCGCGGCGGTCCACGCGGGGATCGAGTTCTCCGTCCGGGTGGGCAGCCTCGACGCCAGCGGCAATGTCGCGAGCGATCCGATCGAGGTGACCCTCGCCGCGGAGGGGGCGACGCTGGTGGGTCCGACCACCGCGGTGGCGGGCGCCAATGGCTTCGCCTCCTTCCCGTCGCTGCGGATCGATCGCGCCGCCCGCGACGTGGTCCTCGTCGCCAGCGCGGAGGGCTTCGAGCCGATCCGGTCCGCCCCCTTCGACGTGGTGGCGGGCGGAGCGGCGGCGATCGCCTGGACCACCCAGCCCGCAGCAGCGGTCGCCGGCGAGCGCCTCCTTCCGGTGGAGGTCACCCTGCGTGACGCCCAGGGCAACCTGGTCGAGGGGCGGGTGCCGGTGACGCTCTCCGTGGCGGGCGGCGTGGCGCCGCTCCTCGGCACCACCACCGTCGCCGCGAGCAACGGCGTCGCGCGGTTCGACCAGCTCCGGGTCGAGCGCGCCGGCCACTTCCGCCTCGAGGCCACCGTGGAGGGGGTCGCGCCTGTGGCGAGCGCCCCGTTCGACGTGGTCCCCGCCGCGCCCGCTGCCGCCAGCTCCGCGATCACGGTCGCCCCCGCGGCGCGCCCCGCGGGCGAGGCCGCAACCGCGGGCGTGCTGGTGCGCGACGCCTTCGGCAACGGGATCCCCGGCGCGGCGGTCGCCTTCGAGGTGGGCGGCGACGGCAACGAGATCCTCGACGCGGACGTCACCACCGACGCCTCGGGTCTCGCGCGCCTCACCTTCCGCTCCACCGTCGCGGAGCGGAAGACCGTCTCCGCCACCGTGGCCGACTTCACCCTCGCTGCGGAGGTGACCTTCCTCCCTGGCCTGCCGGACCGCGACGCCCTGGTGATCGAGGGGGCGGATCAGGCGGGCACGGTGGGCGCGTTCCTCGCCGAGCCGATCGTCCTCACCGTCAACGACGCCCTGGGCAATCCGGTGCCCGGCCTGGCGCTCGCCTTCTCCACCGCGGACGAGGGCGGCGTCGTCGATCCGGCGGAGGTGTTCACCGACGAGGCGGGCGTCGCCAGCGTCACCTGGAAGCTCGGCACGGTCGCCGGCGCGCAGCGCCTCGCGGTGGCGGTGGAGGGCTGGGAGGAGCCGGTGCTCATCGCCGCCACCGCGGTGGCGGGTGCGCCTGCGACCCTCGCCGCGGTCGGCGGCGACGCGCAGACGGGCACGGCGGGCTCGGCCCTCCCGCTGCCGCTGCAGGCGCTGGTGAAGGACGCCTGGGGCAACCCGGTGGCAGGCGCGGAGGTCACCTTCGCGGCGGACGCGGGAAGCGGCCGGATCGATCCGGCGATCGCCACCACCGACGCGGCGGGCGTTGCGTCTGCCACCTGGACCCTCGGCACCGCCGCGGGTGCACATGCCGTGGAGGCGTCGATCG
>Ga0182742_1005224_pt1 | contig 11133 bp, 11 predicted proteins | sample eDN5th37CBELigMG_FD_128880 | JGI IMG/M metagenome (GOLD analysis project Ga0182742, IMG submission 128880) | Enriched Miracle-Growth compost microbial communities from Emeryville, California, USA - eDNA 5th pass 37_C BE-Lig MG (version 2)... ... | reverse complement strand
CTGGCCGGCGAGGGCGCCGAGGGCCTGGTTCACCTCGTCGATGGTGGCCTTCACGGCGAGGGCCTGGGGCGTCTTGTCGAAGACCTTCTTGAGCGACATCACGGCGTGCGCGCCGTGGAGCTTCCGAATCCGGCCGGTGCCGAGGCTCAGCTCAAGCACCCGGCCCAGCGGTTCGAGCATCTCGTCGGGGATCTCCGCCGCTTCGACCGCCTGGAGAAGCCGCTCGAAGGTGGGCTTGGCGTGGGGGCTGGAGAGGCGGTCGAGAAACGCCTTGACCTCGCGCAGCAAAACGTCCTGGTCGGTGGGGTCGAGTCGCATGGGAGAGGGGCTCTAAGGGGGACGTGCTTCCGTAGCCGGCCTCCATGAGGCTGGAACTGGCGGGGAGCCGCGGGCCGGCCCCCGGGGTCACAGACCACGGCTACAGACAACGGGCGCGGGCCAAGGCTCGCCTCCGGGGGGCGCGGCCCCCGGAGGCGATAAGATAAGGAGACGGCCAATTTAGCGGCTCAATGGCCGCTGAGCTTCTTGATGTCGGCCTCATCACCAAGAATGGCGTGAACTTCATGCATGAAGCCGCCGGTTTCGATGGGGCAGTGCATCCCGCATTCCTTGGGGGCGTTGGTCTCCCACCACCAACGGCCGGCGCGGTTGTCCTCGCCCGGCTGGATGGGACGGGTGCAGGGGACGCAGCCGATGCTCGTGTAGCCTTGGTCGTAGAGCGGGTGATAGGGGACGTCGTATTCGCGGATGTAGGCCCAAACGTCGTCTTCGGACCAGTCGGCCAGGGGGTTGAGCTTGACGATGCCGCCGTGGTCGTGGTCGAGATCCACCTTGCGGATGTTGGCCCGGGTCGCCCACTGATCGCGTCTCAAGCCGGTGATCCAGGCGTCGAGGTCCTCAAGCGCGTTCTGCAGGGGGATGACCTTGCGGAAGTGGCAGCAGAGCAGGCGCATCGGCACGCTCTTGCGGAACAGGTTCATCCCGTGCTTGCGCACCATGCCCTCGACGTGAGCGGCCTCGGGGTAGCGCACCTCGATCTTGATGTTGTACTTGTCGCGGACCTTGTCGATCAGCTCGTAGGTTTCCTGGGGCAGCCGGCCGGTGTCGACGGTGATGACCCGGACATCGGGGTTGATGTTCCAGGCCATGTCGAGCAAAACGAGCGAGTCGACCTGGAAGCTGGTGATGATCGCCACGCGGTCGCCGAACCGCTCGAACGCCCAGCGGAGCAGGTCTTCGGGCTCCTGATCGTCGAACTGGACGGCCAGCTCGCCGGCCTCGTAGTCGTCCATCAGCTCCGCCGCGCCGGCGCGGGGCGCGGGACCTTGTTGAGTGACGCCGTTGGCGCCGGAGGCCGACCCGTTCGGGGAAGTAATCGGCTTCCCATCACCGTCAACAATGCTCATATCGAAAGCTCCCGGCTGGGAAGGGACGCCGCGGCCGATCGGTCGGCCGGCCGCGCGTCGGTGGAGGCTTTTCTTTGTTCTTTCATTTCTCGGTGGATTAGAGGTTCCAGTGCATCGGCAGCGAGTCGCCCCGGGCGAGCGCTCCGAGGTCGTCGTCGGTCTGGCGCTGGAAGTACGCTTGAATCGTTTCGCCGTCCTGGCGCTGGTTGAAGAAGCCGAGCATCAGTCGTTCGATGTAGTACTTGACCTCGTCGCCGGGGACGCGACGGACGACGGCCTTGCCGATGGCGGCCCGGTGGCCGTAAGCCTCGTCGTCGGTCAGCTTTCCCAGGCCGCCGCGGAGCAGCAGGTCGTAGGCCTGGATCTTGCCCTCGTCGGTGCGGAGCGTGGTGCCCTGAACGCCGATGTCGCCGACCCAGTGCTGACCGCAGGCGTGGGGACAGCCGTCGAGATAGAGCCGCAGGTCGGCGACCGCCTCGCCGAAGCGAGCCTCCAGGTGCTCGACGATCTCGATGAGCCGCCCCTTGGTTTCGCCGACGGCGAAGTTGCAGAACGGCTCGCCGGTGCAGCCGATGCTGTGTCCCCGGATCGGGTTGACCTCCAGCGTCAATTCGGCCTCGTCGCGGAACCGGGCCAGGATCTCGTCAACCCGCTCTTCGGGAACGCCGGTGACGATCAGGTTTTGCTCGCGGGTGAGGCGAATGTCGCCGCCGAACGACTCGGTGATGTCGGCGACCGTGACGAGCTGCGCGCCCCTGATGTAGCCGGGGAAGACCGGGAAGCCGATGTAGACCTTGCCCGGCTGCTTCTGGCGGTGGACCCCCATGTGGTCGGCGCGGCCGATCGGCTCGGGGTTGGCCTTCAGGTCGGTGAGCTTGCGGCCCAGATGGGCCTCGACCTTCTCGCGAACCCCCTCGGGGCCGTGATCGTCGACCATGAATTTGAACCGGGCCTTGGCGCGGGACATCCGGTACTTCAGGTCGCGGCTCCAGATGTCCATGATGGCGTGGGGAACGTCGAGCGCCTCGTCCATGCCCACGAAGACGCCCAGGGGCTTGCCGATTCGGGGCGAGGCCGACAGGCCGCCGCCGACCCAAACCGCGTAGCCGGGGACCCCGTCCTGGATCGTTCCCACCAGCGCCACGTCGTGGATTTCGGGCGCGTTGCAGTGGTGGGCGCAGGCCGAGATCGACCACTTGTGCTTGCGCGGCAGGTCGCCGTACTTCGGGTTGCCCGAGTAGAGGTTGTGGGCTTCGAGGACCGTGGGCCCGGCGTCGAACCGCTCCTCGGCGTCAAGTCCGGCCACGGGACAGCCGGTGATGTTCCGCAGAACGTCGCCGCAGCCCCCCTTGGTCGTCATGCCCGCCGCGGCGAGCTTGCCGAAGATCTCCCGGAGCATCGGCAGTTGGATCCAGTGGATCTGAACGTCCTGACGGGTCGTCAGCTCCACGTAGCCCTTGCTGTGAGAGTCGGAAAGCTGACCGATCACCCGGAGCTTCGCCGGCGTCAGGAGGCCGCCGGGGATCTTGACCCGCATCATCATGAAGCCGGTCTTCGGCTTGTCGTGATACAGGCCGTGCCACTGGAGCCGCAGCATGTCCTGCTCGTCGACCTCCTCGTAAGGGGTCGACTCCAGGCGGTCGTATTCATTGGCCAGATCGTAGGGATGCTTATCCTGCTTGATCCGCTCGACGAAGTTGCGGCGCAGGACCTCATCCATCGTGGCCTCGCGCTGAGCCCGGAAGTTGGCGCGTCGAGGCTGGGTCTCCGGCGAAGTCTCGCTGCTCATGGTCCCTATCCGATTCCAGTGGTTTCAATCCGCTCCCCGCGGGCGGCCGGGAGCAACGGGCGCGGGCTCCGTCCCTGAAGTGGTCGCCACAACAACCTCGGCCGTCATCTTTTTATCAATCACCGCGGCCCGGGTCAAGCGGAATCTTACAAATCCTGGTCAACAAACTGATGATTCGACGAACGAGCGGAGGATTGCCCAGCCGAATCGCGTTCATCGCGGCCGGGGTCCGTGCCCCCGGGACGCGCGGCTGGGCGATCCCAAACCGGTCCCGGCCTTACGGAGACCGGCCACGGAAGAACGCTCGTCAAGCTTCCCCCGCGACCCTCACCCGCCTTCGCCGCCCACGCTCATCTCGACGGGGGCGTCGGCCTCGATGAAGTCGTTGAACGGCTCGTCGAGGCTCTCGAACAGCTTCCTTTGGGTGGGGTCGCCCATCGCCTCGGGCCAGATGTGGAAGCCTCCCTTCCACGAGGGAGGGATATCCCAGGTCCCCCAGATTCCCTTCCCTTCATTATAGCCTTGATAAGCGACATCATGCTTGCCGATGAACCGTTTGGTCCACCAGCATTTGCCGTCCTCGACCTGGTATCGGCCGCGGATGAGGAACTCGCCGACGAAATCGCGACCCTCTCCGGTGACGACGCCCTGGCGGAAGGTGAGGCGGAGTTCCATATGGTGCCGTCCCGGGGGGATCTCGGCCTGGAGGAAGTAGCCGACCCAGGGTCCGGACGGGAAGCGCGAGTCGGTTTCCAGGTCGAGCGGGGGTTTGAGGTTGGGGTCGTTGGGGGTCGGCGGATTGGGTTCGGCGGTCATTTCAACCCTCGTCGCGGCTTGGGGGCCCGCGGCGGTTGTCACAGCCATGTGGGGGCCCGATAATGTAACATCTTAGGTCCGGGGTCGATGGTCCCAAGGCGGAAATTCGGATTTTCCGCGGAATTATTCGCGGGCATCGCGTTCGACGTGGATTTTCCGAGGCGGTCGATGAGCCACCAACCCAGCACAATGCGCGCCGGCGGTTTCCGGGCCTTGCCGATGATCGCGTCGGGCGAGGTTGTCCGGGCGCGGGTCGTGGCGGTTGATCGCGACGGCCTCCGCCAGCGCGACGATTGGGTCGTGGTCGAGGAGCCGTTGGAGATCCGGGCCGGGGGAGTGGGACAAACCCCCGTGAGCGTGGCCGTGACGATGCGGACGCCGGGGCGCGATTTCGAGTTGGCCGTTGGCTTCCTCCGCGCCGAGGGGCTGATCGAGTCGCGCGATCGGATCGCGGCCGTTGACGCGGTGGACTCGGGCTTGAGCCTCCTGGAAAATCGCCCGTGCAACGTCGTCCAGGTTGTGGTGACGGGGACGTTTGACGGCTCGGCGCTCAAGCGGAATTTCATGGCGACCTCCAGTTGCGGGCTCTGCGGCAAGTCGACGCTCGACCAGGTTGAAGCGCGCTGCGGGCCGGTGGCTCCGGGGCCGGTGGTCACCGACTCGGTGATCGTCGGGCTGCCCCGGGCGCTTCGAGCCGCGCAGAAGGCGTTCGACCGCACCGGGGGCCTGCACGCCGCGGGCCTCTTCGACGCCGAGGGCCGGTTGCTGGCGATCCGGGAGGACGTCGGTCGGCACAACGCCGTCGACAAGCTGATCGGCCGGGCCCTGCTGGACGACCTGTTGCCGCTGGAGGGCCACATCTTGCTCGTCTCGGGTCGGACCAGCTTTGAGATCCTCCAAAAAGCGGCCGTCGCCGGCGTCCCGATCGTCGCCTCCGTCTCCGCCCCGTCGAGCCTGGCCGTCTCGACGGCCGACCGCCTGGGAATCACCCTGATCGGCTTCCTGCGTGGGTCGAGCTTCAACGTCTATTCCCATCCGGGACGGATCCGCGAGGATTAGGGATGGTTCGGCGGAAGGCTTTCAGAAGATGAACCTGGTGGTGGTCCGTAGCATCTGATTACTGGGCATCGAACCCGGATCAGTTGGCGGGGCGAGGCACCCGCCGAGCCGGCGCCTGGCGTGAGGCTCGGCGGGTGCCTCGCCCTCCCAAAGACTTCAGGCGCAACGCCCGCCCCCCCAAACAAGAGAAACGGTTCTGGGTTGCGCGGCATGTGCTATTCGTACGGTTTGCTCGCGGCGGCGATCGTCGCGGAGGTCATCGCCACGACGGCGTTGAAGTCGAGCGACGGGTTCACGCGGCTGGGGCCGAGCCTGGTTTCGGTGGCGGGGTATGGCGTCGCCTTGTGGTTGCTCTCGTTGACGCTCCGGACGATCCCGACGGGGGTGGCCTACGCGGTTTGGTCGGGCGTTGGCGTGATCTTGATCGCCATCCTGGGGCGCCTGGTTCACAACCAGCGGTTGGACCTTCCGGCGATGCTGGGGATCGGCCTGATCCTGGCGGGGGTTATTGTCATGAATCTGTTTTCACGGGCCGTCGCCCATTGATTCGGCTCATTGTTTTGAGGGACCACGAGTTTCATGGATCGGTCTCGAGGCGGGTGGGCGAGCTGGCGGGTTGAGCTGGGGCCGCTGTTGGCGTTGGCCGGGCCGGTGGTGGCGGCGGAGCTGGGATGGATGGCGATGGGGGTGGTCGACACCATCTTCGTCGGCCGGCTCGGCGCCGAAGCCATCGGCGCGGTGAGTCTGGGCAACGCCCTGTACTTCGCGGTGGCGGTCTTCGGCATGGGTTTGCTTCTGGGGTTGGACGCCCTGGTCTCGCAGGCTTACGGGGCGGGACGGAAACACGAGTGCCACGACTGGCTGGTTCAAGGTCTGTGGCTTGGGGCGCTGGTCCTGCCGCCGGCGTTGCTCTTGCTTTGGGGGGTCGCCCATTACTCCGACCGCCTGGGGCTGCACCCGGCCGTTCTGACCGAGGCGAAGCTTTATCTCTGGGCGGCGGCCTGGGGAACGCCCGCGCTCTTCGCCTACGCGGCCCTTCGCCGCTACCTTCAGGGGATGGGGCTGGTCAGGCCGCTGATGCTGGCCCTGGTCACGGCCAACCTGGTGAACGTCGTGGCCGACTGGGCCTTGATCCACGGCCATCTGGGCCTCTCGGCGCTTGGGGTTGAGGGCGCGGGCTGGGCGACGACGGCCTCGCGGATGTACATGGCGGGCTTCCTGCTGGTCTTCGCGATCCGACACGACCTGCGCAACGACCGGGGACTGATCCGAACGAGCCTGCTCCTTCGGTTCGGCGCGATGGCTCGGCTGCTGCGGCTGGGCCTGCCGGCGGCGCTTCAGGTGACGCTGGAGGTCGGCGTGTTCGCCGCGGCGACCACCCTGGCCGGCACGCTCGACCCGGTTTCGCTGGCGGCGCACCATGTGGCGCTTGGGATCGCCAGCGTGAGCTTCATGATCCCCCTGGGGCTGGCCTCGGCGGGCGCCGTCCGCGTGGGGCAGGCCCTGGGACGGGGCGAACCGGCCGCGGCGGGCCGCGCCGGGTGGCTCGCCCTGTTGCTGGGCGCGGCGTTCATGACGACGGCCGCCCTGGTGATGGTCATCTTCCCCCGGACCCTCTCGGCGGTGTTCACGACCGACTCGGCGGTGATCGCCAAGGCGGCCGGCTTGATGATTCTGGCGGCGGCGTTTCAACTCTTCGACGGCCTCCAGGGCGTCTCCACCGGCGCGATGCGGGGCGCGGGCGACACCCGCACGCCGATGCTCTGCAATCTGGTCTCGCACTGGGGAATCGGCCTGCCCCTGGGCTACCTGCTAACCTTCCACGCCGGCTTCGGCGTCTTCGGCCTCTGGATCGGCCTGGCCCTGGGCCTGGGCGTCGCCGGCGTGTTCCTCTCCCTCGCCTGGCGCCGGAAAGCCGGCGCGCTCGCCCGCGGCGAGTTCTCGCTGGCCGGGGCGGGCGTGGCTCATTAGGCTCATGAGAGACAAACGAAGAATCAGGACCTCGACGCCCCTTTTTTGGACCGAATTCGGAGGATCAACCATGACGACCGTCACGTTGGAGGAGGCTCGGGCGAGGCTGCCGCAACTGATCGGTCGGCTCGCTCCCGGCGAGGAGATCACGAGCACGGAGGAGGGCCGGCCCGTGGCGAAGATCGTCGGGCGGGGCGTCCCTCCGGCTCGAAAACCTCGTCGGCCGGGAAGCGCCAAGGGGAAGCTCATCATCCTGAAGGAAGATGACGAGCACTTGGAGGACTTCCAGGAGTACATGGGGTGAGGCTACTCATCGACACCCACGCCTTTCTTTGGTTCCTGCTGGATGCCCCCCCGTACTGCGGCCCTATCCCCGATTCCTCCCCGGTCCATCAATCGCCCGGAGGGGGAAAAGGTCCGATGGGACGTGTTCGCGGTTCATGATGGCCAGGATCTTCGCCACGATGTCGGGGCGCTCGGCGGCCAGGTCGTGGGTTTCGGCGGGGTCGTCGAGCAGGTTGTAGAGCTCGATCGCGCCGGGCTTCTGGTTGGCGGCTTTGGGGCCGGGGTTGACGTTCAGGCGGATGCCCTTCCAGTCGCCGAGGCGGACGGCTTGCTGGCCTCCGTAGCCGGCGGCCTCGCGGTAGAGGAACGGGCGGGGCTTTTGTTGTTCGCCAAGCAGGGTCGGGGCGAAGCTGATCCCATCAACGCCGGCGGGGATCTTGTCCCCAGCGCCGATCAGGTCGAGGAGCGTGGGCAGCCAGTCTTCGAAGCCGGTGACGCGGTCGGATTCGCTTCCGGGGGCGATTCGGCCGGGCCAGCGGACGATGCAGGGGACGCGATAGCCTCCCTCGTAGTACGAGCCCTTCCGTCCCCGAAGTCCCCCCGTGCTGTCGAAGAAGCCGGCGTCGACGCCGCCAACGTCGAAGGTCGCGCCGTTGTCGCTGGCGAAGACCACGATGGTCCGCTCGTCGAGGTTCAGCTCCTTCAGTAGATCCAGCAGCTTGCCGACTTCACGGTCAAGTCGAGTGATCATCGCGGCGTAGGCCGCGCGCGGCCACCGCTGGGGCGTGTAGCCCTTGTCTCCCTTGTAGGGCGTCTCGTCGAACTGGCCCACGTACTCGTTGAGCGAATCCTCCGGGACTTGAAGGGCGAGATGAGGCGCGGTGGTCGAGTAGTAGAGCACGAACGGCCGGTTCTGGTTCTCGCGGACGAACTCGCGGGCCTTCTCGTTGATCAGGTCGGGGGCGTAGACCTTGCCGACGTAGCTCGCGTAGCTTTTCGGGTCGTCGGGATCGGCGTCGGCGGGGAGCTTCTGATGCGCCTGGAAATCAGGATTGCCGATCTCAATGTGTTCATCATTGTCCCATAAGTGGGTCGGATAATAATTATGGGCGACCGCCTGACAGTTGTAGCCGAAGAAGCGGTCGAACCCCTGCTTCAAGGGCGCTCCCTCGCTGCCGACCGGCCCCAGCCCCCACTTGCCGAAATCGCCCAGCACGTAGCCTTGATCCTTGAGCAACAGCGGCAACTTCAACTCGCCGGGGGGGACCGGAACCTGCCCCTCGGAGAACCCCTTCGCCTGGCGGTTGTCTCGAATGTGGGCGTGGCCCTGATGCTTGCCCGAGAGCAGCACGCACCGCGACGGCGCGCAGACGTTGCTGCCGGAATAGTGCTGGGTGAACCGCATCCCCTCCTTGGCCAGTTGGTCGATGTTGGGCGTGCGGATCTTCGTCTGGCCGTAGCAGCCGAGTTCGCCATAACCCATGTCGTCGGCGAGCAGAAAGACGATGTTCGGCGGCCGGTCGTCGGCCCGAGCCCACCCCGCGCCCATCCCCAGCGCCACCAGCGCGGCCGCGCCCAAAACATGAAACAAACGCATGTCCAAATCCCCTCCAAGAGCGCTTGGAGCGCGGTTGCCGACAAGCAAAGCCCTTCTCGGCACGGACTTTGCTTTTAAGGAAATTGGTCGAAAGGCCGGGACGATTGCCCCGACGTCTTGAACCTATCCCGCTTGAAGACCATGTGAAAGAGGCTGGCCGGACGCCTCGTCCGGAAACCTCCTCACTTGCATTTCCCTCGATGAGGGCTGGAGCCGATCATGGTGGCGTCAAACCAGGTTCAGACCCGAGTGACTCTCAGCGGCGTGCATCTGTGCTGCGAAGGTTGCACCAGCGCGGTGGAGGACGCCGCGGCGCGCGTCCCCGGGGTTTCCGCGGAATGCAGCATCGACGATGGGACTGTGATCCTCTCGGCCAACGACACCGAGTCGATCCAGCAGGCTCTCGACGCCATCGCCGGCGCTGGGTTCCACGGCGAGAGCGACAACAAGAGCCTGACCATGCGGGACGAGCCGAACCTCCCCCAGGGCCGGATCAAGAAGGCGACGATCTCTCAGATCCACAACTGCTGCGACATCTGCCACGACGCGATCCAAAAGGCGGTCCACTCCACCCGGGGCGTCGCCGCCGACACCAGCCAACCGGGCGCGACCCAATTCGAGGTCACGGGCGACTTCGAAGCCGACGAACTGCTCGACAACCTCCACAAAGCCAGCTTCAACGCGCGGGTGATCGCCTGAGCGCGAGGATTCCCCGCGGTCGATCCGTCCGCCGGACCCAATGCCCGGGAGGGCACCGCCCTCCCGACCCAAATTTTGGGTTCATTCGGACCTGGCGGACTGGACACCCGCGGGAACAACTTTTTACCGAGTTCCAACTTACGCCAAATCACCCGCCTCAAAATTGGGTTCGTTCGGCCAATTCGCGCCGACTCGCTCGCCCCGAAAATTGGGTTCGTTCGACCAATTTTTCGCGCTTCATCGCGCGCCGATCACTTTCGGATTGTCAAAGAGCGATAATTCCCAAGACCTTCCCACCTCATACGATCCGCGGAGGGCGGCTCGATTTTTCATGATTTTTGGAAAAACCCCGCGACGCGGCGGAAGGGTTGCGCGAGTGGCTCCGCATCAAGGAGACGTTGAGATGACCGACGCGAGCATCCCAACCCGCCTCGCGCTGGGCGCGGCCGGTGGTTTCGCCGGCACGCTGGCCCTTCAGGGCTTGATGACCGCCGCCGGGAAGGCGATGCCCCAAACGACGCCCTCCATCCGGCAAGATCCGGGCGGGTTCATGGTCGAGAAGGCCGAATCGGTTCCGCCCGACGCCGCGCGCGGGCGCGTTCCCGACGCGGTCGAATCCGCCGCGGCCGGGGCGCTGGCCGTTGGTTATGGCCTGGCGTTCGGCTCGCTCTACGGCGCGCTCCGTCCACGCGGGGGAAACAGCCTCACCGACGGCGCCATTCTCGGCGTCGCGTGCTGGGCGGCCGGTTACGCGGGCTGGTTGCCGGCCCTCGGCTTGATGCCCCCTGTCTGGCGGCAAAAGCTCCCCCAATCCGTCGCGCCCGTGGTCGAGCACGTCGGCTTCGGAATCGTCACCGTCGCCGCCTACAAATGGCTCCGCGAGCGGATGGGGTGAAGAACCCAGCCGGTCGTGACGACTTCCGACCGGCGCCCCTGACTGTCGCCGGCCCAAACCCGGACCCGGCGGTACTCGCAACCCCTCGGATCGGCGAGCCCTTGATCGAAGAGCGTTTGGGCCGCCTCCACGAGGGATCGGGGGAGATTCGTTTCGGGAGGCGTCCAGGGCGCGGTTTGTCGCGGGGGCGTTGGGAGCGCCGGCTCTTCGGCCCGGACGAGCGCCGCGGCGGTTGGGAGGACGATCGCAAGCGCGATGAAGCGTTTAACGAATCGCATGATGAAGCCTCCTTGCCGATGAGTTGGACAATCGAGGTTAAGCCTGCCGGGGCGCGTCTGTAAAGCCTTCGGCCCTCATCCGGCCCGCGGTCCAAGAGTATTCGGCACGACTTGCCCATGCGGCGGTTACGGGGCGAATTCCCCTCTCCCCCCCGGGATAGGGGGGAACCCCACTTGTGGTGTCGGGCCGGAACGGCCGGGTGAGGATCGTCGGATTTCGGGACGGGCGCGGCGAGCGTTTCTCCCGGGAGGGCAATACCCTCCCGGCCCCGTTCCGTCGCTTCTTCCGTAAACCCGATGACCCTCATCCGGCCCGCGGCCACCTTCTCCCGCGAGGG
>Ga0182742_1005223_pt1 | contig 11134 bp, 8 predicted proteins | sample eDN5th37CBELigMG_FD_128880 | JGI IMG/M metagenome (GOLD analysis project Ga0182742, IMG submission 128880) | Enriched Miracle-Growth compost microbial communities from Emeryville, California, USA - eDNA 5th pass 37_C BE-Lig MG (version 2)... ... | reverse complement strand
TGTTCAACCTGATCAGCCGCATCTACCAGCCTACGACCGGCCACATCATGCTCGAAGGCGAGCGGCTCACCGACATGCCGCCTCATCGCATCGCATCGCGCGGCGTCGCGCGCACCTTCCAGAACATCGAGCTCTTCGAGAACGCCACCGTGCTTCAGAATCTTCTGATCGGCTATCACACGCACTGCCGCTCGAGTTTCTGGAGCGAGCTGTTCTTCACGAACTCGGCGCGTCGCACCGAGTTGCAGGCCCGGCAAAAGGCGGAGGAGATCATCGATCTTCTCGACCTCCAGCATTATCGCGACCTGCATGTGGCGGGCCTGCCATATGGCGTACGCAAGGTGGTCGAGATGGCGCGTGCCCTGTGTTCCGGCCCGACGCTTCTGCTCCTGGACGAACCATCGTCCGGGCTCAACGTGGAGGAGACGGACGACATGGCGTTCTGGATCCAGGATATCCGCGACGAGCTGGGCATCACGGTCCTGATGGTCGAGCACGACATGAGTCTCGTGTCCCGGGTCTCCGACCGCGTGCTGGCCATGAACCAGGGCGAGGTGCTGGCCCAGGGCACGCCGGCGCAGGTGCAGTCGCATCCCGCCGTCATCGAGGCCTATCTGGGCTCGGTCGACGATGTCAGCAGCCTGCGGAGGGCAGCATGAGCGACGGATTCGGTGAAACGGTTCTGGCCCTGAACAATGTCGAGAGCTCGTATGGTCCCGTAAAGGCGATACGGGGCGTGAGCCTGAAGGTCCGCCAGGGTGAGATTGCGACGGTGCTGGGATCCAACGGCGCCGGCAAGAGCACCATCCTGAAGACCATTTCCGGGATACTGGATCCGACGCGGGGCAGCGTGATCTTCAAGGGTGAGGACATCGCCGCCCGCGACCCGGCCACCATCGTGCGCCGAGGCATCAGCCACGTGCCCGAGGGGCGCGAGGTCTTCCCGCTGCTGTCCGTGCGTGAGAACCTCCTGATGGGAGCCTTCACGCGAAGCGACAAGGATGCGGTGGGCCGCGACATGGAAACCGTCTACGGCTATTTCCCGATTCTGCGCGAGCGCGAGAAGCAGGCTGCAGGATTGCTGTCGGGAGGCCAGCAGCAGATGCTGGCGATATCGCGCGCCCTGATGGCGACGCCCGAGGTGATCCTGCTGGACGAGCCCAGCCTTGGGCTGTCGCCCAAGCTCACGCGGGACATATTCGAGATCGTCGTGCGCATCAATCGCGAGCGAGGCACCACCATCCTGCTGGTCGAGCAGAACGCCAACATGGCGCTCAATGCCGCCGACTTCGGCTATGTGCTGGAGAACGGACGGATCGTCATGGAGGATACCTGCGCGCGGCTGCGCGAGAAGGACGACATCCGCGAGTTCTATCTCGGCATGAAGGATGCCGGGGTCAGGGGCGAGCGGCGCTGGAAAAAGAAGAAGACCTGGCGTTGAGCGCGGGACGGAGCACGCGTCTTTCGGGAGTTACCGGTAGCCAACCTGGAGGCACCATGGCCGTCGATAAAGAAGTTTTCACATCCCCGCATTTTTCCACCGTGCCGCAAATGTTCTGGCACGGGGTCAGGCAGCGTGGCGCGGCCACCATGATGCGCCAGAAGGAACTGGGCATCTGGCAGACCTATTCCTGGGAGGACGTCGGCGACGTCGTCTCACGGGTTGCGGCCGGCCTGGTCAGCCTGGGGCTGGAGCCCGGGATGGTCGTATCCGTGCTGGGCAACACCTGCCGTGAATGGGTGTGGGCCGATCTTGGCTCCCTGACGGCGGGCGGGGTGGTCAACGGCATCTATCCCACCGATGCAGCCTCGCAGGTGGAGTTCCTCTGCTTCGATTCGGGCACCCGCTTTCTTTTCGTGGAGGACGAGGAACAACTGGACAAGTTCCTCGAGGTTCGCAGGCAGCTGCCCGACATCGTCAAGGTGGTCGTCTTCGACATGGAGGGGCTGAGCCATCTGGATGACCCGGACATCATCAGTTTCGACACGCTCCTGGCACTGGGGGCCGCGTACCTGTCCGACCACAAGGGACTTGTCGAGGATCGCCTGGCCAGCCGGCAGGCGGCCGACCTGGCCGTGCTGGTCTATACCTCCGGCACGACGGGCAAGCCCAAGGGGGGCATGCTATCGCATGCGAACCTGGTGGCGTCGTGCCTGCTCGCCCGCCATGCCCTCTATCGAGACCTGCCGGAAGGTGGCGAGCGCGTGACCTTTCTTCCGTTGTGCCATGTGGCCGAGCGCGTGGCCGGAGAGTACACCGCCGTGCTGATGGGCCAGGTGATGAATTTCGTGGAGAACCCGGACACCGTCTTCGAGAACATGCGCGAAGTGCAGCCGGTGGTGTTCACCGGCGTGCCACGCATCTGGGAGAAGCTGTATTCGAGCATCACCATCGCCCTGAACGAGGCGTCGCCGTTCCAGCGCTGGGCGTTTGCGCGAGCCCTGGGCGTTGGCAAGGAGGTGGCGACGGCGCGCGAGCGATGGCAGACGCCCGGGGTGCTGCTGCGCATGCGCTACTGGCTGGCACGCGCGCTCGTGCTGAACAACGTGCGGCGCGCAATGGGACTGGACCGCGTGCGTTATGGGGTGACGGGCGCCGCGCCCATTTCGCCTGAACTCATACGCTGGTTCATTGCGCTGGGCGTCGATATGCGGGAAGCCTGGGGCATGACGGAGACCAGCGGGGGGGCCACGATCACGCCGGACAGGATACGGCCGGGCAGCATCGGCGTGCCCGTACCGTCCACCGAGATCCGGTTATCCGAGCAGGGCGAGATCCTGGTTCGCGGCCCGACGGTCTTCATGGGTTACCTGAACCAGCCCGAGAAGACAGCCGAGACCATCGTCGACGGCTGGCTGCACACCGGCGACGTGGGCCGCGTCGACGAGGACGGCTACTTCTTCATCACCGACCGCATGAAGGACATCATCATCACGGCGGGCGGAAAGAACATCACGCCGTCGGAGTGGGAGAACCATCTCAAGTTCAGTCCGTACGTCACCGACGCCGTCGTGGTGGGTGACAAGCGTCCGTACCTCACGTGTCTTGTCATGATCGACCACGAGAACGTGGAGCAGTGGGCACAGAATCGCCAGGTGGCCTTCTCGGACTATCGGTCCCTGTGCCGCAGCCCCGAAGTCATTGAGCTCATCAGTGGCGAGATCGAGCGGGTCAACCAGCACTTCGCCAGGGTCGAGCAGGTCAAGGAGTTCCGGTTGATCGATACCAAGCTGACGGCCGAGGACGAGGAGCTGACGCCTACGATGAAACTCAAGCGCAAGCTGGTCAACGAGAAGTATCGCGACCTGATCGAGTCGATGTACGCAATGAAGAACGTGGCCTGAGGCGAAGGCCAGGGCCTGCCCGGCTGCCGTCCCTGCCCGGGACGGGCAGGGCTCCGGAGGTACGATCAGGGCTCGAGGAAGTCGCTGGCCGGGACCCATTTGCCTTTCTGCAGCTGGTATACCTGCATGCTGGTCGAGCCCAGGCGCTTGGTGTCGGTGAAGGTCATGGCGGCAAAGCCCAGGTCATTGGCCGGGAAGCTGGCCGCCTGCATGGCTTTGTCGAAGCTGGCCGGGTTCAGGTCCGACCCGGCGCCCTCCAGTCCCTTGATCACGGCATCGGCACCGTTATATCCGCCGCCCGAATACTGGCCCGGCTCGACGCCGAACTTGGCCTGGTAGGCGGCGAACCATTTCTTCATGCCGTCGGTCGGTCCGTTGGCGTCCGGAGGCAGGTTGAAACCGATGCTGTACAGGCCGTCGGTCACGGCGCCGCCGAGCTTGGGCACCAGGGTGGAGAATCCGGCTGCCGAGGTCATGAAGTCCGGCTTGTAGCCGACCTTCTCGGCTTCGGTCATGACGCCTACCGTTTCGCGCAGCGTGGTCGCCAGCAGCACGGTATCGCAGCCGGCCGCCTTCATCCTCGCCACCTGGGACGAGAATTCGGTGGCGCCGCGCTTATAGGTGGTCCGTTCCAGAAGCTTGAGATTCCTTTTTTCCAGATCCTTGTCCACGCCCAGCATCAGGTCGTGTCCGAACTCGTCGTCCTGGGCCAGCGAGCACATTTTCCGATCGGCTCGCTTGTCCAGCAGGAAGCGCAGCATGATGGGCGCCGAATCACGATAAGGCAGCGTGGCGCTGTACTTGAATGGAGAGGGCGGGTCGAAGGCCAGGGGCGTTGCCGCCGTGGGAAAGGCGTGGATCACTCCGGCGTCGACGAACACCGGCAGTGTCGTCGCGACGATGGCCGTGCCCATGTTGCCCAGCGTCAGGAAGACGCGGTCGCGGCTGACGAGCTTCTGTGCGGCGAGCATGCCGCGTCGGGTGTCATAGCCCGAGTCCTCGACCAGGACCCTGATCTTGCGGCCATGTATGCCGCCCTTGGCATTGGCCTCGTCGATGCGCATCTGCATGCCGCTGAGCACCTCCTTGCTGAAGGCGGCTACCGGGCCGGACATGTCCTGGATCGTACCGATCAGGATCTCGTCTTTCGAGACGCCCTGTACGTCCCGGGCGACGGCCGCGGATGCAAGAGACAGCGCGGCCAGGACTGCGAGGCACGCGCTGCCGGTATGGGTGATAACGCTGCTGTGTAATGCCATGCTCGTCTCCATCGTGTAATGGACGGCCTCTTGCGGGCCGGTCCTGTTGGGAAACATGTGATGCAACGGCGGTGGGATGCGGGTGCAGCCCAGCGTAGGGCGGGCCACGCCTGCAGTCTTGCGGAAAATGGCTGTGCCGCAGCCATTTTCCGCAAGCAGGGACGATGTCTTCCGGACTACGATGTGTCCAGAGCCAGTCCAGGTTCGTCTCGTGTCCGATGGCATGCGCATGCCATGCACGCGAACCCTTCGCCAAGGATGATCCATGCCATCTCCCGAACTCATGCCCACTCCTCTGATCGATACCGAGCACCCCGAGGTCGTGCGCTTCACAAGAGAGCATGCCCAGGGCGCGTCAGACCGGGAAAGGGCCGTGGCCCTGTACTATGCGGTCCGCGATGGCTTTCGATACGACCCCTATGGCGCGGACCTGTCGCCCGAGGGCATGAGGGCAAGTACGGTCATTGCCAGGCAGTCGGGCTGGTGCGTGCCCAAGGCCACCCTGCTGGCAGCGGTGTGCCGCGCAGCCGGCATTCCAGCCCGCCTGGGCTTTGCCGATGTGCGCAACCACCTGTCCACCCAGCGCATGCGTGACACCATGCAGACGGATCTTTTCGTATGGCATGGGTTCACCGAGATATTCCTCGAAGGAAAATGGCGCAAGGCCACGCCTGCCTTCAACATCGAACTTTGCGAGCGATTCGGCCTGTTGCCGCTGGAGTTCGACGGGCTGGAGGATTCCATCTATCACCCGTTCGATCGCAGCGGCCAGCGTCATATGGAGTATGTCCGGGAACACGGCAGCTTCAATGATGTGCCGCTGGATGAGATAACGGCCGCCTTCGCGCAGCACTACCCCGGCTGGGGCGTCAAGCGCGACGAGCTCGTCCAGGCCGACTTCCAGAAGGAGGTCGACCAGGAGGTCGGCCGCTGACGGTGCCTTTGCGCGAGGCAGCTCCGTCACGCCCCTCTGTTACACCGCTTCCCCGCGTAGGGCGGCCTTGTGTATCTTGCCTGCCGGCGTGAGCGGCAAGGTGTCGCGCAGCACGATCTGCCTGGGCACCTTGTAGTCGGCAATGTGCTCCCGGCAGTACTGGCGGAGCTCGTCCTCGGTCAGCTGGCTGTCCGGACGCGGCACGATGTAGTAGCGCCCGACCTCGCCGAACATGGCGTCCGGCACGCCTATGCCCGCCACCATGGCCACCTTGGGATGGCGCGCGATCACGTTTTCGATTTCGGCGGGATATACATTGAAGCCGCCCTGGATGTACATGTCCTTGCGCCGCCCCTTCAGGGTGATGAAGCCCTTGGCGTCCACATAGCCCAGATCGCCGGTATGCAGCCAGCCGCCTTCGAAGGCGTCATTGCCGCGCGCCTGGCCGACGTAGTCGTCGATGACGCCTGCCCCGCGAAAGCAGAGTTCGCCGACCTCGCTCGTATCGGCAATGCCGCCGTCCAGGGACCTGACCCGGACCTCCACGCCGGGCAGGGGCTTGCCGATGGTCTCGAGCAGTTCCTGGCCGGTGGCGCCCCAGGGCGACATGACCAGCGCGCCGGACGCCTCGGACAGCCCGTACAGGTTCATGATGGTTGCTCCTGGCATGCGTTGCTGGACCTGCTCCATCAGCGCGCTTTCCACATTCGAGCCGCCTATCGTCACCAGGCGCACGCGGCCCAGGTCGACGTGCTCGCTGCGGGCATTCATCAGCAGCAGGGTGAGCATGGTGGGCACGCCGCCCACCAGTGTCGGCGGCCGCTGCAGCATCATGTCCAGGACGATATCGGCCTTGAACTCCGGCACGAGTTCGATCGTGCCACCGCCCAGCATGAAGGTCATGACCCCGCATGTGATGCCGCCCACGTGATTCAGGGGACTGCCCAGCTGCGTCAGGTCGCCGGTGTCCACGCGCGTGTGCAGCTGTTGCGCCCTGGCCGAGGCCAGCAGGCTCCTGTGGGTCAGGCCTGCTCCCTTGGGGCGCCCGGTCGTGCCCGAGGTATAGATGATCATGACCAGGTCGCCAGGCTGCACGGCTGCGCCAAGGCCCCTCGGCATCGCATCGCCGGGCGGCATGGAAGACAGTTGCGAGAGCCGCTTCACGTCCCTGGGCAACCCCGGCAACGGCGCCTCGGGACGATCGATGCACACCAGGTGGCGAATGGAGGGAGTGCCGGGGGCAAGTCTGCGGAACAGGTCCAGGAAGTCGAAGCCTTCGTGTTCGGCCACGGTGAAGATGGCCTTGACGCCGCTGTCGTTCGCCATGTACTGCAGTTCGTTGTCTCGATAGCGGACCGTCATGGCTACGACCACCACGCCCATCCTTGCGGCGGCGAAGAATACCTGCAGCCATTCGACCTGGTTGAGCCCGATGAGGCCGATGCGGTCGCCGCGCCGGAGTCCCAGCTCGTGCAGGCCCCATGCCAGGGCGTCGGCGGCACGTTCCATATCGGAGTAGGTATGAGCCTGGCCGGCGTCGATATAGGCCGTGCGCTGGCCATATCGCGCGGCAGCCCAGGACAGCAGGTCGGCCACGGTATCGACAGGGGCGGCGGCGTGCGCCGTGTTCAGGGCGGCTGTCGTCATGAGTGTCTCCGTGCAAGGCGCTTGCCCGGGGTGGGCCGGATGCCTGGGGGATGGCGTGGTGAAATTTGCGGCTTGCCAGGACGAAGCGTAGGCATGCGCCACGCTCCTGTCTTGTGCAGACTGGTTGCCTGGCCAGCCACAATGCGCAAGACGTACGGGGCGTGGCTCGCTATGCCTTCCATGTCCGGACCGGGCCGCATGCAGCGAAAGACGTGACGAAAACCCGGCCGCTCGCCCGCATCAGGGATCGCGTGGATGGCGCCTCGCACCGATCCTTCGCCGAACAGCTCGATCTCGAAGTACGCTACATGGCCGAATCGGTAGCCAGTGCCGACGCGCGCGAGGAGGTGAAAGCCTTCATGGAGAAACGGGCGCCCCGCATCTCGACGTCCCGATGGTCGACGGCAGCCCGGCCTGCGTCATGGCAGGCCGTCGCCCAGCACGATGCCCTCGCGGCGCGGATCCGCGCCACCAGCAAGTTGCCGTCGGGGCGTCATGGTCCGGATGATGGTTCCGATCCCGCTGGTCTGGGCGTGTGTCGAGACGCTGTGTCCCATGCGTTGCAGCCCGACGATGAGCGCTCCGGCGTCGCCGTCACGTCCTGCCTCGATGTTCGGATGCTCGCCGCCCACGTTGGTGGTGGGGGTGTTGGCGGCCCCGAAATTCACCAGCGAGGCGGCCTGCTGTGGATCCAGGCCCCAGTCCACGACGGCGACGATGGACTTGACCACGTACTGGATGATGGCAGAGCCTCCCGGCGAACCCGTGGCCATGAAGAATGTCCCGCGCGAGCCGTCGTCGTTCCTGTGGAAGACCAGTGTCGGTGCCATGGAACTGCGTGGCCGCTTGCCGGGTTCGACGCGGTTGGCGATGAGGTTGCCGTTCGCGTCGTGGGAGGATGGCGAGAAGTCGGTGAGCTGGTTGTTGAGCACGAACCCCCGTGCCAGCCGGAAAGATCCCATGCTCGCCTCGATGGACGAAGTCATGGCGACGGCATTGCCGTATCGGTCGACGATGGAGACATGCGTGGTTCCGCTTTCGGGGGTGGCGTCCGATCCGCGCGAAAGGGAGTCGAATCGTCCCGGCTCGGCGGTTCCCATGCTGGTTCCGGAGGCAATGAGTGCGGCGCGGCGGGCCAGGTACTCCCTGTCCAGCAGGGTGGCCCATGAGCCGCCGGGCAGGGGGACGTGGTCGGTGTCGGCAACGTATCGGTCCCGGTCGGCATACGCCAGGCGCTCGGCCTCGCTGACGAGGTGGACGGCGGCGAGGGACGGACGTCCGCCTTCGTCATCCACGTCCGCGGGTCTGTGCCTGTGGAGCGGGAAATGCTCGAGGATGCCAAGGGTGGAGGCCACTGCGATGCCTCCCGAGGACGGCGGCGGCATGCCGCAGACCCAGTAGGCCCGGTACGTGACGCAGATGGCCTGTCTGCGGATGGCCTCATAGTCCGCCAGGTCTTCCTCCGTCAGCAGGCCAGGGGTGATCGGCGACCCATCGGCTGCCAGCCTGGCTGCCACCTTGCCCGCAACGGCCTGGGCAATCGGGCCGGAATAAAAGGCATCCGCTCCCTGGGTGGCGATGAGTGCCAGCGTGTCGGCATAGTCCTGGTTGACGAAAAGGGTGCCGAGTCCCTTGGGCGAACCGTCCGGATTCAGGAAGAGTGCCGCTGCATCGGCATCGCGCGCCAGCCCCGGCGCGGCGGCCTTCAGGGCGTCGGCCATGCGTCCGCTGATGCGAAAGCCGTTGCGTGACAGGGCGATGCCTTCGTCGAACAGGCGTGCCCACGGCAGGCTGCCATGATCCTGGTGGGCGAGGTCGAGCATACGCACCACGCCAGGGGTGCCGACGGAGCGGCCGCTGGCGCGAACGTCGGGCAGGAGAGGAGAAGGGTCGGTATCGCTGACCCGGCGGAGATAATCGGTGTCTGCCGCGGCTGGAGCGGTCTCCCGGCCGTCATAGGCCTGCACCTGACCGGTTTCCGCATCGTAGTGCAGCAGGAACGCGCCACCGCCCAGGCCGCTGGACTGTGGCTCCACCAGGCCGAGGACTGCCTGCACGGCAACGGCTGCGTCGATGGCGGACCCTCCCTCCTTCAGGATGTCGCAGCCGGCGCGGGTGGCAAGCGGGTTGGCCGAGACGACCATGAAATCGCGCGCAAGTACCTGCGTCTTTCCGATCCGGTAGCCCGACGCCGGCTCGGGCGCAGCAGGGTCCCCGGGCAGGCCCGAGCCGATGACCACCGGATCGGGACCCGATACGGTCCGGCATGCGCCCTCGAGGCCGGCATCCGCCCGAAAGCCGTTGCCGCCACATCCGGCCAGGACCAGGAGCATTGCGGCGGCCGCCGCAGGCAGACGCCATTCGAGTCGTCGAGTCATGGTGGGGTGTTCCTTGGTCGTGCCGGCGGCAGCAGGCGGGTGGCGGGATGCTGGACGCAGTATGCAGAAGCGAGCGGCACAGGGCAAACGCCGTCACTTTTCAGGCCGTGGCCGGCCAGCGTCGAGGACGCAGCAGCATGCTGCTGTCCGGGGTGGCCCATGCAGCATGCCGGCGCGCAATCTGGTGTCTAATAAGCGCCATGGACAACCCGAACTCCACCGAACAGCGCCTGACGGCACTCGAGGTCAAGGCGTCGTTTGCCGACGATCTCCTGGACCAGCTGAACCAGACCATTTTTCGCCAGCAGCAGCAGATCGACCTGCTGACGCGAGAGCTGGTCGATCTGCGCAAGCAGCTTCCGGCAGCAGACGGTGCCGGGTTTCGCAGCCTGCGCGACGAGTTGCCACCGCATTACTGAGCCGTACCCATTTCACGTTGAAGGTGGCCGACATGCCCAAGAAGAAAAGCGATATCGATCCCGAAACCCAGGCACTGATCGACTGGTGCATCGAGGTCGAGGAACTGCTGGTTGCGGCAGGCGCCACGCGTAGCCAGGCGCAGGACCATATCGAAGAACAGGCGGAGTGGTTCACGGACCAGTTCTACGAGGGACTCAGCCCGCAAGAGGCCGCCCAGGCGGCGCTGAAGGACTGACCTCCGGGCTTTCTGCAGTGTCTCCAGGCTCGCCGGCGCCGGACGCAGCGCCTGTTGTGCCGCGGACGGACAGGGCGTAAGGAAGAGGGCGCACGCATCGTCCCGTCCGTAGGGTGCTGGATCAGCCTGATTGCCAAGGACATTGACTTGTCTCATGATGTGAAGACGGTGGCCGGACCATGCCGTGTATCCCGTTTTTCCCATACAAGAAGAATCAAGGAGACTGTCATGCCGCGAGTCCTGAATGGTTGCATCCCGAAAGTGCTGAACAGCTCGATGCTGGCGGCAATGATGGTGCTGGGCAATACGGCTGCGCTGGCCGAAGATGCACCCGGCGTGACGCGGGGCGAGATACGCATCGCCACCATCCAGGATCTCTCGGGTCCGGTCGTGTCGTTCGGCAAGCAGGCTCGTGACGGCATGCAGATGCGTGTCGACGAGATCAACCAGGCCGGTGGCATACACGGCCGCAAGCTGACGCTGCTGGTGGAAGACTCGGGCTACGACCCCAAGCGTGCGGTCCTGGCCGCACAGCGGCTGACCAGCACGGACAACGGCATCTTTGCTGCGGTGGGCAACCTCGGTACCGCCGTGGCCGTGGCCACCATGCCGATCTTCCTCGACAGCAATGTCCTGCACCTCTTTCCCCTGACGTCGGCCCGGCAGACGTTCGAGCCGGTGCACCCGCTCAAGTACACCGTGGCGCCCACGTATTTCGACAATGCCCGGGTGGCCGTCAAGCAGTTGTCGGCACTGCGGTCCGATCGCAAGTGGTGCGCCCTCTACCAGGATGACGACTTCGGCCTGGAGGTGGTGAGGGGAGCCGAACACCAGCTCAAGGAAATGGGGTCGGAACTGATTGCACGCACCACCTACAAGCGCGGTGCCACCGACTTCTCATCCCAGGTATCCCGGC
>Ga0182742_1005222_pt1 | contig 11135 bp, 8 predicted proteins | sample eDN5th37CBELigMG_FD_128880 | JGI IMG/M metagenome (GOLD analysis project Ga0182742, IMG submission 128880) | Enriched Miracle-Growth compost microbial communities from Emeryville, California, USA - eDNA 5th pass 37_C BE-Lig MG (version 2)... ... | reverse complement strand
GATTAACTGTGCACAGGGAAAATTAAAGCATTCAATGTAACATGTTGGTAAGCCGTATGCCTTAGTAGGGCACGTGCGGTTTGATAAGGGGGAAGCCTCGTGAGAGGTTTCCCTACTTTATTAAAAATAGCTTTCACCTAGCTTTTTAAAGACTGGTTTCTCATATTCTTTTTTCTTATAAGTAACTCTCGTTTCTTCTTTCAATCCAGTGTATTTAGATAGAAGCTTCTTTGCCTGATTGAGCGATAGAACAGCTCTTGGATTTCGTATATTATTATCTAATTTACCTAGGTGTGGAAGACTCTCAAAGTCCTGTTTTGAGGGAGGGAGATGAAAGGAGTAGTTTCCACATATAACGAGTACATCGGATTGTTGTTGACTGTATTTAGGATTGTTTGAGAAGTGTAAACCTTCCTTTCTCGCTTTTCCTTCTTTAATAAGCTTTTGTAAGGCATTTCGCTTCAATTCGTATAAAAATTTTGGATTTGGAGCGGTTTTTGCATGACGATTCACAATGAAGATTGCCTGTGAGAGGTTTTCTATCGTTGGTTTTAAGGGAGGATGATGTGATTTTTCCTGACTCAAGGTTTTGAGCTCCTTTCAATCGTTCAAACTACTGTAAGGTTATTATACCTTTTTTTAGTTGGAAAGAAAATGGTTCTGAAATGATTGATGATAAAAAAACAAGGTACTTGAGCTGGTTGGGTGGTTAGAGGAATGTCAAACGTGGAATAGAATAAATATAATAGTGAATAGTAAAGGAGTTTTGAATAAATGAAAAAATGGGCTGTTATCGATATTGGATCGAACACGATACGATTAGTGATTTATATAGAAACCATCAATCATTTCTACAAGGAAGTTGAAAATATTAAGGCTGTTGCAAGGCTAAGAAAGTACTTAAATGAAGAGAATGTTCTCTCCAATGAAGGAGTTCAGAAATGTCTAACGATCTTAAAAGGCTTTAAAGAAATTATTGACTTTAATGGAATAAATGAAGTGAAATGCGTGGCCACGGCAACGATCCGACAGGCAGTGAATAAGTCTGATGTTCTAGAAAGGGTAAAGGGAGTACTAGGTTTAGATATCCAAATTTTAAGTGAAGAGGAAGAAGCTTATCTTGGTTTTTTAGCCGTAGTGAACACAACAGCCGTAAAAGATGGTGTGACCATTGACATTGGTGGGGGAAGCACAGAAATTACGTATTATGAGAATAAGAAGCTTGTTCAATTCCATAGTTTTCCATTTGGTGTCGTGTCTTTAAAGGAAATATTTATGGGTGGGAGCCGGATGACTAATGATGAAAGGATGGCTCTGCAAAAAATGGTTTTGGAAGCTTTTGAATCATTACCTTGGCTTAAAAACAAACAGATTCCAATTGTCGCCATTGGGGGTAGCGCGAGAAACATCGCTCAAGTCCATCAACATTTAAAAAACTATCCATTAGCAGGAATTCATCAGTATGATATGAGCCCTGATGATTTACATAATATATTGCAAATGATGGAGAGTATGGAGGTTACTGAGATCGAAAAATTGGAGGGACTTTCAAAAGACAGAGCAGACATTATCCTCCCAGCCCTTGAAGTATTCGATATGCTTTGTAAGTATGTTCAAGCAACACGTTTTATTTTTAGTAAAAGAGGTCTAAGAGAAGGACTCCTCTACAAAGAAAAAGGCGGTGGAAAGAATCCATCTGATTTTATTTTAGAAAACAGTATTGATCACCTGGTTAGAGATTATGGGATTGAGGAGGGCCATTCTGATCATGTGGCTTGGTTAGCAAAACAAATTTACTTCGAACTTTCTAATGTTTTCGGGAATAAAACAAATGAATATAGTGATCGTCTAATTGAACAAAGTGCACGTATCTATTATATCGGACAATACGTCGATTCAGATGTGAGTAGCCAGCATACTTTTAACCTCCTAGCTCATCAATCAATTGACGGAATTACACATAAGGAAAGACTGATTCTTGCCTTGATTGCATCGTATAAAAACTGGGCACTATTAAAGCAATATTCCACACCTTTTATCGAATGGTTTTCAAAAGGAGAATTAAAGGATATTCGCATAGCTGGTTCAATGGTGAAGCTTGCTTCTGCATTGGATTCATCCAAACGTATGCTGGTGAAGAAAATAAAAGTACAAAAAAGTCAGGATGAGCTCGTTTTTCAACTATCTTGTGTGGGTAATACATTTGTTGAACAGTATCAAGCAGAAAAGCAGATACGTCATCTAGAGAAGTCCTTAAAATATAAAATTACTCTTGAATTCATATCAGATAGATAAGGATGGGAGACCAAATGAATGGTGAAAGGCAATACAATCTACCTTCCTATTATAATAACCGTGAATTAAGTTGGTTAGCTTTTAATGAAAGGGTACTAGAAGAGGCACTTGATACGAGTAATCCACTTCTTGAGAGGCTTAAATTTCTATCGATATTTAGTTCTAATCTTGATGAGTTTTTTATGGTAAGAGTGGCTGGTTTACAGGACCAAGTGGATGCGGGATATAATAGGCCAGAAAATAAGGCAGGATTAACTCCGAAACAACAGCTGGACGAAATTTCTAAGCTTACTCATAAGCTGGTGAACACTCAATGTGAAACCTTTACCAACGTCCTGCTCCCGGAACTTAAAAAGGAATCTATTTACCTTCTTGCCATTACTAGTTTGGATAAAAATCAACTTTCTTTTTTAGAAGAATATTTTGAAGAACAAATCTTTCCCGTGTTAACTCCGATGGCTATTGACGCCTATCGTCCATTCCCGATGCTATCAAACAAAAGTTTAAACCTTGCCGTTTTACTAGAAGAAAACATAGAGAGCCAAGTGAGTAACCGTCTAGCTTTTGTTCAGGTTCCAGCAGTTCTTAATCGTTTTATAAGTATACCTAGTGACGAAGGAAGCTCATTTGTTCTATTAGAAAATGTGATTTGCTACTTTATACATAAGTTGTTTAAAGGATATAAAGTAGTATCAGTTACTCCTTTTCGGATAACGAGAAATGCTGATTTAACAATTCATGAAGAGGGGTCTAGAGACCTGTTATTAGAAATTGAAAAAGTCCTAAAAAAACGGAAGTGGGGAGCGGCTGTTCGTTTAGAAGTGAGTGATGACCATTTTGATAACTCTGTAGTTGAGCATTTAACAAAAGAACTGGAGTTAGATGATGAGGATGTATACAAAATTATTGGTCCTCTCGACCATACATTTTTGGCGAATTTTTCAAAACATTTATCAAGAAAAAGAGAGCATTTGAGCTTTGAAGCTTTTATTCCTCAAAAGCCAGTAGATCTTAATTTTGACGAAGATCTATTTTCAAAGTTACTTGAACAAGATGTTTTATTGCATCACCCATACGAATCGTTTCAACCCGTTGTCGACTTTGTTACCGAAGCCGCCAGTGACCCGGATGTTTTAGCCATTAAACAAACATTGTATCGTGTAAGTGGTGATTCCCCTATTATTAAGGCTCTTAAGAATGCTGCCGAAAATGGAAAGCAGGTGACTGTTCTAGTCGAGTTAAAAGCTAGATTTGATGAGGAAAACAATGTTCATTGGGCAAAAGAACTAGAGAAAGCTGGCTGTCATGTTATATATGGTATGACCCACTTAAAGACGCATAGTAAGATTACATTAGTAGTTAGAAGAAGAAATCAAACGATAGAAAGATTTGTTCATTTAGGGACGGGTAACTACAATGACCAAACAGCCAATTATTATACAGACTTAGGCTATTTAACTTCCAAACGAAAATTTGGTATCGATGCAACCAATTTTTTTAATTTTTTGAGCGGATATACAGAGAAGCCAAAGTATAATCATATCGTGGTTGCACCATATGATATAAGAGGAAAGTTTATTGAATTAATTGACCAAGAAATCACCTATCATAAGCAATACAAAAATGGACGAATTATAGCCAAGATGAACTCCCTAACTGATAAGGAATTAATCATGAAACTCTATGAAGCGTCGTCTTCTGGAGTGAAAATCGATTTAATTATTCGAGGCATATGCTGCTTAAAACCAAAAATTCCAAGGGTTAGTGAAAATATTCGGGTTATAAGTATTGTTGGTCGCTTTTTGGAGCATAGTCGTATTTATTATTTCTACCATAACGGGGAGGAGCAGGTATATTTGTCCTCTGCCGATATGATGACTAGAAATATGGAGAAACGAGTAGAAATTTTATTTCCAATCTTTGAAAATCATCACAAAGACAGAATCAACCATATATTGAAGCTCCAGCTTTCGGACAATGTAAAAGCAAGAGAACAGCATCAAGATGGGAAATACTCTTATATTTCGTCAAACCATGGAAATTTACTAAATCATCAAGTCGAATTAATGAAAGAAACCTATCAATTAAGAGAAGATGAAGAATAAAGAGATACGCTAGGTATCTCTTTTTTGCTTTTTATATTGTTGTACACTTTTCAAAACAACTTGACGATACTATCGATATTTAAGGATAATATAAGTTAAGAAGTTTTTAACACAACCAATGCTCAGGTACAAACGAGGATGATGGGATGGAGCAGTTTAAAAAGGTAATCTCTCGAGAAGTGATAAATGATAAAAATAGACGTGAAATTGAAGGGATGATCTTTGACATTATTCTTAACCATATCAATGATATGGTATTTATTATGAAGGTGGATGGAGATCAGTTTCGATACGTTTTTGCCAATAAATCTGGTGCGAAACATGCAAGGCTGACAGTGGAAACGATGGGAAAAACCTTATTTGAGGTAATGCCTGTTGAGACAGCTAAAAGACTGCAAGCTGCATATATGGAAGTAGTAGAATCTAAAGAACTTCAAGTGCTTTTTGATCAATCAACATTAGAGGATGGAAAGCTAGTTCATGGGCAGTCAATTTTAACTCCAGTCCTTAATGAAAATAAAGAAGTCCGATTTGTTGTTTCTGTAACTCGTGATATTACAGAGTTAGAGGCGGAAAAAAGCCGACTGGAAGTGACGGAACAGCGTTATCGCTCTATTGTGGACCATAATCTTGATGGAGTTATTCTCGCGACTCAAGCAGGAGATATTATAGACGCCAATCCAGCTAGTGAAATTCTATCAGGATATACAGTTGATGAGTTAAAGAAGAAATCAATTTATGATTTTGTTGATGAATTCGATGTCGATAAATTTCGAGAATTTATCGAGCATTCGCTCTCAGGTATATCTTTAGAAACTCTAGACTTCCGAATTGTTAACAGCAGTAAAAGAAAAATTACGGTCCAATTAAAAACAGTTCCTTTTACCATTCATAATAAAATTACAGGTATATATTTGATTTTTCGAGATCTTACAGAGCAGTCGCAAAATGCTGAGACGATAAAGTTCATGGCATTTCATGATCAGTTAACAGGGTTGTATAATAGAAGGGCTTTATTACGCGATTTAGATCTTCTTTTAAATCATTCCGAAAGTAATAAAGAAGAACCTTTTTGTCTTCTTTCCATTGATATTGACCGATTTAAACAATTAAATGACTCTTTAGGTCATTTTGCTGGTGATCAAATTTTAATAAAGATCGCTGAACGATTAAGTGTCGATAGAACAGATGAATATAAGGTATACCGCCAGGGTGGAGATGAGTTTATCGTTCTTTTAAAAGGAAATCGTCAAAGTGCTAACCAACTGGCGCAACAAATTTTGAACCGATTTGCTAAGTCCTTTTATTTGGATTCACATGAATATTATATCTCACCAAGCATAGGGTTAAGCATGTATCCTCAGGATGGAAAAGATGCGGAAACTTTAATCAAAAATGCTGATGAAGCATTGTTTCGTGTAAAAGAGAAAGGAAAAGCTCATTATCAGTTTTATCGAAGTGATAAAACGCAATCGTTTGCCAATATCGTTTCATTAGAAACTCAACTTAGAAAAGCTCTAGAGCGTGATGAATTTATCCTGTTGTATCAACCACAGGTAGAGCTAAGAAGCGGGAAAATCAAAAGCTTTGAAGCGTTAATTAGATGGAATTCCATAGAGTTTGGGTTGGTCCCACCGTCAGAATTTATTCCTCTTTCGGAAGATACGGGCTTGATTATTCCTATCGGTAATTGGGTTATTGAACAAGCTTGTATGCAAATAAAGGAATGGAATGATCTTCGCGGAGAAGAAATTACAATTGCGATAAATATATCTGCCAAACAATTTCAACAACGGACTCTTGTCAGTACGATTAAAAAAGCGATTCAGAAGTTTCAAATTAATCCCTCCTTGCTCGAAATTGAGATAACAGAGGGAGTAATGCAGGATACGGCTGAAACATCTCCAATACTTAAAAGTTTAAAGGATTTAGGAATTAGTATTGCGATAGACGATTTTGGTACTGGATACTCCTCGTTAAACTATTTAAAAAGTTTTCCTATTGATGTTCTCAAAGTAGATCAAACATTTATCCGAGGAATTCATAATAACGATAAGGATGCTGCCATTACAACAACGATTATCCACCTAGCAAATAGCCTCGGAATGACGGTAGTAGCTGAAGGGATTGAAGAAAAAGCACAGGCAAAGTTTCTTTTAAATACGAACTGTGATAAAGGGCAGGGTTACTTTTATTCAAAACCGTTGAGTAAAATTGATATTGAACAAACCATTTTTAACAGACCGACCAAATCATAATGGACGGTCTGTTTTATTTTTGTAGGGTTTGAAGAGTAAATACGGTAATTTCGGGCGGAGAGAGAAACCGAAAGGGAAGCCTTGTTGTACCTAAGCCTCTATTTACATAAAGAGTCAAAGGATCACCTGCCTGATCAATTTGATAAAATCCTTCAAAATATTTTTTGGCAAACGGGGGCTTTATAATAGCTCCTAAAAAAGGAATTTGAATTTGTCCTCCATGACTGTGTCCGCTTAATTGGAGTTGAACATTTCCTATGCTAGCAGCCTGATCGGCTAAGTCAGGTGCATGAGATAAAAGGATGGTATATGCCTCATTAGGTATGCTTTCCAATGTCGCTTGAATATCTGGTCTACCTAACATGGCATCATCAATCCCAGCGATATACAAACTCTCGTTTGTAAGGAGAGAGACTTGATGAGCTTCATTCAAAAGAAGGGTAAAACCAGCTTCTGTCATAACATTTTGATATAAATCCGAACCATAGCCTCCGTGATCATGGTTCCCATATATAGCAAACGAACCAAACGGAGCTTGGAGATTTTTCAAAATCGGTGCAATAGAGTTAATATCTTCGTACTGATTAGGCGTATCCATTAGATCACCGGTAAAAAGAATCATGTCGGGCTTTTGTTCATTTATTTTATTGACCAATTCTTGAAGTTGGGATAAATCATATTGAAATCCAATATGCGTATCGCTGAATTGAAGTATTTTAAAGCCGTCGAAACCATTGGGAATCAACGGGTGAGTAATAGTGTGCTTCTTAACTGTTAATAGCTTTGGCTCAATTTCTCGAGCATAAAAGCCCCCTCCACCGACAGCAACAATTCCCGTTAGAAAAGTGCCCAATCCTCTTTTCAAAAATCGTCTTCTCGACATTTTTGTTTTCATTACTAATCAACCTATTCTCATTTCTAAATTTAGGACAATCCACTCTATACTAACAAAATCAGGGACATATGAGAACTAAAAAGGCGTGATTAAAATCTTGTCCATGAAATATATGTATACAGATGTAGAATAAAAAATGATACAATATAAATGAATGAATATTCATTCTTTTTTTGATGAGGGGGATGGAAGATGGAGAGGAAAGTGGTTATCATAACAGGTGGTTCATCTGGTATGGGGAAAGCAATGGCAAAAAAGTTTGCTGAAAATGGCTTTTATGTGGTGATTACAGGAAGAGATGAGGAAAAACTACGAGCGGCCAAAAATGAAATTGAGAAAGAAAATAATCAGGTTCTACCTGTAAAAATGGATGTTAGAGAAGTGGAGGATGTAAAGAGAATGGTCGAGCTGACGGATGAAACATTCGGTCGGATTGATATTCTTATTAATAATGCAGCCGGAAACTTTATATGTCCAGCTGAAAAGCTATCAGTGAATGGATGGAATTCCGTGATAAATATTGTGCTAAACGGTACGTTTTATTGTAGTAGCGAGGTAGGAAAGTATTGGATTAGTAGAGGGATAAAGGGGAATATCATCAATATGGTTGCTACATATGCCTGGAATGCAGGTACGGGAGTGATTCATTCAGCAGCTGCAAAAGCGGGAGTACTATCCATGACAAGAACGCTCGCTGTTGAATGGGGGCAGAGATACGGAATAAGAGTGAATGCAATTGCACCTGGACCGATTGAACGAACAGGTGGTGCACAACGGTTATGGGAGTCCCAAGAGGCCGCCAATCGAACGCTTTCAAGCGTGCCGCTAGGAAGGCTAGGTACCCCTGAAGAAATTGCTGAATTGGCCTTCTTTTTATGCTCAGAAGGTGCACTTTATATTAACGGAGAATGTATTACGATGGATGGCGGGCAATGGCTTAATCAGCATCCATTTTAAGAATAAAGACAGGCTAGTCAATAAGCTAGCCTGCTAATTCTTATTGATAGCTAACGGCTCTATTTTTTAAAGCGTTCCAAGACTGTAGAAATTGTTGCTTATTCACTTTTACCTGTTTTCTACCTGATAAAGGATCATTCAAATAAACAAACGATGGATCATAGCCAACTAAAACGACCGCATGAAGATCAAGAGGTGTAACTATTTTTTTATTGCCATGCATCCAAGATTCTGGACGGTCTGGTAAACGGTAATCACCTGTTGTCCACACTACAACAGGAAAGCCCTTTGCAACATGTGCTTCGATTTCATGAAACGGTCTATTAGTAAGATTGACGGCTTTCCCTGGCAGGTAAGTATTAATTAAGTCGATCATTGGTCCATCAAAGACTGCATATCCAGCTTTTCTCCCAGTCATATCACCAACAAATCCTACATCTGGATCTCCCCAACGAATAATATCACCATTTTGTTTTACCAAGGGATCATTGTCTTTTTTTATTTTATTATATAGATCCATTTTATTTGTATTCACTCCAGCAAATTGCAGCATCATGGCGAGGCTTGTAACCTCACAACCATACCTTAATTCTGGATTTTGATGGATCAAAGGAACATCTAGCAATGCGTTGCTTTGTGCGAATGTTGAAAAAGGTATGCTCATCACAAAAAGAATGGATAGAAACAATGTTTTTATTTTCATTTGGTACCTTCCTTTCGGTGGTTAAGTTTAGAATGCAAAAAAGGAAAGGTAAATATAAGATAAGGTTTTTGGAAGAGGTTCATGGAAAAGGAATATTAAGCCTTTTTATGGTATAATCAATGAAATGATGGATGTAAGGAGCGATCGTAATTGGATGCATTGGATATCTTAACAGATCTTGAAAATGTACTGCCTTTTTTTCAACCGATATTCAGTGCGGATGAACACCAGGTTATTGGTTATGAAGTATTAGGAAGGTACTATAATGGCTCGGAATACATAAGTCTTGGTCCGTTTTTCCATGACTCAAATATTCCCGAAGAATATCGAACGGAAGTCGACCAAGTGGTATTAAAAAAAGCGCTAGATCGTTTTCTAGAGGTTGATGAACACCTCTTAATCTTTATTAACAGAGATGCGGATTTGTTGATGAAGGGAGCAGATGATCCTTTTCTAGAAGTTCTGCACGAATACGAAGAGCTTGGGTTGTCGCTAAATAGATATGTGCTCGAAATTTCAGAAGCTAATTATCAAGGTGAGCTAGATCAACTAGATCATTTTCTTAATTATTTAAAGACGTTAGGAATAAAAATTGCAATAGATAAACTTGGACATGAAAGCAGTCACTTGGATCGAATTGGTCAGCTATCTCCTAATATTTTGAAAGTGGACTTGCGTGCCCTTCGTTCTAACCGTGCTTCGCAAGGGTTTCAAGATATCTTGTACTCACTTTCTCTATTAGCACGAAAAATTGGTGCAACTTTACTCTTTGAAAACATTGAAATGGTCTACCAACTACAATTTGCTTGGAAAAATGGAGGAAGATACTATCAAGGATTTTACTTGCATAAACCAGCAAAAGATTTTGTGGATCGCAACATTTTAAAAGATAAACTAAAGGAAGAATTTCACCGTTTTATTGCCTTCGAGAAAAAACGTATTGAAACCTTACATCAAATCACAGAATCTTTTCAAATCCGAATGCAGGATTTGGTTTCCAAATATAAAAAGCAAGAAAAGTATGAGGAATTTTTAGGATCCTTAACGAAGGAATTAGATTCAATCGCTTTTCGCTTATACATATGTGATGAAGATGGGTTCCAAGTTTCACCGAACTTATTTAAAGGGGATAACGAATGGGTTAGCCAAGTTGAATATATGAATAAAAACTGGAGCTGGAGACCATATTTCTTAGAAAATATTCATAAAATGCGCTTAGAGAAAAAAGGCATTTTATCGGATGTATACAGCGATATCGAAATCGGTGATAACATTCGAACCTTCTCTTACCCGTTGAGTGCAAAGCATTACCTATTTATTGACCTTTCGTATGCTTTTCTATATGACAATGACGGTTTGTTATAATTTGCCCTAATCATAAAAAGAATAAACGAGGACTATTGTGGAATCGTATAGATATGACAAAATATAAAGGAGGAGTTCTCCTTGAGTACCTATATGTCAATCCTATTATTTATTTCCATGGGTGTCCTCGTTTTTTCATTGGGGTATACATTAGCCGTAACAAGAAGACCAAAGCAATTAAAACCAGAAGCAGACACACCTCTTCCGACAAAGGTCCAATCGCATATTTATTTGCGAAATCCTATTTTTCTAACGTATGGGATATTCTTCTTGCTGGTGATTCTCATTATTTTATTTTATAACTTATCGTAAAAACCTCTTACTAGAGGTTTCAGACTGTAGACAAACTCGAGGGATTTCGAGTTTCCCTATGGTCTTTTTTATTTTAAAATATAGATAGAACGTCAGTGTGGTTAGATTTCCACTCCGGGTGGCGCTTTCCGCGGGCGGGGCCGAGCCGCTTCCCTCGCTACGCTCAGTCCAGGGTCTCGACTGTCCCGCTTTTCCCGCAGGAGTCGCCACCCTCCGTTCCAATCAATTTATTACACTTAATCAAT
>Ga0182742_1005220_pt1 | contig 11142 bp, 6 predicted proteins | sample eDN5th37CBELigMG_FD_128880 | JGI IMG/M metagenome (GOLD analysis project Ga0182742, IMG submission 128880) | Enriched Miracle-Growth compost microbial communities from Emeryville, California, USA - eDNA 5th pass 37_C BE-Lig MG (version 2)... ... | reverse complement strand
TGGTCATTTGAGCAAATTTTCCTTTAAATATTCAAAACTCCTCTATTGATAACTTTAAACAATAGATTATTCTCTGCATTATATTGCTTTTATATAAATAAAGCTGACAAGTTTCTTTTATTATTAACCTAAGAAAAAGAATTCGATTGTAAACATTTTTTTGTAATTTTCGGCGAAGAGGAGCAGATTGAAGTTTCTTAAAATAAAACAAAAATCTACTTCAAGAATAAATTTCACAAATTATTTTCATGATTATAAAAATATTTATAATGAAAAATAAATTTCCTAGCTTAACTTGGATATCTCAAAAATTTATCTCCTCTTCTTTACTTCAAAAAATTAGATCAATAAATTTAATGGACCTTAAGAAGATTTCTCCAACTTATTATTTTGAAGATGTATACAGATTCGTAGAGACATACCATCACACATATCGTACATTTACTAAGAAACGATGGATAAATATGAAAATAATTGAAATGTTCACAAAAGAGTTTCAAGCTTATGATTATGCTTATTATGTATAATTGGGTGCTTATTCTTTAATTTATTATCAGGAAAAAGCAATTGTTGAAGGTCGAATAAGAGTAAATAAAAAGCCAGTTGCCCTTGATTATCAACTCAAGTAATTTAATTCCCTTTCAAGCTAATAAATTTCAGGGATAATGATTGTATTGAACATGATGCAGCTCGAATTGAAAATCCAATCTATAATGCAGAATTAGAAATAGTATTTGAGGACAAAGACTATTGCGTTATCAATAAACCTCCTTCTGTTCCTGTAAAAAGCTCCAATAACTTAATTTTGTTATTAAATCTTCTAGGTTCATGTTTGCGGAAGCTATTTTTTTAACAGTATTGTAAATTTGATGAAATATGTTTACAAACGTCCTGATGTTTACAGTAAGGTTTTCTTCTTTCCTTTTTTTCAAGATAAAAAGTTTTTTTTCTTGAGATTAATTCTTAACAATACCAAATCTTATGTCAAACGTATATGCTGTATGTGCATAACATCTTTTTCAAATTTTTCTCATTAATTCTATAAAAAATCCTCTAATGCACTTAGACCTACACAGACTTGATAAGCTAACAAGTGGGATATTAGTAATGGCAAAATCCCAAGATTTTGCAATGAAGTTCCAGGAAGTATTAAAGAAAAATGAAATTGGTAAAACATACCTTGCAAGAGTATTGGGAGATTTTCCATCACCAGTTGGAGAAGAATTCGTTGTTGATAAAGCAATTTATTGTGTTTCTTATAAGATTGGAAAATATGATTATTGTAAAACAGAAGAGGAAGAGAAGATTGGAAAATCTGCAAAAACAATCTTCAAAAAAATTTGGTATGATGAAGTCTCAAATAGTTCTTTAGTAGAATGCAAACCTTACACAGGTAGAACGCACCAGATAAGAGTGCATTGTTCCTCTGTGGGATGCTCAATTATTAATGATGTAAATTATGGGGGAGTTTTTATCGGGAACCCTTATGCAAATGTGCTTAGAGAAAAATTAGGCCTCCCTACAAAAAGTCAAGAAAACGCTGACGATGAAGTTAATTTATCAGTGTCCGATAAAAACAATTTGGAAATGAAAAACCAGATTTCTAAAAAAGAGGAAGATAACTCTGAGCCTGAAATTAAGAAAAAAGTGAAACCAGATCCTTATGAGAAAATACAAGAAATTAAAAATAAATTTGAAAACGAAGAAAAAAAATTGGGTGAAAATGAAGGAAAACCAGATCCAGAAGCGTTAGTCTCAAACAAAGAAGATCTTGGCGAAGTAAACGAAGAAGAACAAACTTATGTTATGGAAATTTGGCTTCATTCATTGAGATATGAATACCAAGATAAAACTTTTGAAACATCGCTCCCATATTGGGCAAAAAAAGAAGTAAATTTTCAAATTAAAGAATTTAGAAGGTCCCATGGCTGGAAACATAAATAGATTTTTTCCATGGCAATTTGTCTGAATTAGTGAATATAATGTTACTTTGAAACTAGCTTGTGTAAATTCATTAACTCATGCAGAATATGTTTAATTATCAATTACCAAGTAACCTGATATTTTTTACAAACAAATTTCAATTAACTAAAGTTTTAATTTTCAAGATTAAAGACGAATTTTGCATTGATAAAATTTTATTTTGTTGAGGACAATGCATTGAACTAAAGGAATATTTCTTTTCGGATTTTGCATCAATGCAAAATTAGAAAGGTCTAGTTTTTGAAAATTATCTATTTGAAACTCAATAAAGTGTATTTGATGAACAAATTGAATAAAATAAAAAGAAATTCTTTCAAGAATTATTTTGACTTGATAATTTCAAAGTAATTTGATTATAAAGATTTATTTCATAGCACATAAATATGCCCTAACTTCTGAATAGTTATATTACAAATGAATATGAGCAACATTGAATCAGGGATTGATTACAAATAGATTCGCAAAATTATACGTAATAAATCTGCTAAAGGATTTTAAACAAAGCTATTTTTTTTTATTTTTGAAAGCTTACCTCCAATATTTCTTGAATCAACTAATTGATTTTGAACCCTACCTCGACATTTTAACTCAATTTACCTCAAGGAGCCCAACTGTTCCTTGTTCAGTCATAATTATTAATTTTAATTTCCCATTTCTTGCTCACTCTGCTCAAAATCAACAGCTTTCTTACTGAGAATACGACCTCCAAGGCTCACTTCGACTGACATTTCGGTTTTGTGGCTTTCTTCGACTTCACTTATGTCGCAGACTTTATTTTTATTATTCTCTTTTTCATAAGAAACGAAAAAGCGTTGGTGTAAATCTTTTATAGATCCTCCAATCAACTTTTTATCTTCTACTTTATTTATAATTTTTGTTTTTTCGGCATGTAAGAGTTGAGTAGTTTTTATTTCAAAATCAATCGTCTTTACAAACTCTTCTTTATTATTATCAAGGATATGTCCTCTTAAGTTTTGCAAGACTGTCAAAGACTTTGAATTTGATACAGAGTTTCCTATACCAGAATTCGAAATTGATGATTCTTTCAAAGAAAACCTATCTATTTTTTCTCTTGTGTTTGACTTATTGTTTAAGTATCTGTTATCCATCGAATATGGAGAAGTTGGGATAATATCATTGTGTAACTGAGGTAGCGTACTTGTTATAAGGGAGCTAAAATCTGATTTATTTGTAAGATCTTGGTTCGAGTTTCTGTTTATTTCTTGCTTTAAAACTTCGGAGGTAAGAGTTTGTTGAGATTTTTCTGAGAAATTTTGTTGCGGCAATTCAGTAGATTTCTTCAAACCTAATGTCTTTGGTACAATATAAACTTTCCTTTGGTATTTTTGGGCACTTTTCTTTCTACTTTGACTCCTTGTTTTATTTCCAGACTTTTGTTGGAATTTTCCTTGAGGCCTGCTTTCAAACTTCTTCTTTTCAGAAGTCAATTTCTTTATAAGATCTTCTTTTACAATAGTTCGAACTTTCGAACTCTTCTGGATCGATCTCATTGAATCTTCTTCTGTTTCTGAGGCTTCACTTGCAGTTTGAAAAGAAGGTAAATAAGATTTGGGGAATACGCCATCCCAGGTCGAATTCTTGAAAGATTTTTTAGGGTCTCGAGCTGTAATGCATTTTTCCCACCTAAATAACATATTATGATTGTAATCTATTTGATTCTTACCTGTTTAGGTTGAAAATGTCATCAAAATTGACTACAGCTCCTCTTCCCCAATTACATCTCCCTCCCAAATTGGTGCCTCCAATAAATGAATGGTCAAATAAAACTTCAATCTTGATTTTCAAAAAACCATTTTCAGGTTTGTTTCCTAGAATGCCAACAACTGTACCAACAGCACCAAATGGAGCAAAGTTGTATCCTAAAACAATAATTTTGACAACCTTGAAATTTTATTACCATTGACTTTAAGATTGACAACTCTATCGCCCAATTTATGCCAAGGAGGTTGCCTTGAGAAGAATGGAGGTACCCAATTATCAAGATATTTTGGGATAATAAAGTTTGGATTATAGGGAAATACTTTATTGAGAATATTTGTTGCTTGATCCCCAAAATAGTTCTTGCTCCTATCCAAAACTTTTTCCAATTCTCTAACTCCTTCTCTTGGGATTACCTATTAAAAAGTTGCAATTCCACTTAATTATTAAGAAATATTTTACTTTTGAAGCTTTATTTGTCAGGCTTAGGTTAGAACCTTCTTGCTTTAAGATCCAACAATAAATTTTAAACAACTCTAAATTGGGATCTTCAGCGTTTGGGAATATCAACTTAGCCTTAAAAGTTAGAAGTAAGAGAGAAACAAATTACTGTAAGAGGAGCAGGATCCTTTAAGCGTATTTTATTGGTTAAACAATCAAACAATGGCCTATGATTAACAAAATAAGCCTCAACCAAACGAATCGCTTCTGGGGAAAGTTGGAAATGGGGGAAAGTTCTATTTCTTGACTTTCCAAACTTTTTCAGTTCGTTACAACTATTTTTATTGTCAAAAATAATAAAAAAATAATTTACATGACCAATTCAGGAACAATTATCTGATTTTTACTTTGAATAAGATTTAAGCCAATATCAACTCTCTCAGGATAAATAGCTTTTTCATTAACACATGCTTCTGTTTTCACAAATAAACAATCCAAGATAGCGAAAATCACTTGTAAGTCAACTCCAAGCCTTTTTGCCACCTACAAACTTTAAGATATTGAAAAAGAATTGTTTGTTTACATTATATAGGCTTCGATATTGTCGATGATTATTATATTTTGATGCAATAGCAGAGGTTATCGAATTGAGTTTAGGAACTGTCTTTATAATTTTGACTTCAACATTGTCAAAATCATAGGCTTCACTTGCATACGCAACTACTTTAGCCAAAGAACCAGTTGGAGGGCCAATATTGATTAGAACTTCAGTATGTAAAGCAAATTCTTTTAAGATATCTTTAACATTATAGTCAATTCTTCCTCGATAATAAGGCATTATATTTGTATCAATTAAAAAATTTATAGGAATGGTTTCAATCCTCGGCTTTGGAGAGTAAATATTTCCCAACGAATCTTTCCTTGGTTCTGTTTCAAGATAAATCAGAGCAAAGTTCAGCATTGATTCTTTAAAGAGAACACCCTTAAAATAAATCTATTATTGAGGGGAGAAAAAACTACCATTTGCATCAAATAAAACTGATGAACATTTCGACTTAGATTTGTGTAATACTCTCTATGATATGCTTTCTTATAAGAAAAAGGAAGATTTTGATAGTCAACATTCGTGATTAATTGATCTGGAGTTGCAATTCCCATGACAAAACAAGGAACTAAAAAAGGATACATGCAGTAAAAAGGCTGGTCCAAAAGCCTATCATAGTGAGTCTCAATTTTTTTAATTTAAAGATTTGATTTATAATTAAAAAATAATTACTTTCTATATTGCTTATAATCAGTTGGATTCAGTCGTTGTCCAAGCCTAATACAAGATCTATAAAATGTCGTATTATGTTGGCAAAATGATTTCATTTCAATCTTTTTATCTTGAATGAAATGAAGAGAAGGAAAACTTTTATGATATTTATAAGTTCCTAGAATTTTTAACCAAACATTTTCAAAAATTTACCTTGTGGAGGTTTATCGAAGATTTTACTCGGATCAAAAGGTAATTGTTCAGGTTGGAAAGAAGTTATTTTTATTTGTACTCGAAACTTTTCCAAATATAAAGGTAGTGAAGACTCTACTTCATAATCTTGCAGTCTTGAATCCCATTCATAAACCAAACAATTACCCAATTCGTTCCTTTTTATCTCCTCTTTTGTTAATTTGGCTTTATTCGAACCTTTCTGATATTCAGCATCCAATATTTTTTCATCAATTAAAGGGATTTTCGGGATGTATTCACTATAAAAGACACCACCAAATGGATCCAATTGAAAATCCAGAGAATAATATTGGAATAAGACTGAGTCGGATTTATGACCCAAAATTCTTAAAGACTCGGGGAGTAAGTTCAAGCTTGTTTGAGGAAAGAGAAACAATAGTTGTTTGAATGGATCACATGGTTTATCAAAATTAAAAGAGTTAGAGATTATTTTTGTTACTTGTGAAAAATTTGAAATGTTTATCAAATTAGCCAGGTCTGAAAGAAGAGGAGAATAATGGAAAGGATAATACCAGCTCCAAGAAGGACAATTTGTATAATAATAACTCACAACAAATTGCATGCCTTGAATGTATGACATAAGAATATTAATTACTTCTGAACTATCTTGGTTGAAGTTAATTTTGAATTTCTCTTCATAATATAACTTTTGAACTTCTTGCTTATTTTTTTTATAGGTCTTAATCAATGATGAAATGAAATGGATATCATTCTCCAAAATACCAGTTGAAAAAAGACGAGGCATCCCCTCCTCTTGGGATTGTTCTGCCAAAAAATTAGACTCTTCATCAATTTTTGAGCTTTCTGTTCGACCATTTCCTTTAGGATCATCGTCATAATTATTCATATTATCATTCGAATATGATTCAGAATACATAGTTTCCTGTTGATCAAAAGGACTTTTTTCATTAGATTGCTTATCTTCTTCCTTTTCTTCATAGGTTGCAAAATTGTCTTTATCATTATCACTTTTGCTTGTGCTATCAGAACTATTGCTCTCATCTAAATAAAGATCTTCTTCAAATATTTCTCCTTCTCTTTTTAAACTCCTTTTTCCTCCAGATTTGCGATGAAAAGTTTTAGGAGGGGTATTTGGATCCTTACTTTGTTTCCTGCTTTTTAGAGGGATATTATCTTCATCAGATTGAGAACCAATACTTTCATCTTCTTCCTCTTCTTCTTCAAGATCTTCACGTTCTTCATATTCTTCATATTCCTCTTTCAATTCTTTAACTTCTTGAAGCACTTTGTTGTTGCTCTGAATATCAAAGTTACTCGCATCTTCAACCTTTTTCTTATTCAATTTTTCTAATTGTTGATATGTTTGTTGCTCTTCAAGCTTGTCAGTAATGAATTTCAATTCATAACGAGACATATTCCCCAACAATCTAAAGACATTTTCCCAGCATAGAGTTCCTTTGTTATTAATAAATCCCTTTTGCTCCTTTAAAGTTTCTTTGAAAACATCAATCAGTTTCTCAAAGTTATTTATATTTACATCCAAACAAAAAATTCGTGGGAGGAAATCATTTTGTAAGAATAAATACAAAAAGAGCAAATCATCAATAACTTTATCTATGCTAAATTCTTTCCCCAGTTTTTCTTTTACTGTTATGAATTCAGCATCCAAATAATCTCTCAGAACATTTATCCATATAAAATCGTAGAAATTTTGTTGTTGATGAGATTTAGTGACTAGGCAGTTTGGAGGTCTCGTCTGAAATTGCTCTCGCAGAATGCAAATAAATGGGATATGAGGAATTAGGGATAACATAATCCAGCTAGGGTCAGCTCCATATATACAGAGAGTTGTGTTTGGATTAAAACCAGGTTCTTGAGCCTTTTTGCGAATAAATTCAAGAATTTTATATTCATTTTCACCAGGAACATCTACTCCAGAAAAATATACTGTGAGCTATCTCAATTAGAATATAAAAAAGAAGAAATAAATCAAAAGAAAGGAGGAAAAAATTATTTTGAAAAGACTAGTATGATTATGCTTTAAAAGGAAGAAGTTTATTTTTTTAAGAAAAACTTAAAAAGAAAGAATGATCCATAGATAATGATGCATACCTTTCTCCATCTTTCATCTTCTTTCATTTTCCTGAGAATTAGGAATTTAATCTGGGCATTAATCTCATCCATAAACTCAGTACCAGCTGTTATTGCGTCGATATTAAAGGATTCATTTTTGTCAAGCAATCCAAGTTTATCCAGGGAATTTATAAGCTCAGTGTATTTCTTAGCTCGTTTAAATCTTTTTGCCCTTTCCTGACTTAGTTTGGCTTTAGGTAGGACTCCATCAAAAGCTAAATAAAGTATTTTTTGTGGATGAATGAGTTGGGCAACTTCATTCACGCAATTGAAAACTTGAATGCAAATGTCTTCAAATCTTTCGGTTTTGAGAGAAATTTAGCAATATGGACATACCTCTTTGCTCTAATAACACCTTTGAAAGCTGAAGGTTCTCCAACTACACATTTGTAAACAATGCTGTTCAAGTCAATAAAGAGCCAATCTAGGAATTTTAAGGAAAAGTAAAAATGACAAAGAATACCAATGTTTGGGAGAGTCCTTTGGTTATATGAGCTCTTTATAAGGGGATATCTAGAAATTGAGAAAAGGTAAGAAGAGAAAGTTAACCTATTGATTAACCACGTATAAAAGTGAGGCACTCCCATACGCTGGAAGTTTTAGACTTAAAACAACAGATTAATTTTCCTGAAAAAGACTGAAATAGTTTTCGCTAAACACTGAAATTACATTACTCATTCAAAAGCGTATTTTCAAAATTTTCGAGAATAAAATAAACTTGTTTAGATATTACTACAAATTTACTGAGATGAAGAAATTCTTTATTTTGCCTCTTTTGGGCTTATTTTTTCCTACTCTATAATTTCTTTTTCCAATCTAAATTCAAAAAAATATGAAAAAAAAAATCACGTTGGAGTCATAAAATTTTTTCTTTGAATTTCAAGATTAAATAAATTTCATATAAAATATTTCAAAAGATTGCCTTCAATATTATTTAGTGGAATCGATCTGGTTTTATTTAAATGAAAATAAATTTATATTACAACTTCAAATTATTTTCCTCATATTAAATGTCTACACTTATAAAAACAAAAACTTCAAGTTCCAGTCCAGGATCAATTCATGTACAAAAAAATAAGAAGCAAAAACAGAAACAACAAAATTAATTGGAAAACAGTAAAATTAAAGACTAAATTACTGCTTCCCAAATATCTCCCAATTTACCTACCATTTTCTTTAATTTGTGTTATTTTTGAGGTTTTTGTAATTTGTAAGCATGTAATGCTTTTTGTAAAAATTATTTATTTATCTTCTTGGGTGGGATTTAACGAAAATCATTAAAAAAAACTAAATTAAATATGCTTTACATTATTTGCCTAACTCTAAAGAAGATTGTAATTTCCCCAGTCAACCAACTCTTAATTGAAAATTTATATTTCCAAAGGATTTTTCAATTAATCTTTTGATAATTATTGATCTAAAAAGTAGTTCTCTTCTAAATTATGTGTTTTCTAAGATGAACTCGCTTTTTCTTCTTTTTGTAAAAAACATTTTTGAATATTAATCACAAAATTTTCACCTTCCTGTTTGATTAATGCTCAAGTAATAATTTGCAATATAAAATTACTCATGATAAATAAAAAGGTGCAATCTCTTGATTCGATATCCAATCACATTTCCTCTCGAATTCAAAAGTTTCAAAAGCTTGATGAAGAACCAACACAACTTATTGTTGATAAAGGTTCTCCCAGCTCTTTTAATACATTTTATCACGACTTAAAAGAAACTTCTTTGTTATATGAAGAATTATGGGAGGAACTTTCATCTTGTCTGCCTGATTTTGTTACCGTTGCTGAAAAAAGTCAAAATATCTATGAGAATATAGAATCCATTAAACATCAATGGAACTCACTTGAAACAAGCTCGAAGCAAAATCCTAAACTCAATAGAATATATCACACATTCTGTGATTATGTGCTTTATGATAGTACAATGCATAGAGAGAATAAGAATTTAGCACCTTTTATTTCTCCTTCTCAAGACGCTCAAAAAGATGGCTTTGATGATCAACAACAGAATCCTGATCCAAACCACGGAAATTCACATTTTTTTGAGAGTGAGAATGATGAAATACTCATATCTACTATTATTAATCCCTTATATGGAAAGAATCAAAATCAAGACAAAGGTTATCAAATTCCATCAGGATTTAATGGAAGAGAAGAATTTTTAAATTTAATAAAAACAAAGGAACTTCCAAAAAAAGTTGAGAGGAAGAAAAAAGAAATCCTTGCGATATCTATTTGTCCTTTTTTCTTTATGGTAATTCTCCTCTTTTTCGTTTTGGGAAAAAATTATCAAAATCATTCCCAAGTTTTTGATACACATTTTAGAAAGACACAATTCATGTTTGATCTTGACTCAAAAATAAATAATGCTTTTCTTTGGAAAGAAAATATAATTGAAAACTCATTGGCTGAGATAAAGCAGGATATATCGAATTCATTAGACAATTTAATAAACTTGGAGGCTATCATAAAAGCTCAAAGGCAACTTGAGCCTCTCAAGTCTCTCCAAAAAGAAAATAACCTTATTTCTCTCTGGACTCCTGAAAATAAAATGCTTGAATTGGATTATTTTGAAACAACAACAATATTATTAGAAAGCGTTCATAGTTTCCTTTCTTTTGATGAAAATTTGTCAAGAGAAGATAAAGCATATTTGTTTTGGAGTCATAATTTTCACAATCAATATTATCTGATGTTGAAGAACCTCACAAGCTTGTCTTTTTCTGGAATGAAGGAGCATACACGTGATGTTCCTTTTAATGCTTTGCTTGGCATCTTATTCTTCTTTTGTACAATAATAATTATTTTCATCAACTTTTTATACTTATGTAATATATTTGCATTGAATAGCCATGTGTTAAGTCTTTATCTTTGCATTTCACAACCAGAGCTTGACACCTTCAAACAGAATATTCGTGCTTTTCTCAGGTTCCTTGAAGATAACTGCGGAGAAAAAGATGATAATGAAATTTCAGCAAAAGAACATTTGTTTGTGTCTCATTGTTCAAGCCCATCAAGTAAAAGAATCAGAGTAGGATCGCTTAAACGGTTTCAAAGTTCAAGATCACTTTTAGAAAGCAAACTGTATGGATTAACTGGATTATTAATAATTTGTAGCTTCCTACTATTTTTAATTCCAATTCCTCTTCAAAAAAAATTAAGTAATACTTCAGATCATTATTTGAAAAAACTATCAATCTTGTCAGATATTGAAATATCTTATTTGTTTTTGAATAATGGTTTAAAGCAAGAGTTAATTATTGAAATTCCATTATTAGGGAATAAAGACCCTCTTCCAGTGATTAAAGAAAGCAATAATCAGTTAAATGAGCTTCTTCAAAATATAACTTTATTGGAAACTAGAACTCATCAAAAAGTGTTTTCAGAATA
>Ga0182742_1005219_pt1 | contig 11144 bp, 9 predicted proteins | sample eDN5th37CBELigMG_FD_128880 | JGI IMG/M metagenome (GOLD analysis project Ga0182742, IMG submission 128880) | Enriched Miracle-Growth compost microbial communities from Emeryville, California, USA - eDNA 5th pass 37_C BE-Lig MG (version 2)... ... | reverse complement strand
GGAAGAAGAATGGGCGCTCGCCCCTTGGCGCCGAGAGGAGGGTGGACAGGAAAATCCAATAATCCCGCGCTTTTTTGATCCATACCTCCAAGGATGGGGATTGACCCCAGGCAGCTTTTTCGGGAAATTGTTGTCAACGACAACAATTTTCACCAATGGCCGCGAGGCCGCTTTGGGGACCGATGCCAAGGATCAAGCTCGACATTCCGAACCTGCCCACGTCCGTCACCGCCGAGCGTGACGGGGAGATCGGCTTCCTGCGCCTGTCGCGGCCGGAAAAGCGCAACGCGCTGAACGACACGCTGGTGTCCGGCATCGAGGCCTACTTCAACGGCCTGCCGAACGACATCCGCGCGGTGGTGCTGACCGGCGACGGCGATCATTTCTCCGCCGGGCTCGACCTGTCGGAACTCACCGTGCGCGGCACCGTGGAATCGGTGCACCACTCGCGCAACTGGCACCGGGTGTTCGACCAGTTCGAATTCGGTAAGGTGCCGGTGATCGCGGTGCTGCACGGCGCGGTGGTGGGCGGCGGGCTCGAACTGGCGTCGGCCTGTCACGTGCGGGTGGCGGAGAAGTCGACCTATTACGCGCTGCCCGAAGGCGTGCGCGGCATCTATGTGGGCGGCGGCGGCTCGGTGCGCATCCCGCGCCTGATCGGCGCATCGCGCATGATGGACATGATGCTGACCGGCCGCACCTACGGCGCCGAGGATGGGCTGGCGATGGGCCTGTCCCACTACCTGGTCGACAACGGCACCGGCCTCGACAAGGCCATCGAGCTGGCGAAACGGGTCGCGGCCAACACGCCGATGACGAATTACGCCGTCATGCATGCGCTGCCACGAATTGCGGACATCGACCGCCCGGGCGGCTATATGATGGAAGCGCTGATGGCTGCGATTTCCTCCGGCAGCGAGGAAGCGCAGGCTCGGCTGAGAGATTTCTTGGAAAAGCGCGCGCCCAAGGCTCTGCACAGGGACTGATCGACAAAAAGAGCGCAGCGCAGCGCAGGGCAGGATCAACATGATGGCGCAAGCGTCCAAGGTTCAGCATTCCCCGCCGCCGGTTCGCCCGGTGAAGCTCGAAAAGCCGGACATCGACATCGAGCGGCGGCCGGACGGCACGATCCTGATCCGCTCGCGCTTTCCGCTTGACGATTACCCGCCGCGCATCACCGATCGCCTGGTGCATTGGGCCAAGCATGCGCCCGACCGCACCTTCCTGGCGGCGCGCGACGCGGCCGGCGAATGGCGGCGCATCACCTATGCGCAGGCGCTGCAATACGCCAAATGCATCGGCCAGGCGCTGCTGTCGCGCAATCTGTCCGCCGAGCGGCCGGTCGCGATCCTGTCCGGCAACGATCTCGAACACGCGATGCTGGCGCTGGGCTGCCTCTATGTCGGCATTCCTTACGCGCCGATCTCTCCCGCCTATTCGCTGATTTCCTCGGATTTCGGCAAGCTGCGTTACATTTTCGACCTGCTGACGCCGGGGATGGTGTTCGCCTGCGACGGCCAGCAATATGCGAGGGCGATCGAGACGGTCGTGCCGGCGGATGTCGAGCTCGTCCTGACCCGCAACCCCCTGCCGGGGCGACAGTCGATGTCCTTCGATCACCTCGCCGCGACGATCCCGACCGACGCCGTTGAGGATGCGCACGAAAAGGTCGGCCCTGACACGATTGCGAAATTCCTGTTCACCTCCGGCTCCACCGGCTCGCCGAAAGCGGTGATCAATACCCAGCGCATGTGGTGCTCGAACCAGATCATGGTGCGCTCGGCGCTGCAGTTCTTTCAGGACGAGCCGCCGACCATCCTCGACTGGGCGCCATGGCATCACACCGCCGGCGGCAACCACGATTTCGGGCTCGTGCTCTATAATGGCGGCACCTTCTATATCGACGAAGGCAAGCCGCTGCCGGGGCTGATCGAGCATACGGTGCGCAATCTGAAGGACGTGGCGCCGACCTGGTATTTCAACGTACCGAAAGGCTTCGAGGCGCTGCTGCCGTTCTTTCGCGCCGACGAGCAACTGCGCCGCAACTTCTTCTCCCGGCTGAAAGTGCTGTGGTACGCGGGCGCGGCGATCGCGCAGCATGTCTATGACGAATACCAGCAGCTCGCGGTGCAGACCTCGGGCGAGCGCGTCCTGTTCCTCACCGGGCTCGGCTCGACCGAGACCGCGCCCTTCGCGATGAGCCGCATGTGGGAGAGCCAGAACGGCGTCAATATGGGACTGCCGGCGCGCGGCTCGACGCTGAAACTGGTGCCGTCCGGCGGCAAGCTGGAGGCAAGGTTCAAGGGCCCGCATATCACGCCGGGCTATTGGCGGCAGCCCGATCTCACCGCAGCGGCCTTCGACGAGGAAGGCTTCTACAAGATCGGCGACGCGCTGAAATTCGAGGACGAGAACAATCCGATCCAGGGCCTGCTGTTCGACGGCCGCATCGCCGAGGATTTCAAGCTCGGCACCGGCACCTGGGTCAGCGTCGGGCCGCTGCGGGCGGCCTTCATCGCGCATTTCGCCCCCTATGTCCGCGACGTGGTGATTGGCGGCGCCGACCGCGACTATATCGCCGTCATCGTGATTCCGGACGTGGCGGCGCTGCGCACATTCGCGCCCGATCTGCCGGATACCGCGCCGGCGGCCGACGTGCTCGGCCATGACGGCGTCAAGGCCAAATTCAGTCAATTGCTGGCGAGTTTCGCAAAGGGATCGACCGGCTCATCCAATCGCGTGCTGCGCGCGATTCTCCTCGCCGAACAGCCCTCGCTCGACGTCGGCGAAATCACCGACAAGGGCTCGATCAACCAGCGCGCGGTGCTTTCCCATCGCAAGGCGCTGGTGGACGAGATGTATGCCGATCCGCCCTCGGCGCGCGTCATCACCATCAGCTAGCGTGGTGGTTCGGAAATCCGCTCCATTCTCGCAGCACTCGAAAGGCCTGACATGTCCGACAGAACGCCCGGGATCGGCGCGACTTTCACCGACGCGTGGCTGGTCGAGGGCGTCCGCACGCCCTTCGCCGACTATAACGGCGCCTTCGCCGCGATCTCGCCCACCGATCTCGGCATCAAGGTCGGACGCGAAGTGCTCAAGCGGGCCGGCGCCAAAGGCGAGGACATCGACACGGTGATCACCGGCAACATGGCGCAGGCGAGCTTCGACGTGTTCTGCCTGCCGCGCCATGTTGCGCTCTATTCCGGCGCGCCGATTCACACGCCGGCACATCACGTCCAGCGCGTCTGCGGCACCGGCATCGAAGTGCTGTCGCAGGGCGCCGATGCGGTGTCCCTCGGACGCGCGGATCTCGCGCTCTGCGTCGGCACCGAGTCGATGAGCCGCAATCCGGTGGCCTCCTACACCGCCCGCGGCGGCTTTCGTCTCGGACAGGTCGAGTTCAAGGATTTCCTCTGGGAAGCGCTGCTCGATCCCGCTGCCAATGTGACGATGGGGGGCACCGCCGAAAATCTCGCCCGGCAATACCAGATCACCCGGCAGGAGGTGGACGAATTTGCCTCGCGGTCCTTCGATCGGGCGATCGCCGCGCAGAAGGACGGCTTCCTCGAAGGCGAAATTGTGCCGGTGACGACCGAGACTTTCGAACTGCCGGGCTATGAATCCCGCGGCATCAGGCTGTCGCGCAAGACGCCGGAAGTGAAAGCTGACACCCACATCCGTCCGTCTCCGGTCGATGCGCTGTCGAAAATCCCGCCGGCTTTCGGCGGCGTGCAAACCGGGGGGAATTCGTCGGCCATCGTCGACGGCGCGGCGGCGGCTTTGGTCGCGAATTCCGATTACCTGAAAAAGCACGGCAAGACGCCGCTTGCCCGCATTGTCGCGTCCGCCGCGGTCGGTGTGCCGCCGGAGGTGATGGGGATCGGCCCGGTGCCTGCGATCAAGGCAGTGCTGGAGCGCGCGGGGCTGAAACTGTCCGACATTGATCGCATCGAGATCAACGAGGCGTTCGGCGCGCAGGTGATGGCCTGCGCGCGCGAACTCGGCATCGACGAGGACAAGCTGAACGTCAATGGCGGCGCGATCGCGATCGGCCACCCGCTGGGCGCCACCGGCATCCGCATCACCACGACGCTGGCACGCGAACTGAAGCGCAAGGGCCTGCGCTATGGCATTTCGTCGGCCTGTATCGGCGGCGGTCAGGGCATCGCGATGCTGATCGAAAATACCGAGGCTGTGAAGAACTAGTTTACCGCCCGTCCCTGCGAAGGCGGGGACCCAGCAACAAGAAAGACTGGATTCCCGCTTTCGCGGGAATGAGCGGAGGAGAGATCGAGTCGAGCAACGTAGAGATCGAACGCATGGACATCAGAGGACAGGTCGCCATCATCACCGGCGGCGCTTCGGGGCTCGGCGCCGCGACGGCGCAGGCCTTCGCTGAAGCGGGCGCGAAGATCGCCCTGCTCGACATCAACCTCGCCGTCGCGGAAGAGACCGCAGGCAAGCTCGGCGGCATCGCGGTGAAATGCGACGTGACCGACGAGCAGAGCGCCACCGACGCCCTCTCCGAAGTCCAGAAGAAATACGGCGTCGGCCGCGTGCTGGTAAATTGCGCGGGCGTCGGCCCGCCCAAGCGCATCGTCGGCCGCGACGGGCCGATGCCGCTCGCAGAGTACAGGAAGGTGATCGACATCAACCTGATCGGCACCTTCAACATGATGCGGCTGTTCGCGGCGGCGCTGAGCAAGGCGGAGCCGCTCGACGGCGGCGAGCGCGGCGTGATCATCTCGACCGCATCGGTCGCCGCCTTCGAGGGGCAGATCGGCCAGGCCGCCTATTCCTCCTCCAAGGGCGGTGTGGTCGCCCTCACCATGCCGGCGGCGCGCGAATTCGCCCAGTTCGGCATTCGGGTGATGACCATCGCGCCGGGCATCTTCCATACGCCGATGCTCGCCGCCCTTCCGGAAGAGGCACAGAAGAGTCTCGGCGCCTCGGTGCCGTTCCCGCCCCGCCTTGGACGACCGGAGGAATATGCCGACCTCGCGCTGTTCATCGTGCGGAACGGCTATATGAACGGCGAGACCATCCGCATCGACGGCGCACTGCGCATGGCGCCGCGGTAAACACAAGAGTCGTCCCCGCGAAGGCGGGGACCCATAACCACGGCCCTGGAATATGGGCCCCCGCCTTCGCGGGGGCGACACCGAAGGTGAGTTCAGGATTACAAAGAATGCTCAGCAACAGCCGCAGCGTCAGGATCGAATGGGGCGACTGCGACCCCGCCGGAATTATTTTCTATCCGCGCTATTTCGCAATGTTCGACCATTCCGTCACCATGCTGATCACCGCGGCTTCGGGCGTGAGCAAGGCCGAACTGCTGAAGAAATTCGATTTCGACGGCTATCCGCTGGTCGCCACGCAAGCCAAGTTCATCATTCCCACCCGCTTCGGCGACGACGTCATCATCCAGTCGACCTTTACGCGGGTGGGCCGGTCGAGCTTCGAGATCAAGCACCAGATCAGGAAAAACAACCAGGTGGCCGTCGAAGGCCAGGAGACGCGCGCCTGGGTAAAGCGCGATCCGAATGACGGAACGAAAATCAAATCGCATCCGCTGCCGGAAGAGCTGGCAGCGCGCTTTCGCGGCGAGTTCTGAACGGCTAGGAGCCGAGCGCCGCTGCGATCTTGCGCAGAGTCTTGACGAACTTCGCACGCTCGCGCGCACCAACGATCGCGTCGAGTTCCTCCTCGTGGCGCTTGGCGCAGTCATGCATAGCGCGCACCACCTTGCGGCCCTCGTCGGTGAGCGTGAGTTCGTACAGCCGGCGGTCGCTGCGGGTGCGCGCGCGGCGGATCAGCCCGCGCTTCACCAGATTGTCGAGCACCGGCGTCAAGGTTGACTTGTCACTGCCGATCGCGCGTGCGAGCGCGGTCTGGCTGATGCCGGGATTGCGATCGATCAAAATCAGCGCGGCGAAGCGGCCGGGGCTCAGGCCCACCGATTGCGTGTGCCGCGCGAAGGACTGGAACGAAGCGATCTGCGCCATGCGCAAGCGGAATCCAATCCAGTCGCCGAACGGGCCGAAGTCGAGCGCGTCGTCCGCGCCCGCGCGCGAATTCGCATCACTTCCGTCTCTGGGCAGTATAGCGGCGGCGCGCGCCAAAGGATCCCCCTATTCGGTGCGTCGAAAGGCCAAATCAAAAATTGTTTTATATCCAACTATTCTCCCCTACAATGCCGGCAACCGATCTTCACCGCGCGGAAGGTCGAAAACCGAACCACAGGTTCAAGTCCAGGGAGAAAACATCCGATATGATCAACCGGAAACTCGTTCGCTCGCTTGTGGCTGCCGGCGCCGTGCTCGCGCTCGCTATGCCGGCCACAGCGCAGGATAAGACGTTCGATCTTAAGCTGGCCCACTGGGTGCCACCGTCCCATCCGTTGCAGAAGGCGCTGGAGGATTGGGGCTCCTCGGTCGAGAAGGCGTCGGGCGGCACCATCAAGTTCAAGGTCTATCCCTCCCAGCAGCTGGGCAAGGCGTTCGACCATTACGATATGGCGCGGGACGGCATTGCCGACCTCACCTACATCAATCCGGGATATCAGCCCGGCCGCTTCCCGATCATCGGCGCTGGCGAATTGCCCTTCCTCGTCACCAACGCCAAGGGCGGCTCGCAGGCGCTCGATGCCTGGTACCGCAAATATGCGGCGAAGGAGATGAAGGACGTCAAGTTCTGCCTCGCCTTCATGCACGATCCCGGATCCTTCCATTCCGTGAAGAAGAAGATCGTCGTGCCGGGCGATGTTAAAGGCATGAAGATCCGGCCCGCCCACGCCACCATGGCGCAATTCGTTTCACTGCTCGGTGGCGCGAACGTGCAGTCGAGCGCACCCGAGGTGCGGGACATTCTGGAAAAGGGCGTGGCGGAAGCAGTCACCTTCCCCTGGGGATCGGTGCCGCTGTTCGGCATCGACAAGGTGACGAAGTATCACATCGATGCGCCGCTCTACGCGACCACCTTCGCCTTCGTATTCAGCCCGTCGACCTACAATCAGATGTCGGCGGCGCAAAAGAAGGTGATCGACGATCACTGCACCAATGAATGGGCGCTGCGGGTGGCTTCGCCATGGGCCGATTATGAGCATGCCGGCATCGGCAAGCTGAAGGCCGATCCTGCGCATGAGGTCTATCCACTCACCGCCGAACAGCTGGCCGAATGGAAAAAGGCCGCCGAGCCGCTGCAGCAGGCCTGGGCCGCCAATGTCAAGAAGGCGGGCGGCGATCCGGACGCGATCATGAAAGAGCTGAAGGACTCGCTGGCGAAGTTCAAGGCCGGTTATTGAGAGCGGCGCGTTCGCTACGTGACATGAATTGTGCGGCGGGAGCGTTTCTCCCGCCGTCATGCCGAAACGGCCAAGAACAACAATCTACACGCCGCTTATGCGGCGGAACGAGGTTGGGGGATGAGCAGAACGACCAGATGGATGGACGGGTTCATCGATTCGATCGAATGGATCGCCGCATTCTTTATCGGCCTCGTTGCCTTCGACGTCTTCATGGCGGTGCTGCTGCGCTATTTCTTCGGCTTCACCATCCCCGACGCCTATGACTTCGGGCAATTGCTGCTCGGCATCCTGATCTTCTGGGGCATCGCGGCGACCAGCTATCGCGGAACGCATATTACCGTCGACCTGCTATGGGCGAATGTCAGCCCCTACTGGCAGCGCGTGATGGATGTGTTCGCAACGCTGGTGCTGCTGTTTGTCGTGACGGTTCACACCTACACGCTGTTCGACAAGGTCACGACCACCTATGGCGCGAACGTGCAGACCTTCGACCTGCGCATTCCCGTTTGGCCATTCTTCGCGATCGCCTGGGTCGGTGATGCCGCCTCCGTGCTGCTGATCGCGGTCCGCACCTGGCGGCTGATCTTTCATCCTGAATTGCTGACACCGGTCGACGAAGCGTCGAAGTCGGGCGAGTAGAGAGATATCCGATGTCCACCGACGCCGTCGCCGTAATCGGGTTCGTCTCGCTGTTCACCCTGATGCTGCTGCGCGTGCCGATCGGCATGGCGCTCGGGCTCGTCGGCGTCACCGGCTTCGGCTACCTCACCAGCATGACGCCGGCGCTGAAAATCGTCGGCCACACCACCATGCGCACGGTGACCGACTTCAATTACGCCGTGGTCCCGCTGTTTCTGCTGATGGGCTCGTTCGCCACCGCCTCGGGCATGAGCCGCGAACTGTTCCGTGCCGCCAACGCCTTTATCGGACATCTGCGCGGCGGGCTCGGCATTGCGACGATTCTCGCCTGCGGCGGCTTTGCCGCGATCTGCGGCTCCTCGGTCGCGACCGCCGCCACCTTCTCGCGCGTCGCCTATCCGGAAATGCGCCGCTTCAACTATCCGGAGAGCTTCTCGGCCGGCGTCATCGCCGCCGGCGGCACGCTCGGCATCATGATCCCGCCGTCCACCGTGCTGGCGATCTACGGCATCATCACCGAGCAGGACATCGGCAAGCTGTTCATCGCCGGCGTCATTCCCGGCATCCTCGCCGTGCTCATGTATGCAGGAACCGTGTCGATCATCGGCTGGGTGCGACCGGGCTTCCTGCCGGCCGGGCCACGGGCGAGCTGGCCCGAACGGGCGGACAGCCTGAGGCATGTCTGGGCGACGATTCTATTGTTCGCCTTCGTGATCGGCGGACTTTACGGTGGCATGTTCACCGCAACCGAGGCGGCCGGCGCGGGGGCCGGCGGCGCCTACATCATCGGCGTTTTGCGCGGGCGGCTGTCGGGGAAACAGACCCTGCAATGCCTGCTGGAGACCACCCGGACCACCGCCGCGGTGTTCACCATCCTGATCGGCGCGCTGCTGTTCGGCTATTTCCTCACCATCACCCAGACGCCGCAGAAGGTGACCGCATTCCTGACCGGGCTCGGCATCGGCGATTACGGCGTGCTGTCGCTGATCCTGCTGATGTATCTGCTGCTGGGCTGCCTGATGGACGCGCTCGCCATCGTGATCCTGACGGTTCCGATCATCTTCCCGCTGGTCAAGGAGATGGGATTCGACCCAATCTGGTTCGGGATCATCATCGTCATGACGGTGGAACTCGGGCTGATCCATCCGCCGGTGGGCATGAATATCTTCGTCATCAAGAGCGTGCTCGAAGACATCAAGATATCGACCATATTCTACGGGGTGATTCCGTTCATCCTCACCGACCTGATCAGGCTCGCCATCCTGGTCATTTTCCCGGTTCTGGCGACCTGGCTGCCATCGCATATGTAATGCGATTGCAATTGTTGTAAACTGGCCCCGCCGGCGGTTTCAGGCCTTTTACCGGCCGCGCGCAATGGCCGGACAGGATGACCATGGAACGTTCGTTCAAGAAGGAAGTGCAGTCGCTGCGGCTCGGCAACGGCGAGACCTTTCACGGCGAGGGCATCCTCGCGGTGACCAAGGCGCTGCTGCAGTCCGGCGTGTCCTATGTCGGCGGCTACCAGGGCGCGCCGGTGTCCCACCTGCTCGACGTGATGGTCGACGCCGAGGACTACCTCAAGGAACTCGGCGTCCATGTCGAGACCTGCACCAACGAGGCCTCGGCGGCCGCCATGCTGGGCGCCTCGATCAATTACCCGATCCGCGGCGCGGTGACCTGGAAGGCGATCGTCGGCACCAACGTCGCGTCCGACGCGCTGTCCAACCTCGCTTCCCCCGGCGTGATGGGCGGCGCCATGATCATCGTCGGCGAGGATTACGGCGAAGGCGGCGCGGTGATCCAGGAACGCTCGCACGCCTATGCGCTGAAATCCTCGATCTGGCTGCTCGACCCGCGGCCCGACCTGCCGAGCATCGTGCGGATCGTGGAGAAGGGCTTCGCGCTGTCCGAGGCAAGCCACGCCCCGGTGATGCTGGAACTGCGCATCCGCGCCTGTCACGTCACCGGCGCTTTCGATGCCAAGGACAACGTCAAGCCCGCCATCTCGCAGCTCAGCCGCACGTCTCCCGCGCCGCACAATTTCGCACGGCTGTCCCACCCACCTGTCACCTTCCATCAGGAGAAACTAAAGGTCGAGCAGCGCATGCCGGCGGCCCGCGATTTCATCCTGCGCGAGCGGCTGAACGAACAGTTCCCGGGCGACCTGAAGGACATCGGCATCATCGTGCAGGGCGGCCTCTATAACGGCACGCTGCGCGCGCTCGAACGTCTCGGCCTCGCCGACACCTTCGGCGAATGCCGCGTTCCCGTGCTCTGCCTGAATGTGACCTATCCGCTGGTGCCGGAGGAAATCCGCTCATTCTGCTCCGGAAAGCGGGCGGTGCTGATCGTCGAGGAAGGCTTCCCGGAATATATCGAGCAGATGGTCGCGACAGAACTCCGGCGCGGCGACATCCAGACGAGGCTTTACGGCAAGGACGTGCTGCCGCAGGCCGGCGAATATACCCAGGACGTGCTGATGCGCGGCCTTGCGCAGTTCATCGTCGATGCCAAGCCCGCGCGGCTCGACACCGCCTCGGTCAGCGAGCGGCTCAACCGGATAACGGCGCATCTGCCGGCGGTTCAGCATTCGCTGCGCGACCTGCCGCCGCGTCCGCCGACCTTCTGCACCGGCTGCCCGGAGCGTCCTGTTTTTTCTGCGCTGAAACTGACGCAGCAAGAGATCGGCAACGCGCATATCTCCGCCGATATCGGCTGCCATTGTTTCGGTCTGTTCGCGCCGTTCAGCATGGGCAATTCCGTGCTTGGCTACGGCATGTCGCTCGCAAGCGCCGCCGCGGTCGGCCCGAACACCAACAAGCGCCCGATCGCGGTGATGGGCGACGGCGGCTTCTGGCATAACGGCCTGATCACCGGCGTGACGTCGAACCTGTTCAACAAGGGCGACGGCCTGCTGATCGTGTTCCAGAACGGCTACACCTCGGCGACCGGCCTGCAATACATGCCCTCGTCCAAGGCCAGCCGTGCCGGCGAGGGCCAGACCGCCGATATTGAAAAGACCCTGAAGACCATGGGCGTCAAGTGGATGCGCAAGGTGCGCACCTACTCGGTTGGCAAGATGATGGCGACCATCAAGGAGGCGCTCGCCAGCGCCGAGCATGGGCTGAAGGTCATCATCGCCGACGGCGAATGCCAGCTCGCCCGCCAGCGCCGCGTGCGCGCCGAAGATGCCGGC
>Ga0182742_1005218_pt1 | contig 11145 bp, 7 predicted proteins | sample eDN5th37CBELigMG_FD_128880 | JGI IMG/M metagenome (GOLD analysis project Ga0182742, IMG submission 128880) | Enriched Miracle-Growth compost microbial communities from Emeryville, California, USA - eDNA 5th pass 37_C BE-Lig MG (version 2)... ... | reverse complement strand
AGGTTTACCCCCCTACCCTAACTTTTCTGATCGCCCAAAAAGACCCTATGAACCTTATGTTTTCTTGTACAGAAAATTGTGCTGAACAAGAATATATGAACTTTATGTTACTTTAAAGGTCTTTATTTTATGGAAAAACTGTTAGAATTTTTTTTTGAATTTCGACTGAAGCTTTCCCATTCAAACTTCGAAATAATTCATAAATTAAACTCTATTTTCTATCACTTAAACCGCTGGAAATCGAAGAGGTTAGGGACTATAGCTCATCCCATCTGATCCCAGATCAGATTCAAGGGATTATAATGTTCTTAAAACAAAGATATGGTGGTTATATGATTAATATGCGTGATAATACCCAATACATTAAACACGACCTACAATTGAATGGTTTGAGGACAAGGACATTGAAGTCCTTCGGCTGTCCACAATATCCCCAGGCCTAAGTGTCATCGAGAACGCCTGAGGACACATTGAGTCTGAGTTAAGAGCCAGAATTTTTACGAATGAAGGTGAGATATGGGAAGAAGTTCAACCCCTTATATAAGGTATTGATTTCAATATATTTTATTTTGGACCTTTTTGGATTTTACCTCGAAGAATTGCTACAATTCTCGAAAATTCAGGTAGCCACATTAAGTACTGAATTTTCTGATTCTGCTGGAGCTTTTTTTAATGGCGCTTAAGGATGTTATATAAAAGATAATGGCTTGTATGAGTCGCCAAAAAAAAATTTATTTTTTTTTCATTTAAACCAATTTTATTCTATAAAAACACCTTAAAACATATATATAATCCTTATCAATCGATTCAGAATTTTTTTCTCTATCAGAATATATCAAAATTATTACATAGTGGTTAGTATAGGAGAAGTAACAAACAGGGGGGGTAAACCTTTTGACCACCATAGTACAACAGTTTCAACAATAAACAATCTGCTAACTTGAAGTAAAAAAGAATAATATGAGAAATAATAATGAATTTTATCCAAAAGTAAAGTTCTTCTTTGCTAAAAGTCAAATATTTTATTTATTTATTGCATATAGATGAATATAATATCAAAGATTTATTTTGATTTTGTTATTTGTTTTTCTCGACAAAAATGCTTCGAAACGTTAAAAAAGATACTTTCAAATATACTAGCTTTCATGCTATTTTAATGTGAGAAAATAACAAGATCAAAAGTTTTTCTCACTCGTAAACAACAATAATAAAAAGCGTTTACCGGCACAAAATAACCATAATAAGCTCTCTTTTTTCTAAATGCTTGTGGAATAACTCCTAAGCTTAAAATAGTCTAAAAAATTTTAAAAGTAAGTAATGAGTTTTTGATAAGGATTTTGTGATTATTAATTGAACACTTAAGTTTCTGCTGGAAACATAGTTTCTAACTGTCTTCTTGGGTAACGTGGAAAGAAAATTTGAGACAAAAGGATTTTGTTTTAAGTTTTAAAGTTATTTCACTTTTGTTCTGAATCAGAAAAAATTAACAAGTTCAGTTCCACTTAGCTTCTTTTTCAATCAAGAAAATTTCCACAAAAGACCTTCTTCACCCATAAAAAAGAAGACATAACATTGACAAAAACTATCAAAGCTATTAGAACTTTTAAATAAGAATGTAATGCTTATCCATTTTGATAAATCTGGATTTATTTTTTAAAGATTCCGTGAGCATAGTTAAAAAACAAGCCTAGTTGAAGGGAAAAATTTTCCGAAAAATCATAAAAAAACAAAATTTGAGTTAAAAAGAACATCCGAAATTACAAAAGGATCATTGAAACAAATCCTTTTTTTTAAAGGAATACAACTTCATCTACTTTTTGATATTTTTCTCGCGTTTCTAATATATTCAGTAAATATAACAACTTATAAATTAAAAATCATATTAAAATGAATCTGGATGAGTCTTCTGGACCTAACGGCTCAATCACAAGTATGCCAGATCATAGTTATATGCCTGGAGACTTCCAGAACTATTCTGGCATAAAATCCCCAGTTCTTCAAAGTCCTACTGGACAAAGTCCTAACAATTCTTTACACTTGAAAGGAGATAAAGATAAATACTCACCACAAAATACCGGAATGAGGCCAAGAGTCCATCATAGCAGAGGAGGCTCAAGAGTTTCGGATATAAACTCTAATAAAGACCAAGAGAGTCGGATTGAAGGAGATTCTTACGTGGGTGGAGTAAGAGAAAGAAGGAATAATACACAATCAAGAAGAGGAACTGAAAGAAGAAATAGAAGCAACTCAGATACAAGATCTGATCTCCATGCTAATTTTTCACCAAATATTCATGATGAACTTTCTGAAGTTGAGATAGATCAGAGCTATAAAACGTTCCTAAAGCTGAAGAGATTGTATGTTTATTGGATTTTCAATATTATATGTATTATTGTTATGATTTTGAATATATGCTTTGCTTATAGCACTGATAAGATTCATTTCAATTACTTGGAAATGATCGAATCACAGTTTAACTCTCATTTAGTTATTGATATGAACCTTGTTGAAAGAGGGTCAGAATGCAATGGGTTATATTCAGACGCCATGATGGGGAAGTTAAATGGATACGAAAATTTATGTCAATGTTCCACTACTCTTCATAAAGGTAAATGCACAAAAGCACAACTCTCTGAGGGTTGTCACGCTATTGGACCAACAAGTCCCTTTGATGTAACTTATTGGAATGGAAAGAAGATTTGTATGAGAAGATCAGAAGGATCTGTAAAAGAATATTATCAAAAACTGACAGTGAATAATGCCGGAGAAGGTATTTGTGAGGGAGAATTGAAGAAGTGTATAGTAAGTTCCAATGGAAATTCAATATGCATGGGAAGATTTGAGTTTTGTCCTATAACAAAAATCCTAATTGAAGGAACTTCAAATGAAAGTTCCAATAAAAAATGGAAGGGACAATTGCATTTCAAAGATAGAACATTTTTATTTGAAAATGAAGAGAATAAAGGAACTAGTTTATTGGATTTAATAGTTTTTGAAGATCAATGCGAATTCACAGATCAAAAACAAAAAGACGAATGCGAAGCAAAGACATTTCTTTTAGACAGATTACCAGAGTCTCAATTGCTCAAGGACAACCCAAACAATTTGGATAGACATGAAGAATTAAAAGGATTTACTACTTCTATTGGTCTTTATGGAAAACCTGCACAATTCCTAGAAATGTGCAAATTCAATAAAACCTTTAACCCAGTCATCTTGGATAATGAACTCGGAAATTGGGATAGAGTGAAAACACTAAGATTTGTTAATCCTTTCTTCCTTTGTAGTTTACTAGTACTCAGTTTTGTGAGAACCTCTGTTTTGGATTATTTAAATACAAGAACTTCATCAAGGGTTTTGTTACGTCGCAAGAAAGAGCTTTATAACATTTTTGGCATTTTTACTGGTTCTTCGGTAATGATTACCTCTCAAGTCCTCATCATATTATATTATATATTTTGGGGATATCTTTTGTTGAATCAAAGTAGACTCATTGGACAGAGATGGTTAGATATGACATGTATAACTGAAGAGATGAGACAAGATACAGAGAAAATGATAAGTGAAATTTCAAAAATAGAAGCATATAATATGGTTACAATAGGACCTATGATTATATGTTGCATATTAGAAGCCCTGTTTGCTCAATATAAGATGATTGATATTGATATCATGAATCAATTGAGAGAATAATGAATAACAAAGGGAAAAATGTAATTGGAAATATTCTTTATTATTTGATTTCATTGTATTTATTAAAAATTTTCAATTTGTTGTGTTTCCAGGAAGGAAATGATAATTAAACTCTTACTTGGAAAGTTTTTATTTGATGAAAGATTTGAAATCCAAGAGATCCTCTATTCGAATAAAAGAGAGTGTCCAAAAAGAAAAGTTTGAAATATTTGAATTTAAACTTGAATTTTCATGAGACTAATTATTCAAATTGAATATATTGTATTTTTACAAACTATATCAAATACGATAACAAGTTTATGCAATTAAGAATAAATCAAATTATCTATATTGATAAAGTAAAGTACGAAAAACAGGAATCTGTTCTATGTATAAAACAAAAACTTTCTTCAGAAAGAAGTAAATTACAAAAAAAAAAATTATATATCCATGTAGTTATTTAACTAATAACCAACTCTTGTTTTGCTACTTCAATGCTGACTTCATGAGTTGAAGTATTTTTCAATTCTTTTTCTTCCTTTTTCTTGGGTTTTTCAGAGCTTCTAAACGAAAAATTAACTTATTTCATTAAGGTTATCATTACCTAACTCCAATTCTAGATCTCTCGGTTTGTTTCTTAGAAGAAGATTGCATGTAGCATTTTCTGCAAACAGGTCTGTAGAGTTCAGTGCCACCGATAAGTTCAACTTCAGAATTCTCAACTAATCTTTGAGTAAAAGGAGCATCAGCAGAACAAACAACACACACAGCTGAAAGCTTAGTAACTTTTTCAGCAATAGGCAAAAGATTAATAACATCAAAAGGCTTTCTTTGGAAAGTGGCATCCAAAGCAGCGACAATAACTATCTTTCCTTTATTTGCAAAGAATTCAGCTTTTTCAACAATCTGATATTAATTAAAGAATGCTAAGGATATTTTTTTACATCAGGGAAGAATTGTCCTTCATCAATTGCAATGACATCATAGTCTTTATAAACAGGAAGAGCATCTTCAATCTTCTTGCATTTTAAAGCTTGCATCATTGTCCTAATGAAGGTTTATGTTCTATTCAAAAAGAATAATAAATACCTATCATGAGTTGAAATGACACTTTCACTGGAATATCTTTCGTCTTTATAATAATTGATAATCAAGCATTTTTTCTGTGCAATGCTGTATCTTTTCACCATTCTGACAAGTTCTGTGCTCTTTCCAGAGAACATGGGGCCAAAGATAATTTCAATTGAGCCGTATTGAGTGGTTTCAGCCATGAGACTTATTAATAAAATTCTGTGTAAAAGTGCTTTTGAGAATTAATTTTGAAAACTATTAGTTAAACTTTTGAGCGCAGGGTATTTATAGACTCGAATTTTTGAATTTTGCGCAAATCTGTTCAAAAAAGAATTTGAAAGCTAGGTCACAGAAAATATGATTGGATATTAGCAAGACTCATTCAATTTATTCTAATTCATATTCTTTCTTTTCCAAATTTATTACAAAATGTGAAGGAGAAAAATTTTATATCTTATTCTAGTAAATATATTTGGCGAAAAAATAAACTACAAAAGGGGTTTTCTCTTCGAGAAAAATCTATATATGCGTTTATTATCTGGAAAATGACTTTAAAAAAGGATGACACTCTCATTTAAAAGAAGATAAAAATGTTTCCACGAATAAACTTCAAAGGAGAAAGGAGTTAAAACTTCTTGAGGAAAAAAATATAGGTTATCTTTTTTTTTTGGTTATTACCTCTATTTTTAATGTGAGTTTAGGTAATTATTAAGGAGAAAGTTTTAACTTTGTCTTACCTACAGACAGATAAAAAAAATTGAACCTTCGAATATACTCAGATAGAAACATAAACTTATAAAAAAAGAAATAAAGTTGGTAGAATATACTTTGAGGTGTGAGTTTGCATTTAGGATCAGAGGTTTCTGACAATATTTGCTCGAAACAGATCGCCTTACAAATAAAACAAAAGAAACGGGCAATCAATCAATTTAACTTTTTTAACGTTGGTGATAATTTCTTAAGAAATTCAGATATCTTTAAATTCGGATTTTACAATATCTTTGATTTGATTGGCGATTTGAAAAGGAACGAAATTCTGTCATGCTTTTTTGGGAATCTAAATTCAAATTAGAGTTTAAGCGGAGGACTAAAATGCCAACGATTTAAAAAGTCAAAAATCAGCTTCTTTTTGACTTTTGAACAATTCGCCATCACCCCTTCATGAAATAAATAACTGGAGAGCTAAAGCAGTTTTTAATTTTTGGGTGGCATCATTTTCAGTTTAAAATTACCGAAGCTAGTTCGAGAAACTTTTATTTTTACATCGCTTTGTCGTAAAATAATTTTCTCGAAAATAATTCAGAAAAATAGAATGTCCAAAAATACAATATTCTTTGAAACAAATGCTCTTATGCTCTTGTGACCTTAATTTCTTATGATTAAATTCATAATGCTAACTCTTGAATTATTTTCAATGACATTCTCTATCATTAAATTCTTTTGAAGCCTTTCCAAGATCAATTCTCTTTCTTTTTTTATATGAGATTAATGACTTGTTTGACTTTATTGTTGAATTATATTAGTTTATATAGATCATAGATTTGTTTAGTTTTAATTCTTTCATCTTAAATTTTTTTTTTTCTTGGATACTCATAATTTTAATAAGGATTATAAATAAGAATTCACTTATAAAAGATTAAATTTGTTATTAAAACTACTGTCCGAATTTTTCATTCAAGAAATTAGCTGTTTGAATCAGTACGTCAAACTCCATCTCAGGAACTCCAGCTAAACTATGTTCACCTTCAGCATAAGTCAACAATTTGATATCAGCTCCCTTTCTTTTCAGCATATTATAATATTGGAGTCCTCCTCCCCAATGAACTCTTTTGTCTTTCTCCCCAAGCAACAGTAAAATACTGCCTTTAACTTCTTTTCCCTTATACATACTTATTGGAGACATGTCATACATCTTCTTGATTTCATCTGGTGTTACATCAAATATGGTGTCTTTATTAAGGATTTCACTTGTATTCCATTCTGGGATATCTGAAGCCGTCCAGAGATGGGTTGAATTGGTAACAGGATTGAGTATAATGGCGCCTTTAAATCTTTCAGAGAATTTTGCCATGAGAACTCCACATAAATAACCTCCATAACTTCCTCCAAAGATAACGACTCGAGATCCATCGCAAAGTCCTTCTTTTATACAATAATCAAGACTTTTCATGATTTCTTCAACATCAATTTCTCCAATTTTTCCAAGTAAATCTTCTATAAACTTTTGTCCATATCCCAAACTTCCTGTAAAAGCAGGCATAAGCAAATTATAACCTTGATTTATTAGGTATTGTCTCAAAACAGTAGAAATCCCTGTGTAAACAGCATGTGGTCCTCCATGTAAGAATAGAACTAAAGGCCTTGATTTGTTATTGATTTCTACACCTTCAGCTGTTTTGGTTTCTTTAGCCCCAAAGAATAAACTTTCTATTCCATCAACTTCAATAATCTTTTCATAGATCTCATACTTTTGCTCCAAACTACTTACAATAGTATTATCAAATCCATTAATTTGCAACTCATATGTATGCCATTTTGCATCTTTCACTAAATCTTGAAGATTTCCTGCTTGAAGGTTGATTCCATTAAATATTCCAATTCTACTTCCTCCGTCCATATTGGAGATTGTTAAGACAATATTTCCATCATAAAACCTCTTTATTAGCCATTCTTCAGATCTGTATTTACCTTGATCAATTCTTCTGATTTCTTTTGTTTCAGTATCAACAATAAATACTCCAACAGAACATCCAGCATAAGTATTAAACACAATATATCTTTCATTTATCCATGTAACTTTTGACAAAATATCGACAAATCCTGTTACGCCAGGAAATTCATCAGCTTTTCTTCTCTCTTGTACAACATCAAAGATGAGTTCTTCTTTTTCAACATTCCCAGCTTTATCTGCAAACTTCAATACTTTCATACCAAAGCCCATTGTATGGCTTGTCTTCCAAGGACTGAAGAAATAAACCAATTTTGTTTTATCTTTACTTAAAACAGGACAAGTTGAAATTGCATCCTTGTTAATAGTAAATGCGATTTTCTTCTCAACTTCTGCTTCCTTTTTCTTTCTTTCAGCATTTTTCTCTTCTCTTTCTCTTTTCCCATCTGAATTCTTCTTTTTCTCAGCTTTTAATAGAACAAGTTGTTCTACGTAGTAAATTTGGGAAGGCCTATTAGAACAGAACCTCACTCCAAGTTTCATGGTCCTGAAGTCGATTCCACAGAAAACTATACCATTTCCTTGATTATCAGTAAAACTGACATAAGTAGGAATTATATCTTTTGGTATATTTAGCACTTCAAATAATTGTTCTTGTTCAATATCATAAATAAACACAAGAGGGTTTTTCCTTCCTCTGTACCCTTCTCCTAATTCTTGCTTATATTCGAATTTCTCAAAGGTTTTTGCAAGTTGTTCTTCGTTATCAAGCACATCAAAGTATTTCTCGCTTTTCTCTTCCTTTTTTTCTGCGATATATAAAATTTTCTTTTCGTCTTCTGACCAGACAATTGTTGTTAAACAAAAGACTGAGTCCGCATAAAGTGAGTCATGGAAATCTGAAACTCTCAAACTTTTCCAAAGTCCACTTTTAGTCCAAATTTCAAGAACTACTTTATCAGTTCCTTTTCTAAAGAGAGCTCTAAGTTCTCTACTTGGAGAATAAGTATCAGTTAGTATATCATTTTCGACGGAAGTAAATGTAGGAACCTCTGTGATCGCAGGATTGTTCGAAGGATCAAAATTAAGATATGTTGAGCCTTTTAATGGAGTAGATTCTCTGTAGTTTTGTTGGGCATAGACAAGTCTGAGATTATGGGGATATCCATTCTCAGAAGGAGTGAGCGGATCTATACTGGTGAGGAGTGGAGTATAAAGAGTGCGTTTGCTAAGCTCATTAATAAGAGGAATAAGTTTGGGTTGTGCTGACATGATATATATTTTTATATTTAATGTGGACAGATGTTTAAAATTATATATAACTTATCCTAAATAGAAAACAAATTATTTGCTTGGAATCCAAAAATTATGGAAGGAAGAGATTTCCCAAGAGAAGATTACCTCTTACTCGCCAAAATGGCTGAACAATCTGAAAGATTTTCTGAAATGATTGAGTACGTTGGAAAATTTGCAAAAACTCAAGGAGAATTAACTGATGAGGAACGACATATTGTATCTGTGGCTTATAAAAATGTAGTTGGCAGCAAAAGGGCAGAATTGAGAGTATTATCTGCTATTAAGCAAAAAGAAGAAAAGAAAGGCAATAAGGGAAATATTAATTACATTGAGGGCTACAAAAATATTATTGAAGAAGAATTGAAGACGTTATGCCGAGATATTCTTTCCCTGATAGAAAAATTCCTTCTCCCGAATAGTAAAAGTGAACTATCAAAAGTCTTCTTTTTGAAAATGAAAGGAGATTATAACAGATATCTCAGTGAATTTATGACGGACCAGGAAGGAAATGATGCAGTCGAAAGTGCAAAGGAAGCTTATTCAGAAGCACAGGTCTTAGCTGAGCATAATTTATCTGATACTCACCCTTTAAGGCTGGGACTTGCTTTAAATTACTCAGTATTTTTGTATGAGATTTTAAATCAACAACAGGATGCAATTGATATGGTAAGAAGCACTTTCAAAGCAGCCATTGCTCATATCGATAATGTAAGTGAAGAACAATATAAAGATGTAACTTTGATCATGCAATTGTTAAGAGATAATTTAACTTTGTGGACGACTGATATTCCTGCTGATGAAGCTGGAAATGATGAATTATAACTGTATTTTGCATAATGTTCTTTATTAAGCTTTATTTTCAAATTATTTTTGAAGTTTATTGAACGAAATCATCTTTTATGTTTCTCATGAAATCGTTTTATACTATAAAATTCTTTCTTCTTATTTTTTTAAATGTCAAGACAGGATTCAAAATTTTTGAAACAAACCTTATGTAATAAAATGTTTAATAATACGAATACAATGTAAATAAGGAAAGTGTTTTAGATTCTTTTGGAAAATTTTACTCTCAATGAAGAATTAAAAAGAATACATAAGAAGTAAAGCAATTAAAATCCAACAGACAGCCATAACCCAAAATGCTATTTTTGTACATTTATTCCAACTACCAAAAACAACTGGCGATTGAAGACGATCTTTGCCAGATCCTTCTGTTTTTGTAACTTTTATGTTTGGGTTTGTGTCTGGGTAATCATCTATTATAGAAAATGTTACGATTTTATGAAAGACAATATTTTACCAAACCTAACCATTCTTTTAGTTCTATTTTGTGGATTTTCAATTTCAAATGACTCTAGTTTCTGATAATTAGTTTTTGAGTTATCTATAAAGTTCAAATGAAGCCAAAATGATAGGTTTACTCTTATTGTCATTACTCTCCATTTTTTGTTCGAATATGTACTATATTTTATTATTTAAAGAATGGAATAATAAATTTAATTCACAACATTTTGCAGAAATTCATAATTGAGTTCATGTTTGTAGTTTTTTTCTGAACAAGAACTAACAGGAAAAGAGAAAATCAAATATGGATACCAAAGTCAATTTGATAATCCCATAAAAGATTGTTTTAGGTACAAGAGAGTTTGTGAGAAATAAAAATTATACTCACAAATACACTTTTACCAATAAAAATATAATACAAAAACGTCTTATTAAACTATACAAAGCCTAAACTTAAATTCATTTGTTATTATTCCATGTAATTATATCTTGTAGGCCATCTGAAATTATCATCAGCCATATTTTTTATCGAACTAGAAAATTAATTCATAAGAAAATATTTTAAATACTTGAAAAAATCCTTTGATTTTTTCTCGCTTTCAACGTACTCATCTTCATAATCATCATAATCTTCATAGTCTCCGTAATCACTTTCTCCTCCTTGACCCGAATTTGTAAGCCCCTCTTCTTCTTCATCAGGATAGTCGTTTGCTGGATTATCTTCAGCATCAGGATCGAAATTATCTAATAAATTAGTACTTAAAAATTTTTTGTTCATTTATTATACCATAGTTTTGATTCATTTCTTCTTCACTATCATCACCTGCATCATCATGAACAAGCTCAACTTCATCTTCAGCCAGGTGGCTTGAAATTTTCCCTCTCAAAACCTCATCGAAATTGATTTTAGTTGCTTTTGATGCTTCATCTAATCAATCACATTAATATTTTTCCTGGTAAAAATGTATACAATGAGATGCTTTGTCTAAGTATAAGTAATCATATTGTCCGTCAATTTCTTCTTCAAAATCTCCTTTAGCTTCTTCTTTGGAAGGGTTTATTTTTAAGTAATGCCTAAAAAAATATTTTGATTGATTTGGAAGAGAATATTACTTTGTGATCATTTCCTTTCCATTACATAAAATAGGTTCTTT
>Ga0182742_1005217_pt1 | contig 11147 bp, 9 predicted proteins | sample eDN5th37CBELigMG_FD_128880 | JGI IMG/M metagenome (GOLD analysis project Ga0182742, IMG submission 128880) | Enriched Miracle-Growth compost microbial communities from Emeryville, California, USA - eDNA 5th pass 37_C BE-Lig MG (version 2)... ... | reverse complement strand
CGGCGCGGCCGACTCCGGATGCGGCGTCGCCGACAGCGGGATGTGTCCCTCCCCGGCGAACAGTCCCGAGGTGGGGTCGAGGCCGATCCACCCGGCGCCGGGTATGTAGACCTCGGTCCAGGCGTGCAGGTCGGTGAAGTCGGCCGCGGGTCCCGACGGTCCGTCGAGCGCTTCCACGTCGGAGGTGAGCTGGACGAGGTATCCCGAGACGAACCGCGCCGCGAACCCGAGTTGCCGCAGGATGGACACCAGCAGCCAGGCCGAGTCACGGCATGATCCGATGCCCGTGCGCAACGTGTGGTCGGGCGTCTGCACGCCCGCCTCCATGCGGACGCTGTAGCCGACATCGGCGTTGACGGCCTGGTTGAGCGCCACCAGGAACTGGATCGTCGCGGTCCCCGGCGGCATCGTGAAATTGCTCACCCAGGCGGCGCACAGTTCACCCGGACCCGAGCCCTCTGCGCCCTCGTCGACCGGGCGCAGATAGGGCTTGAGATCTTCGCGCAGCGCGCGGGGATACTCGAACGGGACCGTCTCGGCGTAGTCCTCGATGAAGAAGTCGAACGGGTTGATCACCTTGAGGTCGGCGATCAGACCGACGGTCACGGCGAGTTCGCGCGCCCGGTTGGGGAACACCAAGCGCGCCATATGGTTTCCGAACGCATCCTGCTGCCAGTTGATGAAGTGATCGGCCGGTTCGACCGTGAGCGAATACGCATCGATGGGCGTGCGGCAGTGCGGCGCCGGACGCAGCCGCACGACATGCGGATGGATCTCGACGAGCCGGTCGAACGTGTAGCTGGTGCGGTGCTCCAGCGCCACTTTGATACCCATCCGCAAATCCCATCACAAGGTTCAGGTGCGCGCATCGCACGCGACATCCTCACCCGCTCGCGGGGAATTCGGCTGGTTGGCCCGTACGGTGGGAGCGGCACCGCAGCGTCGAAGGCGGCGGTGAGCCAACCGGTGAAGGGACGGGCAACTTCGGATGTGGAGCACGGTGCTGGTGATGGCCGTCGTTGCCGGAGTCGACCCCCTGCGTATCGGTGTGGTGGCCTACATGCTGTCCCGGCGCCATCCCATGCGGTTGCTGCTCCCCTTCTTCGCCGTCGCGTTCGGTCTCAACGTCGCGGTGGGCGCGGCCGTGGTGTTCGTCTTCAAGAACACCTCCGGTGACGGCGGCCAGGCCATCGCGCCGGCCGCCGAGATCGGGATCGGGGTGGCCGCCCTGCTGCTCGCGGCTCTCGTGGCCACCGGTACCGCGTCCCGCGTCGTCGACCGGTTCCGCCACAGGCGTGCCACGGTTCCGGCGGCCGGGTCCGACCGGGCCGAACCGGGCGAGGGACCGGCGCCACCGCCGCTTGATTCACTGCCGATCGTGTCGAAGCTGCCGGAGAGCGTCAAAGCCGCGTTGCGCGGCGAGGCTGCCTGGGCCGCAGCACTTCTGGGGCTCAGCAACGGTTTTCCGACGCCGTACTATCTGGCCGCGATGGCCGCGGTGCTGACCTCGGGCGCCGCGGTCGGCGAGCAGATGGCCGCGCTGGTGATGTTCAACGTCGTCGGTTTCGCCGCGGCGCTGATCCCGATCATCAGTTTCTGGGTCGCTCCGGTGGCCACCCGCGCCGCGGTGGAGCGCACGTACGCGGCCATGAAGACCCACCAGCGGCTCGTGATCACCGTGATCGCCGGCGCGGTCGGCGTGTTCTTCGTGGGTCTCGGTGTGAGTCATCTCTGATCGGTCTATAGGAACCGGGCCGTCGCGGCGGTAGCGTGACTACGTGGCCGACTGGTACGACGTGGCTCGTATCGCGGCGGCGCTGCCCGAGACCGACGAACAGACGCCGCGGACGTGGCGCGTCCGCAAGAAGCGGATCGCATGGGAGCGTCCGCTGCGCAAGGCTGACCTCGCGGCGCTGGGCGCCGATGCGCCGACCGGCGACATCCTCGGCGTCCGGGTCTCCGACGAGGGTGTGAAACTCGCGTTGGTCGCCGATGATCCGGCTGTCTACTTCACCACACCGCACTTCGACGGGTATCCCATCGTGCTGATCCGCCTGGCGGCGATCGAACCCGACGAACTCGAGGAGTTGGTCAGCGAGGCGTGGCTGACGCAGGCACCTGCGACGCTCGTGGAGAAGTTCCTGGCCGACGTTCAGTGAGTTCAGTGAGGCCGAACTCTTCGTCGAGCGTGCGCCGGTGGCGGGAATCCGCGCCAAATCCCGCCCTCAGCGCACGGTCGACGCCCCTATCGGGCTGAACCCTCACCACTCAGTCCCGGGCCACCCGGATGACGAGTTCGTCGGGCGGCACCACGTGGCCGTCGTCGCATCGCACCTCGACGGTTGCGTACGCGCCGCACCCGTCGTGCGCGAGTCGCAGCGGGGAGTCGTTCGGGATGTGCCTGCGGCCCCATTCGAACAGTGCCCACACCACGGGCATGAAATCGCGGCCCGCATCGGTGAGCACGTACTCGTCGCGCACGCGCTGACCGGGCTCCTGGTAGGGCCTGCGCTCCAGCAGGCCAGCCTCGACGAGGTCGGACAGCCGGGCCGAGGCCGCGGCCTTGGTCACGCCGACGCGACGCCAGAAGTCCTCGAAGCGTGTGGTGCCGTAGTACGCCTCCCGCATGATCAGCATCGCGGATTTGGTGCCGACCAGACCCATCGCCTTCTCGATCGGGCACCGCCCCACCGCCGACCAGGCGTCACGATCGGCGAGCGCACCCTGCAGCATTGCCACGGAATCATTCCCATCGCTGAGTTGTTATCACTATACCCAGGTGTGATACATCTGAGTACAGATAAGAATACTCAGCGGTGAGACTCAGGAGGCACTGATGTCCGGATTTGCCGGCCGCGACGCGGTCATCGTGGGCGCGGTACGCACGCCCGTCGGGAAAGGCAAGGTCAACGGCGCACTGCACGGTGTGCTGCCCGCCGATCTGCTGGCCCACAGCCTGCGTGAGTTGATCTCACGGACCGGTGTGGATTCCGCCCAGGTCGACGACGTGATCGCAGGTGCCGTCACCCAGGTCGGCGACCAGGCCGTCAACATCGCCCGCAACGCCCTGCTCGGCGCGGGCTTCCCCGAATCGGTGCCCGGCACCACGGTGGACCGGCAGTGCGGCAGCAGCCAGCAGGCGATCAGCTTCGCCGCGCAAGGTGTGCTGGCCGGGGCCTACGACATCGTGATCGCCGCGGGTGTCGAGTCGATGTCACGCGTCCCGATGGGCAGTTCGGTGCTGCCGGGCAGCGACCCGTTCGGTGTCGCGTTCGCCGAGCGCTACTCCGAAGGGATTGTCCCCCAAGGCATCAGCGCCGAGTTGATCGCCGCCAAGTGGAACCTTTCGCGCGCACAGCTCGACGAATTCTCGGCAGCCAGCCATGAAAAGGCCGCCAGGGCAACCAAAGAGGGCCTGTTCGAGGCCGAGCTCGCACCGATCGCGGGGTTGTCGACCGACGAGATCATCCGCCCCGGAACCACCGTGGAGACCTTGGCCGGCCTCAAGCCCGCGTTCTACCACGAGTCGTATGCGGCGCGGTTCCCACAGATCAACTGGGAGATCACGCCCGGTAACTCGTCACCGCTGTCCGACGGCAGTGCCGCGGTGATGATCACCAGTGGTGAAACCGCGAAGCGACTCGGGCTCAAGCCGCTCGCGCGGATCCACACCACCACCGTGGTCGGTTCGGATCCGCTCTACATGCTCACCGGCGTCATCCCGGCCACCGAAAAGGTCCTGCGCCGAGCGGGTTTGACGCTCGCCGACATCGACCTGTTCGAGGTGAACGAGGCGTTCGCGCCGGTGGTGCTGGCGTGGGCGGCCGACACCGGGGCCGACCTGTCCAAGACCAACGTCAACGGCGGCGCCATCGCGATCGGACACCCGTTGGGCGCCAGCGGTGCTCGCATCATGACCACGCTGGTCAACGCCCTGCACCAGCGCGGCGCACGTTACGGCCTGCAGACCATGTGTGAAGGCGGCGGCATGGCCAACGCCACCATCATCGAGCGTCTGTAGTCCTTCCGCCGAAACGTCATTCCAGCAGGGGTCTACTCGCACTTTCTGCTGGAATGGCGTTTCGGCACACGGTGCTCAGACGGCGTCGCCGACGAGAGCACCCGCCAGGAACGACGCGTAGCCGCTCTGCTCGACCTCACGGCAGTACTGCTGGTAGACCTGCCCACCACCCATGTACACCAGGAAGGCCTCGGGCTTGCCTGGCACGTTCTCGCCGAGGAACCACGCCTTGGCCTTCTTGCCCTCGGTGTACATCACCGTGGCCTTGCCGGCACGTTCGGTCTCCTCGGCCCACCACTCTTCGGATTCCCGCGTGGCCTCCAGCCGGTCCACCCCGTTGTCCTCGGCCCAGCGGATGGCGCGTTGTAGCCATTGCGCGCCAAGCTGGATGGGGACCACCAGGTTGGAGTACGGCGTCTGCGGGCCGAGGGACATGAAGAAGTTCGGGAACCCGTGCACGCCGATCCCCAGGTTCGACCGTAGCCCGTCGCGGGCCCACCTGTCGCGCAACGTGATCCCGTCGCGCCCGATGATGTCGATGAAGGTGAGTGTGCCCGTCATGGCGTCGAATCCGGTCGCGAAGATCAACACGTCGAGTTCGTATTCGCGCTCCCCCACCTTGACGCCGTGCGGCGTGATCTCCGTGATGGGTTGTGATGCCACGTCGACGAGGCGCACGTGGTCGAGGTTGAACGCATCGTAGTAGCCGTGACCGGTGGGGACGCGCTTGCCGTTGAAGGAGTAGCCCTTCGGGCACAGCAGATCCGCGGTCGCGGGATCCTTGACGATCTCGCGGATCTTGGACCGGATGAATTCCGAGGCGAGTTCGCTGGCCTGGTGGTTGGTGGCCAGGTCGTTGAAACACTCGTTGGCGAAGTGGAATCCGCCCTCGTTCCACTTCGCTTCGAAGATGCTTCGGCGTTCGTCGTCGTCGACCTCGAGTGCGCTGAACTGTGCGGGTTCCATCGCGACCCCGAACGGGTGGTTGGCGGCCTTCTCGAACACCGTGTCGTAGTTCTCACGCAGCCACTGCATCTGCTCGGGCGTCACGGGATCGTTGGTGGTCTCGACCACGAAGTTCGGGGTGCGTTGGAACACCACGAGTTCGGCGACCTCCGGTGCGATCGTCGGCACCACCTGAATGCCCGACGCGCCGAGTCCGATCAGACCTACCCGCTTGCCCACGAGGTCGACGCCGTCACGCGGCCAGTGGGCGGTGTGGTACCTCGCGCCGGCGAACGTCTCGATACCCGGGATGTCCGGGTAGATCGACTGCGAGAGCACACCCATACCGCTGATGAGGTACTTCGTGGTCAGTTCCACGCCGTCGGTGGTGGTGACGACCCAGCGGTTGGCGGGTTCGTCGTAGCGTGCCGAATCGACACGGACACCGAGGCGGATGTCGCGACGCAGATCCAGGCGGTCGGCCACGAAGTTGAGGTAGTCGAGCACCTCCTGGCCCGCCGGGTAGCGCTGCGACCACGTCCATTCCTCGCGAACTTCCTTCGAGAACGAGAACGAGTAGTAGCTGTATTCGCTGTCGGTGCGCACGCCGGGATACCGGTTGGCCCACCAGGTCCCGCCGATACCGTCCTGCGCGTCGAGCACCACGGTGCGCAGGCCGATCTCGCGCAGGTGGTGCAGGATCGCCAAACCGGAGAATCCGGCGCCGATGACGATCGCGTCGAATGTTTCGACGTCGTTGGCCGTGTTCTGGTGCATGTCAGGTCCTTCGCGTTCAGACGGCAAGGGGTTTGGCGGAGCGGTACCAGGCCGCCATCGACTCGATCGCAGCGTCGGCCTCGGGCAGCACTCCGGCCTGCAGCGGGAAGACGTGCTGCTGCCCGGACGCCACCTCGAACGTCACGTCGACACCCGCGGCACGTGCCTTCTCGGCGAGTCTCGTGGCGTCGGCGTACAGCGATTCGGTGTCGGACACCGTGATGTACAGCCGTGGGAAGCCGGTGAAATCGGCGTAGAGCGGGTTCACCAGCGGGTCGGTCGGCGATGCGCCGCCCGACAGGTAGCGGTCGATGTTGCCCTGCAGGCCCTCCCGCGTGATGAGGAAGTCGGTGGCGTCGTTGGACTCGATGGTGCTGCCGCTGTTCTCCATGTCGAGCCACGGCGAGATCGTGATGACGCGGCCCGGCACGGGCGCCCCGTCGCGCAACAGGCGCAACGTGGTGGCGACGGCGATGCTGGCGCCGGCGCTGTCCCCTACGAAAGTGATGCTGCTCGCGTCGATGCCATTGTCGAGGAGCGAGGTGAAAACGGCTGTCGCATCGTCGATCTGTGCGGGATACGGGTGTTCGGGAGCAAGCCGGAAGTCGGCGACGAAAGCGTGCGCGCCGAACGCGCGGGCCAGGTGCCCGGCCAGTTTGCGGTGGCTCGCCGACGATCCGAGCGCGAACCCGCCGCCGTGCAGCACAACCAGCATCTGCCCGGGATCGGCGTCGAGTGGCTTGACGAGAATGCCTGGCACACCACCGATCCGGGTCGACGCATAGGTGACGTCTTCTGGTTCGGACGTGACGCGTTGCCAATCCTCGAACACCCACCGCATGAGGCGCAGCGACATGTCCGGGTTGGCGACGAACTCTTCGGTCCATTCGGCATAGATGACGCCCAGAGGGTCATTCGGTTGGTTTATCGACATGGGCGCAAGTGTGTGCGCCGTCACCAGACCGTTGCCATGGTGTCGCAAAATGACGCACGCCTGTATCACTGTGATCCACCACCACGACCCGGTGCAGCAATCCCGTTGCCTGAACCCCAGATGTTCATCACAGAAAGGCAGTCGAGATGAATCGATTGGACGGCAAGGTCGCCATCGTCACCGGTACGTGCCGTGGAATCGGCCACGCGATCGCCGATGCCCTGGCCCGCGAGGGCGCCATCACGGTCGCGACGGGCCGGTCGAAAACCGACGAGGCGCTGGGCCCGCGCTCGGCCGAAGTCGAGTACCGCCAACTCGATGTTGCGTCAGAAGAAGACTGGGATTCGGTGGTCACCGAAACCGTTGAACGGTATGGCCGTATCGACGTGCTGGTGAACAACGCGGGCATCATCGCCTACCAGGGGCTGCACGAACTCACAGTGCCCGAGTGGAATCGCGTGGTCGCCACCAACCAGACCGGCACGTGGCTCGGGATGCGCGCGGTGATCCCGCACATGGTGTCCCAGCACGGCGGTTCGATCATCAACATCTCCTCGATCTGGGGTTCGGCCGCGGTGGCCGGCGCGCACGCCTACCACGCCACGAAGGGTGCGGTACGCAACATGTCGAAGAGTGCCGCGATCAGTTACGCCAAGGACAATGTGCGCGTCAACTCGGTGCATCCCGGGTTCATCCGCACACCGCTGACCGACGCACAGGAAACCACCATCAACGACTATGTCGTGAGCCAGACCCCCATGGGCCGCGCGGGCACACCTGACGAGATCGCCAACGGCGTGGTGTTCCTGGCCTCTGACGAAGCCAGTTTCGTCACGGGTTCGGAATTGGTGATCGACGGCGGATACCTGGCCCAGTGAGCCCGACGCACGACCGGTCAGCCGGAAAGGTGGTACGTCTTCATCTTCCGGTGGATCGTCGCCCTGGACACGCCCAGCAGTTCGGCCGCCTTGGATCGGTTGCCATCTGCCTCCTGAAGGGCCCGCCGGATCGCCTCGATCTCGGTGCGCTCCATCAGCGTCCAGGCGCGACGGCTGCGCAGGGTGTCGGGCAGGTCGTCGACCTGCACCGTGCCGCGCTTGCCCGACGCCAGCACGGTGTCGACGGCACCGCGCAGGTCTGACAGGTTCCCCGGCCACCCCGCGGCCTCCAGCGCCTGGCGCGCGGCGTCCGCGAGCGGGAGGCGTGCGCCCGGCGAGCGCTGGGCGACAAAGGAATTCCACAACACACCGATATCGGACACACGTTCACGCAGCGGCGGCACCCACACCATGGGCACCCCGAACCGGCCGGCCGCCGATTCCGCCTCGGCCCTGAGCGCGGCCGTCATGGTGAGCACGATCGGGGTCGTGCCCCGCTGCCCGTCGATGAGGGTCCGGACCGCGGCCAGGACGTGGCCGTCGACGTGCTCGGCCCCGCGGATCACCACCGGGCCCGCCTCGACCGCGTCGGCCACGCGCTGCAACCAGGTCTGGTCGCCGACGATCTGCCGTTCGGCCCCGTGCACGATCGTCGCGGTATCCGCTGCGCCGGCCGAGAACGGCCGGCCGAGCGCGAGCGAGGTCTTGCCGGTGCCCGACTCCCCCGCCACCAGAATCGGTTCGCGGGTGGCGATGTGCCTGCTGACGCGGTGCGCGACGGCACGCCATGACTTCGACTGCCCCACCAGCGCCGACGACGACGCAATGCTGTGCGCGGCCGACGATCTCGGGGCCGGACGCAGCGCCGCGACCACCCCGGCGCCGCCGTCGAGTGCGGCGACGTCGATGACCGTCGGGCCCACGGACAACTCGGCCGTCACCTGAACATCGCGGCGCAGCCCCGCACACAGATGGTTGATGGTGTCGACGTCAGTCTGCGTGAGCTCGCCGGCGCGGCGGCTGCGCATCGTCAGCCCGTCGGGGCCGAAGGCCACCACCGGGCCGGCGTGCCGGGCCGAGGACTCCAGGAACGCCGCGAGCATGGCGCGGGCGCCCGGCTGGGCCACGTCGAGCACATGCTGTTCGAGTTGCGCAGCAACGGAGTTGGTCAACGGCACGAGCAGGCCACTGCGTTCGCTGAGCATGGTCGACACCGTCACCACCGCGAGCAGTTTGCCCGAAAGCGGATGCCACACCGGCGCCCCGGTGCACACCGCGGTGCGGTAGATGTCGGCGAAGTGTTCGGCACCGGCGATCTGGACGCTCTTGCCAGCCGCGATCACCGTGCCGACGCCGTTGGTGCCTACCGTGTCCTCGGCGAGGACCGCACCGCGGACCGTGCCGAGCCGGTCGAGATGGCTCATCGCCGATGCGTCCTGCGACCAGCGCTGCAGGATCCGACCCTCGGCGTCGGCCAGCAGCAGGCCCATACCCGAGCCACCGAGATCCTCGGCGACCCGCGCCATGGGCGCCTGGAACATCTCCACCAGGTGGTTGTCGAGCAGATCCTCGTCCACCTGCGGCACGTCGCGGACGTTCGCCGGTGTCCCCAGGGCTGCCTTGGACCGCAACCACGACTCCAGCAGATCGGCCGGCACGGCACGGCCCGGCTCGGACGCTGTCAGGAACTGAGCACGGATGTCCTCGATGCGGGCCTCGTTGCGCCGTGTCGACACCATCACTCCTTGCGTCACGCGAACTCCGCCGCTGAACCGACGTGCCGGAGGGCGTCGAACCTGCGCTTCAGTGCGATCTGGATCACAAAGTTTACCGTAATCGGATCTGGCGTCAGTGCCTGAACTGTCTCAAAAAGAGGCAGTCGGACGGATACCGCCCCGACCGCCCTAGCTTGGGCTTCATGACGACCACGCTGGCCAGCACCCACCCTGTCGAGACCGTGCACGGTCACCGCGTACCGACCGGCTTGTTCATCGGTGGAGACTGGCGCACAACGGATTCCACGTTCACCGTGCTCGACCCGGCCACCACGGGGCACATCGCGGATGTGTCCGACGCCGGTGCCGCCGAAGCGCTGGCGGCGCTCGACGCCGCCCACGCGGTGCGCGACGAGTGGCGCCGCGTCACCCCGCGGGCCCGCGCCGGATTGTTCGGCGAGGCGTATCGCCTACTGCGCTCACGCGCCGAGGCGTTCGCCGCGGTGATGACCGCCGAAAGCGGTAAGCCATTGGCAGAATCACGCGCCGAGTTCAATCTCAGTGCCGAGTTCTTCCTGTGGTACACCGAGCAGATCGCGCACCTGCACGGCACCTACGCGCCCGCATCCCACGGCGGCTACCGCGTGGTCACCACACACCAACCGGTCGGACCGGCCCTGCTGATCACCCCGTGGAACTTTCCGATGTTGATGATCGCCCGCAAGGCGGGCGCGGCCCTGGCCGCCGGTTGCCCGGTGATCGTGAAATCCGCCAAGGAAACCCCACTCACCTGTGCGTTGTTCGTCGAGACGCTGCGTGAGGCCGGTTTCCCGGCCGGCGTGGTCAACCTCGTGCACACCACGTCGTCCTCTGCGGTGTCCGCGGCGCTGATGGCCGATCCGCGGCTACGCAAGATCAGCTTCACGGGCTCCACCGGCGTGGGGTCGACGCTGCTCGCCCAGGCCGCGCCCGGGATCCTCAACGCGTCGATGGAACTGGGTGGCGACGGGCCGTTCATCGTGCTCGAGGACGCCGACGTCGAACTCGCCGCGAAGCAGGCCGTGGTGTGCAAGTTCCGCAATGCCGGGCAGGCGTGCGTGGCCGCCAACCGGATCATCGTGCACCGCGCGGTCGCCGAGGAGTTCACCAAGCGTTTCGTGGCGCTCACCGAGCAGTTGCGCGTAGGCAACGGATTCGACGACGGCGTCGACGTGGGACCGATCATCTCGGCCCGGCAACTCGACGGGGTCTCGGAGTTGGTGGACACGCTGCGCGGGCTCGACTCCGAGCTGCTGACCGGCGGCAACGCGCTGCCCGGCGACGGGTTCTTCTTCGCACCGACGGTGTTCCGTGTCAACGGACGCCCCACCGAGTTGTGCAGCCGCGAACTGTTCGCCCCGGTCGCCACGATCTATCAGGTCGAATCCACTTCGGAGGCAATCGAGTTCGCCAATGACACTCGGTACGGGCTCGCCGCCTACGTGTTCACCCGTGACCTGTCGCGCGCGGTGGCGGTCGGGGAACGTCTGGACTTCGGCATGGTCGGCATCAACCGGGGCATCATGGCCGACCCAGCCGCCGCGTTCGGCGGCGTGAAGGCGTCCGGGCTCGGCCGCGAGGGCGGCCACGACGCGATCTACGACTATCTGGAGCCGAAGTACCTGGCGCTCACCGTCGACGAGGAAGCAGGCCTGGCATGAACACCCCGGTTGTCACCGCATTTCAGACCGGTACGCACCGCACCGAGAACAGCCTGGGGCTCGGCCTGTTACGTCAACCCGGCACGGTCCTGTTCGGGCCCGGGCAGCGCAGGCAACTCCCCCGCCTGGTCTCCTCGATCGGGCAGCGGGCGCTCATGATCACCGATTCCCGCATGG
>Ga0182742_1005216_pt1 | contig 11147 bp, 10 predicted proteins | sample eDN5th37CBELigMG_FD_128880 | JGI IMG/M metagenome (GOLD analysis project Ga0182742, IMG submission 128880) | Enriched Miracle-Growth compost microbial communities from Emeryville, California, USA - eDNA 5th pass 37_C BE-Lig MG (version 2)... ... | reverse complement strand
TCGCCCATGTTCCATCAGGTGGAGGGGCTGGTGATCGACCGCGGGATCACCCTCGGCCATCTGAAGGGCTGCCTGATCGACTTCCTGCGGGCCTTCTTCGGCATCTCCGACCTGCCGGTGCGCTTCCGCGCCAGCTATTTCCCCTTCACGGAACCCAGCATGGAAGTGGATATCGGCTGGAACCGGAAGACCGGCGAACTCGGCAAGGGCGGCGACTGGCTGGAGATCCTGGGCAGCGGAATGGTCCACCCGAAGGTGCTGGCCAATTGCGGCATTAATCCGCGGGAATGGCAGGGCTTCGCCTTCGGCATGGGCATCGAGCGCATCACCATGCTGAAGCACGGCATGAACGACCTGCGCCCCTTCTATGAGAGCGATGTGCGCTGGCTGCAGCATTACGGCGCGGACCCGCTCTCGCCCCCCTCGCTGGCGGAGGGCGTGTGAGATGAAGTTCACCCTGTCCTGGCTGCGCGAGCATCTGGATACGGATGCGACGCTCGATCAGATCACCGCGACGCTGAACACCATCGGCCTGGAGGTCGAGGGTGTGGAGGACCGCGGTGCGGCGCTGGCCGGCTTCCGCATCGCGCATGTGGTGGAGGCGGTGCAGCATCCGAATGCGGACCGGCTGCGGGCGCTGAAGGTGGATGCGGGGGATGGGCGCATCCTCTCCGTGGTCTGCGGCGCGCCGAATGCCCGCACCGGCATGAAGGGCGTGCTGGCCCTGCCCGGCGCCTTCATCCCCGGCACCGGCATCACCCTGAAGGTGGGCGAGATCCGCGGCGTGAAGAGCGAGGGCATGATGCTCTCCGCCCGCGAGATGGGGCTGGGCGAGGACCATACCGGCATCGTGGACCTGCCCACGGATGCGCCGCTTGGCGAAAGCTATGTGAAATGGGCCGGACTGGACGATCCGGTCATCGAGATCAGCGTCACGCCGAATCGCGGCGATGCGCTCTCGGTGCGCGGGGTGGCGCGGGATCTGGCGGCAGCGGGGCTCGGAACCCTGAAGCCCTGGGCGCCGCAGCCGGTGCCGGCCAGCTATGCCTCGCCGCTGCGCTGGGAGATCGCCGATCCGCGTGCCTGCACCTGGGTACTGGGCCGGGCGCTGCGCGGCCTGCGCAATGGGCCGAGCCCGAAGTGGCTGCAGGACCGGCTGGTGGCGATCGGGCTGCGGCCGATCAATGCGCTGGTCGATGTGACCAATTTCTTCACCTACGACCTCGGCCGTCCGCTGCACGTCTTCGACGTGAAGAAGGTGCAGGGCAATGTCCTGACCATGCGCATGGCGCGGGAGGGCGAGCGTCTGGTCGCGCTGAACGGCAAGGAATATGCGCTGACGCCGGAGGATGGCATCATCGCCGACGCCGCCGGGCCGGAGGCCCTGGGTGGCGTCATCGGCGGCGAGCATAGCGGCTGCGACGAGGGCACGACCGAAGCCTTCATCGAATGCGCGCTGTTTGACCCGGTGCGCATCGCCCTCTCCGGCCGCCGGCACGACATCCGCACCGATGCACGGGCGCGCTTCGAGCGTGGAATCGACCCCGCCCTGATGCCTCAGGCCATTGAGGCCGCGGCGCGCATGATGCTGGATCTCTGCGGCGGTGAGGCGAGCGAGGTGGTCTCCGCCGGTGCAGAGCCGGACTGGCGCCGCAGCGCCAGCCTGCGATTCGAGCGGCTGGCCAGCTATGGCGGCGCCGATGTACCGCCGGATGAGGCGGTGGGCATCCTGGAACGCCTCGGCTTCACCGTGCAGGCGCAGGATGCGGCGAAAGTCACGGTGGCGGTGCCCTCCTGGCGGAACGACATCGCCGTGCCGGGCGCCCTCGCCCAGGACCCTGCCCTGCCCCCGGACCGTGCCCGCGCCGCCGCCGAGGGCTGCGCCGAGATCGAGCCGGAATGCGATCTGGTCGAGGAGGTGTTGCGCATCCGTGGCCTCGACCAGGTGCCGCCCGTGTCGCTGCCCGTGGCCTCCGCCATCCCCGCCCCAGCGCTGACGCCGAAGCAGGCGCGGGCGGCGCTGGCACGGCGGGTGCTTGCGGCGCGCGGCATGCTGGACTGCGTCAGCTTCGGCTTCCTCGATGCGAAGGTAGCGGCCCTGTTCGGCGCCACGCCGGAGGCCCTGCATCTGACGAACCCGATCGCCGCCGATCTCGACCAGATGCGCCCGACCCCAGTAGCCAGCCTGCTGCTGGCGGCAGCCCGCAATGCGGCGCGGGGCTATCCGGACTTGGCCCTGTCGGAGCTGGGCGGGGCTTATCGCGCCCCCTCGCCGGAGGGGCAGTTGCAGGTCATCGCCGGCATCCGCACCGGCCACACGCCACGCCATTGGGCGGAGCCTGCCCGGCCCATGGATGCCATGGACGCGAAGGGCGATGCCTTGGCGGTGCTGGCGGCACTCGGGGTGCCGATGGCGGCCCTCACCGTCAGCGCCGATGCGCCGGGCTTCTACCATCCCGGCCGCAGCGGCGTGGTGCGGCAGGGGCCGAAGACGGTTCTGGCCACCTTTGGCGAGATCCACCCGAAGGTCCTCGCAGCGCTGGACCTGACCGGCCCCGCCGTGGGCTTCGAGGTCTTCCTGGACGCGATCCCGGAGCCGAAGCGGCGGAAGAAGAGCTCGCCGGATCTGCCGCCCTTCCAGCCGGTGCGGCGCGATTTCGCCTTCCTGGTAGACGCCTCCGTGCCCGCCGAGGCGGTGCTCCGCGCCGCGCGTGGGGCCGAGCGGACGCTGATTACGGATGTCTCGCTCTTCGATCGCTATGCCGGGGAGCGGCTGCCGGAAGGCAAGGTGAGCCTCGCCATCCAGGTCACCCTGCAGCCGCGGGAGGCAACCCTGACCGACGCGCAGATCGAAGCCGCGGCGGACCGGATCGTGGCGGCCGTGGCGAAGGCCACGGGAGCGGTGCTCCGGGCCTGAGGCGATCCCGCCTTGCGTGCTGGGCGGGCCGATCCATGGCAGCGGGCTGTTCGGGGCTATTATGCCCCGAACCCTTCTGCCGATCGGGCCGCCTCAGCGCCCTGGCGTGGCTTTCGCTCCCTCCACCGCGGCGAGAGTCGCCGCGATCAGCGCCAGGAAAGTCAGCACCGCATTCACGGCGTGGGAATATTCCCACTGGGTCCGCAGGCTTTCCCAGTCCGCCGGGATGGAGGTCCAGTTCGCCGTTGCCTGGTTGGCCGGATAGGTCCAGGTGAAGAAGATGGCGAGGGTCGCCAGCATCAGCAGCCCCGCCGCCAGGGCCAGCCCGCAGGGGACGGGCCGGTGGCGCAGCAGCCAGGCATGCAGGAGGTTGGCCAGGATTGCGCCAATCAGCACCGCGCCGAACATCGCCCAGCCATTGTAGATGCCCTGGACGGTGAAATAGGCATCCCTCGACAGGCCGATCTTGTTCGGCAACTCGAACAGATGCGCCCCGCTGGGCACCAGTTCCAGGGCCGTCAGCAGCACCGCAAGAACCCGTACCACCGGCAAGATCATGGTCCGCACCCTCCGATCCCGAACCGGCCGCCAGCCCGCACTTTGATTTGCCGGCTGCCTGGCTTATCTCAACGGAAACAGGCCGGGCGCCATGCCCGCCCATTTGGCCCCGTGCCGCCGGAATCCCATGACCGAAACGCCCCTCTCCCGCATCCGCAACTTCGCGATCATCGCCCATATCGACCACGGCAAGTCCACGCTGGCCGACCGGCTGATCCAGGCTACGGGCGCCCTCTCCGCCCGCGAGATGAAGGACCAAGTCCTGGACAACATGGAGCTGGAGCGGGAACGGGGCATCACCATCAAGGCCCAGACCGTCCGGCTGACCTATCCGGCGAAGGACGGCCAGACCTATGAGCTGAACCTCATGGACACGCCCGGCCATGTGGACTTCGCCTATGAGGTGAGCCGCAGCCTGGCCGCCTGCGAGGGCAGCCTGCTGGTCGTCGATGCCTCCCAGGGCGTCGAGGCGCAGACCCTGGCCAATGTCTATCAGGCGATCGATGCCGGGCATGAGATCGTGCCGGTGCTGAACAAGATCGATCTGCCGGCCGCCGAGCCCGACCGGGTCAAGCAGCAGATCGAGGATGTGGTCGGCCTGCCCGCCGATGACGCGGTGATGATCAGCGCCAAGACCGGCCTGAACATCGAAGGCGTGCTGGAGGCAATCGTCACCCGCCTGCCGCCCCCCAAGGGCGACCCCGCCGCCCCCCTGAAGGCGCTGCTGGTCGATAGCTGGTACGACCCCTATCTGGGCGTGGTCGTGCTGGTGCGGGTGAAGGACGGGCACCTGAAGAAGGGCCAGCGCATCCGCATGATGTCGAACGGCGCGGTCCATACGGTGGAGCAGGTCGGCGTCTTCACGCCCAAGATGGTGCCGGTGGACAGCCTCGGGCCAGGCGAGATGGGTTATGTCACCGCTGCCATCAAGACGGTGGCGGATACCAATGTGGGCGACACCATCACCGACGACCGCAACCCGGCCGCCGAGCCGCTGCCGGGCTTCAAGCCCTCCATCCCCGTGGTCTGGTGCGGCCTCTACCCCGTGGACGCGGACGATTTCGAGAAGCTGCGCGAGAGCCTGGCCAAGCTGCGCCTGAACGACGCCAGCTTCCACTATGAGCCGGAAACCTCCGCCGCGCTCGGCTTCGGCTTCCGCTGCGGCTTCCTTGGCCTGCTGCACCTGGAGATCGTGCAGGAGCGGCTGTCCCGCGAATTCGACCTGGACCTGATCGCGACCGCGCCCAGCGTCGTCTACCGGATTCGCAAGACCAACGGCGAGTGGATCGAGCTGCACAACCCGGCCGACATGCCGGACGGCAGCGTGGTGGACGTGATCGAGGAGCCCTGGATCAAGGCCACCATCATGGTGCCGGACGATTATCTCGGCGCGGTGCTGACCCTGTGCAACGAGCGGCGCGGCCAGCAGGTGGAACTCACCTATGTCGGCAGCCGCGCCATGGCGGTGTACCGGCTGCCGCTGAACGAGGTGGTGTTCGACTTCTACGACCGGCTGAAATCCGTCTCCCGTGGCTATGCCAGCTTCGACTACCAGATGGATGGCTATGACGAGAGCGATCTGGTGAAGATCTCCATCCTGGTGAACGGAGAGCCCGTGGACGCGCTGGCCTTCATGGCGCATCGCAGCCAGGCGGAGAAGCGCGGCCGCGCCATCTGCGAGCGGCTGAAGGAACTGATCCCCCGCCAGCTCTTCAAGATCCCGATTCAGGCGGCGATCGGCGGCCGGGTCATCGCACGCGAGACCATCTCCGCCCTCTCCAAGGATGTAACCGCCAAATGCTATGGCGGCGACATTACCCGCAAGCGGAAGCTGCTGGAGAAGCAGAAGGAAGGCAAGAAGCGCATGCGGCAATTCGGCAAGGTCGAGATCCCGCAGAGCGCCTTCATCGCCGCCCTGAAGATGGATGCCTGACTCCCGGGCGACTTGATTCAGTCGGCAGAGTACATCATTCCTAAATCGTCACGGACATCCTCCGGAGAAGTCAGCAATGAGTCTTTATCGCCGCCGCCTCCTCGGGCTCGCCGCGGGTGCGCTCGCCGGCTTCGGCCTCGCATCCGGGCCGGCCAAGGCGCAGCAATTCCCCAGCCGGACCATCACCATCATCGTCCCCTTCGCGGCCGGTGGTCCGACCGACACGGTGACCCGCCTGGTGGCCGAGGCGATGTCCCGCGATCTTGGCCAGTCCGTGGTGGTGGAGAATGTCGGCGGCGCCGGCGGCACCCTGGGCGCGGCGCGCGTCGCCCAGGCGCGGCCGGACGGCTACACCCTGCTGCTGCACCATATCGGCATGGCCACCACGCCGACCCTGTATCGCCGCCTGCCCTATGACCCGGTGAACGGCTTCGAGACCATCGGCCTCGTCACCGAAGTGCCGATGACCCTGGTGGCCAAGAAGGATTTCCCGGCGAACACGCTGGCCGAGGCCGTCGCGGTCATCAAGCGGGAGAAGGACAAGCTCAACTACGCCAATGCCGGCATCGGCGCCGCCAGCCATCTCTGCGGCCTGCTGCTGATGAAGTCGGTGGACACGGCGATGACCACCGTGCCCTTCCGCGGCACCGGCCCGGCCATGCAGGAGGTGCTCTCCGGCCGCATCGACCTGATGTGCGACCAGACCACCAGCACCACCGAGCAGATCAATGCCGGCGCCATCAAGGTCTTCGCCGTGACGACGCGCGAGCGGATCGCGGCCCTGCCGAACGTCCCGACCGCCGCCGAGGCCGGGCTGCCGGGCTTCGAGGTGACGGTCTGGCACGGCCTCTATGCGCCGAAGGGCACCCCGGCGGAGATCACCCAGCGTCTCTCCCGCGCCCTCCAGGCCGCGCTGCGTGACGAGCGGGTGATCCGGCGCTTTGCCGAACTCGGGACCACCCCGGTGGCACAGGACCAGGCGACGCCGGAGGCACATCGGCGGTTCTGGCAGGCCGACATCGCCAAGTGGCGGCCGATCATCCAGGCGGCGGGGGTCTACGCGGACTGATCCGCGCGGCCCTGCCGCATGCCGGCCGGCATCAGTCCAGGGTGATGCCGGCCTCCCGCACCACCCGGCCCCAGCGCTCGCGCTCAGCGGCAATGAAGGCACGGGTCTCGGCGGCGTTGCGGAAGCGCGCCGCCACACCCTGCCCAGCGAAAGCCTGGGGCAGGTCGGTTTCCCGTAGCGCCCAGGCCACCGCTTCCTCCAGCCGGCGCAGCACCGCGGGCGGCGTGCCGGCGGGGGCGACCAGGGCGTGCCAGCTTCCGGCCACGAAGCCCGGCAGCCCGGCTTCCGCCGTGGTCGGCACCTGGGGCAGGATCTCCTGCCGCTCCGCTGCCGCCACCGCCAGGACCCGAGCCTTGCCGCCCTCCACCACCGCGCGCATCAGGCTGTAGCCGTCGATCAGCATCTGCACCCGGCCGCCAGCGAGGTCCTGCACCGCCGGGGCGCTGCCGCGATAGGGCACATGCACGATGTCCAGCCCGGTCTGCCGCTTGAACAGTTCCAGCGCCAGGTGGGACGGCCCGCCCGCTCCGGCCGAGCCCGCATTCAGTCGCCCCGGATTGGCCTTCGCATAGGCGATCAGCTCGCCCAGCGTCCGTGCCGGCACCGCATCCGCCACGGCGATGACCAGGGAGGATTCCATGGTCTGGGCTACGGGCACGAAGTCGCGCAGCGTGTCGAAGCTCAGTTCCCGATAGAGCGCGTTGGTGACGGCCAGATTGCCGACATTGCCGTAGAATAGCGTGTAGCCGTCGGCCGACGATTTCACCGCCGCGTCCATGGCGATGTTGCCATTGGCCCCGGCGCGGTTTTCCACCAGGAAGGGCTGGCCGAGCCGCTCCGACAGCTTCGGCATCAGCAGCCGCGCCACGATGTCCACACCGCCGCCGGGCGGGAAGCCGATCAGGACCCGGACCGGGCGCGTCGGCCAAGCCTCCTGCGCCAGGGTGCGCCGCGCCGCGAGAATGGCGGCTGCGCCGGCCAGAAGGCCGCGTCGCGTGCTGTGCATGATTACGTTTCCCCCACTTTCGTTATCCCGGAAGCCTGCGACAGGGGCGGCCTGCCGGACAATCCCCCTCCCTGGACAGCCGGCATGGCCGGCGCGAAGCTTGCCGCCTGGCCGGCTCAGCGCGGGAGGAGCGCATATGGACAACACCACCAGGCCCGACTGCCCCTATGACCGCACCAGGGAGTCCCTGGGCAACGTCGTGGAGCTGCAGCACGTCAACCTGCGGGTTCCGGACCAGCTCAAGGCCACGTCCTTCTACATCAGCGGGCTCGGCCTGACGCGCGATCCCTATCTGATGACCGGCATCGACAATATGTGGGCGAATGCCGGCATCAGCCAGTTCCACCTGCCCACCGGCAAGGCGCAGCGCCTGCGCGGCCATGTCGGGCTGGTGCTGCCGAGCCGCAGGCAATTGCTGGAACGCCTGGCGCGGGTGCGCGGCCAGCTTGAGGGCACGCAATTCGCCTTCACCGAAGCGGCGGACCATGTCGAGGCCATCTGCCCCTGGGGCAACCGCTACCGCTGCTACGAACCGGATGCGGCGCGCTTCGGCCGCATCACCCTCGGCATGCCCTATGTTGAATTCGAGGTACCGGCCGGCACGCTGCCCGGCATCGTGCGCTTCTACCGCGAGATCCTCGGCGCCCCGGCTGGCCTGGAGGACGGCACGGCGCGGGTGCTGGTGGCGAATGGGCAATACCTGGTCTTCCGCGAGACGGAACGGGAACCGCCGCCCTTCGACGGCCACCATATCCAGATCACCCTGGCCGATTTCGGCGGCCCGCATGCGAAGCTGCGGGAGCGCGGGCTGATCACCGAGGAAAGCAATCCCTGGCAATACCGCTTCACCGACATCGTGGATCCCGGAACGGGCAAGCTGCTGTTCACGGTGGAGCATGAGGTGCGCAGCATGACGCACCCGCTCTATGCGCGCCCCCTGGTCAACCGCAACGCCGCCATCAACAACCGCAATTACGCGCCAGGCCATGAGGCCTGGCCGCCGGCCATGGCGCCGGACTGAGCCGGCGGCAGCGCAACCATCCGCCCTTGCCGCGGTTGATCCCCTGATCGGGATAAGGGGAGACTCCGCATGTCCACCACCACTACGGGCAGCGATGGCCAGGGCGGCATCGCCATCAACGAGACGGAGCGGCTGATCGCCTCCGACAAGGTCGAGGGAACCGCGGTCTTCAATCGCCAGGGCGACCGCCTCGGCTCCGTCCATACGCTGATGATCGACAAGATCACCGGGCAGGTGCAGTACGCGGTGATGAGCTTCGGCGGCTTCCTCGGCATTGGCGAGCACTATCACCCGCTGCCCTGGAAGGCGCTGACCTATGACACGCGCCTGCTCGGCTATGTCGTCGATCTCAGCCGCGAGCAATTGGAGAGGGCGCCGAGCTATCCGGCGGACCAGCCGCCCTGGGGCGATCCGGCTTACGGGCGCACGGTCTACGAGTATTACGGCACGCCCTATTATCTCTGACCGGAGGCCAGTACCCCAGTCGCGCCCCGCCCGGCCATCCTGCCGGACGCACCGCCATGGTAAGCTATGGCATGGATCCGATTGCGCGCCTGCTCCTCCGCCTCGCCATGCTGCTCCGCAACCCGCCAGGACGGCGGCGCGCGATCATCATGCTGGTCGCGCTGGTGGCGGCGCTGGTGATCGGCCTCGCCGACCGGGCCTTCAACCTCTGGCCGCAGGAGAAGCGATCGGCGCACGGGCCTCTCTTCCGCTGGCGCGGACCCTAGCGGTCCCCGCGTCTCAGCTGCGCATCAGCGCCCGCACATGCGCGGCGACGGAATGCGCCAGCGCCTCCAGGTCGTAGCCGCCCTCCAGCAGGCTGACCAGGCGGCCGCGGCAATGCCGTTCGGCGATGCCGCAGAGTTCCGCGGTCAGCCAGGCGAAGTCCGGCTCCCGCACCCGCAATTGCGCCAGCGGGTCGCGCGCATGCGCGTCGAAGCCGGCGGAAACCACCACCAGCCCCGGCGCGAAGGCGTCGATGGCGGGCAGCAGCCGGTCCCGCCAGGCTGCGCGGAAGGTCTCGCCATCCGCGCCGGGCGGCAGCGGCGCATTGAAGACATTGCCCACCCCCTGCTCCCGCGCATCGCCGGTGCCGGGATAGAGCGGCCATTGGTGGGAGGAGGCGTAGAGGATGGTTGCATCCGCCTCCACGCAGGCCTGGGTGCCGTTGCCGTGATGCACGTCGAAATCGACGATCGCCACCCGCTCGACACCATGCGCCGCCTGGGCATGGCGGGCGGCGACCACGGCATTGGAGAAGAAGCAGAAGCCCATGGGTCGCGACGGTTCGGCATGGTGGCCGGGCGGGCGGATGGCGCAGAAGGCGCGGCGCATCTCACCCTTGCACACGGCATCCACCGCCGCCACGCCGGCACCGGCGGCACGTAGCGCGGCCTCCGCGCTGCCGTGGCTCATGATGGTGTCGCCATCCAGGGGCACGCTCTCCCCCAGCCCGGGGCGGATCTCCAGGATCGCCTCCACGTAATTGCGCGGGTGCACGCGGCAAAGCTGCTCCACCGTGGCCTCCGGCGCCTGGTCGCGGATCAGCTCGGCGAATTCCTCCTGGTCCAGGGCCTGCATCACCGCGCGCAGCCGGTCCGGGCATTCGGGGTGGAAATCGCCGGGATCATGCCTCAGGCAGTCCCGGTGGCTGAGCAGCAGCACGCTCATGGCGCCGCACGCTTGCGCAGCACGAAGCGGTAGACCCCGTCGCTCTCGCCGAAGGAGAGCAGCTCATGCCCCGTCTCCTGACAGAAGGCGGAGAAGTCCTTCACGCTGGCGGGATCGGTCGCCAGCACGGTCAGGCGGGCGCCCGGCGACAGGCCGCGCAGCGCCTTGTTCGCCTTCAGCACGGGAAGCGGGCAGGTCAGGCCCTGCACATCGAGCGTGGTGTCCGACATGCCAGGGAGTCCAGCACCCGCGCGAGGCCGCCGCAAGGCTTGCGATGCAAGGCCCGACTGGCCCAACCTCCGCGGGATCATGATCCGCATCGGCATCGACCTCGGCGGCACCAAGACAGAAATCGCAGCGCTCGGCCCGGATGGGGGGCTGCGCCTCCGCCGCCGTGCCCCCACGCCGCCCGATTACGCCGGCGTCATCGCCCTGATCGGGGAGATGGTGGAAGCGGCTGAGCGGGAATTGGGTGCGCGCGGCACGGTGGGGGTCGGCATCCCCGGCAGCCTCGCGCCCACGACTGGCCTGGTGCGCGGGGCGAATTCCACCTGGCTGAACGGCGGCAGTCTGGACCGGGACCTGGAGGCGCGGCTCGGCCGCCCCGTCCGCATCAGCAACGATGCCAATTGCCTGGCGATGAGCGAAGCGGCGGATGGCGCCGCAGCGGGGTTCCATACGGTCTTTGCCGTTATCCTCGGCACCGGCGTCGGGGCAGGCATCGTCATCGGCGGCCGGATCCTGGAGGGGCGGAACCGCATCGCCGGCGAATGGGGCCATAACCCCCTGCCCTGGATGACAGCTGAGGAGCATCCCGGCCCCGCCTGCTGGTGCGGCCGGCATGGCTGCATCGAGACTTTCCTCTGCGGCCCGGCGCTGGCGGCCGATGCGGACGGCCCTGGCGCGCGGGATGCCGGCGCACTGCCCGCCCGTGCCGCCGCCGGGGATGCCAGGGCCGGTGCGGCGCTG
>Ga0182742_1005215_pt1 | contig 11151 bp, 5 predicted proteins | sample eDN5th37CBELigMG_FD_128880 | JGI IMG/M metagenome (GOLD analysis project Ga0182742, IMG submission 128880) | Enriched Miracle-Growth compost microbial communities from Emeryville, California, USA - eDNA 5th pass 37_C BE-Lig MG (version 2)... ... | reverse complement strand
GATTTCGTCGAGGTGCTGGAGATGTTCCTGGCCGACCCCGAGACGAAATCCATCGTCATGATCGGCGAGATCGGCGGTCAGTCCGAGATCGAGGCGGCGGAATTCCTGGCGCGGGAAAACAAGGGGCCGAATGCGAAGCCGGTGGTGGGCTTCATCGCCGGCGCCACCGCGCCCCCCGGCCGCCGCATGGGCCATGCCGGCGCCGTCATCTCCGGCGGTAAGGACACGGCTGCGGCCAAGATGGAGGCGATGCGCGCCGCCGGCATCCATGTGGCCGAAAGCCCGGCGGCGCTGGGCTCCACCATGGTGAAGGCGCTGAAGGGCTAAACCCTTCCGATACGGCAAGGGTGCGGCGGACCTGCCCCACCCTTGCCACAGATCCTATGTTATTCCGCACCGGGCTTCCCATCTTGGGGACTGGTGCGCCTTGCGCACAGCCTGCGCGACAAACCTGACCGACGCCGCCGGTCCGCCGGGACCGGCACGGAGATGAGATATGGCCGGAGTGGACATCCTCGCTAGTGCAATGACGGGGGCGAATGCCGCCTTCCTCGCCGATCTCTACGCCCGCTGGGTGGAGAAGCCGGACAGCGTCGATCCCTCCTTCGCCGAGCTCTTCTCCGCGCTGAACGACGACGCCCGCGCGGTGCTGACCGATGCCACGGGCGCTTCCTGGGCGCCGCGGCCGCGTGGTGGTTTCGCCCCGGCGCCGGAGGCCCCGCCCAAGGGCAAGGCCCCCGCGGTGGATGCGGAGGCGATCCGCAAGGCGCAGCTCGATTCGATCCGCGCCCTGATGCTGATCCGCAGCTACCGGGTCCGCGGCCATCTGGAGGCGCAGCTCGACCCGCTCGGCCTGCAGCAGCCCAAGCCGCATCCGGAGCTGGACCCCAAGACCTGGGGCTTCTCCGAGGACGACCTGGACCGCCCGATCTACATCGCCGGCGTGCTGGGGCTGGAGACAGCCACGGTGCGGGAGATCCTGGAGGTCTGCCGCGCCACCTATTGCGGCCCGATCGGCGTCGAGTTCATGCACATCCAGGATCCGGACCAGAAGGCCTGGATCCAGCAGCGCATGGAAGGCGCCCCCTGGACCCGCGCCTTCGACAAGGAGGCCAAGCGGACGATCCTGGAGCAGCTGACCGAGGCAGAGGGCTTCGAGGCCTTCTGCGCCCGGAAATACGTCTCTACCAAGCGCTTCGGCCTGGAGGGCGGCGAGACCACCATCCCGGCGCTGGAGGCCGTGATCGAGACCGCCGCCAAGGCCGGGGTGAAGGAGATCGCCATCGGCATGGCGCATCGCGGCCGGCTGAATGTGCTGGTCAATGTGGTGAAGAAGCCCTTCGCCCAGGTCTTTTCGGAGTTCAAGGGCGTCTCCACCAACCCCGATGACGTCCAGGGCTCGGGCGACGTGAAGTACCATCTCGGCACCTCGACCGATGTCGAGGTCGCCGGGCGGATGATCCATCTCTCGCTGCAGCCCAACCCGTCGCATCTGGAGGCGGTGGACCCGGTGGTGGCCGGCAAGGTGCGGGCGCGGCAGGACATGAGTGGCGACACCAAGGGGCGCCATTCCGTCATGGGCATCCTGCTCCATGGCGATGCCGCCTTCGCCGGCCAGGGGGTGGTCTACGAGACCCTGGCGATGAGCCAGCTCATCGGCTACCGGACCGGCGGCACGGTGCATATCGTCACCAACAACCAGATCGGCTTCACCACCGTCCCGGCGCATGCCTATTCCGGCCTCTACTGCACCGATGTGGCGAAGAGCGTGCAGGCGCCGATCTGGCATGTAAACGGCGACAACCCGGAGGCCGTGGTCTTCGCCGCGCGCCTCGCCGCCGAATTCCGGCAGCAATTCGCCACCGATGTCGTGCTGGACATCGTCTGCTATCGCCGCCACGGCCATAACGAGAGCGACGAGCCGGCCTTCACCCAGCCGATCATGTACAGCCGCATCCGGGAGATGAAGACCACCCGGACCCTCTATGCCGAGAAGCTGGCCGCCGAGGGCACGGTCCCGGCCGAGGAATCGAAGGCGATGCTGGACGCCTTCAACCAGCAGCTTGAGGAAGCCTACCAGGCCGCCCAGACCTTCAAGCCCAACAAGGCCGACTGGCTGGAAGGCCATTGGGCCGGGCTGAAGGCCGTCGGTTCCGACGACGACGTGGAGCGCCTGCACGAGACCGCCGTGCCGCTGGAGACGCTGCGCGAGGTGGGCAATGCCCTGACCCGCGTGCCGGACGACTTCAACCTCAACCCCAAGATCGCCCGCCAGCTTGAGGCGAAGAAGCAGGCGATCGAGAGCGGTGAGGGCATCGACTGGGCGACCGGCGAGGCGCTGGCCTTCGGCACTCTGCTGCTGGAAGGCCATCGCGTGCGGCTCTCGGGCGAGGACGTGCAGCGCGGCACCTTCAGCCATCGCCACGCCGTGCTGATCGATCAGCAGACCCAGGCGGAATACGTCCCGCTGAACAACATCCGCGCCGGCCAGCCGCGCTTCGAGGCCTTCAACTCCCTGCTCTCCGAATTCGGCGTGCTGGGCTTCGAATACGGCTACAGCCTTGCCGATCCGCACACGCTGGTGCTGTGGGAGGCGCAGTTCGGCGATTTCGCCAACGGCGCCCAGGTCATCATCGACCAGTTCATCTCCAGCGCCGAGACCAAGTGGCTGCGCATGTCCGGCCTGGTGATGCTGCTGCCGCACGGCTACGAGGGCCAGGGGCCGGAGCATTCCTCGGCGCGGCTGGAGCGCTACCTGCAGCTCTGCGCCGAGCGGAACATGCGGGTCTGCAACCTGACCACGCCGGCCAACTACTTCCACGCGCTGCGCCGGCAGCTCAAGGCGAACTATCGCAAGCCGCTGGTGCAGATGACGCCGAAATCCCTGCTGCGGCACAAGCTGGCGGTCAGTAGCCTGGCGGATTTCGGCCCGGGCAGCGCCTTCCGCTACGTGATCCCGGAGATCGACGCCATCGCGCCGGAGGAGGAGGTGAGGCGCGTCGTCCTTTGCACCGGCAAGGTCTATTACGACCTGCTGCAGGAGCGGCGCGACCGCGGCGTGAAGGATGTGGCGCTGATCCGCGTGGAGCAGCTCTATCCCTTCCCGAAGGCGAGCCTTGCGCAGGCGCTGGCACCCTACCGCAACGCCGAGGTGGTGTGGTGCCAGGAGGAGCCCGGCAACATGGGCGCCTGGACCTATATGGACCGGCGGATCGAGGGCGTGCTGAAGACGCTCGATATCAAGGCGAAGCGGCCTGACTATATCGGCCGCGAGGATGCGGCGAGCCCGGCCACCGGCCTCGCCCGTATCCATCAGCAACAGCAGGAAACCCTGGTGCGGGAGGCGCTCGGGCTCTGAGCCCGGGCGATCCGCGATAAGGCGAAAGGACGATGGCGACCGATATCCTGGTGCCCCCCTTGGGCGAGAGCGTCAGCAGCGCAACCGTGGCCCGCTGGCTGAAGAAGGCCGGCGAGGCTGTGGCGGCGGATGAGCCGCTGGTGGAGCTGGAGACCGACAAGGTGACGGTGGAGGTGAACGCACCCTCCGCCGGCGTGATCGAGAGCATCTCGGCCGATGAGGGCACCGAGGTCGCACCTGGCGCCGTGCTGGGCGTGATCGCCGCCGGTACGGCCGCCGCGAAACCCGCGCCGAAGCCCGCCGCCCCTGCGCCGGCCCCGGCCGCGCCCGCCCCGGCCCAGCCGAAGGTGGAGGCGCCGCGCGTGCCTGCCGGCCCCGTCGCCGTGCCGGGCACCCATGCACCGCTGCCCGCCGCCGCCAAGCTGATGACCGAGAACCGGGTGACGGCCGAGCAGATCGGCACCGGCACGGCCAAGGGCGGCCGCATCAGCAAGGGCGATGTACTGGACTTCCTGTCCCGCCCCGCCCCGGCCGCGGCCCCTGCGCCCGCCGCCCGCCCGCCTCGCATGCTGGAGGAAGGCGAGGAGCGGGTGAAGATGACCCGCCTGCGCCGCACCATCGCGACGCGGCTGAAGGAGGCGCAGAACACCGCCGCCATGCTCACCACCTTCAACGAGGTGGATATGAGCGCGGTGATGGAGCTGCGCAGCGAATATCGCGATGCCTTCGAGAAGAAGTACGGCGTCCGCCTCGGCTTCATGTCCTTCTTCGTGAAGGCCTGCGTCGCGGCGCTGAAGGAATTCCCGGCGGTCAATGCCGAGATCGACGGCGACGAGATCATCTACAAGAATTTCGTGCATATGGGCATCGCCGTCGGCGGGCCGAGCGGTCTGGTCGTGCCGGTGCTGCGCAATGCCGATAAGATGAGCTTCGCCGAGATCGAGAAGCGCATCGCCGATTTCGGCCGCCGCGCCCGCGACGGCGCGCTGAAGCTGGAGGAGCTGGCCGGCGGCAGCTTCACCATCACCAATGGCGGCATCTATGGCAGCCTGATGTCCACGCCGATCCTGAACCCGCCGCAGAGCGGCATCCTGGGCATGCACAAGATCCAGGACCGGCCGATGGCGGTGGGCGAAAAGGTCAAGATCCGCCCGATGATGTATCTGGCCCTGTCCTACGATCACCGCATCGTGGACGGAAAGGAGGCAGTGAGCTTCCTGGTCCGGGTGAAGGAAGGCATCGAGGATCCGCGCCGGCTGATGCTCGACCTCTGATCGCCCCCGTCAGGGCGGGACCGGGCCGGCGCGGGGCGCACCCGTGCCGGCCCTTTGCTTTCGAGAGTTTGCGCCGCCGCGCGCCCTCTGGTCTGCTATCATCCACCACCCGATGCCGGACTGGGGCGCCACGCCCCGGCCGATCCATGAATTTCAGGGTCAGGACCCCATGCGTTCCTACGAAGGCCAATTTTCCGACAACCGTCCGCTGAAGCGCACGCGGGAGGAGAAGACGCGCCAGCTTGCCGAGCTGAAGGAAACCCTGCGCTCGATGAAGCCGCACACCTCACCGGAGCTGCGCAATTCCATCGCGGCGAAGATCAAGGAGCTGGAGGCGGAGCTCTCCGCCCCGCCCCCGCCGCCGCGGGAGCGCCGCGGCTCCTACGCGCAGGACTCCTTCGGCTCCGGTCCCCGCCCGCCGCGCCGCCCGCGCCCGCCCCGGATGCCCTGAGCAGGCCAGCCCGCGCGGTGCCGCGGCTGGTCCGGGCCCCGGCAGCCGCGGTGGACCGAGGGCAGGGCGCCGCCGGGGATGCCCCGGCGGCAGCACTCAGCCGAGGCTCGTCTCGCCGGTGGCGAGGCCCATGGATTGGCGCTCGAACAGCCGGCGGTAGATGCCATCCGGCCGCCGGATGAGTGAGGCATGGCTTCCCTCCTCGGCGATCCGGCCATGGTCGAAGACCAGAATGCGGTCCAGCATCCGCACCGTGGACAGGCGGTGCGCAATGATGATCGCGGTGCGGCCAGCCATGAGCTGCTGCATCGCCTCCTGGATCAGCGCCTCGCTTTCGGAGTCGAGGCTGGCGGTCGCCTCGTCCAGGATCAGGATCGGCGCATCCGCCAGGAAGGCGCGGGCCAGGGCCACGCGCTGACGCTCGCCGCCCGAAAGCTTCACGCCGCGTTCCCCGACCAGCGTGGCATAGCCTTTTGGCAGGCGGGCGATGAAGTCATGCGCATGCGCCAGCCGCGCCGCCCGTTCAATCTCCGCGGCGCTGGCGTCGGGCCGGGCATAGGCGATGTTCTCTGCCAGGGAGCGGTGGAACAGCACCGGCTCCTGCTGCACCACGGCGATCTGCCTGCGGAGCGACTGCTGCGTGACCATGGCCAGGTCCTGGCCGTCGATCAGGATGCGCCCGGCCGTCACCTCATGCAGCCGCTGCAGCAGCTTGACGAAGGTGGTCTTGCCCGAGCCGGAATGGCCGACCAGCCCCACCCGCTCTCCCGGCCGGATCGTGAGCGAGAACTCACGGTACAGCGGCGTGGCATGGCCACCGTAGCGGAAGCTGACGCGGTCGAAGACGATCTCGCCCTCGGTGATGCGGATCGGGCGGGCGCCGGGCCGGTCCTCGATGCCGAGGGGCTGGGCCTGCATCGCCACCAGCTCCTCCATCTCGTTCACCGCGCGTTGCAGCATGCTGACGTGGTAGCCGATGTCGCGCAGATAGCCCTGCACCACGAAGAACATGGTCAGTACATAGGCCAGGTCGCCTGGCGTCGCCGCATCCCGCCACCACAGCCACAGCGCGGTCCCGATCACTCCGCCGCGCAGGAGGAGCAGCGTGGCGATCTGTGCCGTCTCGCCCGCCGTGCTGCGGTGCCAGGTGCGCCGGGTGCGGAGGCGCCATTTCTCCAGCAGCAGGGCGAGGCGCGCATCCTCCCGCTGCTCGGCACCGAAGGCCTTCACCACCGTGTTGCAGCTCACCGCATCGGCCAGCGCACCGCCGATCCGGGTGTCCCACATGTTGGAAAGCTGCGCGGCCGGCGCCACCCAGCGCAGCGACAGCAGCAAGGTGAGCGCGATGTAGGCCGCCGCGCCCAGCGCCACGACCAGCCCCATCACCGGCCAGCGCAGGCCGAGCAGGAGGGTCGCGCCCAGCAGCACCGCCGCCGAGGGCAGCAGTGCGATCAGGACCGTGTCGTGCAGCGTGTCCACGGCCCACATGCCACGCGTGATCCGCCGCACGGTGGAACCGGCGAAGGTGTTGGCGTGCCAGTCGGCGGAGAAGCGCTGCACGCGCCAGAAGGCGTCGGCCGCAACATCCGCCATGACCCGCAGGGTCAACCGGACGATGCCGAGGATCGCGAGCGCGCGCATGAGGAGCATGGCGAGGCCGAGGCCCAGGATGGCAGCGAGCGCCGCCAGGGCTGCCCTGAGCGCCGAGCCGCGATCGGCCTCGGGCGCGGCCACGGCATCGACCAGCCGCCCCGCGAAGACCGGCATCAGCAGATCGGCCGCGGTTGCGGCGAGGATGGCGGCGGCGGTGCCGCCGACCAGCGCGACATGCCGGCGGGCATGCTGAAGCATGAAGCCAAGGACGGCGCGGAACGGATCCGCGGTCCGCACGGATATGGAGGCCACTTGGTTCGTTCCGGTCGCCCGGCGCGGCGACCAGTCCCTTGGAATGCGGAGGAGAGAGCGGCGGGTTCCTCTGGCGGGACCGCGCGGCGGATGCCGTAGCTGGGCAGGAAGGCGGGGACCTGGCGGTCCGCCTGGGCTCAGCCTAGCGGTGCGGCGTGTCGGGATCGGCGCGCAGATGCAGCAGAATCATGCAGCCTCCCGACCCAAGGGTTGAACCTGCGCGCTCCGTAATGCAGGAAATCGTGTCAGGCAAGTCGCGAAGCCGTGCGCAGCCGGAATCGTCCACCTTGCTCCTTGTGTACCGGCCCTGCCGCACCACACAATCACTAAATGGCTATGTCGCTTGCTCTCGCCGATGCCGGCGAGGATCCTTCCTTTGCCGAGCTGATCGCTGCCCGGCCTCACCTCTCTGCGCATGCCTTGGACGGGCTGACCGTGGAGGAGGTGCCGCTCGCCCGCATCGCCGCCGCCGTCGGCACGCCCAGCTGGGTCTATTCCGCCGGCGCGCTGCGCCGCCGCGCCCGTGCCCTGCGGGCCGCGCTGGATGGCGCCGGCCTTACCGCCTCCGTCCATTACGCGGTCAAGGCCAACACCAACCTCGCCGTGCTGCGGGTGCTGGCGGCCGAGGGGCTGGGCGCCGATGTGGTCAGCGAGGGCGAGCTGCGTGCCGCCCGCGCCGCCGGCATCCCGGCCTCCGGCATCGTCTTCTCCGGCGTTGGCAAGACCGAGCGCGAGATGCGCTTGGCCCTGGCCGAGGACATCTTGCAGATCAATGCCGAGAGCGCCGAGGAGCTGGAGGCGCTGTCCGCCCTCGCCGCCTCCATGGGCCGCACGGCCCGGGTGGCCCTGCGGGTCAATCCGGATGTGGACGCCAGGACCCACGCCAAGATCACCACCGGCAAGTCGGAGAACAAATTCGGCGTCGCCATTGAGGACGCCCCCGCCCTCTATGCCCGCATGGCGGAATTGCCGGGGATCGAGCCGGTCGGCGTAGCGGTGCATATCGGCAGCCAGATCACCAGCGGCATGGCCGCCTACCGCGCCGCCTATGCGCGGCTGGCGGAGCTGGTGAAGGCGCTGCGGGCCCGGGGCCTGCCGGTGAGGCATGTGGATTGCGGCGGCGGCCTCGGCATCCCCTATCGCGACGAGCCGGCCCCGACGCCCGAGGCCCTGGCCGGTACCATCAAGGCCACCCTCGGCGAGCTTGGCCTGCCGGTGATGCTGGAGCCGGGGCGCTGGATCGCCGGGCCGGCGGGCGTGCTGCTCGCCTCGGTCATCCTGCAGAAGCAGGGGACGGCGCGCCGCTTCCTGGTGCTGGACGCCGCCATGAACGATCTGGTCCGTCCAGCCATGTACGAAGCCTGGCACGGCATCCTGCCCGTCGCCCCTGCCGACTTGGTTGCGCCGCTGGAACCCGCGGATGTCGTCGGCCCGGTCTGCGAAACCGGTGACACCTTTGCCCGCGGCCGGGCGTTACCCTCCATGGAGCCGGGCGGGCTGGTCGCCCTCCTGGATGCGGGAGCCTATGGCGCCGTGATGAGCAGCACCTACAACATGCGCCCGCTTGCGGCTGAAGTGCTGGTGGATGGCGACCGCTTTGCGGTGGTACGCGATCGCCAGGACTTTTCCCAGATCCTCGCCGGCAGCCGCCTGCCCGGCTGGCTGGGGGAGGGTGCGTCCTGAGCCCCGCGGAGCCGGCAGGCCGCAAGGGCCTTGCCGCGGCGCTCGGGCGCCGGCGCCGGCTGGCGCGGCTCGCCCTGCTGTGGGAAGGGCTCTGGCCCCGGCTCTGGCCGGTGCTGGGTGTGTTCGGGCTGTTTGTCCTGCTCGCCCTGTTGGACCTGCCGCCGCTGCTGCCCGGTTTCTGGCATTTCCTGCTGCTGCTTGGCTTCGCCGCGGCGCTCGGCATCCTCGCATGGCGCAGCTTCCGCGGCTTCCGCCTGCCGGACGACGCCGCGGCAGAGCGACGGCTGGAGCGCGAATCCAGCCTCCGCCACCGTCCGCTGACGGCGCTGGCGGACCGGCCGGCGGGCAGCGACCCGGTGGCGCTGGCGCTGTGGCAGGTGCATCAGGAACGCGCGGCGGCGCAGATCCGGCGCCTGAGGATCGGCACGCCACGCCCCGGCCTGCCGGCGCGGGACCCGGTTGCGCTGCGCGCCGCGCTGCTGGTCGGCCTGCTCGCCGGCTTCGTCATGGCGGGCGAGGAGGCGCCGGAACGCCTGCGCCGCTCTCTCGCCCCGCATTTCGGCGCCGCAGCCCCGGCGCCCGCCCTGCGCCTGGAAGCCTGGGTGACGCCCCCCGCCTATACCGGCGCCGCGCCGGTCTTCCTGGACCCGGCCGGCGGCGCCGCCACGGTGCCGCAGGGCAGCAAATTGCAGGTCTCCGTCTCCGGCGGCCATGGCGGAGCGCCGGAATTGGTGACGGCCCAGGGCGCCACCCCCTTCCGCAGCCTGGACCCGACCAGCTTCCTGGCCGAGGCGGTGCTGGACCAGGGTGGCCGCCTTGCCGTCCGCCGCGGCGGCTCGGAACTGGCCGGCTGGGCCCTGACCGTGCAGGCGGATGCGCCGCCCACCGTCGCCTTCACCGAGCCGCCGGGCCGGGCCCAGCGGGGGCTGGGCATCCGCCTGCCCTGGAAGGCGGAGGATGACTGGGGCCTCGCCAGCCTGCGCGCCGAGGCGCGGCTGAAGGCCAGGCTGGCCGCGCCGCCCCTCGTCATCGAGTTGCCCCTGCCCGGCGGCCATCCGCGCGAGGCGCATGGCGCGGCGCAGCGCGACCTCTCCGCCCATCCCTGGGCTGGGCTGGCCGTGCTGGTCCGCCTGATCGCCCGCGACGGGGCGGAGCAGGAGGGGCAGTCCGAAACCGCCGAACTCGTCCTGCCGGAGCGGAACTTCAACCATCCGGTGGCGAAGCGCGTGATCGCCGTGCGCAAGGGCTTGTCCCTCAACCCCGAGGCCCGCGCCGAGGCCCGCCGCGAATTGGAGGCGATGGCCGCCGCGCCGGAAGCCTTCGAGCACGACCTGGCCACCTATCTGGAATTGCGCTCCGCCCGCTCCCGCCTGCTCTATGACCGGAAGCCGGAGGCGGTGGGGGAGGTGCAGGACCTCCTCTGGGAGATCGCCCTGGCCCTGGAGGAAGGGCGGGACAGCCGCACCCTTCGCGCCCTGCAGCAGGCGCAGGAGGCGCTGCGCCAGGCCCTCGAACAGGCCGAGCGCAACCCGCAGGACGCGCAGCAGCAGGCCGAACTGCAGCGCCGCATCCAGGAGCTGCGGGATGCCATCCGCCAGCATCTGGAAGCCCTGGTCGAGCGCCTGCAGCGGGAGAATGCCGAGGCGATCCCCTTCGACCCGCAGAACCGCCTGCTGGACCAGCGGGAAATCGACCGCCGCATGCGGCAGATGCAGGAGGCCGCCCGCGAGGGCCGCACCGAGGATGCGAAGCGCGAACTGGCCGAGCTGGAGGAGATGCTGCGCGCCCTGCAGGAGGGCCGCGTCGCCCGCAGCGAGAGCCGCGAGCAGCAGCAGCGCCGGCAGCGCGGCCAGCAGCAGATGGGCGTGGTGCAGGATATGGTCCGCCGCCAGGCCGAGATGCTGGACCACAGCCAGCAGCGCGCCGAGGCGGAGGCCGACCGCAATGCCCAGGCCCGCCGCCAGCAGCAGCGCCAGCGCGACAACCGCTTCTCGTCCGAGCCGCCGCAGCAGGCCCGCCCCGACCCGCAGGCCGAGCGGGAGGCGCGGCAGCAGCGCGACCAGGACGTCCGCCGCCAGCGCGCGCTGCGCCGCGCCCTGGGTGAGCTGATGCAGCAATTCGGCGACATGACCGGCCAGATCCCGGACGGTCTCGGCCGCGCTGACCAGGCGATGCGGGAGGCGCAGGAGGCGCTGAGCCAGGGCCGCGACGCCAGCGACCCGCAGCAGCGCGCCCTGCGCGCCCTGCAGGAGGGCGGGCGGCAGATGGCGCAGACCATGCAGCGCCAGTTCGGCCTGAGCATGGATGGCGATGAGGGCGACCAGCAGGACATGGCCGGCGACCAACAGGGCGGCGGGGACAGTCAGGACCGGGAGCATGCCCAGCGCGAGGGGCGCGACCCGCTCGGCCGCCATTCCCGCGACGTCAATGGCAGCGCCGACAACGGCTCCGACACCCGCGTCCCGGAGGAGGCCGAGATG
>Ga0182742_1005213_pt1 | contig 11159 bp, 3 predicted proteins | sample eDN5th37CBELigMG_FD_128880 | JGI IMG/M metagenome (GOLD analysis project Ga0182742, IMG submission 128880) | Enriched Miracle-Growth compost microbial communities from Emeryville, California, USA - eDNA 5th pass 37_C BE-Lig MG (version 2)... ... | reverse complement strand
GAGGAGTCCGAGCGCGGGGTCGTTTTGGCCGACGAGTTCGGAAATAAGCCTGGATCCGGCCAGCAGGCGGGCCAAGACGCCCCCGCCGCGCCGCCCATGCCGGGAGCCGGCATGATGGGAGGCGTCATGATGGGAAGGGCCGGCGAATCGTTAACGAGCCGGCAGAACGCCGACGCGGCCAAGTCGGATCGAGCCTCCGGGCAAGAGCGCGCAAGACGCTCCGATCTCGCGAGCGAAGTCAAGCGGGAGCAACGAGATTCCACGTTGGAGCGGGAGATGTTGGGCTTTGAGCGGAAGGAGGCCGCGGAGAAGCTGGGCGAGGCCCAGAGCCCTCCGCGCGAGCGGTTCGTCGAGACGGCCTACTGGAACCCCGGCGTCGTCACCGACAAGGAGGGCAAGGCGCGCGTGACCTTCCAGGCCCCCGGCGCGCTCTCGGAATACCGGATCATGGCCAAGGGGACCACCGGCGCCGACACGCTGGTCGGCCAGACGACGGCCACTGTTCGGGTCCGCAAAGACTTCTTCGTCGACCTGAAGGTTCCCGCCGCGCTCGTCAGGGGAGACAAGCCCCGGTTCATCGCCCGGGTCCATCACTTGGGGGTTGAGGGAACCGTCGCGCTGAAGCTCTCGATCTACACCGGGGGACGCGAGGAGGTTTTGCCTAAAACGATCGAAGCGAAGGGCGACGGCGTTGACGATGTCATCTTCGAGCCGGTCGAGGCGGCCGACGGCGACGTGGTCCGCCTGACCCTCGCGGCGACGGCTGGCGACCGCTCCGACGAGTTGGTCGCGGAGGTCCCCGTCCGGCCCTGGGGACTATTGGCGACCGCCTCGGCGTCCGGGACCAGCAATGACGGCGCGACCGTCTTCGTGGGGCTTCCCAAGGGGCGAAGCTACGAGGACCCCGAGATGCGGATCGTCGTCTCGCCGACCTTGGAGCGGATGATTGTCGAGCTGGCCCTCGGGCGCGATCTCATCGTGTTCGAGCCCCGGGGAAACGCGCGATGGGTTCCCCCGCCGACGAACACGACGAGCGACCGCGCGGCCGACCTGCTGGGCGCGACGTCGGCCCTTGAATATCTCCGGCGAACGCGGCCCGAAGGTTCGCCCGACGTTCAACGGCTCGTCGATCGGGTTCAAGGGCTCGTCGCCGAGTTAATCAGCTCGCGGAACGACGATGGCGGTTGGCCGTGGGTGGGCGCCGGGGCGAGCGATCGGCTGGCGACCGCCTCGGCCTTCTGGGCGCTGGCGTCGGCCGAAGCTCTGGGGCTTTTGACCGATCCGAGCGCGTGCGACCAGGCCGGCGTCTGGCTCGTCCAGGCGATGACCGGTGGGACCGACGCCCGAGACCTCGACGCCCGCGCCGCCTTGCTCCACGCGCTCAGCGCGCGGAGGCTCGCCACGTTCGAGATGGCCAACAGCCTCAACCGCGAGCGGCAAAACCTCTCCAACGCGGCCTTGGCGTATCTCGCGCTGACGTTCGCGAACCTCGACCGGCCCGAGCTGGCCGCCGAAGCGCTGGCGATCCTCGGCCCGCGCGCCAAGACGGAGGTGGTCGCCCCGGGCCGTCGGCCGAGGCTCTATTGGGAGGGCTCCAACCAGTCCGCGGGAACCTTCGGCGCGACGGAAACCACGGCGCTCGTCTGCCTCGCTTACGCCCGGACCCGCGGCGACGCCCCCGAACTACCCCAGGCGATCGAGTGGCTGGAGGCCCATCGCGTCGGCTTGGGCTGGCGCCCCCACAAGGCCAAGGGCCCGGCGCTGGCGGCCTTGGCCGCCTTCCACGGCCGAGCCGGAGAGGCCGACGACCGCTACGCTCTAACCATCATGGTCAACGATGAGCGGGTGGCCGAGATGAAGGTCGCCGGCGCGGCCGAGGGGCAAGCCTTCACCGTTCCAACCAGGGCGTTGAAGGTCGGCGGCGAGAACCGGGTGAATTTCGCCCTCGAAGGCCGCGGGACCTTCGGCTACTCCGTCTCGATGACCGGCTTCACCAGCGAGTTCGGCCCCGACCAGGCCGTTGAGGGCCGCCCCGCCCGCGTCGCGCGCCGGGTTTACCAACCCGCGCCCCCCGAGTTGGACGGCCAGACGCTCCCCGTCGGCTTCGGAACCGCGCCCGGCGCGCCGACCTTTGAGAACAAGGCCACCGGAACGGCCCTCGGCGGCAAGGCCCGCGTCGGCCTGACCGTCTTGCGGAACGTCCCCCCCGGCGCGGCCGTTTGGGATCGCGACTTCCTGATCGTCGAGGAACGCCTTCCCGCCGGAACCACCCTGATCGAAGGCTCCGTAAAAACCTCGGCCTCGTCGTTCACCCTGGCCGACGGCCTGCTGACCTTCCACTTCGCGCCCGACCAGAATCCGGGAACGATCTGGTACGACGTTTACGGATATCTCCCCGGCGCGTATCGAACTCTTCCGGCGATCGTCCGAAGCGCCTACGAGCCCGGCCGATACCACGTGGGCGAGCCGGGCGCGTTTCGAGTCCTCGCGCCGGGAGAGGCGAACGACGACCCGTACAAGCCGACTCCCGACGAGCTGTACGCGCGCGGAAAGGCCCTCTTCGACGCCGGCGAACTCGCGTCCGCCGGCGAGGCCCTCGAAGCCCTCTTCGGTGAGTATCCGCTCCGGGAGGACGTGGCGAAGGACGCCGCCTGGATGCTGCTCTCCATCCACATCGACGAGTACGACGCCCGCAATGTCGTCAAGTACTTCGAGGTGGTTCGGGAAAAGTCTCCCGAGCGGATCCTCTCCTTCGACCAACTGCGGACGATCGGCCGGGCCTATCGCGACATCAACGAACATGAGCGAGCCTGGATCGTCTGGCGCGGCCTGATCGAAGCCGGCTATGTCGAAGACGCCCGAGTCGGTGAGTTGCTCCGCCAGCGCGGAAGGACGCTGGAGGCGCTTGCGTACCTGATCGACCTTTGGAGGGAGTATCCCAACACGCCGTCGATCCAAAGCGATCTCTTCGGCCTCTCGCAAGTCTTCGCCGACGCGGCCTCCCGAGCGGCCGACGATCCGGCGCTTCGGCGCGAGCTGGTCGCGGCCGGCGTCTCGCGATCCAACCTGTTGCGCCAGGCGGTTCGCATGATCCAGACGTTCCTGATTCAATCGCCCAACGGACCGATGGCCGACGAGGCCGGCTTGGCCCTGATCGGCGCGCTTTTGGAGTTGGAGGATTACCGGGGCGTGGTGAGCGAGTCGGCCCGCTGCGCGGCGATTCATCCCAAGAGCGAGTTCTTCGACGGCTTTCAGTACGCCGAGGCCCTGGCCGACTTCCATCTCGGTCATTACGACCGGGCGATCGAGATTGCCGAAGCTATCGCGAGCGCCGTCCGCAAGGACGCCGCGGGCGTCGATCAACCGAGCCCCAACAAGTGGCGGGCGCTCTACATCCTCGGCCAAATTTACGACGCGAGACGCATGACCGCCAAGGCGCTCGAATACTACCGCCAGGTGGCCGACCGCTTCGCCGACGCCGCCAGCGCGATCGACTTCCACACGCGCAAGAACCTGAAGATCGCCGAAGTCTCCGTCATCCGGCCGGAGTCCCCAAAGGACGAGGAAGACCCAAAGCCGGGCGTCATGCTGGATTATCGAAACGTCGCCCGGGCCGACGTCACCGTCTATCCAGTCGACCTGATGCGGCTTTATCTCACGAGGCGCAACCTCAACCAGATCGCCGGCGTCGACCTGGCGGGGATCACCCCGTTGATCGAGAAAACCGTCGAACTCGGCTCGGGCGCCGACTTCGAGGACAAGTCGCGAACCATCGACCTTCCGCTCGACGAGCCGGGGGCGTACCTGGTGATGATTCGGGGAGACGACCTCCACGCTTCGGGCGTGGTCCTGGTCTCGCCGATCGAGTTGGAGGTTTTGGAGGATGTCTCCGCGGGTCGCGTCCGGGTCGCCGTCCGCGACGCCCATTCCCAGGCCCCATCGCCCAAGGTCCAGGTCAAAGTGATCGGGACCGAGAACGCCGAGTTCGTCTCCGGCGAAACCGACCTTCGGGGCGTCTTCACGGCCGAGGGCCTCAAGGGCCGGGTCTCGGTCGTCGTCCGCAAGGGAACCGCCGAGTACGCCTTTTATCGTGGGACGGCGTCCGTCGGTTCGCCGGCTGCCCCTCCCGCGAGCCTCGGCGCGGATCGGGATCGGGCGGCGGATCAAGCCGACAAGGTTCCGGGCGAGAGCCAGTCGCTCGACGCCGATTTGAGACTTCAAAACCAGAGCAACTCCGCGCGCCAACTCCGGCGTCTGGAGGAGCGCTACCAACCCGTCGCTCCCGAACAACCCCCGGGCGCCGCGGCCGGCGGCGTCCGTTGAGAGGAGCGGGGGGCCGGATTTTCGACGCGGGCATGGTTTCCAAAGACTTCAAACGGCGGGCGTCGCCCGCCGGGTTTGTGTTGATCGTTTTCTAGGAGCCGTTCGAGAAACCTCAGAATTGTCTCACTCCCCGGGACCGCCGATCTCCTGATCGGCTCTTCTCTCCAACGGCCACTCGGACGCCAATCGGGAGATTGGCGTTCCCGGGATTGCCCTCCCCCGGGATCGCCGATCTCCTGATCGGCTCTTCTCTCCATCGGCCTCAATCCTGTTCGGCGCGAGATTTGAGCCTTCCCGAGAGGCATCGCCAAGCCTCCTTCTCCCCCCGGGAGAAGGTGCCCCGAAGGGGCGGATAAGGGTCTTTGGGTTTCCTGATGAGCCTTCGCGGCCCCTCTTCGCCACTCCAGTTCGCTCTGAAATCCCATGACCCTCATCCGGCCGTTCCGGCCACCTTCTCCCGGGGGGAGAAGGAGGCTTGGCGATGGCTATTTCGAGCGCGCGCGAGCGGATCACGCCGCCTCAAATCTCGCGCCGAACACTATTGCCATCGGCCTCCCAAGGACAAGCCCCGGGCGCGGTGGAGGGGCGAATCCAAATCGAAGGTTATCCTCCACCTACCGCCCCAAGGTGCCGTCGACAGCGCCGATGAGGCTTTCGCCCAGTCCCTTCTCGCGGATCGCTTCGAGATCGGCTCGGCAGGAGTAGAGGGCGTCGACGACTTCGGGGTCCCACTGGACGCCGCGGCCCTTTCGGAAGATCTCGTCGATTTGCAGGGGAGAGAGTCGCTTGCGATAGGGGCGGTTGCTCGACATGGCGTCGAACGAGTCGGCGACGGCCAGGATCCGCGCCTCCAGGGGGATCGTCTCGCCCTCCAGGCGGTCTGGATAGCCCGAGCCGTCGAGGCATTCGTGGTGGTGGCGCACCCCGGGAAGGATGTGTCGGAGCTTTCGAAGGTCGCGGAGGATCGTCACGCCGATTTCGACGTGCTCTTGGACTTTGTGGTATTCCTGGTCCGTGAGCGGGCCGGCCTTCTTGAGCAGGTTGTCGTCGATGCCGATTTTGCCGACGTCGTGCAGGAGACCGGCCAGATACAGGTCGCCCCGCTTCTGGGGAGGCATGCCCAACTCTTGGGCCAAGCGCACGGCGATCCGCGCGACGCGCTCCGAGTGTCCCGACGTATAAGGGTCCTTGGCGTCGATCGCCGCGGTCAGCGCGCGGACGACTCCGAAGAGAAGCTCCTTCAGATCGGAGTGAATCCTGGCGTTGTGGCCCTGGGTGGCGATGAGGGACGCCACGTACTGGGTCCGTTCAATGTCCGCCTCGCCGAGGGCCCGGTCCTCCAGCGGGTTGACGACGACCAGCCAGCCCGTGGAGTGGGCCGGGACGAGGGCGAGCCGTTGGACGCCCGGCAGCCCCGACGGCATCGTCGGGTCGCCGGGGCTGTTGACGACCCAAATCGCGTCCCCCGGCGTCGAGGCGGGAAGTCGCCGCAGGGCCGAGATCGAGAGGCCCGGAAGCTCGCCGCTGACGATGGGATCCTCGCGGGAGTCGGCCGGGAACCAGGCCACGACGGCCACGTTCAGCGACGCGCGAAGGACGTTGGTCGCCAGCGTCTGAAACCGCGCCGGGGGATCGGAGACGCGCAGCCTTCGGATGAGCCGACCGATGACGACATGTTCGCCTTCTTTATCCCACGCGTCCATCGTCCCGTCGAGAAGTTCCGCCATCGCGTCGGGAAAGATCGCCGCGTCGGTCGGCGCCGATCCTTCCTCATGGCGCTGATGCTCCTCGCTTTGAAAGCGGTCGTCCCGCATGCTCGATCCTCCGCCTACGTCTTATGAGGGTTTTAGGCCGTGGAGACAAATTCTAGGGCGAATTCTTAAATCCTGAAGTCACGTCGTCGTTTTTATTAAGTCTAGAACATGGCCGGATCGAGCGTCTCGGATTGTGGCGTCGCGAGGGCCGAATCGGCGTTGATCCAACGCTTCGCGCGTTGGACAACCCCGGGAGGGCGACGTATGTAGGTGGATGGAGGCTCGCGGGCGGGGCTCCACCGGCGGCGACGCGAACTGGGTTTGACGTTGCCGGCCGCGCGATCGCGCTCAAACGGACAATCGTCGAGAGACGCTTTCAGGGCGCCTCTCGACTCGGAAACGGGACTTGGGGCGCATGCCTTCCGATCCAGGATTTCTTGACGACTGGAACGTGGCCGAGGATGAATCGGTCGAATCGTCGCGCCGCCGCCTCGCTCGCCGATCGGCGGTCGTGGGGCCGACCGACGCGTCCACTCGCCTGCGCGGGGAAAGGCCCGCCGCGGGGTGGTGGCGCTCCCGCTCCCTGAGTTCGGACGCAATTTACGGCTTCACGCTGAATCTGGAGGCCTCTCAGGACTCGTCGGTGACGGTCGACGCGACGAACCGGGAGGCTAGAGCCGATGGAGCGCCGTGGGCGTCGAAGCGCTCGACGATGCCCCCGACCGCGCGGGCCGCGCCGACGGCGCGGAAGGCGGCGCCCCGACTGGGGGACGAGATCGGCGGCTTTCGGCTCAAGGCCGAACTGGGCCGCGGAGCGTTCGCCCGCGTGTTCCTGGCCGAAGAGGTCAATCTCGGCGATCGGCTGGTCGTCTTGAAGATCTCGAAGGCCCAGGGGGACGAGCCGCAAATCCTGGCTCGGATGCAGCACGCTCATATTGTGCCGGTCCATTCGGTTCACGACGATCCGAGCACCGGGCTGCGGCTGCTCTGCATGCCGTTTCTCGGCGGCGCGAATCTCGCCCAAGTGCTTGAGGAATCCCGCGGCGACGCGACCTCGCGCGCCACCGGGCGGGGGTTGGTCGAGGCTCTCGACCAGCTCAGCCAGCGGCTGCCCCCGGGCGTCGGCGACGGCCTCGCTCCGAGCCGCCGATCGCCGCGTTCCGCCTCCCATCGGACCGGGGACGACCCGAGCGACGCGACGGCCTCGACGCGAGCGAGCCGCGCGGCGTCGAGTGGCCGGGGGGCGTGGGCCGCGTCCCTTTGCTGGCTGGCTGGTCGACTCGCCGGCTCGCCGGTCTCGCCGGAGGTTTCGGACGCCGACGACGAGCTGCTTCCCTCGCGACGGTTTCTCCGCCGCGCCGACGCGATCCGCGCTTCGGTCTGGATCGTGGCTCGGCTGGCCGAGGGATTGGAGCACGCGCATTCGCGCGGGTTGCTCCACCGCGATCTGAAGCCTTCGAATATCCTGATCGCGGCCGATGGCGCGCCGATGCTTTTGGACTTCAACCTCTCCGTCGAGGTCGCGCCGGAGGGCGAACCGGCCGACGAATCGGTTCGTCGCGCGATGTTGGGTGGAACGCTGCCCTACATGTCGCCCGAGCACCTCGACGCCCTGGACCCCGAGGGAAACACCGCTCCCGATGCCGTCAACGAGCGATCGGACATCTACTCGCTGGGTCTGATCCTGTTCGAGATGATCGCGGGAGGCCCCGCGTTTCCGTCCCACGAGTCGTCTTCAGCCTCGCTTGGCCTGCTTCGCGAGATGGTTGGAGAGCGGCGCCGGGGCCCTTCGCCGTCGCTTCGTAGCCGTCTGACCGAAGTCCCGCCGAGCCTCGACGCCGTGGTGGGAAAATGTCTCGAAGCCGACCCGGCCCGGCGGTACGCCTCCGCCGGCGAGCTCGCCGAGGACCTTCGACGATTTCTCGAAGATCTGCCGATGCGCCACGCGCCGGAGCCCAGCCTGGTTGAGCGCGCGGCCAAGTGGACCAGGCGGCATCCGACGCTTTGCGGGACGACCTCGATCATCATCGGCGCCATCGTGCTGGTTGGTCTCTTGGGTTTCGCGGCGCTTCAGTCGCGCGAGCGGGCGGGAGAGCTGCGCTCAAGGTTAAAGCTTCGGGTCTTTCAGCGCGACGCGCGGGAGTGCCGGTTTTTGCTCAACACCCTCGGCGACGACGACGAGCGGCTTCGTAGCGGCTTGAAGCTGGCGGAGGAGACTCTCAAGGCCGCGGGGGTCGTCGACCCGCTCGACCCGTTGGCGCCCCGGGGCGAGCTGGGCGGAGACTGGATCAATCGACTCGGTCGGCGGGAGCAAGAGACGGTTCATCGCTCGATCATCTTGCTGATACTTCAGAAGACCCAGGCGCGGGTGGCCTTGGCGAGCCGCCTCGACGACGAGCACGCGCGGCGATCGGCGGTGGCCGGCGCCGTGGCCCGGCTCGACGCGATTGAGCGACTCGTCGTTTCACCGCCCCCCATCCTCCTCCACCTCCGGGCCGGTTATCGCCAGATCCTGGGCGACGAGCAGGGGGCCGCCGCCGATCGGAATCGCGCCTGGGAACGCCCTCCCGTCACCAGCGACGGCTGGTCCATGCTCGGCGCTTTTTTGCTCGCCGAGGGCGATCTCGACTCCGCCGAGCAGGCGCTTCGCGAGGCCCTCGCGCGCGACGTAACCTCGTTCTGGGCCTGGTTCGCGATGGGGCATTGCCACTTCGAGCGCGGTCGGTTCGCCGAGGCGGTCGCCGATTTCACGGCCTGCGTCGTGGCCCGTCCCGAGGCCGCTTGGGCCCATTTCAATCGAGGCGTGGCGCTGGCCCGCGCGGGGCGTCCGATCGACGCGCGGGACGCGTTTGACAAGACGCTGGAACTCGACCCCGACTTCATCGAGGCCCAGAACAATCGGGGGCTGATCGAGCTGCAACTGGATCGACCGGTCGAGGCCGAGGCCGACCTCCGCGCGAGCGTTTCCCAAGGCCGACGCGATCCGACCACGCTCTCGGCCCTCGGCGACGCGATGGCCCGGCAAGGAAAGACCGAAGAGGCCGAACAACTCCTCAACGATCTAATCACCGAAGCGCCCGACAACGCCGACATCCGCGCGGCGCGAGGCTTCACGCGGTTGCGAACCAATCCGGCCGGAGCGATTCAGGATTTCACCGCCGCCCTTGTCGCGGAACCTCGACATTCCCTCGCCCATCTCGGAATGGCCCGCGCGATCCGGGCGACCGACCGATCCGAGGCGCTCGACCATCTAAACCAGGCGCTCGACGCCGATCCAAACCTGTTCGACGCGCGCGAGCTGCGAGCCCTGGAGCGCGCCCGGGCCGGGTTTGGAACCGCGCTGAAGGACGTCGAAGTCCTGCTGAAAAACCCCACGGCCAACCGCCTTTACAACTCCGCCTGCGCCCTGGCGATCCTGGGTGAACGGACCCGCCAACCCGACCACCTCTCCCGAGCCGTCGAAATCCTCGAAATGTCCTTCAAGGCGGGATTCCCGGTCGACCAAGCCCTCGCCGACGACGACCTTGCTCCGCTTCGCGATCGCGACGATTTTAGCGAGTTGATTCGCCGTTGTGGTGGAAACCACGACAATGAAACGACAAGTTAGGCTGATCTTGTCTCAAGCTCGCTCATTTTCTGGCCTCTCGTTCGAGCAACAGGCTGAGGGGAAGCTCCAAGCCGTGGGCTTCGAGTAGCTCGGGGTCGCCCAGAACCTCTCGGCTGGGGCCGTCGGCGACGACTTGGCCGCCGTCGAGCAGGATGGCGCGGGAACAAACCTCCAGCGCCATCTCCAGGTCGTGCGTGGCGATCAGCTTGGCGCAGGAGAGGGACTGGATCAATTGGATGAACCGACGCCGCGAGCGCGGGTCAAGGTTCGCGGTCGGCTCGTCGAGCGCCAGCACCGAGGGGCCGCAGGCCAGCACGCCGGCCAGGCAGACCCGCTTCCGCTCTCCAAAGCTCAGATGGTGCGGCGGGCGGTCCTCCGCGCCGACCAGGTCGACCCGCTTGAGGCACTCGCGCGCGAGGCGCCGGGCTTCCTCCTTGCTCATCCCGAGGTTCAGCGGGCCGAAGGCCACGTCTTCGAGGACCGTCGGCGAAAAGAGCTGATCGTCGGGGTCTTGAAAGAGGAGCCCCACCTTGCGCCGGACTTCGCGCGCGTTGCGGTCAACGACCTCCAGGCCGTCGATCCAGACCGACGCGACGCGCCGAGGACGGAAAAAGGGCCGCCCGGCGCCGTGATGGTGGGGCGAGACGGCCGACGATCCGCGGTTGCCGGGCAGAAGGCCGTTGAGGTGGAGCAGAAGCGTGCTCTTGCCCGCTCCGTTGGGACCGACCAGCGCGACCGATTCCCCCGCGGCGACCTCCAAATCGACGCCGCGCAGGGCGTGGCGGCCATCGGGGTAATGATATTCGAGTCCTCGCGCGCGGATGGCGGGAGGGTCGGCGGTCGTTGGGTCGGTTGTGGCCACGGGGATGAGTCGTTTCGTCTCGTTCGAGTCAGTCGTCCAGGGGGCGCATCGTACCATCCCAACCCCGCGCCGTCATCGCCGCGTGAACCCGCTCCTCCCGCTCCAGGGCACGAATCAGGAGGACGCCGATCAGGTTCGAAACCGACGCGGGGCCAAGCCCGCCACGCCCTCGAAACGAGCGGGCCCGCCGCGCCGTGAGTATCCGGCCGAGTTCGTCGCTGAGAACGAAGATGTACCGCTGCATGAAGCCCAGCGTCGCGATCAGAACCGGCGGCGCTCCCAGCCGTCGCATCCCTCCCAAAAGCTTGTTCCAGGGGGTGACTTCGGCCAGAACCATCATCATCAGGAAGGCGAGGCTGTTCTTGGCCAGGAGGTTCAGGACGACCATTCCCCAACTCATGCCCGAGGCCGCCGCGCGTCCGCCCGCGGTCAGGGCGGCGAGGAAGCCGACCAAGAGCAGGAACCCGAGCCAACGCGCCAGCAACCGGAGCGGCGACGCCCCCGACAGGACGATCAAACCGCCGAGAATCAGCGCGAGCACCCCCAACGCGGGCCAGGAGCCCAACGGAACCGCCGCCACGGCGACGACGAACGCCACGGCCGCGAGGAGCTT
>Ga0182742_1005210_pt1 | contig 11172 bp, 13 predicted proteins | sample eDN5th37CBELigMG_FD_128880 | JGI IMG/M metagenome (GOLD analysis project Ga0182742, IMG submission 128880) | Enriched Miracle-Growth compost microbial communities from Emeryville, California, USA - eDNA 5th pass 37_C BE-Lig MG (version 2)... ... | reverse complement strand
GCAAGTTGGCAATGAAAAGGTTCTATGTGCACTTTCTGGTGGTGTAGATTCTTCTGTTGTTGCTATCCTTCTTCATAAAGCGATTGGTGATCAATTAACATGTATGTTTATTGATCATGGTCTATTACGTAAAGGTGAAGCAGAAAGCGTAATGGATACATTCGTAGGTAAGTTTGATATGAAGGTTGTAAAAATTGATGCGCGTGATCGCTTCTTGGGCAAATTAGCGGGTGTCGATGATCCTGAGCAAAAACGTAAAATTATCGGTAACGAGTTTATTTATGTATTCCAAGAGGAATCTGCTAAATTCGATGATTTCAAATTCCTTGCTCAAGGTACGCTTTACACAGATATCGTAGAAAGTGGTACTGCTACTGCTCAAACGATTAAATCGCATCATAATGTTGGCGGTCTACCTGAAGATATCAAATTCGAACTTGTAGAGCCACTTAAAACTTTATTTAAAGACGAGGTACGTAAAGTTGGTGAAGAGTGTGGTCTTCCAGCAGAAATCGTATGGCGTCAGCCTTTCCCAGGTCCAGGTCTTGCGATTCGTGTACTTGGTGAAGTGACTGAGGAAAAGCTTAAAATTGTTCGCGATTCTGACTATATCCTTCGTGAAGAGATTGCAAAAGCAGGTCTTGATCGTGAAATTTGGCAATATTTCACTGCACTACCTAACATGAAATCTGTAGGGGTAATGGGCGACGCTCGTACGTACTCTTACACTGTAGGTATTCGTGCAGTAACATCAATCGATGGTATGACAGCAGACTGGGCACGTATCCCATGGGACGTTCTAGAAAAAATCTCTGTTCGTATCGTTAACGAAGTAGACAACGTAAACCGTATCGTTTACGACGTCACTTCTAAACCACCTGCGACTATTGAGTGGGAGTAATCTCATATAACATTAAAAAGCTTGAAGAGCCTGCAAATATGCAGGATTTCTTCGAGCTTTTTTTGTATCGCAACTTTATAGCGTATTTATTAGTCTAAATTAATACAACTAGAAACCATAACACGGAGGATAATAGGATGAAAAGTAAATTACTAGCTATATTGGCGTCAACTTTATTGCTATCACAGTTGACAATATTACCATTGCAAGCAGCATCTGCTAGTACAAGCAACACAAATGTCATTGAAGGTAAGCTAGCTAATGGAAGAATACTAGTTCCACTTCGAGCATTTTCTGAGCATTTAGGTGCAGAGGTAAAGTGGGATAATAGTGAGAAAATGGCATTCATAACATTAGATGATAAAGAGATTAGTATACGCTTAAATGGAACTGAGGTTGGTATTGATGGTATTATCGTTGGACTTACACTAGATGCTCCGATGACAATGGTTGATAACATCACGTACTTGCCATTTTCTTTTATAGGCTCAGTTGTTGGAGCAGAGTTGACTTGGGATAACAAAATTAAGCAGGCTACAGTAGTCTATAAAAATCAAACTGTGCTCATTAATGGCAAAGTAGACTCAAATATAAAACTACCAACTCGACCTACACAGCATCGTCTTGATGAGCTTTATAATAAGGTCAAGGTTGCTGCTAATATTACGAACTATGCACAAAAAAGACAGCAACTAACAGGCTATTTTACAAATGAGTTAATCGATAAGGTCATAAAAAATGAAGGCTTAACTGTTTATGATAAACGTTATGCAGATATCTTTGAAGCCCCAACCTTCTACTATGCAAATGAATCGATTTATTACTCAAACTATAATCAATTAGCGTTTGTTAATGATTCATACTACTCTGGACAAATATTGCGAAACATTATCTTTAAGTTTGAAAACGGGAAATGGCTAGTTGATGATGTCATTACCCATGAAATAGAGCTAAGACCATAGATAGGTAACTTTGGACCAGAAGACTTAATTCAAAGACATCATTTAGTATTAATTATTGATCGTGTCATACAGCATAAACCAATACGCGAAGCAGAAAGCTTTATAGACGTACCTTCAACTCATCCGAGCTATAGTGCCATAGAGCGTCTTCAGCGAGGCGGCGTAGTAGATGGATATAATGGAAGCTTCAATCCATCCAGCAATGTATCTGGGCGAGCTAGCAAAAATATTAGTAAATGCGTTTGATGTTGAGCCAATTAAGTCAGATAAAGCTGAGGATTCAAAACATTGGAGCCTATTAGAGAATAAAAATTTAGTTTAAAATAACACAATAGTCCATATAAATAAAAAATCACTTCTTTCGAAGTGATTTTTTATTTATAAAGTAGTTTATGCGGTTGTATCGCTAACAATAGATAGATAGCCGTTATTGGATGCAGTATCAATTAGCTTCCAAAAGGCTTCAATTGCTTTGTCATCGAATATATACCATTTTTCCTCGTTAGCATCGTATAGCAAATAGTTAGGAGCATCCTTAATACCCTGAGCAGCAACTAAAGCATACAAATCAAATTGCTTTATACTATTTCCATATGAGTCTAAGAAGTCATACTGTCTAAATTTAAGGTATGAACCATTTTCGACCATATTGAAATTCCATGCGAAATCTGCTGGCTCGTCAATCTGTTTCGCTTTATTTGTCTCAAATAGCTGATAAAGAGCCTCGATATTAGCATTACCACTCATTTTTTGAACAACGCCGCCTATGGTCATATGGTATTCAGATTGGACAGCATTTATTTTAATGCCATCGACATATATCGGAGTCGTATTAACAGTAACTATACGATTTTTATAATCAATATCACTATTAAATGTCTCTGCAATAAATCGAAGAGGCACTAGAACTCGGTTATGTTTAAGGTAAGGTTTAACGTCAAGACTGACAGGTTTACCATCAATATTTGCAGTTTTGCTTTTTGTTGATACAGTGACTTTCATATAATGTTTTGTAAGTGTTACAACTGAATTGGACCAGTCTACTGTAACGCCTAGATTTTCACTAATAACACGTAGTGGAACCATTGTTCGATTGTTTTTTATTTCTGGTGCGACATCTGATGTGACAGCTATACCATCTACTAAAATTTTATTATTGGCAGCATAAGTAGGCAATGATGCCATTAAAATAACTAAGGTAAGCATAAAACTAGCAATTATTTTTTTCATTGTTGTACTCCTCTTGGTGTGATTGCCATAATATATTGCTAAATATAAATCTAAATCATGAACCCTTTTAAAGTAATATACCTTTATATTTATAACAAGGTACTATTCTACTAAGATTCTATATGAAACCTTTTTTCATCCCCTTCGTTTTATATGGTAATTATATACAAAAGGGAGTGGTGAGCATGAATTTAGATTTCGAGCACTTTCGTTTCCTTAGAGAAGCTATGCATGAGTTACAAAAGCTAAAGAATAAGGAAGAACAATTAATATCCCAAATTAGTGAACAGGAAAAACGTATATTAAAGCTTGAAGTAGAGCTTGATATGGAAAATGAAGATGTTGAAAAGCTAACATCAATGTCTTTAAAATATCTATTTTATACAATATTACGTAGTAAAGAGGAGCAATTAAATAAAGAACGTAGAGAGGTTTTAGAAGCTACATTAAGACTGCAGGAAGCAAAATTTGCGCTAGATGATTATAAATCAGAATTGAGCAACACAAAAGATAAAATAATAGAGCTTTCAATGATTCCTGACCAGTACGATGAGCTTATGAGAAGAAAAGAAATACTGTTAAAAAGTCATTCAGCTTCAGCATTAAAGCTAGAAGAAATGGACAATGAGATCTTTAATCTGAGTATATTATTAAAAGATATAAATGAAGCTCTACAGGAAGGTAAAGGTATCCATTCGCTTTTAACCGATGCATCAAAAAGTTTAGAAAAAGCAGAGGATTGGGGAAACTGGGATCTATGGTTTAATGGAGGCATGTTTAGTACATATATTAAGCATGGCCATATAGATGATGCACGTAGCTTTACTCACAGTGCTAATCGCCAAATGGAACGGTTTCAAAAGGAACTAGCAGATTTAAAGCAATCAGTAGATCTACAGATTGATATCAGTGGAATACTTACAATGGCAGATTATTTATTTGATGGATTAATTGTAGATTGGATTGTACAGGGAAAAATAGAAAATGCGCAAAATAATACACTACAGGCATTGCGTAAAGTGGAACCGATAGTCACTCAACTAGAGCGAGAGGCTCACACTACCGAGCTGCAGCTAGAGAGCTTAAAACAGAAGCGAATAAGCTGGATTGAGCAAATTGAATACGAACGTTAATGTGAACATTCAATATTAAATTTTGTGTCTAATAGTAAGTATATAAACTCTCTTTTATTTGTGATATTTGTCAAATAAAAGAGAGTTTTTTAAAGAAAACTTTAAAAAAGAATCGTAAATATGAAAAATGTGTTAAAATCAACTACACGAATCACGTAATTACATATTACTGTTGAAGATTTTTGTCATTTTATAATGAACGGGGAGAAGAAAAAATGAAGCGAAATTCTGTAAAGTATTTGATTGTTCTAAGCTTATTAGTGTTTTCTGTTATAGCATCATCCAACACGACGTACGCGGCAACAGGCTTAGCGGATATTGATGGCTCGTACGCGAAGGATGCAATTGAAGAGTTAGTTGAAAAAGGCATCATAAATGGAGTTGGAGATGGAAAATTTGATCCATCTGGTAAAATAGAAAGACAAGATTTTGCCATTATTCTTGCAAAAGCATTAAGTTTAGATACGTCATCAGCACCAGCTACATCTACATTTTCAGATGTACCCTCAACGCATTACGCGTTTAAATATGTCGAGGCTGCTGCTAAAGCTGGTTTGATAAAAGGCAATGGAGATGGTACTTTCGGAACAGGTGCTCAGCTCTCAAGAGAAGATATGGCAGTATTATTTGTAAGAGCACTTGGAGTAGATTCTGCAGGAAAAGGTGCTGACCTGAATTTTAGTGATGCAAGTAGCATTGCTGACTACGCAAAGGACTCTGTCGCAGCTGCTTTAGAACTAGGGCTAATAAGCGGAATGGGTGACGGTGTGTTTAATCCTAAGGGAAATGCTGAACGTCAAGCTGTAGCTTTAGTTGCTTCAAAGTTTCTAAAGGTAAAAGATGAGGTTGCTGACAAGGATCAGCAAAAATTAGAGGATAATGAAAAAGAAGAAGACACTTCAGCCAAAGATGAAGTAGAAGAGCGAACTGAACATATACCTTATGTACCTAAAGAAAGACCTACTCCAGAACCAAATGAGGGAGAACCAAATGTACCAGGCGGACCTGGATCCCCAGATCCAAATGAGGGAGAACCAAATGTACCAGGCGGTCCTGGATCCCCAGATCCAAATGAGGGAGATCCAAATGTACCAGGCGGACCTGGATCCCCAGATCCAAATGAGGGAGATCCAAATGTACCAGGCGGTCCTGGATCCCCAGATCCAAATGATGGATTTCCAAATGTACCAGGTGGACCTGGATCCCCAGATCCAAATGATGGATTTCCAAATCTACCAGGCGGTCCTGGATTACCAGATCCAAACCTACCGGGATTGCCAGGAGGAAGTGGATATTTTCCTGCACCAGAACTTCCAGGTGTTGATCCTAATCTTTTTCTATAGAAAATAGTCCTATCTATTAGGAGCGTGAATTGTTCAAAAAACAATCTTCACGCTCTTTTTTTGTCTTAGCATCAATGCTCTAAGCCTATTAATCATTTCAGTATTAGCTTTTCTCTAAGCTTATCTTGAATATTTGTTACGAATCTCCATGCTTGGTAAGCATTACAGATTGTTAATCAAGACTATTTTTGTCATGATAATAGTTGGTTAATTTACAAAAATGATTACTATAAATAGCTAACAAAGAGGTAGAGAGGTAGAATATGAAAAAGAAATTAATTATGCTAATAGCTATAGCTGCGTTATTGACACAGGTGACAATTTTACCAGCAAATACTGCTTTTGCAAATAATAAACCAATTGAAATTGAAGGAAAGCTTGTAAATGGTAGAGTGTTAATTCCTCTACGAGCGTTCTCAGAAAATATGGGCTCCAAAGTACAATGGGATAATAAAGAGAAAATGGCCTATATCCAAAAAGAAAATAAAGTGATTAGTTTGGAATTAAATGGAATGATAATTTCTATTGATGGGCTACCAAATGGATATCTATTAGATGTTCCAATGACAATGATTGGACAGACAACTTATGTTCCCTTTTCATACATGAGTTCGGTTATGGGGGCTAGTGTGACTTGGAATAATCAGATTAAACAAGCAAAAGTCATGAATAAGGATAACTCGATTTTGCTTATTAATGCAAAGCCTGATCATAGTGTGACATTACCTACTGCACCTTCTCAAAAGCGACTAGATCAGCTTTATGCTAAAGTAAATGAAGCTGCTAATATTACAGCTTACACTCAAAAAAGACAACAATTAACTGGTTATTTTACTAATTAATTCATTAATCAAGTTATTTATAACAATGGATTAACTGAACTTGATAAAAACTATGCTCATGACTTTAATGAGCCTATGCTTATTTATTCTCCTGAATCAGTTTATAGTGCAGTTATGTTTCAGGCAATATCTATAGCTGAAAGAAATGAGTATAATACGGGTACTTTAACAAGAGATATTGTCCTTAAATTTGTTGACGGACAATGGCTTGTGTCTGAGGTTATAACAGCACTTAAGTAAGAGCTGAATTATTAGAGTGCAGTTATGATAAATAAACATGCATGAACGTCTAAGGATAGATGTTCATGCATGTTAAAACGTTAGCGATTTGACAATAATGCTATAATGGTTACATACGATGAACGGAGTGATCTATTGAGTAAAGCTAAGGGCACCGGTAGAGGTACAGGAAAGAAGGGCTGGAATCGCTGGCAAGCAGCAGAGCGTAGAGCAGCTAATTCACCTAAACCCTATAAAAGCAAAGGCACTAAAAATAAAGCAACAGCAAGTAAACAAGGAAGCACGACAAAATCTAGCTCCTAATCACTATTTAGTAGCTAGTCAAAAGAGCTCTTTATGATGTTAAATTATTGAGAGCTTTTCCCTTCTTAAGCTATTCACTACCATCCTTATACAAATCGACATAAAGCTGTTTATTTGAGTCCACTTGTGCGATAAACACGTCCTTTTCAGTTTTTGCTCCCTTTTTGTTTATTTCTTTAATTAACCATTTTGTAGTGTAACCAAGCTTTTGTAGATTATCTTGCAGTATATATCCATCAGCTATTAATAGCGACGGTCCAGTTTCCTTTTTTATTTTTACACCTAAAGAGCTCATTGAAATAGGCTCCTTATCAGATTTTTTCATAATACTTAAGCCGCCGTTTGTCTCTAATACTGCCATTTCTACATCCTCTAATTTGAACACCTGCTGTTCTCTTAATAGCATAAGCAGCTCGTCAATCGTTAGCATGTTTTTCTTCATAGCATTTTCTAAAACTTCACCTTCTTTAATAATAATCTGTGGTCTTCCATCAGTGAATTGCTGAAAGCGTCTTGATTTCATTCCCCAAAAGCTTAAAAGAATAGGAAATAGCCCCCAAATAATCAATGAGACTATGCCATTTGAAATTTTAATATTTTGATCTACTGACATTGATGCAGCAATAGAACCAATCGTAATGCCAACTACATAGTCAAAGAAGGTAAGCTGAGAGAGCTGCTTTTTACCCATAATCCGAGTCATCAACAATAAAAATAAAAAGCCTAATATAGAACGAATTAATATAAGTAAATATTCTGGCATAAATAATCCTCCAACATATTAAAACTAATTGATGAATAATATTTTCTTATTATTGGTAAAACTAAGTTTTACTATACAATGAATTGGAGGATCTCTTTCGTGCGCAAGAAATGCTATATATGTATGCTACTACTATTATTGTTAACGAGTTGTTCAGCTCAAATTGGAGAAAAGGATATGTTGGATACGATTCAGAGTTTAGAACAGGAGCTAAATAATACAGATAGTGAGATCTTATCGCAACTTGCTAATCAATTAAAAGAGCATTATAGACATCATTATTGGAAAATAGTATTAATAGGTGATGAGGGTGAATATGAGAGGCTAAATGAATCTATAAACAGACTGATTACTGCTATTGATGCTAGTGAGCTAAATGATGCTAAAATTGAGCTAGCAACGATTAAGACAATAGTAAAGGATATATATTCTTTATAAATACGATTATATAATGAGGGTGTACGGCATAGATGTCATATACCCTCTATTTATTTGTTGAAACATTCACGATTGATTTATCGTCTACAAATAAATGATGAAGATAGGAGTATGTATGTAAATGAAATCACTTATACAATTACTACACTTTGGCTATCATCAAGCTATGAGCTGTATATTCCCAGTCATTATTTTTGGAACATTGGCACTTTCGACGATAATTCCTATTCCATTTATCCATCGTTATGATGCAATACTACTCGTTTTATTAGTCGCACAATTTGTGATGTACAAAAGTGGACTAGAATCACTTGATGAAATTAAAGTCATTTGCGTTTTTCACCTCATTGGCTTAGCACTTGAAATATATAAAGTATCGATGGGGTCATGGTCTTACCCCGAACCGGCCTTAACTAAACTATTTGGTGTTCCACTATATAGTGGCTTTATGTATGCAAGCGTAGCGAGCTTTATGTGTCAGGTTTGGCGTAGATTAAGAATGGATATGACCGGCTGGCCCGGCTTATTACCAGCAGGATTGCTAGGTGCAGCTATTTACTTCAACTTTTTTACCCATCATTTTATATATGATTTTCGTTGGTGGCTGACAGGACTAGTGTTTATCGTTTTTTGGAAAACATGGATTATTTATCGAGTAAGAGAAAAAGCCTATCGTATGCCCTTATCACTTGCTTTTGTCATTGTAGGTTTTTTTATATGGCTAGCAGAAAACATTGCGACATTTTTAGGTGCGTGGAAGTATCCAGATCAACACGATGCTTGGCAAATCGTTAGCTATAGCAAAATTAGCTCTTGGTTTTTACTCGTAATAATAAGTGTGATCATCGTTGCACAGCTTAAATATGTTAAAGCTAATCGCCAAAATAATAAAAATTTTTAAAAAAAACTAAATATCTCATTAAAATTAACAAAAATACCAAATATAGTGCTGACTAAGTGTTATTTGTTATGATATTTTACGTATAGTGAATGTGTTAATATTAGCAACTAGAGGTGGCACATGAAAAAAATATTACTAGGGTTAACTGTACTAGTGATTATAACAGGGTGTACAAAAATCTCAATACAAGCGCATCAAGATCTCTACGACAGTAGCATAACTTTAAGTCATGAGAGCAATATCGACGATGACTCTAACCAAGGAGAATTTTACACCTATATTAACGTAGATGAAAATGAAGCTATAAGCTTAAACTTAAAAATGCAATATAGTGGTGACGATTGGCTACAAACTAAGCATTATCTTATTTCAACAGATCATCATCACTATACTATAGAGCCTTATGAGACTAACTTTAATAGATATAAACAAAACGGTATAGTGTGGGAGTATTGTGAAATTGAGCTACAAGAGGATCATATTTCAATGCTCTACGATATTATGAATTCTAACAATGTAGTGGTCAATTATAAAGGCATAACAGACTATAGCTATACAGTAACTGCTAATGAAAAGTTTATTATTCAAAATGTTTTACTTTCATATGAAGCTTTAAAAACAAAAAACTAATATTAAAAAATAGCTACTATAACACCTATGAAGGCTGTTATAGTAGCTATTTTTATTCTGTTAAAATAATTCCTTTTTGTCCGCCTTGTACATAATAAAAGGAGTACTCATCTTTAATTTCTTGAATAAGCCACAAGTAGTTTTCGTTAATAACGGGTAAATTGTGATCGTTTAGATGTCCTGTAAAATAAATGGAAATTATTTTATCTTTTTTTATATTTAAATGGTGTACATTAGTAACCTTAACTTTAGCTAAAACAATATGATCATATACTTGTGTAATATCGGTTAGTGTGCCCTTAATATGTGCGAGATTTAATTTATCAATCATATCCTCTGTAATGTTATCTTTACTCTCTAATCCTAACTCTTTTACTAGCAGTTGCTCGTGTAGAAGTAAACTAGAAAGCGAGGTCGATTCATTTAGAGGTATAGTGTGCTCCCCTTTGTTATAGTCGTAAAAAGAAAAGTAGGCAATGATAAGTGCAAAAACGATAACTTTAAACAGAAATCTGCCAATCATGTCGTCACCTCTTTACAGTTGTTAGGATAGTATATGTTGTAACTGCTTAGCCTGCGCCTAGTTTATACTTGATGACGAATTAATTATTACGATGATATGAAATGCAACGCTTATTCAGTTATATGTTTAATAGGCAAATTTATGTTCACCGTAAACAAAAACAAAAACACCATCTTAGCTAGCTTTAGCTAACTAAGATGGTGTTAGTAATATTGTTAATAATAAATTAATTAGTGCTTGAATCTGTGTTTGTTATTGTATCTTGAGTTGGAGTAGGAGTTGGATTCGGATTCGTTATATTTACTTTTGATTGATGAATATCTTCTACTTCAATAACTGGTACCTGATCAAAGATGATACTAATAGGTAGATTGCTACCTGGTGCAGGAATAAATGTAAAATTAACCTTTTCTTTTTCGTCACCTGTACGATACAGCACTACAGCCTCAGTAGAGGAGTTTAAGAAACCTTCATCAGCAATGCCTACCACTTTACCATTAATTAAAATTGCACCTGCATATAAACCACCACGACCATTAAACATCACTAGTGTGTTTGGCTTTACATCTACTGAGAAGGAGTATTTAACCGCTCCATTACCAGCATTTTTAATTGGATTGCCAGTTATAGCGTCAATACCATCAATGCTTTTATCCGTTGCTGAATCACCAATTAATATTCTTTCGGTTGGATAGGTACCAAAATTATAAGTGAATACTAATCTACGATCTGCCTGACTAAAAGTACCACGTACATGTTTATTATCATGTGGTGTTTGTTCTAATGTAGATAATTGACTTAATGCATCATCGCCAAATTTTGTAATGACATTTGTAAATTCTAAAGGACCGGTTGTTGTATAGTCAGCAAAAATAGAAACGGTTCTGCCTTGTGCAATTTCAACAAGACCTTCTTTAGGTAAAATTTGAATCGATTGTCCAGGTAATATTTCGATAGCTTCGG
>Ga0182742_1005207_pt1 | contig 11174 bp, 8 predicted proteins | sample eDN5th37CBELigMG_FD_128880 | JGI IMG/M metagenome (GOLD analysis project Ga0182742, IMG submission 128880) | Enriched Miracle-Growth compost microbial communities from Emeryville, California, USA - eDNA 5th pass 37_C BE-Lig MG (version 2)... ... | reverse complement strand
TTCTCAATCTCTATCAATCTGCGGATAGAATCTTGTCCATTGCCAATCACAAAAGGAGGAAGCCTTAGACTGGCTGCAACCAATGTTCCGTCTATAATAACAAGACGATAATCATGTCCTTCATAATATCTTTCTAAAATAAACTCTTTCACATGATTATCCATACAATTGACCACATTAAACAACTCATCTTTGTCTTTAATATTCGTAATAACTCCCTGACCTTGTCGTCCGTTTAACGGCTTAATGACAAGAGGAAATTTAAGCTTGTCCGCAGCTAAAAAGATTTCTTTTTTAGTTTGGACTACTTCCCCCTGTGGAACAGGTAGACCACAACTAGCTAACAGGTCCTTTGTTGCTTGTTTATCGCAAGCTGTTTCAACTGCTAAACAAGAAGTTTGACTGGTAATTGTCGCTTGTACATGTTTTTGTTTTGAACCATGTCCTAGACGAAGAAAGCTATGTTCTCCGACACGTTCAACTGGAATTCTCATCGATTGGGCTGCTTTCATAATCGCTTCGGTGCTTGGTCCTAGTTTATTTTCGTAATACAAAGAGGATACCTTTTTTACATAGGACTCAATCAATAGATTCTTTTCACCCTTAAGTAGTTTATCAACCACTTCTAAAGCAGCTTTAAAAGCGTAAAAACCGGATTCAACTTCCTTATACTCATAAGCGACATAATATATTCCCTTTTGTCTACTTGTGATGGTTTTACCATGTTTAACATCAATTCCTGCCATGATTTGTAGCTCGATAGCCATATGTTCAAGGATATGGCCCATCCAAGTCCCTTCCTCTAGCCGCTCTACAAAGCCTCCCTCATAACCTGTAGAACATGTATGCTTTTTCAGTCCCGGAAGTAGATGAATTAACTCTTTAGGAAAGCCATCAATTTGATTAGATGGCTGAAATTCATACTCCTCGATATCTAATTCAATCCACATCATTGGTTTATAACTAAAGTAATTTGGACCCTTCAAATGTCTTACTCGGATGATCTTCATTACTATGCCTCTTTCCTTTTCATGATTTTCCGGGAGGATAAATTAAAACAATACCCATCTGTCAGAGCATGAAGTTTAAAGTCTGTAATGGTTAACTCTTCGCCCCCATTTTCAGACCTTACAAAATCCACAAGACTTCCGTTCTTGCCATCAATCACAAAAACTTGATGCTCACCAATTACCTCGAATTGGTCTCCCTCAACCAGAATGGCTGTATTTTCATCGATGCCAATCCCAACTAAATCATTATTCTCAGCAATTGCCGTAATTAATCGTCCAAAACGCGCTCGCTGTGAAAAATGTTGATCTATTAGAAGTTTTTTTTCAAAACCAAACCCTTTTCCCATCTCAATTAACAGTCGTTCTTCTTCATTATTTTTCATCTCGGAATAAATAATCATTTCTTCTCCCATAATCGTTGCCCCGGCACTTGTTCCACCGATTAACAATCCTGATTGCCACTTATTCAATAGAAGGGTATGAAGTTTTGTATTGCGAATACAATCAGACAATCTTTTCTGATCCCCACCTGTGATAAACAATGACCCAAGGTTGGAAACCGTCTCTAGAATCGCTGGGTCATCTGCTTTTTGGCGTGAATCGACGTCAATAACCTCGATATCCTTTACCCCCTGATTTTCAAAGACTTCCATATATCCTTTAGTTATCTCATCCGGAATGCTAGAGGCAGTAGGTAAAATTCCAATCGCACCTTGCCTTTCCTTTGATAGTTCTAAAAAGGCGTGAAGAATTTCACCCGTTTTACATTTTTCTTCATTGCCTCCGATAATCAGCAATCTGCCTGGACTCATGTTTAATTCTTCACCTTTCTTAAATTAAGATAATTTTTAAAAGGCCCTCCATCTTTCCAAAATTTGCTCCTATAACAGGTTACCCAAACTAGGCTTGTTTTCATTCGTATTTCTTTTGTTCCATAAATTGAATGCTTTTATACAAGGCTTTTTTTACCAAACAACTGTTAAGTATTTTTACAATAGCCTAACAACCAACATGAAAAATTCGTATCCTAACTTTTAAATACCTTCTTCATCAAATCGTAACAATTTTCTCTTTCGCGATATTGTGTTTTGCATTGTACTATCTCTTTCATTTCAGAATATGATATTTACTATTGAGAATAGGATTAAGAGGAAAATTGTTATTTTAAGTGCAGGATATGGAGGTGTATTTGTCATAGTTCTTATACTTTGTTTCTTTTGAAGATCAATTCGGATGAATGAGCAATGTAATCCTAAAAAATAGCTTATTTACGAGAGAAAAGCTTGCAAATTTAATTTAAACGTACGAAATCACTACTATTGCGTTAAAGTCGAATTTGGGATTTCAACAACAACTATGTACCTAAAAATACTCAGAGATTTATCGATGGAAGACAGAAAAAAGGGAGACAGGATAAATGTCTCCTTTACTTATTGACTCTCCACCGTTAATAATGACTCGTCTGGCCTCTTCCCTTTTTGTAACTCGCGAATAGATAATCCGAAATCCATTTGTAAATGTGGATAATCCTTAAACCCTATCCAGTCTCCGCCCCATTCAAACCCTAATTCCTTGGCAACCGCAACGACTTCCATCCAATCTGCCTGATTATTCTTATTTCCATCATATTTCATGTCCCAAATAATCTTGCCATCGGGGGTTTTCAGTGCAAAGTCTATGGCTAATCCAAAATTATGATACGATTCACCCGCATTAGCATTCGTAACAACGTTTCCAGCAACTGTTCTCCCTTTAGCATATAGGTTTTCTTGTTCCTGAAAACTTCTGAAGCCATCCGTAATCACAACTTGAATCCCATTTTCTGCAGCTTTCCCGATTAGAATATCAGCTTGATAGGCAAGTTCCGGATGTAAATCTTCTGGTAGTTCTTGAGTTTGAGTCACTGAGCTACTCCCAATTGTCCGAATATATAAAATGAGGATCACGATGGCTAGTAAAACCGTAATCATTAAATTCCCACGTAATTTCATTAATCTAATCCTCTTTCTACCTTATCTATCTATATAAACGTTTGCAGTAAAAAAAGGTTTCAAGTTTTTATTGTGTTGGAGGCTTTGTTTTGATTAAAGTACATTTTCAGGTAGCCATAGGTTGGTTTACTCAGTAAGTAACTGAAGCACTTTGTTCAATATTAAAGTTTGAACAAAAAAACAACAGCTAGGATTCAATCCTAGCTGCTGCATTCCCTTAAGAAACTTCTTTATCTTTCTCAGTTTTATAACCGTCTTCCCAATATTCTGCATTTTTTATCCCTAACTTAGTAGAATTGAATACTGGGTCAAGTCCTTGTCTTTTTTGTTCTTCATAATCTTTAAGCGCAATCAGCGCCGGCTTTGCAAGGATTACGATAGCGATTAAGTTTAACCAAACCATTAATCCAAGGCCTACATCTCCTAATGCCCAAGCAAGACTTGCTGTTCGGATAGCTCCATAGAATGTAGCTGCTAGTATGACAATCTTTAAAATAAACATAGCTGGTTTACTATTTCTTCCTCGAGTTAAAAAAGCAATATTCGTTTCAGCGATATAGTAATATGCCATGATGGTTGTAAAAGCAAAGAATAAGAGTGAAATGGCAACAAAACCTGCTCCAAACCCTGGAATCGCTGATTCTACAGCCGCCTGAGTATAACCTGGACCAGCTTCCACACCAGAAAGGTTCTCGACTATTGGTGTCTCACCATCTGATCCATAAACGTTAAAGGCTCCTGTAAAGAGAATCATAAACGCTGTAGCGGAACAGACAAATAATGTATCGATGTATACAGAGAATGCCTGAACCAACCCTTGTTTTGCCGGGTGAGAAACTTCTGCGGCAGCTGCTGCATGCGGCCCTGTTCCCTGACCTGCTTCATTGGAATAAATCCCCCGTTTTACCCCCCAAGCAATCGCACTACCAAGGATCCCACCAAAAATTGAATCTGCACCGAAAGCACTTGAAAAAATTAACGAAATTACTGAAGGTAGCTCAGTAATATTCATTGCAATAATAATTAAGGCAACTAATATATAACCAATTGCCATAAATGGAACCGCAAACATAGCTACATTAGCGATACGTTTTACCCCACCAAAAATGATTAATCCTAATAAAACGACTAAAATGATTCCAGTAACAGTGGGACTAATTCCAAATGCATTTTCTAACCCTAAGGCAATTGAATTAGACTGAATCCCAGGCATTAACAAACTCATTGCTAACAAGGCAGCAACCGCAAACAGAACCGCGAACCACTTTATCCCAATCCCCTTTTCAATATAATACGCCGGTCCTCCGCGATAAACCCCGTCCTGTTTGACCTTATAAATTTGACCTAATGTAGATTCAACGAAGGCACTTCCTGCTCCAATAAAAGCGATCATCCACATCCAAAAAACAGCCCCCGGGCCTCCCATAGCAATCGCGGTAGCTGTTCCAGCGATGTTTCCTGTACCTACACGTCCGGAAAGAGCTAACGATAATGCTTGAAATGAGGACACACCTGCCTCCGAGCTTTTTCCTTGAAACATTAGCCTTACCATTTCTTTAATATACCTAACTTGTAAGAACCTAGTTAAAACTGAAAATAATAACCCTATCGCAAGACAAATATAAATGACCGGTGTACTCCATAAAACATTATTCAAACTGTTTACAAAAGCTTCCAAAGCCAATCCCCCCTTAGCTTTTACAAATTTTCTTTCTATTTTGAATTATATGTAAAAGTACACTTTATTACAATGCTTTTCGAAGGGAGAAGTTTTAATTCCAAAAAAAAATTAGCCTAAATCATTTGAATTAGGCTAATTTTTTTTGGTTAACTGATCAATTGGAATTTCTGCTTTCTTACGGGTGTAATAAAACCAAATGATTCCAGCACAGAGGATATAATAACCAATAAATATCGTTAATGCAAAGCCAACGCTACCTGTAGCATCAATGGACCACCCGAATAGACTTGGAATAAAAAAACCTCCAAAAGCACCAATAGCAGAAGCGAGGCCGATCGCCGCAGGAGACTCAACTGGGCCAAAAATTAGGGGGAACATCGTAAAAATTGACCCATTGGCAATTCCACCAGCAGCAAATAACAATAAAAATGAAAGAAAAAAGCCAATAAAGCTATTAGTCAATTCTTGGATAAAGAAGATTACTCCTAGAACCCCAAGTATCATAATTCCCACATCTATTAATGAGACCTTTGCTCCACCGAATTTATCCGCTAAATATCCCCCCACCGGCCGACCAATTGCTCCTAACAATGGACCGATAAAAACGAGTTGGACAGTATTAATATGTGGGAATTCCCCTTTTAATAGAAGTGGAAAGGCTGCAGAATAACCGATAAAAGAACCAAATGACATAATATATAAGATTGTAATTAGGTACATATGCTTTCTGCGAAAGACTTGTAATTGACTTGATAATTTTGGTTTCTCTAAAGGCAAATTATCCATTCCAAATAAGGCAAGGAAAGAGAAAATGACTATCGGTATTGCCCAAATCAATGCTCCATTTTGTAACCACACTTGCGTAACTCCATTTGAAGTTTCAATTGTCTGCGGCTCTCCTCCAAGTGCTCCAAATATCGGAAAAACAATCACTATAGGGATTAGAAATTGCGCAAGACTTACACCTAAATTTCCTAGTCCCCCATTGATTCCAAGTGCAGACCCTTGAAGTGTTTTTGGAAAAAAATGTCCAATTGCCGCCATCGATGAAGCAAAATTTCCTCCACCAAGGCCACAGAGCGCAGCTAAAATTATCATTACTATATAAGGTGTATCCGTATTTGTCAGTGCCCATCCGACACCAAGAACAGGGACTAACAAGATTAATGAAGATAAAAATGTCCATGTCCTTCCTCCAAAATAGGTTACGCCTATCGAGTAAAAAAAACGGACAACTGCCCCTGTTAGAGCAGGGATAGCTGCTAGATTATAAACTTGTTCGGTTGTATAAGGAAAGCCGGCATCAATCAGTTGGAGCGAAAGCATTGACCAAATTTGCCAAACACTAAAAGCAATCATCAAGTTGGCAATTGATATCCATAAATTCCGATTTGCAACCCGCTTCCCTTTTGCCTCCCAGAAAGTCAGGTCATTCGGATTCCAATAATTTGTCTGATTCACAAAAAAACCTCCATTTCATCATGGATAGTTTTTGCTTAAAAGCTGTTTCCATTCAAATAAAAGAAGTCAGATGATCTATAAGAATCATCTGACTTCTGACTTAATTCTTTATAAAGTTTAGTTCTAAAGCTTGTGCAAGGGTTGCTTTCGTATCGATATTTTCCATCGACAAACCAAGCTTAACGGCTGTTGAAGCAATTTCCGGCCGAATCCCAGAAAGTGTTGTTTTTACTCCAATTAGCTTTAATGCATTAATCAACTGAAAAAGCTGTTGCGCTACCATCGTATCAATTATGACCACACCAGATAAATCAATGCAAAGGTGTTCTACTCTTCTTTCTGCACATTGGGACAAAGTATTTTCTATCACGATTTTAGCTCTTTTTGTGTCAATATCACCAACCAACGGTAAAAGGGCAATTTTATCCGAAATAGATATAACTGGTGAACTAAGCTCATTGATCATTTCCTGTTGAGCTTGTAATTGATAATTGGCGTATTTATGAGTTTCTTCTGTGAATTTTATAATCACTTCATCAATCGTTTCAATGATAATTGTTCTCCATCGCTTTATTTGACCTTCAGCAACTTTGTCGGGGAACTCTTGTCTAAATACATCTATTAGCTCTAAGTATTGGCTTCTCGTTCTCATAAATTCACGAATAATATAGTGCAACGGAGTTTCTAAATGTTGTTGATCACTCGCAACCCCATGAATCCATTGATTAAATTCTACCGTAAACACGTTCTGTTCTTTCGTGAAAATTTCAATAAAGTGCTTATGAAATTCATTATTCTGATCCTTCACTCGAGTAATGACCGCTGGGTTAGTTGAGGCATAAATACCTGTGGGGTCATTTTTATCTAGATTCTCATACCAATTTTCTGTCAAATCCTTGGTTCTCTTTAAAAGAAACTGATATAAATCCTGGTTTCTATGCATAATCTCCCCTCCCTTAGATTAGTCTTATATAATTTGATGGCCATCTTGAGCTAATGCATGATAGATTCCATGCTGCAAAGTTTGAAAACACTGATAACCTGCAAAGTTAAATCCTGATTGGGTCATTAATACACTTAATTCAGCTGAAATACCTACAAGAATCATTTTCGTACCAATTAACGTGGAAGCTGCTCCTAGCTTTTCAATCATATGGGCAGTATAATTCTCTTCATCAATATGTAATGCTGTCAGATCCACAATTAAATAACGTGCTTGATGCTTTGGTAAACTGTTAAGTGTCTTTTCAATCATATCATCGGACCGACTGTTATCATATCGACCAACTAAGGGCACCACTACAATTCCTTCTAATACAGGAATAATTGGAGAAGATAATTCTCTAACCAAACTTTTGAGTTCACTCGTTTTCTTTTCAACCATCCTTTCAAGACGACAAATTTCATTAGATTCTTTTAGTCGAATTGCTTTATGAATATTTTTCGTAACCGTCATATCTGATGGAAAGTATTCAATTGTATCGTTTTCGTTCCCTTCCAACTGACTGCTTATAATACGAAACCAAATATTCTCACCAAATAAACCCGAAAGAATCCCAGCATAGTGTGCAGGTAAGAACTTTCCGGCTGTTTTTTTTCCTTGCGCCTTATTGATTTTGTATTCCCAACTATTCCTTAATTCAACTTGAAGCATTCGTTTTGGTTCATCAACTTCTTTAATAAAACATGAACCCCATCCGGCAGATGCATAAGTGTTTGGAATCAAGTCTAAAACTTCTGTTAAACGAATATTCTTTCCTTTGAAATACTCTCCGACAACCAACCCTTGACGGAAACCTGTCGTTTCAAGCACTAAGTTTGTGGCTTCCTCCCCAGAAATCTCTTCAATCGTATCAAAAAATGTTTTCATCGCTGAAGAAATCCAAAAAAGGACGGCATCTTCCTCTTCGAATAGAAACTGCCCCTGACTTAGGTTCCAGCCGAACTTAAGACCACCTACACTAATATTTGAATTGGAAGAATCACTCATTTTGTAACCCCCTAAAGTATAGAATGATGTATAGTAGTCTTTATGTATTTTTTGAATCATTTCCAAGATAAGTTTACAGTCTTCATCTTGTGCTGTCCATTTATACCCTTTTGATAGAATATGAGAATATTTTCTTTACATCATTGAAAAAAGTGGTTAAATAAAGTGAGCAAAACCAATCTTATTCTTTGTTTCATTCTGGATTAAAAATTAAAAGGAGTGTTCTTGTTTGGCACTATCAATAAAAAAATCAATGAGTCCCACCTTTGACCCTTGGGAAGCATACATGGATATGGAGCAGTATCATAAACCTACTCTATCAAACATTGAAGTAACGACAACTAACTTATGTAATATGCGCTGCGAACATTGTGCAGTTGGTTATACATTGAGCCCTAAAGACCCTGATGCTTTACCTTTAAAACTGTTACTTGATCGATTAGAGGAAATTCCGACACTCCGTTCCCTAAGCATAACAGGTGGAGAACCCATGCTATCTTTATCTTCTCTAAAAACATATGTCCTTCCGCTGCTTAAATATGCACACGAACGAGGAGTATATACGCAGATTAACTCAAATCTAACCCTTGATATTGAGCGATATGAACAGATTCTTCCGTATTTAGATGTACTTCATATCTCTCATAATTGGGGAACGGAAGATGAGTTTATCGAAGCAGGTTTTGCAATGATGAAGAGAAAACCATCCATTCAACAACGCGAGTCGTTATTTAAGCGAATGATTGACAATAGTAAAGCAATATCTAAAAGCAATGTTCTTGTCTCCGCAGAAACGATGCTCAATAAACGAACATTTCCATACTTAGAAAAGATTCATAAGCAAATAACAGAAGAAATGGGCTGTAAGCGACATGAAATTCATCCGATGTATCCTTCAGATTTTGCTTCATCCCTACAATCTCTAACACTTGATGAGATTCGAACGGCGATCAATCATTTGTTAACTATCCGTAATCCAGATATTTGGATGCTGTTTGGAACATTGCCATTTTATGCTTGTAGTGGAAATCCGGAAGATTTAGCACTTTTAAAACGTTTATATACTGAAAAAAATGTAACCATTCGAAATGATCCCGATGGCCGCTCAAGATTAAACATCAATATTTTCACAGGGGATGTCATTGTAACAGATTTCGGGGATACCCCACCACTTGGGAATATTCAAACACATCGCCTTGAGGATATTTATGAATCATGGAGCAGAACGTCCCTAGCAAAATCGCTTAGTTGTCATTGCCCGGAAGTAAAATGCCTTGGTCCAAATGTCCTCGTAAAAGATACGTATTATCAGACAACTGACTTCCGTAAACAGCGTGCCAAAATACAAGCCTAACGCAAAAAGAGTAAGTGAAAAAGGACCGCAAGATTGCCGAGAAAGCTATTTTTCTCGGCAATTTTATAAAAGATTTTCTCTGCATTCCCTAGACTAACTAACTTTTATTAAAATTATGGCAACTTAGCGCTGTAAATTGTTAAGTCGAAAAGTAAGAGTCTGTCGATTTTCGACAGCCTGAAAGTACAGTAAATTAGTACAATTCTTTATTTAATTAGCTGTTTTCGTAACGATTGTTGTTAAAATCTTAAAGCCGATTTTAACGGAGAATCAGCCATTTTGTGTGTTTGTACTAATTCTGCTGGCCTTTTTCTCCTAATCTAAAAAAGGCTTTTCCAGTGAAAACAAAGTGATTTCTCTTCATTTCATCTTGAAAAGCAACCAAGTTCGAGAAAAGAGCCTTAAATTATAACCCCTTATGGAGTACATCAAGAAAAGTTCTTAGATGTTCTACAGCAATTTGGCCTGGAGCAGATTCTTTCCCAGTAGTACCGAAAGTGATGGCCGAGCCAAATGTTTCCCCTACTAAACGACTAATCATTCCTATACCTGACATAGACATCGTAATAATTGGTCTATCGGCATACTGTTCCACCATTTCCAAGGATGCCTCTAAAAGAGTCAAAACATCAGCTGTCTGTATAGGCATTACCGCGATTTTTGGTATGTCAGCCCCTAATTCTTGTGCTTTTTGTAATCTAGTAATGATTTCCGTTTTCGTAGGAGTTTTCTCAAAGTCATGATTGGACAAAATGACATAGATTGACCTAGCATGAGCAAATTCAATTAATTCCTTTACCTGGTCCTCTATTAAAAACAACTCTATATCAACAATATCTACTAAGCCAGAATCCATAATGGCTTCATACAGGATAGAATATTCATCTTCAGCTATTTCCCTTTCGCCACCTTCTCTAGCCGTTCGAAAGGTGAAAATGACAGGAACTTCAGCCAAAATAGAACGCAATTTTGTCAACGTTTGTATTACTTGCTCAATGTCATTTACTGATTCAAAAAAGTCTACACGCCACTCTACTAGATCTATGTCTAATGTACTTAAGCGTTCCGCTTCTTTCATTAGTTCTTCATATGTACTTCCAATCATAGGGACACAAACCTTTGGTCGACCTTCCCCAATTGTTATTCCTTTCACAGCCAACGTTTTCTTCATGCTTATTCACCAAACCTTTGACTTTAAATAGATTAAGGGATTACTTTTAACAGAATCCTCAACCGTACAATTCCCAAGCTAACTTCAAAGATTCCACAATATAATCAGCTATTTCTTCAATTTCCTGATGATCCGTATGTACCTTTGAATGGTGGTTTGAATATATTTTTTGCCTTTTATAAAAAAGTTCCTCTATTTCCTCAATCGTTTTTCCCTGCAAAACAGGTCTACTGTCAATAATCATGCTAATACGTTCTTTCCATGACTCCCATGAAAGATCGAGAAAAAACACGATGCATGAAGACAAGCATTCTTTTTGGACCTCTTCTTGGAGAAATGCACCTCCTCCTACAGAGATAACCTGAAGTCTCTTCCTACACATATTAATGATTATATCTTTTTCTTTTTGGCGAAAAGCGCTCTCTCCAATTTCATTAAATATTTGAGAAACTGGCATTTGAAACTCTTTTTCAATTTCCTCATCTATATCAATAAAATCACGATAAAGCTTCTTAG
>Ga0182742_1005205_pt1 | contig 11179 bp, 10 predicted proteins | sample eDN5th37CBELigMG_FD_128880 | JGI IMG/M metagenome (GOLD analysis project Ga0182742, IMG submission 128880) | Enriched Miracle-Growth compost microbial communities from Emeryville, California, USA - eDNA 5th pass 37_C BE-Lig MG (version 2)... ... | reverse complement strand
GCCTCGGGCTTCCTTCCCACGGTCCCTCGCGGTCCCGCAGTTGCCGTCAGCTAGGGGTTCCCGTCATCAAGGCCCCCAGAGGACTTTCACCTCCAAGTCAGACGCCATGCCTGGCGCACAACGCGAAGAGCCCGCCCGACCCAGGGGTCGAACGGGCTCTCCTGCCGCCGGTCTTCCGGCTCGTCCTACTTCTTGTGGCCCCGCGCCGCCGCCTCCACCTCTTCCCGGTGCTCGGCCAGGTAGCGCTCGACCTCCTCGTCGGTCACGCCGAGGTCGCGGAGCACGCCCTCGTAGACCCGCTGGAAGCCCTCCGCCGCCTCGTCGCCCCGCTGCCGGAACGAGACCTTGAGCACCGCGGCGCCGAAGAGGGGATCCCGCTTCGTCGCCATGTCAGCCCTCCATCTCCTGGTCGGGGACAGCCTCCCCGCCGGTCTCCGCCTCGCCCTCGTCCGCCTTCTCGGCGTCCACGGGACCGGTGGCAGGCTCGACCAGCAACCGGCGGAGGATGCCATCGCCCTCGCTGCGCGTCCGCACCCCCTCCATCTCGGAGATCACCTGGTGGATCACCCGGCGGTCCCGCGAGTGGATCGGCACGACGGTCAGCGTCTTGCCGATCCGCTTCGCCGCCTCGCCGAGGCGGCGGGCCATCTCGTTCATCGCCGGATCCGGCTCGACCTCACGGAAGGCGCCGAGTTCCACGGTGATCCACTTCCGGCCCTCGGCCTCCCGGTTGACGATCTTGTTGGCGAGGTACTGGATCGCCTCGAGCACCTGCCCGCGGGGCCCGATCTCGAAGACCTTGGCGCCGGACCGCACCTGGACGTTGCAGGCGATCGCCTCGGCGCTGTCCCGGACCTCGACGGTCACCTCCGCGCCCAGGAGCGCGCAGATCTCCTCGACCACCTGCCGGGCCCTAAGCAGCTTCTCGCTCGGCGCTGCTCCACCACCCACGCCGGGCTCGTCCTCCCCTGCCCCCGGCTGCTGCACCTCTTCGACGCGCTCTTCGCTCATCGCTGCCTCCCCTTACTTCCGGCTCTTCTTGCCGCGGGCCGGCTCGACGGTCACCGTCGATGCGGACGCCGGCACCTTGCCCACCACCGGCACGCCCATCGACTTGCGGAGCGCGAGCTGCTGCACGATCGAGAGCACGTTGTTGGTGAAGATGTAGAGCGTCAGACCTGCGGGCAGGTTGAGCATGATGAAGGTGAAGAACGCCGGCATGAAGTAGAGCATCATCTTCTGCTGGGCAGGCTCCACCTGCATCGGCTGCATCTTCTGCGTGATGAACATCGTGACGCCCATGGCGAGCGGCAGGATGTAATAGGGATCCCTGGAAGTGAGGTCGTTGATCCAGCCGCTGATGAAGGGCTCGTTGTAGAGCACCACCGAGGTCTGGAGCACCGTGTAGAGGGCCAGCCAGATCGGCATCTGGATCAGCATGGGAAGGCAGCCGCCCAGCGGGTTGACCTTCGCCTGCTGGTATAGCTTCATCATCTCCAGGTTGAGCTTCTCGCGATCGTCGCCGTACTTCGCCTTGAGCTTCTCGATCTCCGGCGCCAGCGCCCGCATCGCCTCCATCGACTTCATCGACTTCCAGGCGAGCGGGAAGGTGAGGATCTTGACGAAGAGGGTGAGGAGGATGATCGCCACGCCCCAGTTCGGAATGAGGGCGTGGAAGAGCCCCATCACCACGAAGAGGATCCTGCCGATCGCCGCCCAGAAGCCGAGATCGACCGTCTCCTCCAGGTGGGGATCGGCGGCACCACCTGCAGCCACCACCTGCTCGCTCACCGACTCGAGGACGTTCATGTCCTTGGAGCCGAGGACGAGGGCGTACTGCAGGGTGACCGCTCCACCGGCGGGGACGTTGCCGACCGGGGTGATCAGGTGGCTCAGGTAGAACTCCGGCGTGGGCGTCTCCAGCCTGCAGGAGGAGGTGGCGGGCTGGCGCACCGGCGCCGCCACGGCGAGGAAGTAGCGCTCCTCGATGCCGGCGAACGACGCGGCGCCCTCCGGCGTGATCGACCGCTCGTCCGCGTCGTACATGGCGCGGGTGACGTCGTCGCCGTGGCGGCAGATCACCTGGGTGGGCTGCGGGGGCGCGCTGAGCAGGCTGCCGCAGCCCGGGGTGCGCTGCCTGCCCGGATCGACCCGCGCCGGGACGAGGAGATCGATGCTCCCCTCCACCGGCTGCGCGCCGGTGTTCCGGACGGTCAGCTCGAGGGCGAGGCTCTGCTCGCCGGTGAGGGAGAAGACCTTCTCCACCTGGACCCTGTCGCCGCTGCAGCGGTAGCGGACCTGCTTCTCGTCCGCGGCGACCTGCTCGCAGGCCCCGAGGCTGCCCAGGTTGCCCGCCAGCGCCACCTCGAAGAGACGGGGATCGCCGGGCTGCAGGCCCGCCGCCAGGTCGACCTGCTCCGCCTGCTCGCCCCCCTGGCGCCGCCCCTTCTCCCCCTGGAGCTCCGCGCCCGTCAGGCCCGCGCCGCGGTTGGTGAAGGTGAGGACCATCTCGGCGGTCCGGAGGGTGGCCGTCCGCTCCGGGACGTCGGCGGGGACCGGCGGCGCCGCGCCGCCCTCCGCCACCGCGCCCGCCTCGCCGGCGGGGGCCATCGGAGCAGGCTCCGCAGCCTGCTGCTGCGCCTCCTGCCGGGACGGGGTCCCGACGAGATGGGGCATGAGCCACTGGAAACCGAGGAGAATGCCGACCGACAGGATGACGGTCAGGACCAGCCGCTTGTTGCTGTCCACTTCTACGATTCCTCGCGGGGTACGCCGCCGGCGACAGGCACGGAACGGCGCGGCGGAACGGGATCGAGCCCGCCCGCATGGAAGGGATGGCACCGGAGAAGCCGGCGCAGGGTGAGCCGCAGGCCGCACCACGCCCCGTGCCGCTCGAGCGCCTCGAGGGCATAGGCAGAGCAGCTGGGGTGGAAACGGCAGGCCGGCGGGAGCAGGGGGGAGATCAGCGACCGGTAGGCTCGGATCGGCAGGGCCAGGATGCGCGCGAGGTTCATCGCCACCTCCCACGGGCCCCGGCCATCATCCGCCGATGCGCCGTGCGATCTCGAGGAACTGGGCATGGAGCGCGTGATAACCCGCTTCTCCAGCCCCTGGCTTGGCGATGAGCACCAGGTCCACCCGGGCGGGAAGCCGATCCCGCTCACGCCGGTAGATCTCGCGCAGCCACCGCTTCACCCGGTTGCGGACGACTGCGTTGCCGACTTTGGTGGAGACGGTCAGACCGAGGCGCCGCTCGCCCTCCCTCGAGGGCATCCACAGCGCGATCAGGTGCTGGGTGTGGACCTTGCGGCCCCTGGCCCTGGCCCGGAGGAAGTCCCGCCGGGCCAGCAGGCGCTGGGACCTTGGGAATCGCTGGTCCGCAGCCAGGGCGCTCGCCTCCACCACGCAGGCGGGTCTTACTTCTTGTAGGCGGAAACGGTGAGGCGGGCGCGGCCCTTGGCGCGACGGCGCTTCAGGACGTCACGGCCGGCCTTGGTGCTGTTCCGCTTACGGAAGCCGTGGGTGCGGTTCCGACGGATCTTCTTGGGCTGGTAGGTACGCTTGCTCACGACGACACCTCTAGAACCGCCCCCGTGCGACACGCCGTACGCGCGAAAGGGGGGGCCAAACGAAAGCGTGGGATCAACAGCATCCGGGGCACGGATGTCAAGGACAAAGCGCCCGCCCGCTGGGCTGATTTGATCAAGTCGCACCCGCGGGTGGCGCGCCTCGTCGCATCGCTGCGATCAACCGCGGATCAAAGGCCCCGAACAGCGGGACGCCCCGAATCGATCGTCATCCCGCACATTTGGGGGCTGCCCGGGCCTGCCGGCCCCGGCGGAAGGCGATCGCAGGCGATCGGAATCGGTGGATCATCCGTCGTTTCAATACGTTCGCGGAACCCCGTTGACGGCTTCCCCCCGCTTTCGCTATGCATCCTGCCCAACGTTGTTGCGCCGGTCGCCAGCGGCCCGGCACCCCCTCGAACGCCTCCCCGCCAAAAGGCACGCGGACGATCCACAGATCGGCTGCGGACGGGAGGCGTTCGTGCTTGCAAGTCTATGCGGGGACACGGTTTTTTCGAAGCCTGAAGGCTGTGGAAAATCTGTGGACCGACCGGAGGGGATGTGCGCGCTGAATCGTGCGGGGAGAAGGTGGACCCGATGAACGTAGAGACGCCCCCGTTCTGGAACGAGGCGGTCGAGCGGCTGCGCAACTCGACGCCGGACTACGTCTACAAGAACTGGCTCAGCCAGCTCACCTACGTGGCCCACGACGAGAACCGCCTGACCATCGGCGTTCCCAGCCTTTTCGCCAGGGACTGGATCCTCGACCACTACGGCGACGTCCTTCGCAAACACGTCCACGCCGCCACCAACACGGCGGTGGAGCTCGAGTTCGTGATCGATCCCAGCTCCGGCGGCTCCGGCGGCCTGGCGCCCGTCGCCAGAGAGAACCGCAGCGGCGGCGACGTGGACGGCGGCGATCTCGAGATCGGCGAGGTCGATCCGGCCGACATCCGCCGGCCGCTGATCAGCGATCGCTTCACCTTCGAGAACTTCGTGATCGGCCCGTCCAACCAGCTGGCTGCCGCGGCCGCCGCGGCGGTGGCCGACCGGCCCGGCCGCATCTACAACCCCCTCTTCATCTATGGGGGCACCGGGCTGGGGAAGACCCACCTCCTCCACGCCATCGGCAACAGGATCCTCGCCACGCAGCCGCACCTGCGGGTGGTCTACACCTCGGCGGAGCGGTTCCTGAACGAGTTCGTCGTCCTCCTGCGCAAGGGAAGGATGGAGGACTTCCGCCGCAAGTACCGCGAAGAGGTGGACGTCCTCATGATGGACGACATCCAGGTGCTCAAGAAGGCGCAGGAGACCCAGAACGAGTTCTTCTACACCTTCAACGATCTCCAGAACGCGGGGAAGGCGATCGTCCTCACCTCGGACATCCATCCCAACGAGCTGCCCAACATCGAGTCGCGCCTGCGGACGCGCTTCACCTCGGGCCTCACCGCCGACATCTACGAACCACCGTTCGAGGTGCGCGTCGCGATCCTCAAGCGCAAGGCGGAGCTCGAGAACCTCCAGCTCCCCGACGACGTGGCCCACTTCGTCTGTTCGGCGATCTCGCGCTCCGTCCGCGACCTCGAGGGAGCGCTCACCCGGCTCACCGCCCACGCCCACCTCACCGGCCGCCCGCTCACCGTTCCCTACGCGGAGGAGGTGCTCCGGGACATGCTGCCCGCCAAGCAGGCGCTCAGCATCCCGGACGTCCAGAAGACGGTGGCTCTCTACTATGGAGTGGACGTGGCCGAGCTGAGCGGCGAGAAGCGGATGCGCCCCATCGCCCGAGCGCGCGCGGTGGCGATGTACTTCTGCCGCAAGCTGATCGCCGACGCCTCCTTCCCGGTGATCGGCGCCGCCTTCGGCGGCAAGCACCACACCACGGTGATGAGCGCGGTGGAGCGGATCGCCAAGGACCGCGACAAGACCCCGGCCTTCGCCCGCGAGCTCGAGGAGCTCGAGCAGCGCATCACCCGCTGACGCTCGAGCGCGCCGTCCCACCGGTCGCCGGGGGCGCGGAGCAGAGCACGCAGGCCCTCGCCTGGCCACCCACCCGGCCGCCCCGATCCCCAGCGGATCGCAGGCGGCCTTCGTCGTTCCTGCGCGCGCGTCGAACCACCGCCACCGGCCCTCCACCCGACTTGTGCACAGGCTTCGGATTCTCCTGTGGATCTCTCGGCGATCGCCTGCGGATCCGCTTCGGATCGCCTTCGGCTGAACTTCCGTCCGGATGTGATCGCTGGTGTGATCGGTTCGCGGATCGCGCTGTGGATCCCGGTGGTCAAAGCGTGGACAGGTGGCGTTGACTCCCTCGGAAGGCGGGTGCTACACAACCCGCCTCCCCTGGATCCGCAGCTCGATCCGGCGCGTGGTCGGTGGCTTTCGCCAGAGATTTCAACACCCTTCGGCGCTTCTCCACAGATCCACACGCCCTACGATCTGCTACGATCTGGATCGCAAAATGATCTCTTGATCGAGATCTCAGAAGGGCGGGCGAAACGATGGAGCTGCAGATCGCCGTCGAGGAACTCTCCAAGGCTCTCTACCGGGCGCAGGGCATCGTCGAGAAGAAGTCGACCATGCCGATCCTCGCCAACGTCCTGCTCGACGCGCGGCCGGGCATGCTCAGCGTGACCGCCTTCGATCTCGAGATCGGCGTCACCAGCGAGCACCGGGCGGAGGTCCTCAAGGAGGGCCGCCTGGCGGTCTCCGCCAAGCACCTCTACGACATCGTCCGGACCCTCCCCGAGCCGACCCTGGTCCTCAAGCGGACGCAGAACAACTACGTGGAGATCACCTGCGGCTCGTCCCACTTCCGCATCGTGGGCATGCCCGCCGAGGACTTCCCGCAGCTCCCCGCCATGGCGAAGGTCCCCTTCGTCAGCGTCCGGCCCAGGCAGCTCCTCGAGATGATCGAGATGACCGCCTTCGCGGTCTCCACCGACGAGACGCGCTTCAACCTCAACGGCGTCTACTTCCACCCGGTGAAGGGGGGCGGCGTCCGGATGGTGGCCACCGACGGCCACCGGCTCAGCCTGGTGGAGCGGGTGATCGAGGGCGACTTCCAGCTCAAGCGCGGGGTGATCATCCCGCGCAAGGGCATCCACGAGCTGAAGCGCCTCCTCGCCGAGGCGGGGAACGAGGAGGCGGAGCTCGGCTTCGCCGACAACTCCGGCGTCTTCCGCAGGCCCGGCCTCGTGATGGTGATGCAGCTGATCAACGGGCAGTTCCCCGAGTACGAGCAGGTGATTCCCCGCGAGTCGGCGCGGACCCTGCGCCTCGGCCGCACCCGGATGGTGGAGACGCTCAAGCGCGTCTCGCTCCTCTCCCAGGATCAGATGCACACGGTGAAGTTCGAGGTGGCGGACGGAGTCCTGCGCATCAGCAGCCAGAACCCCGACCTGGGGGAGGCGCGCGAAGAGGTGCCCCTGGAGAGCGACGGCGAGCCGATCATTATCGGCTTCAACGCCCGCTACATCATCGACGTCCTCAACGTGATCGACGCGGACGAGGTGGAGATCGAGCTCCACGACGATCTCTCGCCCGGCGTGATCCACCCCGCGGGCGACAGGACCTATACCGCGGTGGTGATGCCCGTCCGGATCTGATCCGGCCCGCCGCATCGCAACGACCACGGGGCCGCGCCGCGAGGTGGCGGCCCCTTCTTCATCGGGATCCCGTGCGCCTCCTCGCCCTGCGGCTTCGCGATTTCCGCAACATCGAAGCGGCGGACCTCGAGCCGGGGCCGCGGGCGACGGTGATCGTGGGACCGAACGGGCAGGGCAAGACCAACCTGCTCGAGGCGGTCTACCTCCTCGCCACCTTGAAGCCCCTGCGCACCGCGCGCCTCTCGGAGCTGCCCCGCTTCGGCACCAGGGCCTGCAGGGTGGAGGGGGCCTTCGAGCTCGGCTCCGCCCGCCGCGTGATCGGCGTCCAGATCGAGGACGGCGTCCGCCAGGCGCTGGTGGACGGCAAGAAGGTGCGCGACCTCGAGGACTACTTCGGCGGCGTGGCGGTGGTGGCCTTCACCCCCGACGATCTGGCGGTGGTCAAGGGCGGGCCCGAGGTGCGGCGCCGCTTCCTCGACCGCGCGGTCTTCAACCGCTTCCCCGCCTTCCTGGGGGAGAGCCGCACCTACGCCCGCGCGCTCAAGAGCCGCAACAGGCTGCTCAAGGAGCAGACGCCCGCCGAGGTGATCGAGGCCTTCGACGAGCCCCTCGCCCGGGCGGGCGCCCGCATCGTCATCCGGCGCCGCCGCCTCCTCGCCGAGCTCGCCCCGCGCTTCGACGAGGTGCTCGGCCGCCTCTCCCGCGGCCAGCTCCGCGGCAGGCTCCGCTACGCGCCGCCGGTGGTGGAGGGGGCGGAGGAGGAGGGTGAGGTGGCCCGCCGCCTCCTCGAGGAGCTGGCGCGCCGCCTGCCTCGGGATCGGGAGCGGGGCTTCACCTCGGTGGGCCCCCACGCGGATCAGCTCTCCATCAAGCTGGGCGACCGCCCAGCGCGCACCTATGCGTCGCAGGGCCAGCAGCGGGCCCTGGTCCTCGCCCTCAAGATCGCCGAGATCGAGAACCTGCGCGAGATGCTCGGCTTCCAGCCCCTCGTCCTGCTCGACGACGTGTCGAGCGAGCTCGACAGGGAGCGGAATGCGCAGCTCATGGACTACCTCGCCTCCCTCGACGGCCAGGTCCTCCTCAGCACCACCGATCCCTCCCTGGTGGCCGCCGCGGCGGGGCCGGACGCCCGCTTCTTCGCGGTGCGGGACGGCGTCTTCACACCCCTGGATCGCGCCGCTGTGGAAGGCCCTCCGGACGCCTGAAAAGCGGAACGATTCCGCGTGGTTGCGCGTTGGTAAAACACTTGTGGCGGCAGGCTCCGACATGGTATCGTGAGCCACCGCGTCTTCGCCTGCATCTTGCGGAGAAGACTAAGAAAATCCCACGCGATCGAGGCCCCGATTGAGCAATCCCAACCAGGACACGGCGGCTGTCACCGGCGTCGCCCCCGAGGTCACGCCGGGCAGCGACTACTCGGCATCGTCGATTACGGTGCTCGAGGGGCTGGAGGCAGTGCGCAAGCGCCCCGGCATGTACATCGGGCCGCCGGACGATACCGGCATGCACCACCTCGTGTGGGAGGTGGTGGACAACTCGGTCGACGAGGCGCTCGCCGGCTTCTGTACCCGGATCGACGTCACCGTCCACGTCGACAACGCGATCACCGTCGCCGACAACGGCCGCGGCATCCCCACGGAGATCCATCCGACGGAGGGCCGCCCCACCCCCGAGGTGGTGCTCACCGTCCTCCACGCCGGCGGCAAGTTCGACAACAACTCGTACAAGGTCTCGGGCGGTCTCCACGGCGTCGGCGTGAGCTGCGTCAACGCGCTCTCCGAGTACCTCGACCTCGAGATCGCCCGGCAGGGCAAGCTCTGGCACCAGACCTACGCCCGGGGCGTCCCCACCTCCGGCCTCGAGGTGGTGGGCGAGGCGCGGCGCACCGGCACGCGGATCAAGTTCAAGCCCGACACCGAGATCTTCGGCGAGCGCGAGTACAACTTCGACACCCTCGCCCAGCGCCTGCGGGAGCTCGCCTTCCTCAACGCCGGTCTGCTGATCACGCTCACCGACGAGCGGACCGGCAAGAGCCACGAGTTCCACTACGAGGGCGGCATCAGCTCCTTCGTCGAGCACCTCAACAGGAACAAGTCGCTCCTGTTCGACAAGCCGGTCCACGTGAGCCAGGAGCTCGACGTGGACGGCCGCCGCGTGTCGGTGGAGATCGCGCTCCAGTACAACGACACCTACGACGAGCTGGTCTTCACCTTCGCCAACAACATCAACACCCGCGACGGCGGCTCGCACCTGGTCGGCTTCAAGGGCGCGCTCACCCGCACCATCAACAACTACGCGGCGAAGAACAACCTCTGGAAGGATCTCAAGGAGAGCCCCTCCGGCGAGGACGTGCGCGAGGGCCTCTGCGCGGTGATCAGCGTCAAGCTGCCCAATCCGCAGTTCGACAGCCAGACCAAGGGCAAGCTGATCAACCCCGAGATCAAGGGCGTGGTCGAGGGGGTCACCTACGACCGGCTCGGCCAGTTCTTCGAGGAGAACCCGCAGGTCGGCAGGCGCATCGCCGCCAAGGTGGGCGACGCCGCCCGCGCCCGCATCGCCGCCCGCAAGGCGCGCGAGACGGTGCGGCGCAAGGGCGCGCTCGACACCGCTTCGCTCCCCGGCAAGCTCGCCGACTGCCAGGAGCGCGATCCGGCGAAGAGCGAGCTCTTCATCGTCGAGGGTGATTCGGCAGGTGGCTCCGCCAAGCAGGGGCGCGACAGGCGCACCCAGGCGATCCTCCCGCTGCGCGGCAAGATCCTCAACGTGGAGAAGGCGCGGTTCGACAAGATGCTGTCGAGCGCCGAGATCGCCACGCTGATCACCGCGCTCGGCACCGGCATCGGCCGCGAGGACTACAACCCCGACAAGGCGCGCTACCACTCGATCATCCTGATGACCGACGCCGACGTGGACGGCTCGCACATCCGGACGCTGCTCCTGACCTTCTTCTACAGGCAGCTGCCCGAGCTGGTGGAGCGCGGCTACGTCTACATCGCGCAGCCGCCGCTCTTCAAAGTGCAGAAGGGCAAGAAGGAGACGTACATCAAGGACCAGCGGGCGCTCGACGAGTACCTGATGGATCTGGGCGTCTCCAACGTGACCCTGCACGCGGCGCAGGGCCCGCTCACCGGCGACGAGCTCAAGACGCTCGCCCGGCGCATCCTCGACTACCGCACCCTCCTCGCCAAGATCGACCGCCGCCGCGACGGCCGCGTGGTCGATGCGATGGCGCAGGCGACGCGGATCGATCAGGCGCTTCTCCAGGACGAGGCGGCGCTCCGGGCGGAGCTGGAGAAGATGCGCGCCTGGCTCGAGAGCCACCACCCCGAGGCGATGCCGGTGGAGTTCGACGTCCGGGACGACGAGGAGCACGCCTGTAAGCGGGTGCTCATCCGCAGCCGCGGCGCGGGCACGTTCCGGGAGACGGTCCTCGACTACACCACCCTCGGATCGCCCGAGGCGATCGAGCTGCGGCGCTTCGCCGAGGAGCTCCGGCGCATCGGCCCGGCGCCCTACAGGATGACCCTGAGCGGCGGCGAGGCGGAGGCCCACTCCTTCCAGCAGATCCTCGAGCTGATCAACAAGGACGCCGCCCGCGGCCAGAGCATCCAGCGCTACAAGGGTCTCGGCGAGATGAACCCCGAGCAGCTCTGGGAGACGACGATGAACCCGGAGACCCGCACGCTGCTCCAGGTGCGCGTCGACGACGCGGTGGAGGCGGACCAGATCTTCACCGTGCTCATGGGCGACGCGGTGGAGCCGCGGCGCGAGTTCATCGAGCGCAACGCCCTCGAGGTGCAGAACCTCGACATCTGATCGGCGGGTGAAGAACGCGCATTCGCGCGCGCCCGGAGGACGGACCCGCCCCGTGCGGGTCCGTTTCCTTTGTGTGCCCGGCATGGGCCTTGGCTAGGAGGTGCAAGTCCTCTGGGAAGCTGGTCGCAGCGACCCACACGAACCGCAAGGCGCCTGATCGCGAGGTCAGCGCTGAAAGAAGCGGGTAGT
>Ga0182742_1005204_pt1 | contig 11181 bp, 8 predicted proteins | sample eDN5th37CBELigMG_FD_128880 | JGI IMG/M metagenome (GOLD analysis project Ga0182742, IMG submission 128880) | Enriched Miracle-Growth compost microbial communities from Emeryville, California, USA - eDNA 5th pass 37_C BE-Lig MG (version 2)... ... | reverse complement strand
CTCAATTGTAAACAAATCGGAAGAATATGCTCTTCTTGCTCTGCAAGGACCAGTGGCTGAAGAGGTTCTCCAAATATTAACGGATACAGATTTATCTGAGATCAAGTTCTTTAAGTTTAAGAATGGCATAAAAATTGCTGGTGTTGATGTGCTAATTTCAAGAACAGGTTATACAGGTGAGGATGGGTTTGAGTTATATTGTGATTCAAATGATGCTGTAACGTTATGGGAAAACATCCTTGAGGCCGGTAAAAGTAAAGGGGTTATTCCATGTGGACTTGGTGCCAGAGATACATTGCGTTTTGAAGCAGCGTTACCATTGTATGGTCAAGAGCTATCAAAAGATATTACTCCGATAGAAGCGGGTATTGGATTTGCGGTGAAAACGAACAAAGAAGCAGAGTTTAACGGAAAAGCAGTTTTATTGAAACAAAAGGAAAAGGGAACAGCTCGTAAGCTAGTTGGAATTGAGTTGTTGGAAAAAGGGATTCCACGCCATGGCTATGAGGTTTTTGCAGGTGGAGAATTAATAGGTGTTGTTACAACAGGAACTCAATCCCCGACTTTAAAGAAGAATATTGGTTTAGCTCTACTAAAATCTGAATTTTCACAACTAGGTACAGAAATCGAAGTGCAAATTAGGAAAAAACGCTTAAAGGCTAAAGTGGTTGCCACACCTTTTTATAAAAGATCCAAATAATGACGCTAACTTATATATCCGAATGGAATCTGAGAGGAGATTTTTAGCTATGAATCATCGTTACCTACCAATGACAGAGCAAGACAAGCAGGAAATGCTTCAAGCAATTGGTGTTCAATCAGTAGATGAGCTTTTTCAGGATATTCCTGAGAGTGTTCGTTTTAAGGGAGAGTATAAGATTAAACAAGCAAAATCTGAAACAGAGCTCCTTAAAGAGTTATCACAACTTGCAGCAAAAAATAAAGATTTACGCAAGAATGCTTCATTCCTAGGTGCAGGAGTTTATGATCATTACATGCCAATTATTGTTGATCATGTGATATCCCGCTCGGAATTTTACACGGCGTATACTCCTTATCAACCCGAGATTTCTCAAGGGGAACTACAGGCAATCTTTGAATTTCAAACGATGATTTGTGAGCTAACCGGAATGGATGTGGCGAACTCATCCATGTATGATGGTGGAACAGCATTGGCTGAGGCAGCAATGCTTGCAGCAGGACAAACCAAAAAGAAGAAAGTTCTTATTTCGAAGGCTGTTAATCCGGAAACACGTGATGTGGTAAAGACATATGCGGCAGGACAATATATTGAAGTGATCGAAATTTCTGTTAAAAACGGTGTGACAGATATAGAAGCATTAAAACAAGAAATGGATGAGGATGTAGCAGCGGTTTTAGTTCAATATCCAAACTTTTTTGGTTCTATTGAGCCATTAAAAGAGATTGAGCCGGTTGCACATACAGGCAAAAGTATGTTTATTGTTTCATCAAACCCTCTTGCTTTAGGTGCAATAACTCCTCCGGGAGCGTTTGGTGCTGATATTGTTGCAGGTGATGCGCAACCATTTGGAATTCCTACAGCATTTGGAGGACCACATTGCGGTTATTTTGCTGTAACAACGAAATTACTACGTAAAGTTCCAGGGCGACTTGTTGGTCAAACAACAGATGAAAACGGAAAACGCGGGTTTGTTTTAACACTTCAAGCACGTGAACAGCATATTCGACGAGATAAAGCGACTTCTAATATTTGCTCAAATCAAGCATTAAATGCTCTTGCTGCCTCTGTAGCTATGACAGCTTTAGGGAAAAAGGGTGTTAAGGAAATGGCGATTCAAAATATCCAAAAAGCGAACTATGCAAAAAGAGCTTGTTTAAAAGCGGGTTTAGAGCTCCCATTTGATCAACCTATATTTAATGAGTTTGTTGTTAAGCTGGCAAAACCTGTTGTTGAGGTTAATAAGCACCTTCTGGAAAAAGATATTATCGGGGGATTTGATTTAGGAAAAGTCGATCCTGAACTTGAAAACCATATGCTGATTGCGGTGACAGAGCTAAGAACAAAGGACGAAATTGACACACTTGTGAAGGAATTGGGGGATGACAATGAGTAATCAAGATCAAGCATTAATCTTTGAATTAAGCAAAGAAGGACGTATTGGGTATAGCTTACCAGAGCTTGAAGTCGATGAATTGTCATTAGATGAACTAATTCCTGCTGATTATATTCGTACAGATGAGGCATTGCTGCCTGAAGTGTCAGAGCTGGATATTATGAGACATTACACAGCTTTATCGAAGCGGAACCATGGAGTTGATTCCGGTTTTTACCCGTTAGGTTCATGCACGATGAAGTATAATCCGAAAATCAATGAAAATGTTGCGCGTATCGCAGGTCTCGCACATATCCACCCACTACAGGACGAGTCAACAGTACAGGGAGCAATGGAGTTGCTATTTGATCTACAGGAGCATTTAAAAGAAATTACGGGAATGGACGAAGTTACTCTTCAACCTGCTGCAGGTGCTCATGGGGAGTGGACTGGTCTTATGATGATTCGTGCCTATCATGAAGCAAACAATGATACAAAAAGAACTAAGGTCATTGTTCCTGACTCAGCACATGGTACAAATCCAGCATCTGCTACGGTAGCTGGTTTTGAGACAATTACAGTCAAGTCAGATGAAAATGGATTAGTGGATTTGGAGGATTTACGCCGTGTAGTTGATGATCAAACAGCTGCTTTAATGTTAACAAATCCAAATACGTTGGGATTATTTGAAGCACATATTTTGGAAATGGCTCAAATTGTTCATGATGCGGGCGGTAAGCTTTATTATGATGGAGCTAACTTAAATGCTGTTTTAAGTAAAGCGAGACCAGGTGATATGGGATTTGACGTTGTTCACCTTAATCTTCATAAAACATTTACTGGTCCTCACGGTGGAGGTGGTCCTGGTTCTGGTCCGGTAGGTGTGAAAGCTGATTTAATCCCGTATTTACCGAAGCCTGTATTAATAAAAACAGAAGAAGGCTATCATTTTGAATACAACCGACCACATTCGATCGGTCGTGTGAAGCCATTCTACGGAAACTTTGGGATCAATGTTCGAGCATATACGTACATCCGTACAATGGGTCCTGACGGCTTAAAGGCTGTAACAGAATATGCTGTGTTAAATGCCAACTATATGATGCGCCGTCTCGCACCATATTATGATCTTCCATTTAATCAACATTGTAAACATGAGTTTGTTTTATCAGGTAGACGTCAGAAGAAATTAGGTGTTCGCACACTTGATATTGCAAAGAGGTTACTTGACTTTGGTTATCATCCTCCAACGATTTATTTCCCGTTAAACGTTGAGGAGTGTATCATGATCGAACCAACCGAAACAGAATCAAAGGAAACACTTGATGCATTTGTTGATGCAATGATTCAGATCGCAAAAGAAGCTGAAGAAACACCAGAAGTTGTGCAGGAAGCACCGCACACAACTGTTGTTAAGAGATTGGACGAAACAACGGCAGCAAGAAAGCCAATCTTAAAATATCAGCGATAAACGTGAAAATGACCTACTTTGTTTGTAGGTCATTTTTCGTAATGTTTTTCAAGGCACTATAATTTATGCGCATATTCATTCAGACGCTTTGAGAGCTGTTCAATCTCCATTACTGAGTTGGAAATTTGCTGCATGGATGTTGCTTGATCACTACCGATCTTATCCATTTCCTTAATTGAGTCTGCCATTTGCTTTGTTACCTTTTGGATTTGTCCCGTAATTTCATTGACCTTTTGGGTAGAAGAAACGGTTTCTCTGGAAAACTTTCTAATTTCATTTGCTACAACTTCAAATCCTTTTCCTTTTTCACCTGCACGTGCTGCCTCTATTGCTGCATTTAGCCCAAGCAGATTTGTTTGATCAGCAACCTTCTTAATCATGGCTAATACGACATCAGTCTCTTTTACATTATCTCCAGCTTGTGTGGATTGAATGATTAGTTCTTGTATATACTTCGCGAGGATATGAGAACCTTCAGCAACAGTTTTCATTTGATCGTTCGCTTTAGAAAGTGCTTGTCCGATTTGTTCAGCTATATTCTTTAATTCTGTTTGCTTTCGAATTTGGACAGCAATCCCTCCGATTACGTTATTGTGAACATCAAAAAGGGGGAGAGCTGTACCTGTAAATTCAAAACCATAGAATTCAGCAGGAACATCGGCTTGTAATCGCTTCTTCTCGCGGATTGCGATAGATAGTGGTTCTTCGGGATTTATTTTTTGTCCGATCTTAATATTGAGGTTGATTTGTTCCCCTGGATGATAAGAAAGGAATTGCTCTAAATCACAAACTGCTATGGATAAATCAGCTGGAACGGCTGCTTTTATAACAGGGATTATCTTAATTAAGCTTTCTAAAGAATCTATTTTGTTGATCATTTCATATTTCTCCATTCATTGTAATCTTCTACATCATACATAATACCCTATTTTATAGTAACTTTCTTCTTATACAATATTCACAGATAGTTGTAAGGCAGTCGTACATTGTCTTAAACATACAATTCATGCCGAAATAATGTTAATCTGCAAACATTATGACTACTTTTTAGAACCTTTGTCGAGAGGGAGGAATTGAGTACGTGATTAGTAGAACTAGTAGTATTAAGAAAAATAGACAAAGGTTGGTGTTTAGATTGGCAGCAAAATATATAACGATTTCAAAAGCAGCCTCATTAATCGGTGAAAAAGCATTTGTGTTAAAGCAGTGGGAGGAAGACTTTTGTGAACTTATCACCATAAAAAGAGATGAAAAGAATATGCGGTTATTTACTGGAGAGAACATTGAATTTTTCCAAAAGATTAAAGCGTATAAAGATAGAAATTTAGATAATGAGACGATTAAACAACTTCTGCAGCAGCAATCCGTAAGTTCACCAGTTCAAGAAAGCTTGGATCAGGCTGATGTTGCTGAGCTGAAAGCAACTCTGTCAAAAATCACTTCATTTATTGAATCCAAACAAGTTCAGTCTGTATTCGAGATGGATGAACGACTTGATTTGCTTGAGAAAAATGTGATTTCATCGGTTTCAGAGAAAATCAGTGAAACAGCTAAATTACAAACAGAGGTAGCACGGATTGAGTTTTCAGATCTTCAAGACATGATTACAAGTTTAGAAGTGACAGCTGAGGCGGAAAGGGAGTCTTTTAAAGAAGAAGTTCATCAGGAAAGAGAAATAGCACAACGAAAAACAGATGAGCGTGAAGAGCGATTCTTGGCATTTGTAAGAGATCATCAATACAAGCAAGAGAAAATGAAGCAAGATAAATCAGGATTAGGATTTATAAAACAAATATTAAGCTTTGCCAGATAAATGAAAAAGGTCGCTTTAAATCGCGACCTTTTTTATGTATATTCAGGCATTTCTACCTTTTTCTCGATTTTAATTCGTTTTAGCTTATTGTCTTCAACATTCATGATAATAAAGTGCAGATTCTCGTAATCGTAGGATTCTCCTTCAACAGGAAAGTGTCCTAATTCTTTCAGAAGAAATCCTGACACAATGTCCTCCTGTTCAGGGATCTTCGTTTTAAAAACTTCATTTAAACGTCTTAATGCCAGTTTTCCATTACATATAATATGAACGTCTGTTATTTCTTCAATTAGGATCTCTTCATCCTGATCTGTTTCATCTTTAATTTCTTGACCAATCATCGCCTCAATTATATCCTCATGGCTTATAATCCCTTTTGTTCCACCATATTCATCAAGAACAATGGCTAAGTGTCTTTGCTTTTTTAGCATTAATTTGAAGACGGTTTCGATCGAGTGAAATTCAAAAACAAAGAGTGGATCATCATCCATAAAGTCTTCCAGTTTTTTTTGAGGCTCTAAAGACCAATTTAACAATGATTTTGCATGCAGAACACCGAGGATTTCATCCATGCTTTCTTTATATACCGGATATCGTGTATGACGGCCTTCTAATACAATATCTCTCGTTTCTTCATAGGTAGAACCTGATGCAATCCCTTGAATTTCGGTTCTTGGTACTTTTAGTGCGTCACGAACATCCAGATCATAAAAATCAATTGCACCCTTAATCCGTTTCGTTTCATCTGTTTGCAGGATTCCTTCAGATGTAGCGATATTTACCATTGTAATCAGTTCTTCTCTTGAAATTGAAGCGGTTTTGCCTTCTTCTTTTGAGAGGATATTAATAACCATTCTTGTAAATCTTGATAGGAGAAAAATTAATGGTTTTAAAATGAAAATGATGATACGTATGACCGGGAAAACCATATACGCGATCTTATCCGCGAAAGTGGCAGCGATAGACTTTGGCAAAACTTCTGCAAAAATAATCAGCACAACCGTTAAGATCCCTGTAGCAACACCTACACTAATACCATATTCAATTGCAATGACTGTAACAAGGGTTGGCAACATGATGTTAGCTATGTTGTTTCCAATTAAGATACCTGTGATAATTTCATCAGGTTTTGAGACGAAATTCAGTAATTTTTGTGATTTCTTATCATTGTTTTCCGCTTTTGATTTTAATTTCATTTTGTTTACAGCAGTAAGTGCTGTTTCACTGCCGGATAAGAAAAACGACATCAATAGAAAAAACACTATGGCAATAATCAAGACTTGATTCCTCCAACAACTAATACATTTTTATTTCTATCTCTTATCTTACCTTATTTTTGGTTTTGAAGTCGATAAATGTGATACATGTTATAAATTTTGAACAGAAAAATGAATTCAAGAAAAGGAAAAAGCAACTCCAAAGTTCACCCGCATGAAAGAAGATGAGGTTGTAGTTGCTTCCTGTATTCATTATTTAGTTATTTTTTCTTTACTTTCCCTGTCCAACCTTTAAAACCGCCTTTAAGACAATGGAGGTTATGATAGCCTTTTCGCTTTAACATTTGTGCAGCGCGGCCACTTCGTACCGTATTTTGGCAATAGAAGTAAACTGGTTGGTCAGGACGGATTTCTTTGTAGCGTTGACGTAACTGAGAAAGCGGTATATTTCGAGCACCTAAAATATGTCCACCTTCAAACTCGTTCGGTTCACGAACATCGATTAATTGTGCTTTACGATAGCCTGCACGGAATTCTTCTTCTGTAAGTTGCTTCATAATTTTTCGTTGATAGAAAAAATTAAACGTAATGTAGGCAATCAGGGCAACTGCTACGATGATTAGTAAAATGGTTGATGTTGTCAATATCCTCGACCCCTTTTTTATAGGTTATATCATTGTAAGCTCATAAGAACTCATATACAGACCTCTATTATTATATAAGAGCTTATGAAAATTGTCATCAGGTTGTATGCATTATTATTTTCTTCCAAATAAACTTCTGCTAGACTTAGGATGTAAAAAAAATAACAAAGAGGGTTACAACATGGCGAAAGAAGTATGGAGATATATTGATTCTGGAAACTGCTCTCCAGCATTTAATATGGCATTGGATGAAGCACTTTTAGAATGGCATAGCGAAGGCAAGATTCCACCTACCATTCGATTTTATGGCTGGAATCCAGCAACACTTTCAATTGGTTACTTTCAAAAAGTTGAAAAAGAAATAGATTTAGAAGCGGTGAAAAGATATGGTTTAGGCTTCGTTAGGAGACCTACAGGGGGCAGAGGAGTTCTTCATGATCAAGAACTTACATACAGTGTCATTGTATCAGAGGAACACCCTGAAATGCCCAAGACAGTAACGGAGGCTTATCGGGTGATTTCAGAAGGAGTTTTGGAGGGATTTAAAAATCTCGGTCTTGAAGCATACTTCGCTATTCCTCGTACTGATGAAGAAAAAGTAGGTCTTAAATCACCTAGATCAGCTGTTTGCTTTGATGCTCCTTCCTGGTATGAGCTTGTTGTTGAAGGGCGTAAAGTTGCAGGTAGTGCACAAACCCGACAAAAAGGAGTTATCTTACAACACGGATCAATTTTGCTGGATCTAGATGAGGATATGCTTTTTGATTTATTTAAATATCCAAACGATCGTGTAAAAGAAAGAATGCAAAGGGCATTTAAAAACAAGGCCGTTGCAACGAATAGTCTTAGAAAAGAGCCGGTTACAATTGAAGAAGCAAAAAAAGCTTTTAAGGAAGGTTTTGAAAAAGGTCTAGATATTGACCTTGAGCCTTATAAGTTAACAGGTGAAGAACTAGAGTATGTAAATCAACTTGCGAAAAATAAATATGAAAGTGATGAATGGAATTTCAAAAGATAGAGACGTGATCTTAGGATTACGTCTATTTTCATCTAGTAGGGTATATTTGTAGAAATTTGACGAAAGAAATTTTTTATCTATCTAATTTAAAAACGTTGATTTCAAAGGTTTTTAATACAATCAAATAGATGCAAGTGACAAAATTCTTCAAAATTCCCCTTTTACGAGTCAAAACCATCACAAATCTCGTTAAAGCTTCTTTTTTTAATAAGTTTTCCATTTGACAAAAAGAGAAATAGTTGACCTTAAAACTATATATAGTATTATTCGTCAAAAAGTAAACACTATATATTGAATTGTAGGGTTGTATATGATAAATTAAATCAGGAGATTTACAAGAAAGATAGATAGAGGAGTTGTTACAATGACAGTTGTTACTGAGCAAAAGATGAGCGTTGATGTGGAGAAGCTTAACAAAGATATTTCTGCATTTCCGCAGGTTCATCCTATTACTAACGATATGAAATTAACACATAAAGGTGTTTCGAGACTTGTTATGCTTGATCGTTACACATTTAAAGACACGGAAAAAATTACGTTATCTGAAGGAGACTTTGTTGTTTTAACGATCAAGGAAGACCCTAAATTCCCGGCCAGAGGGCTTGGCTTTATCAAGAGTATTGATTGGGAAGCAAAAACAGCAAATGTGCTAGTTGATGAAGAATATAGGCACTCATTAGATAAACCTGAGGAAGTGGAGACAGGGATCGTAAAACGCTCGTTAGATGTCATTGAAAAACCACTTGAAATCTTTTACGAACAAATCGCAAAACGTAATGCAACAGGATTAGCATCGGTTGAGAAAACAGAAGAAAAACGTCAAGAATGGTTCGAAAAGTTTTATCAAGAGCTTGTTAACTTAAACTTTATTCCGGCAGGACGTGTGTTATATGGTGCAGGTGCTGGAACAGAAGTAACTTATTTTAACTGCTATGTTATGCCATTTGTGAAGGATTCACGCGAAGGGATCTCTGAGCATCGTAAACAGGTAATGGAGATCATGAGTCGCGGTGGCGGTGTAGGAACGAACGGATCAACATTACGCCCTCGTAACACATTAGCAAAAGGTGTAAACGGAAAATCATCAGGCTCTGTATCATGGTTGGATGATATTGCGAAATTAACTCATCTGGTTGAGCAGGGCGGCTCAAGACGTGGAGCGCAAATGATTATGCTGGCTGACTGGCATCCAGATATTATTGAGTTCATTATTTCAAAAATGCAAAACCCTAGAATTCTACGTTTCCTTATTGAAAACACCAATGATGAAGCGATTAAAAAATATGCGCAGGATAAACTAAAGTTCACACCACTTACACAACAGGAAATTGATATGTACCAAGGAATAATTAATTACAAGCAAATTCCAGGAACAGGTGGGTTTAGTGAAAAAATTATAAAAGATGCTGAATTAAAGCTGCGTACTGGCGGCACTTACAGTGTTCATAACTCTGAGTTCTTAACAGGTGCGAATATTTCTGTTACGTTAACAAAAGATTTTATGGATGCAGTAGAAAATGATGCTGAATATGAACTTCGTTTCCCTGATGTAGAAAGCTATAATGAAAAGGAAATGAATGAATACAATGAAAACTGGCACAAAGTTGGGGATGTACGTGAGTGGAAAAAACAAGGCTATAAAGTACGTACGTACCGTAAAATTAAAGCAAAAGAACTTTGGAATCTAATCAACATCTGTGCAACATATTCAGCAGAGCCGGGAATTTTCTTTATTGATAATGCAAACGACATGACAAATGCCAAGGCATATGGTCAACAGGTCGTAGCGACAAATCCGTGTGGGGAACAACCACTTGCACCATATTCTGTCTGTAACTTAGCAGCAGTAAACCTTGCTGAAATGGCAAATAAAGAAACAAAAACAGTTGACTTTGATAAGCTTCGTAAAACAGTTGAAGTTGGCGTGAGAATGCAGGATAACGTCATTGACGCAACTCCATATTTCTTACCTGAAAACAAACACCAGGCACTTGGCGAACGCCGTGTTGGACTAGGTGTAATGGGGTTACATGATCTTCTTATTTACTGTGAAACAGAATATGGTTCTGAAGAAGGAAATGTATTAGTTGATAAGGTCTTTGAAACAATTGCTACAACAGCATACCGTGCATCAATTGAATTAGCGAAGGAAAAGGGAAGCTTTCCGTTCCTAGTTGGAGAAGAAGATGCAGAAACAAATCGCCTTCGTGAAGCATTTACCCAAACAGGATTCATGCAAAAAATGCCTGCAGATATTCTAGAAGGTGTAAAAGAGTACGGAATCCGTAACTCACATCTATTAACTGTTGCTCCTACGGGATCCACAGGGACAATGGTTGGTGTTGCAACAGGACTTGAACCTTACTTCTCATTCTCGTACTTCCGTAGTGGAAGACTTGGTAAATTTATCGAAGTAAAGGCAGATATTGTGCAGGAATATCTAGATCAACATCCAGAAGCAGATGCAAACAACCTACCGTCATGGTTTGTATCGGCAATGGAATTAGCTCCTGAGGCACATGCAGATGTACAATGTGTCATCCAACGTTGGATTGATAGTTCTATTAGTAAAACAGTTAATGCTCCAAAGGGCTATACTGTTGATCAAGTAGAAAAAGTGTATGAGCGTCTGTACAAAGGTGGAGCAAAAGGCGGCACAGTCTATGTAGACGGTAGCCGTGATACACAAGTATTGACACTAAAAGCTGAAGAAAATACATTTGATGAAAATGAAGAAGTAGAACCAAAAGAAAAAGGGAAAGTTGTTCTTGTTGATACAATCAATGATCTTCGTTCAACAGATGTAACGATTGGAAATGAAGTTGGTAATACTTGCCCGGTTTGTCGTGAAGGTACAGTTGAAGATTTGGGCGGCTGTAATACATGTACGAGCTGTGGTGCACAATTAAAGTGTGGATTGTAATCTGTTTAAAGGATCTGACG
>Ga0182742_1005203_pt1 | contig 11189 bp, 5 predicted proteins | sample eDN5th37CBELigMG_FD_128880 | JGI IMG/M metagenome (GOLD analysis project Ga0182742, IMG submission 128880) | Enriched Miracle-Growth compost microbial communities from Emeryville, California, USA - eDNA 5th pass 37_C BE-Lig MG (version 2)... ... | reverse complement strand
GCGAAGCCGGCGCTGCTGTTTCTGCACGGCTTCCCGCTCGGACCGGAAATGTGGAAGAAGCAAAAAGAATCGTTTGAAGCAGAAGGTTATCAAGTGATCGCGGCGGATGTAAGGCTGGAAGGACAACGAACCGGAGACGGCTTACCGGAGCCTGTCACAATGGAACAGATGGCGCAGGCGGCGCTGTCCGAAGCGGAGGCAGCGGGAGCTCAGCGCTTCGTGGCAGTAGGCTTCTCGATGGGCGGCTATGTCGCCTTCTCCATTGCCGAACAAGCGCCGGAACGCTTCGCAGGGCTCGTTCTTGTCGACACGCGCGCGGAAGCGGACACGGAAGAAGGCAAGGCAGGGCGGCGGGAGATGGCTGCGAAGGTGCTGCGGGAGGGGGCGCGGGCAGCGGCTGAGGCCATGGTCGGCAAGCTGCTGTCACCCGATACACTGCGCAACAACGAAGCTGTCGCAGCGGAAGTCGAGCGCATCATTCTTAGCACATCGCCAACTGCGATCGCTTCGGCGGCACTAGGGATGGCCGTTCGTCAAGACCGTACGGCCATGCTGCCCACCATCCAAGCGCCGACGCTTGTGATCGTGGGCGAGGAGGACGCGATCACTCCGCCGGACATCGCGCGCGGCATAGCGGAGGCGATTCCCGGCGCGGAGCTCGCCGTCATTCCGAAGGCGGGTCATCTGTCCAACATGGAGCAGCCGCAGGCGTTCAATGAAGCGCTCTCAGCTTGGCTTCGGCGAATTTAGGTTTGCTATGCCTCAAGGCATCTTGTAAAATAGTTTTCATTATATATGGGGGGCTTGTGCAAACCGATGGATAAACCGAATGAATTAGTTGTCGTCCTTGACTTCGGCGGACAATATAACCAATTGATTGCGCGCCGGATCCGCGATCTGGGCGTATACAGTGAGCTGCTGCCTTATAATACGAGCGCTGAGCGCATCCGTGAGCTGGCACCGAAGGGGATTGTATTTTCCGGGGGGCCGGCAAGCGTATACGGAGAAGATTCGCCGCTTGTCGACCCGGCCGTATATGAATTAGGCATTCCGATTCTGGGCATCTGTTATGGAATGCAGATGATGAGCCATCAGCTGAAAGGGAAGGTAGAGCGCGCGGGCAAGCGGGAATACGGGAAAGCGATGGTCCGTTTCCAACCGAATTGCTGCTTGACGAAGGGGCTTGCCGAAGAGCAGCAAGTGTGGATGAGCCACACGGATTTGGTAACAGAGCTGCCGGAAGGCTTCGTTGTCGACGCGAGCACGGAGCACGCGCCGGTTGCGGCGATGAGCAATCCGGAACGGAAGCTGTTCGCGGTGCAGTTCCACCCGGAGGTACGTCATACGACATACGGCAACGATATGATCCGCAATTTCCTATATGAGGTTTGCGGCTGCGAAGGAACGTGGAGCATGACGACGTTCATCGACGATACGATCCGCGACATTCGCGAGCAGGTAGGCGACCGCAAGGTGCTCTGCGCACTGTCCGGCGGCGTCGACTCTTCCGTTGTGGCCGTGCTGATTCATAAGGCGATCGGGGACAACTTGACGTGTATGTTTATCGACCACGGCTTGCTCCGCAAAGGCGAGGCGGAGAGCGTTATGGAAACCTTCGTGGGCAAATTCGATATGAAGGTTGTCAAGATCGACGCGCGCGAGCGGTTCCTCGGCAAACTCAAGGGCGTTGACGATCCGGAGCAAAAACGCAAAATTATCGGCAATGAATTCATCTACGTGTTCCAAGAGGAATCGGCGAAGCTGGACGACTTCGACTTCCTTGCGCAAGGCACCTTGTACACGGATATCGTAGAGAGCGGCACCGCAACGGCGCAGACGATCAAGTCGCATCATAACGTCGGCGGTCTGCCGAAGGATATGAAATTCCAACTGGTTGAGCCGCTGAAGGCGCTCTTTAAGGACGAGGTCCGCAAGGTCGGAGAGGAATGCGGCTTACCGGCGGAGATCGTCTGGAGACAGCCGTTCCCGGGACCGGGTCTCGCGATCCGCGTGCTGGGCGAAGTGACTGAGGAGAAGCTGGAGATTGTCCGGGAATCCGACTATATTCTGCGTGAAGAAATCGCGAAAGCCGGCCTGGACAAAGAAATCTGGCAATACTTCACCGCTCTGCCGAACATGAAGAGCGTCGGTGTGATGGGTGATGCCCGTACGTATTCGTACACCGTCGGCATCCGCGCCGTAACCTCGATCGACGGCATGACGGCCGATTGGGCGCGCATCCCGTGGGATGTGTTGGAGACGATCTCGACGAGAATCGTCAATGAGGTCGACAATGTGAACCGCGTAGTGTACGACATTACGTCGAAACCGCCGGCAACCATCGAATGGGAATAAAAGTAAATCAGATATGAGCTACAATGTCCTCAAATTTCTTAAAGAAATTTGGGGGCATTTTTTTTACATTCGTCCGTCTTCGACAGGAACCGTCTAAACCCGCCAAGAATTAACAAATTTTTACTAAAATCTATAATTTGTCTATAAATACCCATATATTGACTCAAATGTAAAAACTCCTTTATCATTATATATGAACCAGATATAAACTAAAGCTCATTAATTATTATTCATGGAAAGGGGAGACTTGGGTTCGAAACGCATGTTTATTGTTGAAATTGTAAGCGCTATCTAATTTCTTATTATTTGAGGAAAGGGGTAATACTCGAATGCAGCCAATTCGATTGAGCAGACTTTCAACTATGTTTCTGGCGATGGCGTTGATTGTCTCTATGCTGTATGTCCCCAGAGCGAACGCCCAGATTGATACGACGTTCGGCGCCCCCGTTGAGGTGACGACTCCGCTGAAATCGGCGACCTCCATTGCGATCTACGACAGCGTGGTCGGCACGGAGGACGGAGCGAATGTGTTGTACACGGCTTTGGCCGGCGAGCCCGCAGTGTTCTATGTCATTAACCTGGATACGTATCAAGTGGTCCGCTCCCTTCCGATGCCGCAAGGGAAAGACAGCTGGTCAATGGTCGTAGCGCCGAATGGGGATGTATTCATTTCCTCCAGCGGCGGCCGGTTGTACCGTTACTCTCCAGCTACCAAGGAAATTGAAGAACTTGGCTTGATCCGCCCGGGGCAAACCGCGATCTACGGCTTGAGCGTAGACGAAGCCGGTAATGTGTACGGCGGTACATATCCGAGCGCTCTGGTATGGAAGTATGACCCCGTCACCAAGCAGTTCAGCGACTACGGGCGTATGTCCGAGACGAACAGCTACGTGCGGTCTTTGGCTTACTATGGCAATTATTTATACGCTGGTGTTGGGGAGAAAGGAAGCCTCGTGAAGCTTGACCCCGCAACGGGTGAAAAAACGCAAATCCCGCTGCCTCCAGTAGCAGGCGTTACGGGCGACAACTATCCGTTCGTGTATCAATTGGACGTAGTGGATAAATACTTGTTCGCGCATTTGAGCGGTGGAGGCATCAGCACATTAATTGCCTACGACCTCGAAAACGAAGTGTGGCGCGAGGAGCAGTTCCCGAATTTCCACGGCAACCGCATTTCGAAGGCGATGAACGGCAAGGCGTACTACAAGCTTAACGGGACAGGCGGAAATAGGCTTGTGGAGCTTGATCTCGCCACCTTCGAAACGAGAGTCACGGATATGGTTCAGGATTTCTCCCTGAAGGGCGGCGGCTGGGTGAACATCCAAGGCGATCCGCTCCTGCCGGGTGCGACGCTGGTGAACATCCGTTTTGACGGAAAAGTAGGTTTCTTCAACATCGAGACGGAGACGTACTATGAGAAGCCGGCGATCGTGGAAGGCCAAGCGATTCCGATCCATTCCCTCGAGAAGGGTCCGGACGGCAAGCTGTACATGACAGGCTATCCAGGGGGCACGGCGGCGGCCTACGATCCCGCTACCGGAACGACGGCCACCTTCGGCATGGGCCAAGCGGAGAGCATCGGACAGATTGGCAGCGATGTGTATTTCAATGTGTATCCGAAGGCGGCCATTTATCGGTATGACACGACGAAGCCGGTGGATGGAACGAACCCCGCACTAGTGTTCAACATTGGCGAGGCGCAGGACCGCCCATATGTAAACCTGACCGTAGGCTCCACAATGTATCTCGGAACAATTCCGGATTACGGCGAACTGGGCGGCGCATTGGTGGCATACGATTCGGCGTCGGATACCTTCGAAGTATTCCGCAACGTTGTTCAAGACCAAAGTGTCGTCGGACTTGCGCATAAGGACGGTAAAATTTACGGCTCCACGACAGTGCTGGGCGGACTCGACGCTGTGCCGACGGCAACAGCGGCGAAGATGTTCGTATGGGATGTGGCAACGAAGACGAAGATTGTCGAGTTTACGCCGAATTTGCCGGGCAGCGTGCCGAAGATGATCAGCGGTCTGACCTTCGGTCCGGACGGCTTGCTGTGGGCTGCGGCGGACGGCACGATCTTCGCGATCGATCCCGATACGTACGAAGTTGTGAAGAGCAAGGTGGTGTATCCGGGCGTATCCAATTACGGTATGTGGAGACCGATCCATCTGCGTTGGGGTACGGACGGCTTGCTGTACACGGATCTTTACGGCAAGCTGACGATCGTGCATCCCGAGACATTGGAGTTTGTTGATCTCGGCATCAGCACGGCGCTGTTCACCCTTGGCGATGATCACAACATCTACTACGCCGATTCCACGAAGCTGATGAAGATTACGGTGAATCCGGGCGAAAATCCGGGCGGGCCGGTTGACCCCGAGGATCCGCCGGTGGAAGAGCCGACGTCAAGCGTGTTTAACGGCAGCTTCGAGCGTCCGGTCGTAAACGGAGTAATCCCGGGCTGGAGCCAGTTCTTTGACGATTTGCTTCCGGGCACATCGTACAGCGTATCCGATGAGCGAGCTTTCACCGGCAATTACAGCTTGAAAGTTATTGACACATCGGCGAGCGCGCCAGTCGCGATTGTCAGTGATCCGATCGCAATCATCCCTGGCGAACAATATACGGCAACCGTGCAATTGTTCCTTGAGCAAGGCAGAGGAAGCTTTATGGCTAGGTTCTACGATGAGACCGGCAAACAAACCGGCGGCGATCTGATACAGCACGTTCAGACCGGCCAAGGCGCGTGGCAGCAAGTAACCGTATCGGGTACGGCGCCTGCGAATGCGAAGACAATCCGGGTATTTGCTTCTATATCGCTTGCATGGACAACGAACGGCGCTTTCTACGACGACTTCAACGTGACCGGCAAATTCCCGACCACGGAAGCGCCGGCGGGCTCCTTCGCAATTCATATGCCTTCGAATGAAGTGCAGTTGAACGGCATCGTTCCGGTACAAGTCAAAGTGGAGGACGCGAACCAACTGTACGCTGTTAAAGGCGTTGTAACTTATGATCCTGCAAAGCTTAACGTGGAAAGCGTTGCATTGAACGATCAGTTCGCCGGAGGCAACAGCGTGTTCTTCCAATACAACGACTCCACACCGGGTGTTGTCCAGTTTATCGCTTCGCAAACGGGAAGCAATGCCGTGAATGGCGACGTTACGGTAGCAGACATTCAGTTTAAGGCAATGCAAGAAGGCGATGCGGCGGTAACCATCACGACAGCTTCGGAGCTTGCCAAAATTGATGCCGATGAAACCGGTAAAACGGAATCGCCTCATGCGAACGTGACCGCAACCGTGAGCATCGTGAAGGACTTCGCGGATGTCATCGGCAACGACGGCGTCAATCTGAACGATCTGGTGGCGGTAGCGAAGCGCATCGGCGGGGCATACGACAAGCAGTTCGACGTAAACCGCGACGGTGTCATCAACATTCAGGACGTATCGGTCATCGCTTTGAGATTGTTGGATTAAGAAGGGAGAGCATGGACGGATGAAAGCGACCAAACGTTTCACTCTATTCATCGCTGCGCTTATGCTTCTTTCCGTGCTGATCCCAGCGGGACTTCCGGCGGCTCAAGCCGCCGGAAGCTTCAACGGGAAAAGCTTCGGTGAGCCTGTAAAAGTCAGCACGCCGATCCAGAGGGTTTCTATCAATGACGGCGTATTCGGTATGGAAGACGGGAAAGAGGTAGTCTATACGACGGTAACATCCGACAGCGCCGCTGTGTTCAACGTCGTGGATATTCGCGACAATAAGCTGCTTCGTTCCTTCGCGCTGGATGGGGTCAATCAGTCATGGCGCCATGCGATTGCGCCGGACGGAACGGTGTACATCGCCGGGATTGCGGTGGGGAACACACCGGTGCTCTGGAGCTATTCCCCGGTAACCAAGACGGTGACGAACCACGGAAACCCATCGCCCGGCCAGAAGTCTTTATGGTCCATGACGACAGACGATAAAGGCAATGTATACGGGGGAACGTTCGACAGCGGCAAATTGTTTAAGTTTGATCCGGTTACACGTGAGTTCCATGATTACGGCACGGTGTTGCCAGGCCGCGGATACATCCGCTCCATGGCATATCATGATGGATATATTTATGCCGGCCTCGGCGCGGTCGGGGCGGTAGTGAAGGTCAATGTGGAGACGGGCGAGAAAGAAGTCATCTCCGATCCTGTGCCGGGCATTCTCGGCGTCGCGCCGGAAGAGGTTCCATTCGCTTACGATATGGCCATTGCCGACGGGTATTTGGCGGTGAGATTTTCCGACCCTCTGAACGAGCTTCTGTTCTACGATTTGGAGGCGCAAGAATGGCTCCCGCATAAGATCGGTCAGGTCATCGACGGTGTGACGGGAGTCGGAGTGTACGGCTTCAATCAGCTGCTGACACTCGATGGGAAGCTCTATATTATCGGCAACCGCCAGTTGGTAGAAGTCGATCTGACAACCTTCGAAGCCCGTTCTACCGGAGCCAACTACGGAAGCTCCTTGCGCGGGGCGATGTGGATTGAGTTTACGGACAGCCCGCAATTTCCAGGCAAATCGCTGGTTACGCTCCAAAGCGGCGGCAAAATCACCCGTATAAACGTGAAGGACGGCTTGCGCGAAGACTTTGACGCGGTCGTTGCCGGTCAGCCAAATCCAATTCATCAGTTGGAAACGGCGCCGAACGGCAAAATCTATATGACCGGGTACCCGGGCAGCTACGGTGCCGTTTTCGATCCTGTCACGGATACATCGGTTATGTTCACAGTGGGTCAAGCGGAAGGGCTTGTTGCGCTTGGAGATTACATGTATTTCGGAATTTATCCGGGTGGCATCATCTATAGGGCGAGCCTGGCTGACACTGTGCCGTCGGTTCAAGAAGTGTTCAGGATCGGCTCTGAACAAGATCGTCCGTACATGATGACAACCGGTGAGGGAAAGCTGATCATCGGTACCATTCCGGATTACGGCAAGCTCGGCGGCGCGTTGACGATCTATGATCCGGCAACCGGAGAGAAGGAAGTTTACCGGAACGTAGTTCAAAACCAAAGCATTACCGGACTCGTGTATCATAACGGACTCATCTTTGGCGGCTCGAATATTTACGGCGGGCTTGACATTCCGCCGACGGAAACCGAGGCGAAGATGTTCGTTTGGGATATGGCCGCGAAGCAGAAAATCGCCGAATTTACGCTGGATATTCCGGATCTGGATAAGCCGACGATGATTACGGGCTTAACCGTCGGTCCGGACGGGTTGATCTGGGGCACCGTGGACGGCATCATCTTCCAGCTGGATCCGGAAACGTTCGAGATCGTGGACTACACGAACGTATATCCACAAGTGAAAAATTACGGCTTCTGGCGACCGTACCACCCGCGTTGGGGGCAGGACGGCATGCTGTATGTCGACCTGGCAGACATTATGACGGTCTTCAATCCGCAAACGAAGGAATTTATTCAGCTCACGCCGTTCGGCAAAGAAATCAACTTCATGACGATCGCTCCAGACGCTTCCGGCATCGATCAGATTTATTATTCAGACGGCGCGAACATCATGAAGATTCCGGTGACGCTCGGAGGCGGCGGGACGGATCCAGATCCGCAGGAAAGGGAACTCCCCGTATTTAACGGCGGATTCGAGGAACCTGTGAGCGGCGGGAAGATTCCGGGGTGGACCAACCCGTATCCGACCGGCTTGCCTTTCACGGTGAGCAATGAGTTAGCTCTCTCCGGAAACTACAGCATCAAAATCGTGGACACTTCCAGGGATCAGTCCGGCGGTCTGATGAGTGATCCGATTCCGGCGAAACCCGGCAAAACGTACAAAGCCAGCGCGAACGTCTATATGGTGGAGGGCGATCCGGACGACGCTGCGTTGATGATGTACTTCTTCGACGCCGACGGGAAAGAGCTCGGAAACACGTTCAGCCTGCTGGGAAGCGATGTGCCGAACAGATGGCAGACGGTGGAGGTAGAAGGAATTGCTCCCGAGGGAACCGCATCGATCCGGTTGATGGCGTACAGCTCCCGCTGGAACCTCATCACGGCATACTACGATGACATCACCCTTCGTTCACCTGACGATCTGGGAGAAGAACCGGAGCCGGAAGCTCCTGCGGGAACGTTAGTCCTCTCCATAGAACGCAGCCTTGGCAGCAAGGATCAGCGGATCAACGTAAACCTTTCCGCGAAGGACGTCAACCAATTGTACGCGGTAAGGGCGTACGTGGAGTATAATCCTGCAATGGTTACACTGGACACTGTAACTGCGGGCGAAGGAATCCGGAACAACGGATACATCAACTGGAAGGATAACAACGGCAAGGTCACCATTCTTGCGACTATGTTTGGCAACCGCGTCATCTCCGAGAATGAAATCATAGCAAGCCTTAGCTTCGTTCCGAAAGGCACGATCGGTGAAACCCAATTCACCCTGCTGGGGATTTCCGAGCTTGCGAAGATCGATGCCGATCAAACGAACGAACGCTATACGCAAGGGGAAGACACGAGCATCTCTTATAACGTAATCGAGTATGGCTTAGACTTCTTAGTGAAAGTGGCTAAACAAATCGGCAAAGATATCGATGATTCGAACCGCGCTCTGGATCTCAACCAAGACGGAGAGATTGATATTGCTGACTTGTCGTTGGTAGCCCTTGCGATTTTGAACTCGAATTAAATTTGATGAGGCCGCGGATCCGTTCGATCCGCGGTTTTCCTTTTCTCAGCGCGGCGATTCGTGCCGGCAAAGGAAACGTGGAAAATAATGGGGACACAGTGATCTGAGCTAAGGAAAACTTTTTTATAATAATCCTTAATATTTCCTATTTCGCAACCTTTCACCATAATAGGGGTACGAGAATCGGAAAGGGGATGCGAGAAATGGCGGTTGAAATCAGGGAAGTTCGGGAGACGGATAATTTCGAGGGGATTTATCAGTTGCTTAACGAAACATTGCGGCGAAAGCACGGAAACGAGATGGTTTCTTTCGGTACATTGCCGGTTCAACTAAAGGCTGATTATTGCGGTTCAGACGCACTGGACAAAGGGTATATAGCCATAGATGATCAAAAGACAGTAGCATTTATGGGGGTGATGCCCTTAACACTATCGCATAACGGTTACTTAAATCCCGCGTATTTACCTGAATATGAGCATTTGCTTCCCGAATTGTTAGAGAAATGCTTATCATTTATCAAAGAAAGGGGCGGGGATAGGGCATATTATTTTGCGTCGGTGAAGTTCGGTCAGGTAAGAAATGGCGAAATAGCATTGTGGGAAAGAATGGGATTTCGTTCCGATGAGTATTCAATCATTACCACGATGCTGAATTTAAGAGCCTGGAAGGTGCCTGAGGATTTGGATGTGACAGGTATAGAGCCGGCAGAAGAAATGAATTACGGGAATATTGTCCGGATGATGCTGGAGGATGGGGAAGACGAAATGGCGGAACTCCTTCAGAGGCAATACACGGATCCGAGAAGAGTTCGGAATCAGGTAATCCTTACACTGATCGATAAGATAACGAATAAAATAGCTGGAATAGCTTATTATGGAGTCTCCTTGGCCAATAAGGGTTCGGATAACGAATTTTTTGAAGCCTCCGGTTTTGGAATTTATATTCGACCGGAGTACAGGTTAGCCCAGCGGTGATATGTCAAGGGGTTGATCAGTGAAAATTGGAAATGAAATTAAGATGAACGGACAGTGAGGCCAAAAATGGCAACACCAAACTAGACCCGCAATATGTCGAAATTTTCAGACAGGGATTTAGTGCGGGCGAATTGTAAAAAGAGTAGGATTTTGGAATCCGGTTAGTGGTTCCTCCTCTCAGGTGGTGTGTACAGGGTGTTGGTCTTCAGTAGCATGAATACCAACCGTACCAATTTTCGCGCGGATAAGACGAGAGCTCTTTTGTGCTTATGCTTCGGGACTTCGTCGTACTTCTTTTGGTAAAACGCCCCGTACTCGGCATCGTGCTTGCGAACAGAGTCCGCAGCCTGCACCAGATAGTAACGGAGATATTTGTTGCCGGTGCGCATCCGTGAAGTTTCTTCCGCTTCGAATTCACCGGACTGGTTCTGGTTCCATACGAGACCGGTATATTTAGCAAGATCGGCATGATTCGCAAAGCGATCAATACCGCCGACTTCTGCTAGAATGCCAGCTGCAAATACGGGACCAATCCCCTTGACGGAGGTGAGGGTCTCTGGAATCCCCTTCATGATCTTGGCGATCTCTTTGTCCAACTTCTTGACTTCGGATTCTAGATGCTGAATTACGCTGAGTGTCGTAGCCAGAGAGATGTTCACCGGATCGGCCATTGCTTTATCAAGCCGGTAGGAGGAACGGGCGATCTTCTTCAAGTAAGCCGCGATTTCCTCTGGATTCTCAAAGCGGTTTTTGCCTTTATCCCGTAAGAATTCAATGAGTTCTTCCATGGACATCGCCATGATTTGATCCGGCTCGAGTTCCTGAATAACGGCCAGACTGGTGTTGCCGAACGTATTGGAAAACGGGTTATCTTGACGCATCCCGCTGAACTTCAAAAAGACCTGATTCAGGAAATAAGCAAGACATTACCGAAAGTATCCTCCTCACGGAATAGAATTTGCATCAAAGCAAGATGAACCATATTTAATTGATCTTTTTTAGGACTGGCGAAGGGGTACGGAGGATTTTACCGAAGAAAGCCATGCAGCAGTAAAGTGGATATTTAACCATGTCATAGGCCATCTAATATGGAATCACTTTATGGATTGGCTTTCTGTTTCCCAAGAAGCATCAGAAAAAAAGCTGGAGTATAAAAGAGTACCATTTAATCAGAGTGATGTC
>Ga0182742_1005202_pt1 | contig 11198 bp, 10 predicted proteins | sample eDN5th37CBELigMG_FD_128880 | JGI IMG/M metagenome (GOLD analysis project Ga0182742, IMG submission 128880) | Enriched Miracle-Growth compost microbial communities from Emeryville, California, USA - eDNA 5th pass 37_C BE-Lig MG (version 2)... ... | reverse complement strand
TTGAACCTTTAAAATACTTTGCTCAACGACCATCTTTGCGAGTTGTTCTTTTAATCTTTCGTTCTCCTCACCATTTTGGTTAATGGCTTTAACAGAACGTAACACGGCCGATTCTGCTGCGTATAATTCAATGGCGATATCAGATAGCTTTATCACAGTTTCTTGTTCGTCCGCAATTTGGTTGCCGTATACTTCATAAACCATTCCGGCTAATGCAAGGTAGGCTCTCCGAATGGACGCCACTGCTTTTCTTTCGGCTGCTAACGGACCGCCCACTTCCACCACTTTTCCTTCCCGGAGCTCTCGAACGGCGTTCCAAATTGCTTCTTTACCCGCTAATTCGCCTTTGGCCATTTTCTTGTAAAAATTCCCGGTAATGAGTAATCGGTTGATTTCATTGGTTCCTTCAAAAATTCGATTGATTCGTGAGTCGCGATATGCTTGTTCAATAGCGTATTCTGCAATAAAACCAGAACCTCCATGTAATTGCAGCGATTCGTCCACAACTTGGTCCAATGTTTCCGATCCGTACACTTTACAAATGGCACATTCTAATGCATATTCCATCATCCGGACTCCGACCAGTTTTTGATCTTCGGTATCATATACATCTCCTAATGCATCTTCAATTAAGTTCGCTGTGCGATATAACAAAGATTCAGCGGCATAAATTCTCGCTGCCATTTTTGCTACCTTTTCTTTGCTGGCACCAAACTCCGCTATCGTTTTGCCAAACTGCTGACGTTCATTTGTATATTCAACCGCTAGTTTTAACGCTTCTTTTGCTCCGCCCATACACGCGGCGCCAAGATTAAAACGACCAAGATTAAGGACATTTAACGCAATCACATGGCCTTTGCCAATCTCTCCTAGCACATTTTCGACGGGTACAAGGCAATCTTCCATAATCACTGATCTCGTCGACGAACCTTTGATGCCCATTTTCTTTTCTTCTGGTCCAAGTGATAAACCTTTGAAGTCTTTTTCTACAATAAATGCCGTTAATTTTTTTCCGTCAACTTTGGCATAGACAATAAATGTGTCTGAAAAGACTGCATTGGTAATAAAGATTTTGGTCCCGTTTAACACATAATGTGTACCTTCCTTATTTAAAACAGCAGTCGTTTTCGACGCTAATGCATCTGAACCTGCTGAAGGTTCTGTTAAACAATAAGCTCCTAAATATTCACCAGAAGCTAATTTTGGTAAATATTTTTTCTTTTGCTGTTTGGTCCCCCAGTAAGTAATCGGGAGCGTTGCGATACACGTATGATTTGATTGTGCTACTCCATATCCACCCGTGCTCCCAACAGTTTCCCCAACGATGATTTTACTAATCTTATCTAAACCAATCCCACCATATGCTTCAGGAATGCTATGCCCTAATAACCCTAATTCTCCAGCTTGATGCAGCAAATTGACTACACACTCAAAATCTTGGTTTTCAATATCCTCACGATAAGGGCGCACTTCTTTCTCAATAAATTGTTTAGCTGTCTTTTTAATCATCTGATGTTCTTCGGTAAAATCTTCGGGAGAAAACACCATTTCTGGAGTTGACTCTGAAATCAGATACTCCGCACCTGCTAATTTTCTAACTTTCTCCAACAACATCCCTTCCCTTCTTATAAAGTGCAACTTCATTCAGTGGGAGCTTTCTCCAACCCCGATTGAATGTTCGTCACGCACAGCCTGATTGATACTTCTAAGCCTTAAGAAAAATTTTAGTTCACCAATCGGGCTGTTGACTCTCCATTTGATCTCCTACCTATCCTCTTTTGGTCTACCTTAAAACTTGAAGTGGCGGGGTGGTACTGCCAACTAACGTGGGATAAATAAAGCTGTTTGGCTAGAACTTCCCTCTCAACCTTAGAAATCAGTCCCATTTTCTCGATGATTCTAGCTCCCCACAAATTTATGCATAAACAAACTTGAACATGCATGACCTGACAGCTCTTTGGAGGTTTTCATATCAGAAATACGATTAATGATTTTACAAATTTCAATTGTTTTTATTAGTTTAATAGTAAAAGAGGATTGGTCCATATGAAAAAGAAAATCTGGATTATGATATTGGTCATAGTAGGTTTATTAACAGGCCTTTATCTATTTATCATCCTGAATCCCCCTCTGGGAAACGGGTACGCTTGCGTCGAATGATAATTGGCACGTCGTTGTCGTAAGTGTTGGAAATAAAGGCATTCATGAAGTGAAATTAGCAAAGGTTACGCTCAATAATGATGAAGCGCCTGTCAAAACAAAGATTCAAGTTAGTCATGCGTTACAAGGGTTTATCGTTGTGGATGATGAAACAAATAATGAAGCGAAAAAATACAATTTTAAAAGCTTAGAAGATGTGGGAATTCAAACTGGGACCGCTCCTACGACTATTTTAGAAAAACAGAATACGAACAAAGCCACGGGAGATGATAAATTATACGGAATTACCGTGTTCCATCTTGAACCCATTCGGCAAGTGACCATTGATTATCGTTACCTAGGTATCTCATTTCGTGAAACGGTAAGTTTTAAGTAAATATTCTTTTCTTAAAAATTGTTGCTTTTGAAAAAAACGACTGAGTAGTCTCAGGTTTTACAAGAGATAACTTAACTCAAGAGAAAAACTCATCACACACAAATAAGCTCGCTGAAGAGCGAGCCTAGACGTGATTTTTGTCAGTATTCTTATTTAGAGTTTAATTTCGTCAACACACATATTGCCAAACTTCATCATCCACTGCTGGGTCCCATTCTAGTTTTTCATGATTCTGTTTGGATTGGTTTTTGATTTTACTAGATTTTAAGTCATTCACATTTTCATACAATGTTTCCCCTTCCTGCTCATTCATTTCATCGATTAAATGATGCAAACGTTGTTTTACTGATTTCACTTTGCCTCACCCTTTCTATTGAAGACTATACCACTAAAATTTAATAAAGAGTGGATGTTCACGAACTCTTCAATAATTTGTCACGGGCCCATTCTTTTTTAGTATGAGAGACTTCTGCTTGATAACCCATTACGGCTAACAAATAAAATGGAAATAGCATCAGAGTGAAACGTTATTTGGTTTTAAATAAAGAATACTATTTGGTTTTATAGGATGATGAAAAAAACGTTTTAGGGGGATATGATGGATAATCATTTTAGAAATTTCCTGAACATTTATTTAGAGGCTTGGCGTGCTTCCTCATTAACAGAAATAAGAGATTTAATTTCAAAGAATTACAAAGGCAGAGAAATTACAGGTGGAGAGATCCTTGATTTTGATTTTGAAGAATCAATACTTGGTTGGGAACAAGGATTTAACTTTGTGAAAGAAAATAACGCTCAATGGAACCTAAAAGAAATTTCTATTCTTCCATTAAGAGTTGATGAGATGTTAGTTATAATATCTGCATCTATTATTTTACAAGGCGAGGAATTAAAAACTGCAAATCTATTTTTCCAGACCTTTGAAAAGGGTAATTCAAACGATTGGAAATTGATAAGAAGTTATATAGAAGCAGGAATACCGATTGAAAATCTAGGGAGGATGAAATCAACTAAAGACATTTAGAATGGGTTCCCCTTTTTGTAATATATTCAGAAAATTCAAATATATAAAAGAGAACGAGAAAAATGGAGATTTTGCCCACTTTTTTGAAAAAAATGACCTAATATGCGTTTTACATCTATTTGCACTTTTATAAAGGTAGTAATAAAATTATCTAAAATAATCAATAAAGGTGGTTAATATGGTTCAATCAAAAGTTAGCAAACTAGGAATGCCCTATTTGCATTTTGGTGTTGGTGAGCCACTGGTGTTGATACATGGTCTTGGTGAAATAAAAGAGGGGTGGGTGAACCAGTTTGAGTTAGCCGATCAATACGAATTATTTATTCCAGATTTACGCGGTCATGGCGAACATGACCTTAACAAAGAAATTTCCATATCCCTATTTGCCACAGACATTATTCAAATGCTTACAGAAAACAGTATTGAAAGCGCTAACATAATGGGGTTGTCAATGGGCGGTGCTGTTGCTCAAGAAATATTCCGGCAAGCACCTGACTTATGCCGGTCGCTGATTTTGGCGAGTACCTTCCACTACTTTCCGAAACAATTGGCATCGCTGTTCTTAAAATATCGTAAGAATAAAGTAAAAAAGTTAGCTTCACATCAAACAAAACAATCAGCAGCGGAACTTGCGCTGTATTCATGGAATCAAGATGGACTTGACGAATTCGAAGATCATTTCCACCCAAAACAAGAATCATTTATAAAATCCCTTCAAGCCTGTTTAAACGTAAATAACTTAAAACTTTTACGCAAAATCAATGTGCCCACGCTCGTGATTAGTGGACAATACGATGCCGTAATCCCTGTTTGGATTCAGGTGTGGATGCATAAACTGATGCCTCATTCTGAATTTATCATCATGAGAAATACCGGTCATGTTGCTAAATTAGAGGCAAGAGACCGCTTCAACATCTTAGTCCGTGATTTCCTAAGCAGGAATGGCACGTTGTCTGAACCACTAGAAAAACAAAATATTATATAATTAGTCATTTTTTCCACTCCCTAATTCGTATATATGGTAAAAAACGGATTTTCCTCAAGCGAATACTTCCCTTTTCGTCACGTTCCCTTACAAGTTGAAAATAAACTCAGAAAAATCAAACATTAATTTACAAAAATTTGTTATAATGGTTTTATCCGTATGAAAAAAAGGAGATTGACTAACTGAGGCTTAATTGTTCCTGCTAATCCTTTTTTAAATAAAACCATTATTCTAAAGGAGGAGCTCTATGTACAAAATCAAAGAAAAAGAAAAATTATTTATTTACACAGGTCCAGATGGCTCAGGTAGAAAAACGATTGCCAAGATGGTAGCGACTGCTTTTGATATGGAAACAGTATTAAGTTATACGACTCGACCACCTCGGCATTATGAACAAGACGGAGAAGATTACCATTTTGTAACAGTGGAGCAATTTAAACTCATGCAGGAAAATCAAGAGTTTCTTGAAAGTGTCGAGATTGATGGCTTTCATTATGGCATCCGCGAAGAAGATATTGTCAAAGCCTTCGAATCTCATAATCTCGTGTACTTAACGTTAAACCCCGAGGGAACCGAAAAACTAAAGAATATGTATGGTGACAAGGTTATGCGTTTCTTCATATATGCGGATCGCGAAACCGTTATTCGGCGCCAAAAAGAGCGGGAAGATAACGCTGAAACGATAGAACGTCATATGAAACACTATGATGAAATCATGACTTATAAAAATCAGTGTGAGCATGTGTTTGAAAACTACGACCGACCGCAAGTTTCTTTTCAAATTAGTGAAGTAATTGAAAAGTTTTTAGACCGGGACTTCATTGTCACAGATTATTAAAAAAACCGGAAGTGGATGGTTCCTAGGCTATAGACTAATTAATTTAATCATTGTTGGGGACTTGTTGAATTTTATCAGCGTGTCCCTTTATAATTTCATACTTGATAAAGAATGAAACTAGCATTCTAGATAATTCTTCGCTTTGTTTACAGCATTGACCGCGTCTTGGAAAGCTCTCCAGTAATCAAATAGCTTTTCCTTCATCACTCACAAAATACATACCTCGTACAACCATTCAATAGAGGATTCACAATAGGGGTTTGTTTTAATAAAAAAAGGTCCACTAATTCAATTTTAAATAGTGTGACATTCTAATTAGAGCTTTATTAATGACCACTTAGTCCACTTCAATTGAAAAATCCCCATTTCGCAAATGGTGTTCAAGTTTCACTAGAAAAGAACACAATAATCGACGTTTTGAAAACAACACTACAGAACTGTTTTGCAACTTGGTCACTTCAGATTCATTCCCCTTAAGGTTTCGCCACGGTAAATGAGAATCACTCTTTTAGCTACAGGTTCTAATTTATTGCCCAATCAGTAGCCGAATTTCCTCCTCCTGAAATCAGCACTATTTTTTTAAAAAATTAATGTTTTAAATTCTTGTTTCATATCATTCCACTTCTTGGTTTGGAAGCTTTTTTGTTTTCAAAATCCCACTCCAACCGCAAAAATCACCTCATCTAAATAATGCTTTCCCCCTCCCCACTTAAAATAAAGATTCCGTTTTCTTGTTTTGTTTTCGATTTTCTCATTTAGAACAATACATGGATTGAAAGTGATTCCCTGTTGAATGAGCTGTGGACCGGTCACAGGGTTACTTCCCCAACCTCCCTGATTAAGCTTTGGTTGAAACTCAATATTTTTTTGTTTTCATTGCCCTTAAGCTACTATAAAATGCCGAAAATTAGCCTGTGGGAACCTCACCGATAATCGTGACATCAAACAAATATTCTTTCTAAATACCGCTAGCTCCCTCTCTAAAAACTACCTATTTTTTATTTAAAAAATTGTGTTGACATTCGAAATAAACAAAATTATAGTCTAATTATAACTGAAACTGAAAATCATTATCAATTAGTTTTTTGAGAAAGATAATGACAAATTGGAGGATTGATAATGACACGACTTTATACAGAGCAATTACATATCGGTTATGGAACTAACTTGATTGTAAAGGGTTTAAATATCAAAATACCTGACAAACAAATCACAACGATTATTGGCTCTAATGGTTGTGGGAAATCTACACTGTTGAAAGCGATTACTCGAGTCATCCCCCACCATTCAGGTAGCATCATTCTTGATAGTGAAAGCATTACAACCCAAAATACAAAAAAACTTGCCAAAAAGATGGCCATTCTGCCCCAAACACCTGAAAGTGCTAGTGGTTTGACCGTCGGCGAGTTAGTATCTTATGGTCGCTTTCCTCATCAAAATGGCTTTGGAAAGTTAACGAAAAAAGACCTTGAGGTCATCAATTGGTCATTAGAAGTTACTGGCATCATGGATTTCAAATATCGATCTGTTGACGCTCTTTCCGGCGGGCAGCGACAACGAGTTTGGATTGCAATGGCCCTTGCCCAAGAAACGGAAATGATTTTTTTAGATGAGCCTACCACCTATTTGGATATGGCCCACCAACTTGAGGTATTGGAATTGCTGCAAAAACTCAATAAAGAAGAGAATCGAACAATTGTCATGGTCCTCCATGATTTAAACCAAGCCGCGCGTTTTGCGGACTATATCATCGCGTTAAAGAATGGCGAGGTTGTCAAAGCCGGACCTAGTGATGAAGTGATTCAACCAGCAGTTTTACGCGAAGTCTTTCAAATTGACGCGGTAATTGGCCGCGACCCACGTACAAACAAGAAAATGTGTCTTACTTATGACCTCATCAAAGGAGAAGAAAATCATGAAAAAACTACTTATTCCATTCCTACTGCTATTAGTAATGCTTATTAGTGCATGCGGAGCTAATAACGAAGAAACCACAATGTCAGATACAACTGAAACAGAAGAAAAAAGTTCAGAGACCATTACGTATCAATCAGAAAATGGTCCGATTGAAGTTCCAGCTAATCCACAACGAGTAATTGTGTTGTCAACTTTTGCCGGGAATGTCAAGGCGTTAGATGTGAACTTAGTTGGCGTTGATTCTTGGTCAAAGATGAATCCGCGTTATGAACTAGATGGTGTTGAAGAAGTTACAGACGAAAGCTTGGAAAAGATCATCGAACTCGATCCTGATTTAATTATTGGTCTTTCAACTATGAAGAATGTTGATAAACTAAGTGAAATCGCCCCTACGGTCACATTCACTTACGGCAAGCTAGACTATCTTACGCAACACCTTGAAATCGGAAAACTATTAAACAAGGAAAAAGAAGCAAAAACATGGATTGATGACTTTAAGAGTCGTTCCCAAGCTGCAGGTGAAGAAATTAAGACGAAAATTGGTGAAGAAGCAACTGTGTCAGTTATTGAAAACTTCGATAAACAATTATATGTATTTGGCGATAACTGGGCACGTGGAACTGAAATTCTTTATCAAGAAATGAAATTAAACATGCCGGAAAAAGTAAAAGAAATGGCGTTAAAAGATGGGTATTACGCAATTTCACCAGAAGTGTTAAATGAGTATGCTGGAGATTATGTGATTTTCAGTAAAAATGCTGATACAGAGACATCTTTCCAAGAAACACAAACGTATAAAAATATCCCTGCTGTGAAAAACAATCAGGTGTTTGAAGTAAACGCGAAGGAATTTTATTTTAACGACCCAATTACACTAGAATACCAACTAGAGTTTATCCAAAATTCCTTCCTTACAGAGTAAAAGTTTAAAAGAGGAATTCAAGACATGGGAGTTCCTCTTTTTTTATCATCGGCAGTTTTATAGGTTTGAAGCCTATTATACGGACTCTATTCTCATTGGTGTTGGCTTAAAAACTATAAAGCTATGAGAAATAAGAGCCTTTCCAAAAAACAAGAAGAGTTGAGATACAGATGAAGATAAACACGACCAATTCATATATTATTAAACTACTATCTGGAGTATTTTTATTGGTGATTGCATTTATACTGAGCATGACGTTTGGAGCGGCGGACACAACGTTGAAGGATGTTTGGCTGGCACTCACAACCGATGCTGGGACCGAAAAAGCCAATATCATACGTGAAATCCGACTGCCACGTGAAGTTGCAGCGATCCTAGTTGGTGCTGCGCTTTCTGTTGCCGGTGCCATCATGCAGGGTTTGACTCGAAATCCACTGGCTGATCCAGGACTACTCGGGTTAACAGCCGGAGCGAATGCAGCTCTTGCATTTACAATGGCGTTCATTCCTAGTGTCAATTACCTCGGGATCATGATTGCCTGTTTTATCGGAGCTGCTGCTGGTGCCCTTTTAGTCTTTGGGATCGCAAGCTTAAAACGTGGTGGCTTTTCCCCATTTCGAATTGTTCTTGCAGGATCAGCGATTTCCGCTTTCCTCTATGCCCTTGCAGAAGGAATTGGATTGTTGTTTAAAATTTCTAAAGATGTTTCAATGTGGACGGCTGGGGGTTTAATGGGCACCAATTGGAATCAAGTTCAGGTGATTATCCCCTCTGTACTGATATCCATGATTGTGTCACTCTTTTTAGCAAGACAGCTAACCATTCTTAGTCTGAATGAAGACGTAGCGATTGGGCTCGGGCAAAAGACGTTGAGAGTAAAATTAGTGTTATTTGTTCTTATTGTTATTCTCGCAGGGGCTTCTGTTTCCCTTGTTGGGAATATGGCGTTTATCGGCTTAATGATTCCGCATATGGTTCGCCCTTTTGTAGGTACGGATTATCGAATTATATTGCCGATGTCCGCGTTGTTTGGAGCTTCATTTATGCTGATTGCTGATACGGTTGGACGTACCATGAATGCACCTTATGAAACACCAGTTGCTGCAATTGTTTCTTTATTGGGCCTTCCCTTCTTCTTGTTTATTGTTCATAAAGGAGGGAAAGCTTTCTCATGATCCATCCAGATTTGATTAAAAAGCAGCGTATCATTTTAGCGATTTTAACAGCACTCATTTTTGTCACGGCTGTAACTGGTTTGGTTGTTGGGTATTCCTCAATCCCAATAAACCGAATCCTTCCGATTCTATTAGGAGAAGGTTCGTTCAAAGAAGAGTTTATTGTCTTTTCCATCCGAATGCCACGCTTGATTATTACGTTATTGGCGGGAATCGCGCTCGCGTTGTCGGGCTCCATTTTACAGGGCATCACGCGAAATGATTTGGCTGACCCTGGGATTATTGGGATCAATTCTGGTGCTGGTATTGCTGTCGCTATATTCTTTCTGTTTTTTCCAATTGAAGTGGGTTCATTTGCATACCTTCTCCCATTGGTCGCGTTTATTGGTGCGCTTGTTACGGCCTGTATGATTTATCTTTTTGCCTATCAGCGAAAAGTTGGTCTTCATCCAGTGCGATTAGTGCTTGTCGGAGTCGGATTTTCGATGGCGTTCTCAGGTGCGATGATTGTCATTATCTCAGCGGTTGAACGTGAGAAAGTCAATTTCATTGCTCAATGGCTTGCAGGCAACATATGGGGAACCGATTGGCCTTACATATTTGCCATTCTCCCTTGGTTGTTGATTCTCATTCCATTTACTTTGTTTAAAGCGAACCGTCTGAACCTTCTCGGATTAGGAGAACAAAGTGCAATTGGAATTGGATTGGCGGTTGAAAAAGAACGTTTGATCCTATTGTTTACAGCTGTTGCTCTCGCAGCTGCTGCGGTGTCTGTCACCGGTGGCATTTCTTTTATTGGCTTGATGGCCCCTCATTTAGCGAAAGCACTGGTCGGCCCTCGTAGCCAGTTGTTTTTAGCAGTGGCAACGCTTATTGGCGGATGGCTGCTGTTAGTAGCCGATACAATTGGCCGCAACCTAGTCGAGCCAGCTGGTATCCCTGCCGGAATCATGGTCGCGTTTATCGGTGCACCGTATTTTATTTATTTGTTATTAAAGAAAGCATAGTGTTTTTTAAAGTCCCCTTTGTTTGGGGCTTTTTTTGTTGAAGGCGTAAAACTTTTTACGTTGTGTTGGCTTTGATTAGGGTGGGAAATGAAAGTAGCTCTCGATTACCATGAGAGTGGTTTTTCTGACTGGATGGGCATTAAGTCACTCTCCCGGTTACCGTGGGATTGTGTTTTCAACTATACGGGCAATGAGACAATCTTATGTTTATCGTTTGCGTTTCTTTTGCATAGACGTATTATGCACAGTTTTTATCAACATTCTTCTCACTAATAACCATGCATTATGCTTGTTAGCAACCAAAATAAAGAGGCAGCAGTTTCCTGCTACCTACTTGTTAAAAGTCACTTGTTCGTAAGTTCCTGCTAGTTGAATGCTTGTTTCACGTGGTTTCGTTTCGGCAATGATTTGGCCGTTGCGGATGGAGTAGCGAACAGCCGATTGTTTGCGAATGGCTTCATATTCATTTTCTGCATCTAACACAATCAGATTCGCTGCCTTCCCGACTTCGATTCCATAGAGGTCTTCGACATGCAGGGTTTTCGCGCTGTTGTCAGTAATCAGGTCAAAAGAACGAACGATTTGCTCGTAACCCATTAATTGTGCTACGTGAATGCCCATATGCACGACTTGGAGCATATTTCCTGTTCCTAGTGGATACCATGGGTCGAAAATATCGTCATGGCCGAATGAAACATTCAAACCAGCTTCGACTAATTCTTTTACGCGTGTCATTCCTCTTCGTTTCGGGTACGTGTCAAATCTTCCTTGAAGATGTATGTTAACGAGTGGAT
>Ga0182742_1005201_pt1 | contig 11200 bp, 12 predicted proteins | sample eDN5th37CBELigMG_FD_128880 | JGI IMG/M metagenome (GOLD analysis project Ga0182742, IMG submission 128880) | Enriched Miracle-Growth compost microbial communities from Emeryville, California, USA - eDNA 5th pass 37_C BE-Lig MG (version 2)... ... | reverse complement strand
TGCCCCTTGGCATATATAAACGATTAAAACAAAATAAGAGCGTATTTCTTCGAACGAAAGAGCATCCAGTAGTGGATGAGTTAGTTAGAGAAGAAGATTTTCAGTTTACTTCTTATGATCATATATACGAAGCAAAAGATACATTTGATGAGGTATATGAATCTATATGTGATGATCTTATAGCAAAAGCCAATGAGGGGTCACTTATATATGCTGTTCCCGGACATCCCTTGGTTGCTGAACGTACGGTTCAAATTCTGTTAGAAAGAGCGAGTGAGCTACAAGTAGAGATTGAGGTTATAGGAGGTCAAAGCTTTTTAGATCCCTTGTTTCAAGCAGTAAAAATCGATCCGATTGAGGGATTCCAATTATTAGATGGAACAAATCTGAAACGTGATGATATTCATATGAGTCAGCATCTGATTATTGGGCAGGTATATGACACTTTTATTGCCTCAGAAGTGAAATTAACACTAATGGAAAAATACCCTTATGACCATGATGTGGTCATCGTAACAGCAGCTGGTACATCTAAAGAAATAACCAAAAAGGTACCACTGTATGAGCTTGACCGGGAAGTGACATTAAATAATTTAACCTCCGTATATGTACCACCTGTTCAAAAAGATGAGTTATCTTATAAAGAGTTTTCTAAGTTAAGAAACATTATTGCTGAACTTCGTGGACCAAATGGCTGTCCTTGGGACAAAAAGCAAACACACCAATCCTTAAAAAAGTACCTGATCGAAGAGTCGTATGAGTTAATTGAGGCAATAGATGAAGAGGATATTGACCACATGATTGAAGAGCTTGGAGACGTACTGCTTCAAGTCATGTTACATGCGCAAATTGGAGAGGACGAAGGATATTTCTCGATTGATGAAGTGATTGAAGGAATATCCGCTAAGATGGTTAGAAGGCATCCTCATGTGTTTGGTGATGTTACCGCCGAAACCGCTGATGATGTGTTGAAAAATTGGCAAGCGATTAAAGTGGAAGAAAAAGGGGAACAAAAAGTTTCTATTCTTGATGGTGTAGGTACACATTTACCTAACTTAATACGTGCATATGAATTGCAAAAAAAAGCGGCAAAAGTTGGATTTGATTGGGAAAATGTATTGCAAGCATGGGAAAAGGTAAAAGAGGAACTAATAGAGTTTGAGGAAGAACTTGCTAAGGAGACGCATACAGATGACTTACAGAAGGAATTGGGAGATATCTTATTCGCTCTGGTCAATATTGCTCGGTTCTTACAAATCCAGCCTGAAGAGGCATTATTCCAAACCAATCAAAAATTCTTGCGGCGCTTTGCCTTTATTGAGGCTAAGGTACATGCTAGTGGGAAAACGTTCGATGAATTTACGTTAGAAGAGCTGGATCAATTTTGGAATGAAGCAAAAAAAGAAGAACAATGAGGAGGAGTTTTCTATGAGATTAGATAAATTTTTAAAAGTCTCACGTCTTATTAAAAGAAGAACACTTGCGAAAGAGGTTAGTGATCAAGGGAGAATTACAATTAATGGTCAACAAGCAAAAGCGAGCTCAACCGTAAAAGTGGGAGATGAGCTGGCTGTCCGATTTGGTCAAAAGATCGTAACGGTAAAAATTGAAAAGCTTCAAGAAACTTCTCGAAAAGAGGAAGCGGCAGATATGTATAGCCTTGTTAAGGAAGAGAAGGTTGAAGAAGCCGTTGAGTAGCTAGAAGAGGATTCGTATATTTGCGTTTCAGTTCTAATTGAATCATCTCCTTCATACATATGTACAAAAGGTTGTACAAAGTGATTGTGAGGGATGAGAGAATGAGCCAATATTATGACACAAATACTTCAAAGGGAACTACGTTACCAGATCATGATGTCATCATGAGGGGGCGTAGACTTTTAGACATCACAGGTGTGAAACAAGTTGAAAGTTTTGATAATGAAGAGTTTCTGCTTGAAACCGTAATGGGCTTTCTTGCCATTAAGGGTCAGAATCTGCAGATGAAAAACCTAGATGTTGATAAAGGAATTGTATCCATTAAGGGAAAAGTTTTTGATCTTGTGTACTTAGATGATCAGCATGGGGAGAAGGCTAAAGGTTTCTTTAGCAAGTTATTCCGATGACACTTACCACACAATTTTTAACAATGATTTCCATGGCCGCCATGGGAAGCTATCTAGGTGCTGCGATTGATACGTATAATCGTTTTTTGTTTCGATCAAAAAGAAAGTCTTGGCTTGTATTTTTAAACGACATATTCTTTTGGGTTCTACAGGGTTTGATTTTTTTCTACGTTTTATTTGTCATTAATCAAGGAGAATTAAGGTTTTATATTTTCTTGGCCATTCTCTGTGGGTTTGCAGCTTACCAAAGTCTCTTAAAGCGTGGGTACGCAAGAGTTTTAGAGATTATCATAACCATGATAATCTCTATTTATCGGTACGCTGTAAAAATATTTCTTATGCTCATTTATAGACCCATTGTCTCTCTCTTGCTAGGCTGTGTGAGTCTGATAACGATAATAGGAAAGGGACTTTTTGTACTTGTAAAGTGGACAATCCAGTTCATTTGGATGATAATTAAGCTTCTTTTTACCCCTGTCAAATGGCTCTTGATATTATTTTGGAATTTATTGCCGAAACATATTAAAAAAACCGTCGAGAAGTTATATAATAAGTTAGCAGGATATTATCAGGTAATAAAGAATACGATTATTAACGTTCTTTCTAGATGGAGAAAGAACAAAGAGTAAGGAGGGAACGCCGAGGTGAGTGTTGTCAGAAAACGCAATATAACAAAAATACCGTCACAATATGTGCAGCATCAAGAAATGGCAGTGATCCAAAATGCAAGAAAAAGAACGCTGCTTATAAGAAGGCTATCTGTTTTTATCGTAATCGTAGGGTTAGCAGCATACTTTATCGTATCTACACTCCTAAGGCAATCCGCGACTCTAGAGGCAATGAAGGAAGAAAAGCAAAAGGCGGATCAGGAACTAGTCGCCTTAAAAAAAGATGAAACGATCCTTAAAGAGGAAATCATTAAGCTTAATGATGAAGAATATATCGCTAAATTAGCAAGAAAAGACTTCTTTCTTTCCGATAGTAACGAGATAATTTTCAACCTCCCAGCGGAAAAAAAAGACAAGGAAAAATGAACCAGTGACTCGGCTTATTGACACGCTTTTTTTCCTTTCTGTATAATATATATAAAGTATGATTTTTTATATTCTTAAGGAGGAACATTCTTTTTATGTCAATCGAAGTAGGCAGCAAGTTACAAGGAAAGGTAACAGGCATTACAAATTTTGGAGCTTTTGTAGAGCTACCGGAAGGATCAACAGGTCTTGTTCACATTAGTGAAGTTGCAGATAATTATGTTAAAGACATTAACGACCATCTAAAAGTTGGTGACCAAGTTGAAGTCAAAGTCATCAATGTTGAGAAAGATGGAAAGATCGGTTTATCAATTAAAAAAGCTGTAGATCGACCTGAGAGACCTGAACGCAGCTCTCGTCCAGAAAGATCGGAAAGACCACCGTATCGCGGTGGCGGAAATGATTCAAGAGGGGCAGGACGTCCTCGTCAAGGGAAAACAAATGATAGAATGCCTCCTAAAGAGAACTTTGAGTCTAAAATGGCTCGTTTCTTAAAAGATAGTGAAGATCGACTGTCTTCTCTTAAGCGCAATACAGAATCTAAGCGCGGTGGAAGAGGAGCTAGAAGAGGGTAACTTGCTGCTTATATATTAATAAATATGAAGGCAAGCCGAAAAACGGCTTGCCTTTTTTGTATGTAGACATTTTTTTCTATAAAAAATGACTATTTTTATTCCTTTAATTTCTACAAAAACCCCTTTCATTTTGGAAGGGGTTTTAGCTTCCGAAGTTATGAATATAGTTCCGAAAGCGAAGAAATTTATAGAATCTTGTCACGTTATTGAAGAAGCTTTGAATTTATCCAAGAATTACGTCGAAGAAAAGTTGGAATATGCTGAGTAATTATGACAAAATTTTGAATTTATGTTTTTTATAATTCTTGCAACGAAACAAAAATGGGGTGTAAAAATTATGGAAAAGGTAGAAAGGAATATTATTGATCCTGTCGGTGAAGTCAATTTTAATAAACATAAGATCGAGTTTGGAAATATGTTGGACAAGATACAAGCAAAATTAGCGACGTTTTTCGTCAAGAAAGGAATTCTTCTACTACTCATCGGTTTTTTGCTTGGACGAGCCCTAATCTTGTCTAAACTAACGCCTTTTGCCCTTCCTTTTTTTGCGGCTGTCTATTTCGTGAAAAAGGACAAAGCTCCTCTTGCTTTAATCGGACTAGTAGCTGGTGCAGCAACCCTTTCAATTGTGAATTCCGCATTTGCTTTTTGCACAGCTTTTCTCTTTTTATTTGCCTTTCGACTAACAAAAAAATGGCTAAAAACAGAAGTTCGTGCAATCCCCTTTTATGTATTCTTCACTCTGGGTATTGGTGAGATAGGGAAATGCTATCTAACAACAGGCAATGTTTCACTTTACGATGGAATGATGGCAGGGGTTGAGGCTAGCCTTGGCTTCATACTTACTCTAATTTTCCTTCAAAGTATCCCCCTTCTTTCTCTAAGTAAAAGAAGACAAACGTTAAAAACCGAAGAAATCGTTTGCCTGATTATTATGCTGGCATCTATTATGACAGGGACTATTGGATGGTCATTGTACGATCTATCTATTGAACATATTATGTCAAGGTATTTAGTGTTGGTATTCGCGTTTGTTGCAGGGGCAACGGTAGGTTCTACGGTAGGAGTTGTGACGGGACTAATATTCAGTCTAGCGAACATTACTAGTTTCTATCATATGAGTTTATTGGCCTTTTCAGGGCTATTGGGTGGGCTTTTAAAGGAAGGAAAAAAAGTAGGGGTAGCCGTTGGGCTTCTTATAGCCACATTATTAATTGGAATGTACGGAGAGGGTGGTGGCTCTCTCTATAAAACCATCTTAGAGACATCTGCTGCGATTCTATTATTTTTCCTTACACCTCAAGCGCTAACGTCTAAACTAGCAAAGTATATCCCTGGAACACCTGAGTATTCTGCTGAGCAACAGCAGTATATGAGAAAAATGAGGGATGTAACTGCGCAACGAGTGGAACAATTTTCTTCTGTCTTTCAAGCTCTGTCAGACAGTTTTTCATCATTAGACGAAAGTGGTGAAGTAGACAAAGATAGAGAACTGGACTTTTTCCTTGGAAACGTAACAGAAAAGACCTGTCAAACTTGCTTCAAAAAGGAAAATTGCTGGTCCAGAAACTTTAATACAACCTATGAATATATGAAGGATATTATGAATGAAATGGATCATAATTCTGGTGTTGTGCCATTGAAGCTTTCACGAGACTGGGAGAAACATTGTACAAAATCCAAAAAGGTAGTGGATGCGATTCAACAGGAGCTAACCTTTTATCAAGCAAATCAAAAGCTAAAGAAACAAGTGCAGGAAAGTAGGAGACTTGTAGCGGATCAACTCCTGGGTGTTTCAACAGTCATGGGGAACTTTGCTAAGGAGATTCAAAGGGAAAGAGATAATCATTATAAGCAAGAAGAGCTTATTTTAGAAGCATTACGAGAGTATGGTGTTCATATTGAACATGTTGAGATCTACAGCCTTGAACAAGGAAATGTTGATATCGATATAACTATTCCATATTGTAATGGACATGGAGAATGTGAAAAGCTCATAGCACCTATGCTTTCAGACATTTTAGGGGAAAACATCGTTGTTAATTCGGAAGAGTGTGCTTCCTATCCGAATGGTTATTGTCATGTAACGTTCCGCTCGGCGAAGGCTTTTACCATTGATACAGGGGTTGCTCACGCAGCAAAAGATGGAGGCTTGGTATCAGGTGATAGTTATTCAACGATTGAGCTTGGTGGTGGTAAGTATGCGGTTGCCATTAGTGATGGAATGGGAAATGGAGAAAGAGCTCATATCGAAAGTCAGGAAACTCTTCAACTCCTACAGAAAATTCTACAATCGGGAATAGAAGAGAAAGTGGCCATTAAGTCAGTCAATTCCGTCTTATCACTCCGTACAACGGATGAAATTTTCTCAACCTTAGATTTAGCGATGATTGATCTTCAAAATGCTGCAGTAAGATTCTTGAAAATTGGTTCAACCCCAAGTTTTATTAAGAGGGGAAATGCTGTTATTAAGGTCCAAGCGAGTAATCTACCGATGGGGATCATTCAGGAGTTTGATGTCGATGTGGTAAGTGATCAGTTAAAAGCTGGTGATCTCCTTATTATGATGAGCGATGGTGTATTTGAAGGACCAAAGCATGTAGAGAACTACGACCTATGGATGAAGCGTAAAATTGGAGAGCTAGCAACAGACGATCCACAAGAGGTAGCGGATTTAATTATGGAAGAGGTGATTCGCTCGCGTTCAGGTTATATTGAGGATGATATGACAGTCGTTGTTTCAAAGATTAAACATAACACGCCAAAGTGGTCCTCTATACCAATTAATAAATATCGACAAAAAGCAAACTAGTTATTTTATACAGTAAAGAGAAAAGATATGTATATTTCCTCTCCAACTAGTCGAAAATGTTAGCAACATTTAGACGTGGAGGGGAATCGAATGAAAACTGGCACATTAAAACAAATTCTTTTGATAACTGATGGATGCTCAAACCAAGGAGAGGACCCAATTGCTGTTTCAGCTCTAGCAAAAGAACAAGGGATCACCGTAAATGTTATAGGAGTAATGGAACAGGATGTTATTGATGATCAAGGATTAAGGGAAATTGAAAATATCGCATTAGCTGGCGGGGGAGTAAGCCAAGTCGTCTATGCACAGCAGCTTTCTCAAACCGTACAAATGGTTACAAGAAAGGCAATGACACAAACTCTTCAAGGAGTGGTGAACAAGGAATTACAGCAAATCCTAGGTGGTTCACAGACAATGGAAGACTTACCTCCTGAAAAGCGAGGAGAAGTCATGGAGGTAGTCGATGAGCTGGGAGAAAAAGTAGAACTAGAAGTGTTGATTCTTGTCGACACAAGCGCAAGTATGAAACATAAGCTTCCAACTGTTAAAGAGGCCTTATTAGACCTATCGTTAAGCCTTAATGCCAGGTCAGGTGACAATCAATTTTCCGTTTTTGTATTTCCCGGGAAAAAGAATGATGTCGAAAAATTGCTAGATTGGACCCCGAGGTTAGAATCATTAACTACTATTTTCTCAAAACTTACAACAGGAGGAATTACACCTACTGGTCCCGCACTTCGTGAAGCACTGTCATCCTTTAAGAAAAAACGTTCGTTAAGGAGCCTACTTTCTCGTGATGATGAACAATACTTTGAAGAATCTGTCTAATATAACAGCAGGAACAATTGTCGAAGGGAAATGGCATAAGAATAGATATGTAATTGTCAAAGAGCTTGGGTATGGAGCAAATGGAATTGTTTATCTTGCTCAGCACTTGAATAAGTATGTAGCGTTAAAGTTAAGTGATAATGGCATGTCGATTACTTCTGAGGTCAATGTCCTCAAATCCTTTGCGAAGGTCCAAGGGTCAACCCTAGGGCCTTCTTTGGTTGATGTGGATGATTGGATAAGATCGTCAGGAAAGGTTTCCTTTTATGCAATGGAATATATTAAAGGTCCGGATTTTTTAACGTTTATCCAACAAAAGGGAGCCGTATGGATTGAAGTTCTCGTGCTCCAGTTACTCTCTGATCTTCATTTATTGCATATCAATGGGTGGACTTTTGGCGACTTAAAGCCAGAAAACTTAATTGTTACAGGCCCACCATCGAAAATTCGTTGTATTGATGTTGGAGGGACCACCATTCAAGGTAGAGCAATCAAGGAATTCACTGAGTTTTATGATAGAGGCTATTGGGGACTAGGTTCAAGAAAAGCAGATCCTGGTTATGATTTGTTTGCAGTTGCTATGATTATGATCAATACGGCTTACCCCAAACGATTCCAGAAAACATCAGGTGGTCTTAATCAGCTTCAGATGATGATTAGACAAAAGCCAGAATTACTAAAATTTGAGCAAGTGATTATTCATGCCCTGCAGGGGAAATACCAAACAGCAATGGATATGAGAAAAGCAATAATTGACGGCAATCATGCTTCCTCTCAGCCCCATACATCGAAGACTTCACATGTAAGTCCACAAAAGCAAAGATCCAAACCAGCTGTGCATCATCAAAGAAGTCAGGTGCAAAATCAAACAGGTCAAAGTCGTCAAACCATTGTAAAAAAGAAAAAGAAAAGACATGCGTTAGAAACAATGCTCATTGTAACGACCCTGTCCTTTCTTTATTTCCTTTATATTTATGGACAGCTATAAAAAAGTGATAAATAAGTCCCTTAGTTTTTGAAGGAATGTATAGAACATGGTAAGCTAATGATAAGACAATGAAGTAAGGAAGAATCTTATGCTTGAACAAAAAGTAGAAGCTTTTCTAACTCGAAAACAAATAAACTTAATGGGAGCAAGCATTTTAGTAGGTGTATCGGGAGGCCCAGATTCCCTCGCACTCCTACACTTCCTGTGGAGACGTCAAGAGCGGTACCATCTAAAACTTTTTGTTGCTCATGTTGATCATATGTTCAGAGGAGGTGAGTCCGAGCGTGAAGCAAGGTTTGTTCAATCCTTTTGTGAAGAGAGGAACATTCCTGTAACTGTTCGTTCTATAAATGTACCATTGTACATAGAAGAAACAGGGTTAAGCTCCCAAGTAGCTGCTAGAGAATGCCGATACTCCTTTTTTCAAGAAACGATGAGAAGGGAAAACCTTCGCTATTTAATGCTCGGACATCACGGGGATGACCAATTGGAAACAGTTGTTATGAGGTTAACAAGAGGAAGTTCAGGAAAAGCTAGAGTCGGTATCCCTTTTTCAAGACCATTTGATAAAGGGACACTTATAAGACCTTTTTTATGCGTCTCTAAACAAGAAATTGAAGAATACTGCCAAAGGAATAGGCTAGATCCAAGAAGAGACCCTAGTAATGACAGTGGCAAATATAGTAGAAATCGATTTCGTCACACGATCCTTCCTTTTTTGAAAGCTGAAAATCCGAGGGTTCATGAGCATTTTCAAAGATTTAGTGAGGAACTGGAAGAAACAGAGCAGTTTTTGGAAGACTTGGCAAATCAGCATTTAACAAAGGTCGTAATGCTTCAAAGTGAGGGAAAATTTGTTATTGACATTCAGAAGCTATGCTCAATGCCAATGCCTTTACAAAGAAGAGTGATTAAACTAATATTAAACTATCTTTATAAGCAACAACCAGCTTCCCTTTCTGCTGTTCATATTGAACAGATCTTTTCTCTAATCAACAATCCTCAGCCTTCTGGTGTGATTGATTTACCTGAAAAATTAAAGGTAATTAGATCGTATGGAGAGTTGCAATTACAATTTCAACATTCCCCACCAAAGGATGAATCCTATGAGATTGAAATATCAGTTGGAAAAACATTATTGCCAACAGGGGATTTCATTACATGGGAATATGTTGATAAAGAAATAGAATATACTAACATTAATCAACTTCTACTTCCTATGACCTGTATTAGTCTTCCGCTGAAAGTCAGGACAAGGAGAGAGGGAGACCGAATGAAAGTAAAAGGGATGAAAGGAACAAAAAAGATTAAAGATATCTTTATTGATCTAAAGCTGCCCATAGTAGAGAGAAATAGGTGGCCTATTGTTACAGACTCAAATGATCATATCATTTGGATTCCCGGAATAAAGAAATCAGATATATCTTCTTTCGTTCAAGCTGATGAAAAGAAATACATACTATTACAATATAACAAGCATTGAACTTCTAGGGGGCACAATCAAATCATGATGAAAAATGACATTGAAAAAGTTTTATTTTCTGAAGAGGAAATTCAGGGAAAAATCAAAGAGCTAGGGGCAAAGTTATCGCATGATTATAGTGATAAGTTTCCATTAGCAATTGGGGTACTTAAGGGTGCGATGCCTTTTATGGCAGACCTTTTAAAACGAATGGATACATACCTTGAAATGGATTTTATGGATGTGTCAAGTTACGGGAATTCGACCGTCTCTTCTGGTGAAGTGAAAATTTTAAAGGATTTAGATACTTCGGTAGAGGGTAGAGATATATTAATTATCGAAGACATCATCGATAGTGGGTTAACACTCAGCTATCTTGTGGAGCTTTTCCGTTACCGAAAAGCAAAGTCAATTAGTATTGTCACTTTATTAGATAAACCAACTGGTCGTAAAGCCGATATAGCGGCAGATTATGTTGGATTCATCGTTCCTGATGAGTTTGTTGTAGGTTATGGTCTCGATTATGCAGAGAAATACCGTAATTTACCTTATATTGGGGTGTTAAAACCAGAAGTTTACTCAACAAATAACGAGTAAGAAAAAGAATAAGTATTGTATGCATACTACAAAGGCATATTCATATACTGGAACAATTTTCTATGTTACTATTTACTATAGCTTGTTTACCCGTGGGAGGAGGTAAGGGATGAATCGGATTTTTCGTAATACCATCTTTTATTTATTAATTTTTCTAGTGATTATTGGTGTGGTTAGCTTTTTTAATGGTAATAATGAACCCACCGAAAATATATCTTACAGTAAATTCGTAGACCATCTTGAGGCAAAACAGGTGGATTCCATCTCGGTACAGCCTGAAAGAGGAGTTTATGAAGTTCGTGGAACACTTGAAGGTGCTGAAGAAGGAAAATCATTTATTACTTACGTATGGAACAGTGAAAGTCTTTTACAAAAGATTGAGCAAGCAGACCCTACTGTGGATGTGCTTCCAGCGAAAGAAACAAGTGGTTGGGTAACTTTCTTTACTTCTATTATTCCATTTGTCATTATCTTTATTTTGTTCTTCTTCCTTTTGAATCAGGCACAAGGCGGCGGAAGTCGTGTCATGAACTTTGGAAAGAGCAAGGCGAAGCTTTACAATGATGAGAAAAAGAAGGTTCGTTTTAAAGATGTAGCTGGTGCTGATGAAGAAAAGCAAGAGCTCGTTGAAGTAGTTGAATTTTTAAAAGATCCGCGTAAATTTGCCGAACTAGGTGCGCGTATACCAAAAGGAGTACTTTTAGTAGGACCTCCTGGTACAGGTAAAACCTTATTAGCTCGTGCGGTAGCTGGTGAAGCTGGTGTACCGTTCTTCTCAATCAGTGGATCTGATTTTGTG
>Ga0182742_1005200_pt1 | contig 11203 bp, 9 predicted proteins | sample eDN5th37CBELigMG_FD_128880 | JGI IMG/M metagenome (GOLD analysis project Ga0182742, IMG submission 128880) | Enriched Miracle-Growth compost microbial communities from Emeryville, California, USA - eDNA 5th pass 37_C BE-Lig MG (version 2)... ... | reverse complement strand
CGCTTCACTAGCGTTAGCACGAGGTTGCATCGTACTCCATCATAAAGGCTATCGCTATACGAATGAGAACATAGATGAATTGTTACAGTCACGATATTTAAGTGCGATGGCTCGCAAAAGTGGAAAACGGACAAAAGGACCCAAGCCCTTTACAGAAGAGGATCGAGAAAAATTTAGAGAACTCTTTAAAATGACGATTTCACATTGATACAACGGAGTGAAAATCAAATGATGTTTCCGTTCAGCAATATGTCAATAGACTAAAAAGCATGCGTCGCCGCGGCATATATAACGAAGAAAATCAGATTGATTCAACATTGACCGGGAAAATCCAAGCACAGTATAAAGATTGGAAGATATATGTGAAGACCATTGAGCACTACGTAAATTATCAACGATCCATCAATCGTTGAATCATACAATAAGAGAGCGTGGGGACGTACCCTGTGCTTCTTTTTTTATGGTAATTGTCATTTGCTAGGGTTTTTCATGATTAGAGAGACAATAGAAAGTCGAGCGAATCACGAAAGGACGTTATGGCTTAAGTGCATGCCTGGTGTTTCTTTAAATTCCATGATTACTGTAAAGGGAAGGTGAGTACAATAATGAAATTTAAACGGAAGAAGATGGTAAGTCCCTAGACTTCGGGAAGAAGCAACATTTATTGGAGTTAAGATGACAAAAGATACGTTTGCTAAAGGAGTCTCCAAAGCAATTCCTATTGTGAGCAGTTGTATCTGCTAGTTAAACATTTCGTCAATGAGGAGAATGGGAAACCATTTTAGAAATACATTGTATGAGGGGTATTTCCTTTTAAGATTTACAACTTGGGGAATATAGAAATGTATAGATTCTCTTATCTATGATTATTGAATGTATTCAAGTAAGAAATAATAGAGGTCTGTCACTCAGTCAGGTATCTTTCCTGCACCGAGGACAGGCTCTTTTTGGGCAGGTGGAACACAAATCTTAAGCCAAAAGTGCTCTAGAATCATAATCTCAATCTAAATTCCCTAATCTCTTTTTTCAAATGTTAATGACAACGCTACAAACGCCTTTATTCAACAGATTCGAAGAAGGCTATCTATTTTGGAAAGACCATTGACCACCGGCTTTGGCGATGGAAAAAGTTATATCTATTCAAAATTCAATCCAAAGTATGCACAGATGGCATCACTATCCTTCGAACGTATTACAATTTATGTTTCCCTTTTAAATCAAACGGAACAAGGGAGACTCCCGCGCAACGATTGGGGATAACAGATAAAATTTTTGATTTGAAAGAAATAATCTATCTAAGGTAGATCGCTAATAATTAGCGATGTTTTTTTGAATGAATACCTTGCATTATTATGTATTACATTTTATAGTATGGTTAGGAGGCGGTGTATTTGGAAATAAACAAAGAGGTTTTAAAAGGTCATATTGATACCATCATTCTCTCCATGTTAAGGGATGAGGATATGTACGGATATGAAATTGCCAAGTTTGTTCGAGAAAAGAGCGAAGAACAATTCGAATTGAAAGAAGGAACACTTTATTTATCATTAAAGCGCCTAGAGAAAAACATGTGGATAGAGTCCTATTGGGGAGATGAGCAAGGACCAGGAGGAAGGCGGAAATATTATCGATTAACTCCATCGGGTGAAGAGGGATTTGAACAAAAGCGCAGAGAATGGGAATTTGTAAAAAATATGATTGATTCGTTTCTTGAAAGGGGAGAAAATAATTGAGACAAGTGGAAGAGTACGTAAACAAGGTTTATCGGAGTGCGAAAGGCAACAAAGATGAAATCCAAGATTTAAAAAGTGAAATGAAAAGTCATTTACTCGAATCTGTTCACGAATTAGTATCCGAGGGAAAAACTGAAGAGGAAGCTATTGAAATCGCTATTGAAAGATTTGGTAAAGAGAATGAACTACGATCACTGATAAATCAGGTATTTCACACACAAAAAACATTTGGAAAAAGACTATTAAATGCTGGATTAGGTATTTTTGTTCTTTCTTTAATCATCTTTATTATTACAATAATCCCAATCAATGATATTCACAAAGAACAAACGGCTATTGTTAACGATATTTTTGAAATTATTCCGACAGAAGGGCAGTTGTCTGAAGCAAATAAAATTGAGATAGAAGGAATTTTGGAGGATGCGAAATTTTCTGTTGGTACGGTAGTAGTTAAAAACTATTCAAATGGAGATGAGGTCATATATGAATACACAACGTACGATAACCCTCTTATGAGTAAATTATACAGTTCTTATTTCACAGGTTCAGGACTGCATGGTGTATTTATTGAATCTAAGGATTATTCATTTTTAGGATTATTGGTGTTGTTAGTCGGTGGAACAACCTTTGCGCTGTTTGCTATGTTATGGGCAATAATTAAAGCATACAATAGACAAAAAACTAAGCTACTTAACTAAACACGTTAAATATGGATTTTAATATATCATCAAAAACGCTCAGATTTTTCTCTGAGCATTTTTGCTTGCTATTTAATATGCTGATTCATTGCTGAATTGCACGCTAATAAGTTTGCGAATTCTATTGTTATTAGCACTTATCTCCTCACCAATCGAACCCGTTCGTATATAACCCTTGTCTCTTTTTGTTTTTTCTAAATCTCATCTGGTGAAATGATTCTAAATTTTAATTCTGAATTCGAATCTAAAACACCGATCACAACTTGATTATCTTCGGTCAATGTTATGTATCTAAAATACTCATCACCAGAAAGCAAAACATCAGATTCATTTGCCGCTTTTTCCAATTTCGCAAAGACATCTTCTGTGTACTCAAGGCGAAAACCATCGTCCAATCCTTCGAATGAACTTCCTATCCAGGATAATAATAATTTTTTCAGTGAGAGCTTTTCAATTTCTGTTAAATGTTTCTTAAAGCGTAACTTATCTACTGTAACGGTTTTCATCTTCCATCACTCCTCCATGAGTATCAATTGTATACATTGTAGTCTGGACCATCAATATTATTACCGTGTCAATTTATTTACATTTTAGTTACTTTACTTGAGATTTGACTTTAAAATTGGCAATTTACAAACGGGTGCGATGCTTCAATAAAGAAGGATCACTTTTCTTATTAGAGTAACTGGCAGTTTAATTTAATTCGTGTTTATCTACCTATATGATTAGTACTAAGTTATAGAAGTAAGTGACACCAGGTCGAGTTTTGAAAACAAGTGTTGCATTAGATATTATCGAACGTGAAAGTGAAGGAGCTACTTATGAAGATCTTCAGGAAATTCATATTATCTAAAAGGCGAACAGTGACAGGCAATGTTCGCTATGTTGTCACTGTCCATCATACTAATAAAAAAAGTATTTTACACTGGATTATATCGTATGGTTTAATTATAGTAATTATTCGGAATATTAAAACATATGGGAGAGCCCCTATAATACAATCCACCCTAGTATATATATATATGGAATAAATATTAAATCCTTATTAGAAGAGTTCCTTTAAAATAGGATAAAAAGTGTTTGGAATATAAGAGAATCGAATTAAGAAAAAAGTTGCATCTTCTTTAGATTCGATAATTGAGAAATGAATATATTTTGCAAAGGAATGAAGAAACGAAAGGTTAATAGAATGAGAGAAAAGTTTAAAAATTTTACGAACAAATTTTTAATACGATGATAAAAATACTGTTGGTTCCAATGAATGTATCAGGGAGAACCATTTTAATTGAATGGGAGGATATATAATGAATAAAGTAGTAAACCCTCAAAAAGTAGCACAGGGAATTTATCAGATAGAAATACCAACTCCGTTTCCTGTTGGACCAGTAAACGTCTATCTTCTTGAAGGAGATTGCCTAACACTTGTTGATGTGGGACCGCTCACAGAGGAGGCATGGCAAACACTGTCGCAGGGACTCAAGGAAATCGGATATGAGATCACCGATATACAGCAAATTGTGTTGACTCATCATCACGTCGATCATTTCGGGTTGCTGGAACGTGTTCGAAAGGCTTCTGGAGCTCGAACGTATGCTCATCCGATGGCGGTTCCTTATGTAGAATTAAACGGGGAATTCTTGTCTTATCATTCCCGTTTTTTCTTTGAGCTTTATACCGAATGTGGTGTTCCAGAGGAGTCTCTAACAGTGATTGATAAATTCCATAATAGGACGATGACGAAGTTTTGTGAGAAAAGCCAAATTGATGAATGCTTAAAGCATGAACAAACCCTTCCGAATTTGCCTGAATGGCAAATACTCTATACACCTGGGCATGCTCAAAGCCAAATCTCTTTATACAGAGAGAGTGATCGTGTGATGATTGCGGGGGACCATATCATCGAACATATCTCATCAAATGCGTTTCTTGAACCTCCTCAGGACCAGTCCGGAAATCGTCCGCTTACCCTTATTCAATATCGTACCGCATTGGAAATGTGTGCGGACAAAGAAATTGAGATCATTTTTTCAGGTCACGGTGTCCCTGTAACCAACCATCGTGAGAAGATATTGGAGAGACTCCAGAAAAATTGGCTTAGGACAGACAAGCTGCGAAGCTTTTTGAAAGATGGGGAAAAAACAGCTTACGAACTGACGACATTACTATTTCCCAACGCCTATAAAAAAGAGCTTGCGCTTACTTTGTCAGAGACATTGGGGCACATTGATTTGCTGCGAATTCTTCATCAAATTGAAATTAAAAGAAGAAATGGAGTTTTGTATTATTCCTTGTAATTTTTAATCTAGATTGCTTGAAACGAATGAATCTCAATTGTTTTTCGACTAGTTTCTTTTTTAAAGTCGCCTAGGCAATAGGACGTGAGTTTGTTTGGTGAATAACTGGTTTAGTCAAAAAAGAGGAACTGAAAAAACTAGTTTTGTAATAAGTAAGAATCGTATATGATTTAGTATTTGTTAATAATATGATCTAGGGATGAAAGGGACAGGGGGTATCACTCTGTCCCTTTTAAGGCTACATAATGAATTCCCAATTTCTTTTTACCAAAACTAGAGTCTTTTAACCATATTCAGTGTGCTCAATACATGTTAACCAAGCTCCTTTTCCATCATGAGGGTTATGAATGGATAGATGAAATAATTAGGGTCTGTCTCTCAGTGCAGGTAAGCTTTACTGTACAGAGGGCCAGGCTTTTTTTATTTGGCTGACGGAATACTCATCATAGGCCAAAAGGCTCCATTAATAGGAATAAGTAAATTTTTCCTAGAGAAAACGGGGTTCATAGTCTAAAGGAATGATAAATTTATCTAATATTCACAATAAATTGACAATTAAATAAATATTATTTATTATTGTTTTCAGATAAATAATATTTATTTAAAATGGGATAGAGGGGGAGATGTCTGGGATTTAATTGAAAGATAGATGATGAAATTTCATCAAAGGAATCAAAGAGTCGATCATAAACAGCTTAATCATTCCAAATTAAAGGAGTTGTTGAAATGGGAAAGAAGTCGTTTTTCCTTGCGTTTTGTTTTTTATTCGTTTTAGCGCTATTGGCAGGTTTTGGTGGAAGTAAGCAAGAATCCTCTGCTTCAGAGTCGACTTTAGAAAATGAGAAATCATCAAATGCTCATACGGAAGAGAAAAGTAAGGAATCTTCTAGTAAAAGTACATCAGATTTCAAAGTCACTCTCCTTGGGACTGGTCTCCAGTCATTTCGATGGAACGCTTCAGTAATTCAACTTTAGTGGAAGTAGGGGGAGAAAGATTCCTCTTTGATGTGGGAAGAGGAGCTGCTCAGCGTTTAAATCAATTGGATATTGCACCTGGGATGATTGATAAGTTGTTTGTTACCCATTTACACCATGATCATGTAATGGACTTCGACGATGTGTTAATCTCTGCTGCTGTACCTGACCCAAGGGGAGGCAGGGAACACAATATGCAGGTTTGGGGTCCTAAGGGCACAAAAGATTGGGTGAAAAACACACTTAAAGCTTATAAAATAGATATTCAAGTAAGAAAAACAGTTGAAAGTGCGAGTGGGCTAGATGCCGATGTACATGAGTTCAACAAAGAAGGCGTCGTTTATAATGAAAACGGCATTGAAATCATCGCCTTTGAAGTGGACCATGGACCGATGAAACCAGCAGTAGGGTATCGAATCAATTATGATGGACGTTCAGTTGTCATCTCAGGAGACACTACCTACAGTGAAAATTTAATTAAATACGCAAAAGGAACGGATTTGCTCATTCATGAAGTGATTTCGGTAAAACATCCGGAAGAAGAGTACAAATCCGAAGCTCTTAAAAATATCGAAGCCTATCATACAACGCCAGAGCAAGCCGGAGAAGTATTTAAACAAGTAAATCCAAAACTGGCTGCATACACTCATATTGCTCTACTCATGCCTGAAGAAGAAGCGAAGCTAGTTGAGAGAGCCCAAAAGAGTTATGATGGTGAAGTAGTGGTTGGTGTAGATTTAATGGAATTTGAGATTGGGGAGGAAGTAAAAGTAATCGAGCCATAAGGTAGGGGGGCTCAGGTCTCCGAAGGTATGTAAGGCTAGCTATCAAATAGACACTAAAATATTGTTTTTTTTATGAGAACCATGCCAAATCAGCGGGGTTCTCTTTCTTTTGTAATTTTGTCGACTAATAGCAGGTTGGGAAATATGTAGTGCCTTCCCGGCTTTAGAAAAAGAATAATGTTTTGCAATAGTTACGATGTATTCTAGTTGTTCAATTTGCACGAACTTCACCCCTTTGTTGTAGCTTTTTATTAATATTCCGTGATGGTAGGGGAAAATCCTTTTGGTGTTCGTTAATATTGGCTTTTATGTGGAACAATCTGTGAAACAAGATTCTTCGGGGAGTGCCTGGCACTGTCAGTGAGAATTTGATGAGAAATTCTTATTAAATCATCGTAGTATACAATGTATACTGGAGTGGGCAGCATGAAAATAACCACACAGCGTATTGTTGGGAAACTTCCGTCACTTGCTTTTGAAAGTGTGAAAAAGGAAGACTTTACTTACCCAGAAAAATGGAGGTTTTTTATATGGTCATATAATCTAATATGTCTCCAAAAGCAATAGTCGAAGTGTGGGAATTTACAGCACTTTTTTTGTGAAATTTCATGTACCATTAACTGATAAGTCATTAGAAAGCACTATTGATTCTGAGATTCTGCCTAATCTTCTTACTAAATTAAATGCTGCAGTTGGAAGCTCATCTGCTACCTGTATTGAAGGTGGCTGACAAATGCCCAGTAATAAGGAGTAGGTTACTCTTTACAAAAATTCTTCTTAAAGGAACGGGGGCGCGCGACAAGTTCTTTTATCTTACCATCCTGCTTTACCACATTTTTTTCAAAAAAGCCTGTTTTTTAAACAGAAGTTGAGAATTTTCAAAATTGAGGATAATAAGAAAAATGAATAATACATATAAATAAAACGACACTAAAAGTGCCGTTATCATTTAATTACTTTTTTTTGGATCATTTGATTATGAACGCTTCCCTGTATCTCCAACTGATTTAGTTGCATCGTTTCTTTCGTTTCTTGTCATCCTTCACACCTCACTGTAGATTATGTTAATGATATCTTGTCCCATAAAAGGAGGCTTTATACGTGAGTGTTGATGATAAATACAATGATTTCTCGGATAAACAAAAAATCGTTTATTTAAGTTCCGGAAATAAAGAATCAAAAGAAATACAAGAAGAAAACGAAGAATATTCCTATATTACCGTCCAGTTTAAAAAAGAAAACTTTGAAAAATTACTAGCTTACACAACCTACGCAAATGTTGAAGCAAAGATAAGGAAAATCGATGTTGAGTATATGCCAGAGGATTTTATTAAAGGAGCAACGATGTATTTTATCAATGCCATGTTAGATGATATTGAACCAAACAATCCTGAGATTATCAAAAAACTTTACGAAACACTCCCTGAATTTGTACCCATTCTCATTGAAGCCACAAAACAATTAGAGGAAAGTCCCAAGCTAGACATAGAAAAGCTTATTAAAAGCGATGGTGTGATAAAGAATAACATTAAAAAATTAATGAAGAAACGAAAAATGACCCAAAAAGAACTATCAGAAATGACAGGGATTGATAAAAGCAATTTATCGATCTATATGAACAATAAATCACAACCATCTATTGAATTTTTTCTTAGAATTTGGCACGCGCTTGAATATCCACCTCTTACCGAATTGTTATATAAAGAGAAAGGATCTTGATGCATTTGCATCTCTTTTTTTTGCCTTCAAGTTAATAATTTTCAACTTTTTTTGAAAAAAATCAAAAAAAGGTTATAGTACATGCACGAGCAGAAATAGTTTATACCATAACCTAAAAGAAGTGGTTTTAGAGAACAGGGAAACCCTGAGGAGGCTCCCCGAACAGCACGTGGAAAGCGAAGCGCCTGAAGTGAAATCAACAACTAAGTCTAACAAACCCTTTCTGTAAAATATTGAGAAAGAGGTGATAAAACTACCAAAAACCAAACAAAAAAAGTTCGAATGATTAAAATCTATGGTCTGAATCTTTACGAAAATAGGGCATCTGAAATAAGCTCAGAATAGTTTGAACGGCATATAAGCTATCTAGGATAGACACAGCTGCATGATTTTTCGAATTCGTTTAGAAACCTCAACCAACACCATAATATATCTTCCACCTGATACTCCACTTTTTCCGCGCGACAAAAATAATGAATTCCCTTTTATTCAAATTATAGGAATAATCGATGGTTCTCTCTTGGTCTTACGAATATTATAAATAACTTTATTATAGGAACTTCTCCATTTTGATCGAAAAGGTTAGGGTTAGGAAGGGATGAAGAAAAGGAGGCGATCTATAAATGAGTACATTTGAAGTTATAACCTTGATGATTAGCTTTGGTATGTTGATAATCGCCGTTCTTAAATTTAAAGACAACGATAAAAATTCTTGATTAAGCTAAAATGCCTGTTATTTTTTTGACAAAGGATTTTGTCATTAAAATTAGGATGTAACCACGGTGATTGCCCTGATATGGACTTTAGATCTTGCAGGATGAGGCAACAATCGAAATAATGGATTGTACTGATAGAATAAGAAGGCTAATAAAAACTCGTATTGCGAATGATAAAGGGTAGAAAAAACCTAACGGGTTCCGTTGTGAGGAAGAAAATAAATTTTTGCAAACGAAATAACAGTATATTTGGACATCAAAAAGGGCAGCGATTTCGCTACCTTTTTCACCTTACATCAAGTTGTCGGTCTGTCATCGGTTATAGCTTAAGAACAACGAGAAAGGAAAGACCCGAAGTACTTAAAAGGACGGCAAAGGAGTATTGCCTTATATAGAAAATGGTCAACTTTAAATGGGTATAGGGAAAAGGTTTAAATTAAGCGAAGCTGTTCGTGCCCAACAGTGGATGGAGGAGCGGAAAAGCACAGGGAAAATATTAATATGTCCCTAAAGATAAGAAGATTAGGTTAGACCTTTTAGTCCTCTACCCGGAAAAATGGGGAGCTACCGAAGTCGGGGTTAAGGAAGGTAGGAGTATTAGCTTAATCCCACTTACGCCAGAGACGGAATTATCCATCTATAATCAAACCATTGAACACCTGATTGAGGACCTGATGATTGAAGCTGAAGATGAAAACATTGAAACAAAAACCAAACTGGTTGAGCATAAACAAGAATCTTCTTAGGAGGTTTGTGGTCTGACCCCCCGGTAAATAACACTTTACTCCACCGGGGGCAGGCTCCAGACCCAGGAGGATCAAATTCCGTCTGTAAACTTAAATTCCAAAAGGAAGCGTAATGGCATGACTGTTAGAGAAATTAGTTAAGGTAATAAACAAAAGATACGCTGATTAGATAGTTTATATATATGATTAAATACAAAATTGGATTGGAGAAAGGAAGAGGCCATGCATAAAGTTGACAAAGTATTAATTACAAAAACCGGAAAATATTATCATTACATGGATGATGATTGTCCAACAACAGCAAGAATATTATCAGGAGAACTGCTGCAACGAAGATTCTAGCAACAGAAGCCAAAAAAAGAGGCTACACACTTTGTCGGCACTGTGCAAATGAATATGCAGAAGATATGGCTGGAAGGCAAGGGTGCGGTACGGCTGCAATATTATTCCTTACTGCAGGATTCAGTGTGCTTAGCGCATCGGTTATTTATTAAGGTTGATGGGGGTATTAGGATGGTATTTAAAGATATTATTATTAATGGTTTTAGAGTCTGACCCCAGAACCACAAATCTGATTTCAAGGTACTCCTTGTTATAGCATTTGGTATTGGAGAGGATGTAAAGGTAATCGAACCATAAGGTAGGGGAGACTCTGCTTTCCGAAGTATGCTAATGCTACCTATAAATCTAGAATTGATTTATAAGGAGAACCTTGCTAGATTAACAGGGTTCTCGCTCTTTTATGAAAACTATATAGGTAAGACTGCAGTTTATATATTACACTTAAGCGTTCGGAAAACCTCTGAACGTTTTTTTGCATTTAATTATTAAGTTGTCCCTTGTGTATTGCATTTCCAGTAATTAATAGGTCGAATTTGTTGTACTGACAACTTATATATATTAATATAATGTAATAGATTGGTAATTATATAGGGATGTTAGCATAGGAGTAAGTAGCTAACATATGACAATGATCTCCAGCTGCAATGAGGAATAAACAATTCCATTCCTTATGTGTGTTTGGAAACGATAGTAGAAAGATCTTCTTGAAAGCGTATTATTTATCTTATAAAAGCACGGAAACAGTAGTGTCCGAAGGTTGTTGGCCCATGAAAATAAAACACAGGGATATATCTCGGATCCAAGACATTGAAGAATACCTAGTATTATGCCTAAAAGGAAGTCACACAGCCGACAATCGGAATAGGACTGATTTTGGGATCGTGCTCTTTGGGGTTAGTACCAACTTACTCAAAAAAGCAGTAAAAACCAAAAGTAATTTTACAGAGAAATAGATGAGGTGTATAGAATGACTGCAGTTACCACCAAAACAAGTCCATGGAAATTCTCTCCGATACCGAATATCGAAGAATCCAATTTTAATAAAATCCTAGAGCGTTTCTATGGGTTAGGCGTACAAGGTTTAACCAAGGAAAACATCCAGAACTCATTGGATGGTCGGTTACCTAATAGCACGGCACCTGTGATAGTCAGAATAGAAACCGGTACGATCAATCGTCAGGACATTCCTGGCATT
>Ga0182742_1005199_pt1 | contig 11203 bp, 9 predicted proteins | sample eDN5th37CBELigMG_FD_128880 | JGI IMG/M metagenome (GOLD analysis project Ga0182742, IMG submission 128880) | Enriched Miracle-Growth compost microbial communities from Emeryville, California, USA - eDNA 5th pass 37_C BE-Lig MG (version 2)... ... | reverse complement strand
TCATGGGCATCGAGCTGATCCGCTTCGACATGTCCGAGTACATGGAACGCCACGCGGTCAGCCGCCTGATCGGCGCCCCGCCGGGCTACGTAGGCTTCGACCAGGGCGGCCTGCTGACCGACGCGATCGACCAGCATCCGCATTGCGTGCTGCTGCTGGACGAGATTGAGAAGGCGCACCCGGACCTGTTCAACATCCTGCTGCAGGTGATGGACCACGGAAAGCTGACCGATCACCACGGAAAGACGGTCGATTTCCGGAACGTGGTGCTGATCATGACGACCAATGCCGGCGCGGCGGATGCGGCCCGGCAGGGGATCGGCTTTGGCGCCGGCGCCAAGGTGGAAGCGAGCGAGGAGGCGGTGAAGAAGATGTTCACCCCCGAATTCCGCAACCGCCTCGATGCGATCGTGCCGTTCGATTACCTGGCGCAGGAGACGGTCAGCCGCGTGGTCGACAAGTTCATCCTCCAGCTGGAGCTGCAGCTGGCGGAGCAGAACGTGCACATCCAGTTCGACAGCGACGCTCGCGGCTGGCTGGCCAAGCGCGGCTATGACAAGCTGATGGGCGCACGGCCGATGGCGCGGCTGATCCAGGAGAAGGTGAAGCAGCCGCTGGCGGAGGAGCTGCTGTTCGGCAAGCTCAGCAGCGGCGGTGAGGTGCATGTCTCCCTCAAGGATGACAAGCTGACCTTCGAGCTGACCCCGGCAGCGCCCAAGGCCGCCAAGCCGGGCAAGCGGCGCAAGGGCGCGGCCAATCCACTTCCCGATGAGGCGGGCGAAGACCAGGATTGACCTGACCAGCAATCAGGGCGAGCGGAGGGCATGAACCGCACCTCCGCTCGTTCCCTGTTGCGCGCGTGTGCCGTCCTCGCATTTACCGCAGCGCACCCCGGCACAGCGCAGGAGCAACCCCCGCTCGCCGAGCGCACCGCCCAGAGCGGCCTTCCGCTGGACGAGGTGCGGCAGGCGATGGAGCTGCCCTATCTGGCGCTCTCCTTCACCGTCGACCCGCCCGCGCAGAGCATCGGGGGTGAGGCGCATTACACCATCCGCGCCGCCGAGGCGCTTGATCGCATCGCCTTCGATCTCGATCCGCGCTTCACCATCGCCCGCATCGCTGTGGACGGGCAGGAGCTTGCCCCCTCCGCCTGGAGCAACCCTGAGGGATTGCTGACCATCGCGCTGCCGACGCCCCTTCCCCAAGGTGGCGAGACGAAGGTGATGATCCGCTGGTCCGGCACGCCGCACGTCGCTGCCAACGCGCCTTGGGATGGCGGCTTCGTCTGGTCGTCCACGCCGGACGGTCGCCCCTGGATCGCCACCGCCGTCCAGGGGCAGGGCTGCGACACGTTCTGGCCCTGCCTCGACCACCCGACAAAACGCGTCCAATTGCTGGACCTCACCGTTCAGGTGCCGGAGCCGCTGGTCGCTGCCGGCAATGGCCGCCTGATCGGGGAGGAACATGGCGATGGCTGGGCTATCTGGCGCTGGCGAGCGCGCTCCCCCAACGGCTACGGCGTCACCCTTCAGATCGCCCCGTACGAGGTGGCGCAGGACACCTTCCCCAGCCGCTTCGGCAACACTGTCCCGCTCGCCTTCTGGCACCTGCCCGGCAACGAAGCAGAGGCCACGCGCCTGCTGGGCGAGCTCAAGGACTTCCTCTCCTTCTTCGAGGAAGTGGTCGGCCCCTATCCTTTCGCGGACGAGAAGGCCGGCATCGCCGAGACGCCGCATCTCGGCATGGAGCACCAGACGATCAACGCCTACGGCAACACCTTCAGGCGCGCGGCGGAAGGTTACGACTGGCTGCTGCAGCACGAATTCGCCCACGAGTGGTTCGCCAACCAGATGAGCAATCGCACCGAAGGCGAGATGTGGCTGCATGAGGGGCTCGGCACCTACATGCAGCCACTCTACCTGCGCTGGAAAAGTGGGGAGCAGCTCTACCACGCCACTTTGTGGGAGCACCGCAAGCGCATCCTCTCCCGCGTTCCGCTGGTTTCGGCAGACCCGAACGCGCTTGGCGACTATCTCGATGAGGAGAGCGGCTGGGGCAACGACATCTATTACAAGGGCAGCTGGATCAGCCACACGCTGCGCGAGGCGATCGGCGATGCCGCCTTCTTCGAAAGCCTGCGCCGGCTGGTCTACGGCCGCCCTGATCCGGCACCCGGCGACTTCGCCCCCGTCCTGCGCGACACCGCAGATTTCGAGCGCATCGTGGAGGAGGTGACGGGTCAGGAATGGGGCTGGTTCTTCGACACCTACCTCCGCACCGCCGCCCTGCCGAGGCTGGAGGTGCAGCGCGAAGGCCGCACCCTCTCCCTCTCCTGGCACACCCAGGCGGCCACACCCTTCCAACTGCCGGTGGAGGTGAGGGCGGGCGATCGGCTGCTGCTTGCTCCGATGACCGGCGGCACCGGCCAGCTCGATCTTGGCGACGCGCAGGTCCATCTCACCATCGACCCCTCCGCCAAGATCCTGCGCGACGACCCCGCCATTTCCCAATGGCAGGCACAGGAAGACGCCGCACGGCAGGCTGCCGCTGCCGAGGAGCCTGCGCAGGCACTTGACTGAAGGGGCCGGACTTCAAGGAGCTCTCCGGCAACCAATGGGCCAGTTGGCGATTGGGGGAGCATGGCTACAACCTCCACACGCGCCGACGATGCCGGCTCCCTGTCAATCCTTGCACCGATCCTCTTCGCGATCCTGCAGATCCTGACGCCGTTGCTGCCGCAACTTGGCGTCGGCGATCCGATCGGGGATCAGTCGGACAGCGTTCGTACGCTGATCACCCCGGCGGGTTGGGCGTTCTCCATCTGGGGTGCGCTCTATACGGGCTCCATCGTTTTCGCGATCTACCAGGCGCTTCCGGCGCAACGGCATAACGCCTTGCTGCGGCAGATTCGCTGGCCCGCGGCGGGCGCCTTTCTCGGCAACGCGGTCTGGGCGCTCTACACGCAGATCTTCGGGCTGAGCGTCATCTCCTCCGCCATCATCCTGTTCACGCTTGTCTGCCTGCTCACCATCTATCGCCGCTTTGCCGAGCGGGATCGTCGCTTCACCACGGGCGAGCGCTGGTGCGCGGTCCTCCCCCTCAGCGCGCTGGCGAGCTGGCTGACTGCGGCGAGCATCGTGAACATCGCCGCCTCTCTCCAGTTCCACGGAGTGGGGGCGGCCGACACCAACCCGATCATCTCCGCAGTGTTGGTCATCATCGGCGGGGCGATCGTGTGCGCCGCCCTGCTGCGCGGCCGGGGCAATCCTCCCTACGCTCTGGTGTTCCTCTGGGCGCTCTCCGCGATCTGGGCCGCCGGAGGGCAGCGGGCAGGCGAGGTTGCCGTCGCCGCCATCATCGCCGCGCTGCTCGTGATCATCGGGCTGGTTCTGGGTTTGCGTCGGGACGGAACAGCGCACTGGTTCCGCTAATCCCGGATGACAGCGCCGAACTTCTCCTGGATCAGACCGGAGCCGTGGGATTGCAGATTAGCTGTGAGTTCAGGTCGCGCAGCCGGTGGAAAAGCCCACTACCCGATTTGACAGCCGCCTTGCGATAGGCCTGAATAGATGGTGGTCGCGTGACCACTTGTTCGACCTCCGAATCTCTTCGTCCCTTGAAAGCGGCGAGGGGCAAGAGGACTCCTCGGAGGCGCCGGTCCTAAGCCGGCTTTCGAACAATGGAGGCGGTTATGAAGCGCGTACACGTACGTGCCTATTGCCGCTGGCGGTTTGGCCGGATGGAAAGTGTGTGCGACCACACTCGCCGTTGGCCTCGCCAGTACTCATTCAACTTCTAACTAAGGTCTGAACTTGGTCACGCGACCACCGCTCGGCAGGCGCAACTGCATCTATGCACATCAGGAATCGCGAATCAAGCGGAGGCAGCTCGCGGGGAAACCTTGAGTCAAGGTCTCGACGAGCTAGATTTCCACAATCCGCCTGCTAGTTCTCCACAGGAATGACAGCGGACGTCTCCTGGATCCGGCCCGAGCCGTGGGGCATCCACGTCGTGCCCGCCGATTGCTGGATCGACCCCTCGCGGGAGGTGCCACATGCGCTAGTCACGCACGGCCATGCGGACCATGCGCGGGGCGGTCACGGGCGCACGACCGCAACGCCCGAGACGCTCGCCATTATGGAGCTGCGCTACCAGACGCGCGAGGGCGCACAGCCGGTGCAGTATGGGGAAACGGTGCGCCTCGCCGGTAGGGTCGATGCAACCTTCATCCCCGCAGGCCATGTGCTCGGCTCCGCCCAAATCCTGCTGGAGCATGCGGGGGAGCGGGTGATCGTCACCGGCGACTACAAGCGCCGGCCGGACCCGACCTGCCCGCCTTTCGAAGTCACCCCCTGCGACGTGTTCGTGACGGAGGCGACCTTTGGCCTGCCCGTCTTCTGCCATCCGCCGATCGAGCAGGAGATGGCCAAGCTGCTGAAGCGCCTCTCCGATCATCCCGATCGCTGCGTCTTGGTGGGCGCTTACGCCCTGGGCAAGGCGCAGCGCGTCATCGCGGAACTCCGCCGCGCGGGGCATCATGAACCGATCTATCTCCACGGCGCGCTGGAGCGGATGTGCCGGCTGTACGAGGAACTTGGCGTCAATCTCGGTGAGCTGCGCCTCGTCACCGACGCGAGCAAAGAGGAACTGCGCGGCCACATCGTCCTCTGCCCGCCCGGCGCACTGAACGACCGCTGGAGTCGCCGCCTGCCGGACCCGATCACCGCCATGGCGAGCGGCTGGATGCGAGTCCGCCAACGCGCCCGCCAGCGCAACGTGGAGCTGCCGCTCGTCATCTCCGACCATGCCGATTGGGGCGAACTCACCCGCACGATCGAGGAGGTGAACCCCGCGGAAAGCTGGATCACCCACGGCCGCGAGGAGGCCCTCCTTCGCTGGTGCCAGCTTCACCAACGCCGCGCCCGAGCGCTGGCGCTCATCGGCTACGAGGATGAGGATGACTAAGCCTCTCGCCACGTCCTCCCCCTTCCGGGGAGGATCGTAGCCGTGGAAGCCTTTTCCGCCCTTCTCGACGCGCTGATCTACACGCGCAGCCGGAACGAAAAGCTTCAGCTTATCGCCGATTACCTGCGCGCCATGCCGGACCCGGATCGCGGCTGGGCGCTCGCCGCCTTGACCGAGTGCCTCGACTTCCCGGCGGTGAAATCCAGCACCATCCGCAACCTGCTGCACGAGCGGGTGGACCCGGTGCTGTGGCACCTCTCTCGCGATTTCGTCGGCGACACGGCAGAGACCGCCAGCCTCCTCTGGCCCGCACCCGACCAGCCGCCGTCCCCGCCGCCCAGCGTCAGCGAGGCGGTGGAACTGCTCTCCGCGATGACTCGCATCTCCGTCATGTCGGAGCTGCCCCGGCTGCTGGACCGGCTGGATGCAGAAGGCCGCTTCGCCCTGCTGAAGCTCGCCACCGGAGCGATGCGGATCGGCGTCTCCGCCCGGCTGGCGAAGACCGCTTTCGCGCAAGCCTTCGGCGTGAATGTGGAGGAGGTGGAGGAATACTGGCACGCCCTCGCTCCGCCATACCAGCCGCTCTTCGCCTGGGCGTCGGAGGGGGCCGATCCGCCGGACACAGGCGCGATGCCGCTGTTCCGCCCCTTCATGCTCGCCCATCCGCTGGAGGATCTGGAGCTCGATCTCGCCGACTATGTGGCCGAATGGAAGTGGGATGGCATCCGCGTGCAACTGGTTTGCGCCGGCGGTGCAACCCGCTTGTATTCGCGTTCCGGCGACGACATTACCGGCACCTTCCCGGAAGTCGCGGAGGCCCTCTCCATCCCCGCCGTGCTGGATGGAGAGCTGCTGGTGCGCGGCTCGCATCAAGGCGGGGAAGAGGGCGGCGCGGCGAGCTTCAACGCCCTGCAGCAACGGCTTGGCCGCAAGACCGTCTCCGCCAAGATGCTGGCCGAATACCCCGCCTTCGTCCGCCTGTATGACGTGCTGATCCTGGAGGGGGAGGACCAGCGTGAGCGACCCTGGGCCGAGCGGCGTTCAGTGCTCGAAACTCTGATGCCGCGCCTGCCTCGCGAGCGGTTTGACCTCAGCGCCGTTGTCGAGGCCACGCACTTTGCGGAGCTGGCCCAGATCCGCGCCAGTGCGCGGGACGAGGCGATCGAAGGCCTCATGCTCAAGCGCCGCGACTCCCCCTACGTCGCCGGGCGGCGTGTTGGCTTGTGGTACAAGTGGAAGCGGGACCCTCTGCTGGTCGATTGCGTGCTGATGTATGCGCAGCGCGGCAATGGCCGCCGCTCCAGCTTCTATTCCGATTACACCTTCGGCTGCTGGGACGGCGATCCCGATGAAGGCGCCGATCTTCTGCCGGTGGGCAAAGCTTATTCCGGCTTTACCGACGAGGAACTGAAGCGGCTGGACCGCTACGTGCGCAACCACACGGTCAACCGCTTCGGCCCGGTGCGGGAGACGGACCGCAGCCTGGTCTTCGAAGTCGCGTTCGATTCCGTTCACCCGAGCAAGCGACACAAGAGTGGCCTCGCCATGCGATTTCCCCGCATCCACCGCATCCGCTGGGACAAACCGGCGCATGAGGCAGACCGGATCGAAGCGCTGCAGGCGCTGGTGAAGGATTGAAACCTGCGGACACCCGGCATTAGGTGCGGCCATGCATCGCTATGACCGCTCCCGCCGCGCCCTGGCCTTCGTGATTGCCGGGCTGGCGGGCTTCGTGGACGCAACCGGGTTCCTTGCCGCGGATGGCTATTTCGTTTCCTTCATGTCCGGCAACACGACTCGGCTCGGCGTCGATCTCGTCACCGCCCCCGCCAGGGCGCTGGTTCCGGCAGGGCTGATCGCCGGCTTTGTCGCAGGCGTCGTGCTGGGGGCGCTTCTGGCGGATTTCGCGGGCAAGTGGCGCAAGACCGTGGTCACCACGCTCGCCGCGCTGTTGCTGCTGGGCGGAGTGGTCGGCCGGGCGCTGGGATCGGCAGAAGGATTTCTCGCCTGCACCGTCGTCGCGATGGGAGTACTCAACAACAGCTTCCGCCAGAATGGCGAGGTGGCGGTCGGCGTCACCTACATGACCGGGGCGCTGGTCCGCTTCGGCCAGGGCCTTGCCGCATGGCTGCGCGGCTCTCCGCGCGAAGGCTGGCTGGCGAATGGCGCACTCTGGCTCAGCCTCGCGGTCGGCGCGATGTGCGGCGCGGCCAGCTTTGTCTCATCGGCCGCATGGTCCGGCTGGATGGCGCTGGGTCTCGCCTGCGCCGTCTCGCTTGGCGCGCTGTTGATCGAGTGGCGTGCGAGAGCAGATCAGCCGAGCTGAACCAGCTTCTCCCGCCCCGTCGCGCCGCGCAGCAAATGGAGGCGGGATGGCGCGATGCCGAGCGCTTCTGCCAGCAGCCGAAGCACCGCCTCGTTTGCTGCCCCATCCTGAGGCTTGGCGCGCACCTTCACCAGCACCCGCCCTTCGCCCAACTCTAGGCTTTCGCTCCTCGCGCCCGGGGTGACGCGCAGCGCGAGCCGCCCCTCCCCGTCCGCCAGCGCACGGATGGCCTCGGCAGGCGGAGCCTCAAGCTTCGGGCGTGCCATTCAGCGCCGCAAGATGGCGCTGCGCCAGCCGGCAATAGCGCTCCGTCTGGAAGCGAATCTTCTCCACCTGCGCTTCGGACTGCGCCTTCAGGAACTTCGCCGGGCGGCCGACCCAGATCTCGCGCGCAGGAATGGCCTTGCCGGGGCTCAGCAGCGCGCCCGCACCCAGCATCGCGCCTTCGCCGATGCGGCAGGCGTCCATCGCCACCGCGCCCATGCCGACGAAGGCCCGATCCTCCAGAGTGGCGCCGTGGACCACCGCCATGTGGCCGATCACGCAATCCTCGCCGATGATCGTCGGGCAGCCTTCCGTGTCCGGTCGCGGGCCTTCGACATGGAAGACGCTGCCATCCTGCACATTGCTGCGCGCGCCGACGACGATCCGGTGAATGTCGCCCCGCAGCACGCAATTGTACCAGACGCTCGCCTGGGGCCCGATGGTGACATCGCCGATGATCCGTGCACCCGGCGCAATGAAGGCGCTCTCGTGGATCTGCGGCACCTTGCCCTCGAAGGGCAGGATGGTGGCCCAGGGAAAGCGGCCCGTGCAATCGAAACTCATGCCGCCTGCTCCTGAACCAGTGCCGCCCATTCCTCGCGGTCGAGCGAGTAGGCGATGATCGCGTCGCTGCCGAAATCCTCGCTGGCGAAGTCGAGGTCCGGCCGCCGTCGCATGCCGATCCGCTCCATAAGGCCCCAACTGGCGACGTTCTCCTGCACGGTCAGCGCGATGATGTGCGGGGCGCCAAGCGTGGCGAAGGCATAGTCCCGGGATGCTAGCGCCGCCTCCCGCGCGAAGCCGTGCCCCCACGCATCCTCGCGCAGCCGCCAGCCAATCTCATGATCGCCCTGTGGCCCGCCCGGCTGGTTGGCGCGCTTCAATCCACAAAAGCCCAGCAGCGCCCCATCAGCCTTCCGCTCGACGGCCCAGAAACCGTGGCCGTGCTCCGCGAAGCAATCCTCGATCCGCTTGCGCTGAGCAGCCTGCTTCTCCTCATCCATCACCCCGCCGAGCCAGCGCATGACCGCAGGCGTGTTGGTGTGCGCGAAGAAGGCGGGCCAATCCTCATCCCGCCAGCCACGCAGCACCAGCCGCTCCGTCTCGAGGCGGAACTCAGCCATTCAGCAACCTTGCCGCCAGCGGCGCATGATAGGTCAGCACGCCCGAGCAGCCGGCGCGCTTGAAGGCCATCAGCGTCTCCAGCACCAGAGCGTCGCGCTCCCCGGCGCCGGCCGCGACGGCCGCCTCGATCATCGCGTACTCGCCGCTCACCTGATAGGCGAAGACCGGCACCTCGAAGCGCTCCGCCACGCGGGCGACGATGTCGAGGTAGGGCAGGCCCGGCTTCACCATCACGCTGTCCGCGCCCTCGGCAATGTCCAATGCCACTTCGCGCAGCGCCTCTCGCGCATTGGCCGGGTCCATCTGGTAACCCTTCTTGTCGCCCTTCAGCAGCCCGCGAGAGCCGACGGCGTCACGGAACGGGCCGTAGAAGGCGCTCGCATACTTGGCGGCATAGGCCATGATCTGCACGTCATGATGTCCGGCGCCTTCCAGCGCCGAACGGATCGCGCCGACGCGCCCATCCATCATGTCCGAAGGGGCAACGATGTCGGACCCGGCCTCCGCCTGCACCAGCGCCTGGCCGACCAGCACCTCGATCGTCGCATCGTTCGCCACCGCGCCGCGCGCGTCGAGCAGCCCATCCTGCCCATGCGTGGTGTAGGGGTCCAGCGCCACGTCCGTCAGCACGCCAATGTCGCTGCCACAGGCATCCCGGATGGTGCGGATGGCGCGGCACATCAGGTTGTCCGGGTTCGTCGCCTCCGCCCCGTTGTCGGACCGCAGGCCCGGCGGCGTATTGGGGAACAGAGCCACGCACGGAATGCCGAGCTCCACCGCCTCCTTCACCCGCGCCGCGATTCCGTCCAGCGACCAGCGCGAGACGCCAGGCAGGGTCGTGATGGGCTCCTCCACTCCCGTGCCTTCGGTGACGAAGAGCGGCCAGATGAGGTCAGCCGGCGTCAGCACTGTTTCACGATGCAGCGCGCGGCTCCAAGCGGCGGAGCGGCTGCGGCGAAGGCGAAGGGCGGGGTAGGAGGCTGTCATGCCCGGCCAGTGCCTGAATTCGGGCAGTGCTTCAATGCGGCGCCTACTCCGGAGGCTGGTCCGCGGTCAGCCAACGACCTGCTTGCTGTCCACCCGGTCGATCTCGCGCTCCGGGGCGCGCTCCTCGGCAGGCGGGGGCGCGAGGCTCGCCAGGGCGGCACCGGGCTCGACCCGCTGAAGCTCGTTCAGGCGCGCTCGGAAATTGGCCAGCTCGCGCCCTTCCAGCACCGCACGCGTGACGAAGCGCACGCTCGACGGGTCCACCGTGGCGCCGTTGCGATACATCTCGTAATGCAGGTGCGGCCCTGTGGAGAGGCCGGTGGAGCCGACATAGCCGATCACCTGTCCGCGTCGAACGCGCGCACCCTTCGACACCGCGACCCGGCTCATGTGGGAATAGCCGGTCGCGAGCCCGCCGCTGTGGGAGAGCCGGACGTAATTGCCATGCCCGCCATTGCGCCCGGCGAAGGTCACTGTGCCATCCGTCACCGCATAGATCGGCGTCCCGTGGCCGGCGCGGAAATCGAGTCCGCGATGCATGCGGTTGTAGCCGAGGATGGGGTGGCGGCGCATGCCGTATCGCGAGCTTACGCGGCCCGGCACGGGCGCAACCAGCCCCTCGCGCATCTCGCCCACGCCAGATGCTTCGTAGAAGCGGCCGTCGCGCCCCCACCGCAGCAGCTGTTTGCGCGGCTTCCCATTCCGGATGAGGCCGGCATAGAGCAGCTCGCCCGCCTCCGCCTCCCCGGTGGCCGCCCGCTTGTAGCTGACGATGAAGTCGAACTCGTCGCCCGCGGCGATCGAGCGATCCAGGTCGATTTCCTGCCCCAGAGCCCGAAGATATTGCTGCACCGCGCTGGGCGGCGCACCGGCCGCGCGGGCGGAGCGATAGAGGCTGTCGCCCACTTTGCCGCGAATGCGCAGGGGCGTTGTGTCCACGCGGATCGGCTGGGGGATCAGGGCGAGCCGCCCGTCCTGCCGCTCCACCGCCAGTTCCAGGTCGAAGCGAGCACGGAAGGACAGCGCCTCCAGCGGCCGCGCCACGCCCGGCGCAGGACGGCGGCCCAGTGCAATGTCGACGCGGGTACCGGGCGTGATCTCATCCATGGAAACAGCCTGCGCCACCATGCCCGCGATCAGGTCCGCCTCCGGACCACCGACCCCGGCCCGCTGCAGCATCCGGGAAAAGCTGTCGCCCCGCGCCAGCGTGGCTTCCAGGTCCAGCCGCGGCCGTTCGGGCGCGTTTCGCAGCGGGATCACGGCGGAGGTTGCGCCCATTCGCCGACCAATGTCCGCGCCCAAGGCCAGCGGCGCGATGGACTGGCTGCGGAACTCGTCCCGCGCTGCCTTGTCCAAGTACATGGCTGGCGCGGCGTCGAGGGAGGAGAAACCCGGAAAGGCGGCAATGGCAACGGCGGAAAGGCCGATCAGAGTCGCCGCGCCCCGCAGCCACCGGCGCGAGCCGATGTCGCGCGCAAGGTCCGGTACCAGATCGACCCCGGCCAGCGCGGGACGCCCGCCCTGCGTGCGAATGGC
>Ga0182742_1005198_pt1 | contig 11203 bp, 3 predicted proteins | sample eDN5th37CBELigMG_FD_128880 | JGI IMG/M metagenome (GOLD analysis project Ga0182742, IMG submission 128880) | Enriched Miracle-Growth compost microbial communities from Emeryville, California, USA - eDNA 5th pass 37_C BE-Lig MG (version 2)... ... | reverse complement strand
TAATTTTGACCAAAAGATCATCATTAGCATCTAAAACTATAGATATTTTGATATTTCTTGCTGAAAATCAATGTTTTAGAAGAATCAACCTTTATGTAAGATCGATCTTTGAATAAGATCGAGCTTTTTAGTAGGATCGATCTTACAAAGATCGATCTTTCGAGCTTTAAAAAAGCTCGAGTACTCGATCAGAAAATGCTCTCAAAGCTCGATCCCAAATTTTGGTGATCGTCCCAGCCCTGGCTAAAACTAGAGATCAGAAGTGGAATATCTCCTAGAAATTAAAAAGAATCGGGTGAAGAAACATTACATGCAATTAATCTAAGTTAAACATCAATGAGTTCCCTAAGCAATGAGAAATTGTTGCTTTATCGCCATTTACTTCAAGCTCACTTTTAAGGAAATGAATGTCACAAATTAAAAAAAACTTATTTTAATTGTTAAAACTTTTTCTTCTGAAAAAGTTGAAATTAGAATTAGAATACAATTTTGCAGGCTTTGGGTCTTTGAATAATAACCTTAAACTTCTTTTATTAGCTTTCAACGCTGTTTATTTTTATAGATTCAAATAGATACAATAAAAATTATGAATTTTCCAAGCCACATTTTCACATGTGGCCATTTAATTGGGAATTACCTTTTTCAAAGAACTGATTTCAAGATAAGCGAATCAGATTAAAAAGAAATTGATGTTTGCAAATTTTTTTTTTTGTTGATTGAAAAAAAATTAATGAAAACCTTACAGCTCAAGAGAATTGTGATTTACTGCTTTTCAGAGCGATTTCAAAGAAGTAAAGACTTTAATAAAGATGAATAGCCTTAAATCAAATGGGGCTTCTAATTTTACACGGAATTAAAGAAGTCTAAAAATACAATATTGATTTACTTTTTCAGCTCATCAAATAATTCATAAATCAATTAAATTTCATCAAAAACCAAACACTAAATAATTTGTTTAAATATGTTTTAGTCATTGGAGGATTTTTTTTTATCTTTAACACAAAAAATTAATTCTAAAAAAATTCAACTAAATTAACATCATTTAATTTTATATCCAAGCTTTAAAATTTCAATTTGTCATTTTCTTTTATGATTTATTAAGTGCGATAGAGGGTATCAAATCCTTTCCAACAGATTTTGGTACACAAGGATTGGAAGGGATATTAAACATCAAGGAATTACCGGTATATAAGAGTCTAATTTTTCGTTAATGATGACAATTAAGAAGAAACAAAGAATGTCAGAAAGATGTATACATCAAAAGCCTTCAAAGTTTTACTATCTTTCTCAAATAAGGAAGACACTTTTGTTTTCAAATTTCAGAAATTCCATTCTTGGTGTTTTATTTCCAGATTTCTACAGAGTCTTATTGAAGTTCAAAAGGGTGTTTAAATTTTAAAATCATTCACTAAATGGTTTCGAAAAAATAAATTTTAATTGCTTAAAATAGTTTTCAAATCCTTTTAGTTTAATTTGACTTGAAAATATCAAAAGAATTTTCAAGCTAATTTTATAAAAATATGAGAAAATTTTTTTCTGACTATGAATCCAGCACAATGAACAAATGAAACTAACTTAAGTTTGTTAGGATAAGATTAATTACTTTGACAGAACATCCTTCAGAATACTGAAGAAAGAAAAAATACCTACTTTTTTTTTTAATAAAACCAGATGAAGATTCATCCATAAACTTAAAAAAATAAAATACAAAATTATTGTGCACGGTTTCCCTCTCTTTTACATGAAGTCATATGATATAAGGAAAGTTATCATCTTATTTAGTTTCGACTTGCAACAAGGTTACTGAACTTTTAGAATCCTGGGCTTTGTAATACTTTTAAGTTTGAAAACTTTTAAATCTTTTATCAGTATTCTTTGGTCAAAAGGTTTTTGAGACTTGAATCATTAAAAACATCCTTTACTAAAGATCTAGAAAATTGTTGTTTTCCCCTTTAAAATTGAGTAGAAATTGAGGATAATCTTGATTCAAGCAGGAATAATCATTTAATGTGTGATATTGGGAGATTTCTTGTTCAACTTTTTCTTTTTCAAAAAATTTATTCAGGAAAATTTCGAAGTCTTCATCCTGTTTTCCTTTCTTATAACTTCCAGTACTTTCTTCATGTGGCTTATTTGACACTTCAATGGCATGTTCTTGACAGTCAACAGGTATTTGTACCATTTCAGCCTTTTTATCACCAGTTTTTTCGCTATAACTGTTGCTTTTAGAAATTGTAATTGTGTTTTCTTTGGGTCTATTTATAGAAAGCACTTCTTTTATATAAGAATGGAACCTATTTTTAACTTGACATTCTGATCTTCCAGGCAAAAATTTTGCAATATGGGACCATTTATTCCCAAATTGGAAATAAAGAGATATAAATTTTTCATCTTCCTCTGTACTCCAACAGCTATTACTATTAATTCCTGGCTTTAAATAGTTTGTATATCTATCTCTAACCTGCTTTCCGGTTCTTCCTCCAATTTGTTGTCCAATTACTGTCCATTTTAAGCCATAAATACCAATAAGTTCAAGTAACATTTCGTCTTCCTTTGGTTTCCATAAGTCTCTCCTTAACCTTTTTTTGGCTTTTACGAGAGTTCGTTTGCCTATCTTGTTAAAATCCTTTGATATTTTCTTTGATGTGGGAGCAAGATGTGAAAATTTTTGATTGTTTTGTTCACTGCAAGTTCTGCTGTGTGAAGTTGAAACTGGGCTGACAGCTTGTTGCTGATCAGAGGAACTGAAATACATGTCAACCTCAAAGGTCGAAACATGTTCTTTGTTATTTTGTTTTTGAATCAAGCTGTCGTTAGAAAGAGTTTGTTGTGTCAAGAATTGAGATGTCGTTGAAAATGAGTCTTTGGCTGAAAAAAATGCAGGAAAAATGGCTTGATTTTGCAAGAAATTTGGACTTTGCATGCTCAAGTAGTTTAGCTAATTTTCAACACTAGTTTAACTTTATTTATTATTCAAATTGAAAGTTTACAAATTTATATAGTCTTGATTGCCATTTTAATTGCAAAAAATCTAGCTAATTTTCTTTGATCACAGATTAATAAATATTAATTAGTATGTGTTATAAAAAGATACTGCTAATTCGAATTTGTTCTCTAACAATGAGATCCTGTCATTTCAAAAGTTAAGTTATAGATGAAAAGTTCATATTAAACCATTTGAAGGATAAGCAACTATTGAAAAAATCGTTAAGAAATCAAAGTTTTAATTTTTATTCTTTTAACAATTCTTTAATACATTCCCCTTTTTCCAGGGAAAAAAAATTTTGCAAGCGTATTGTTATTTTTCATGCATAAATTGACACATGTTCTCTTTTTGTTTCTAAGAGATTCATGTTAGCCAAAAATTTACATTATTTGAGATTTAGAGTCGAAACTTTCGGTGGTTATAATTTATTTCCACGTTTCTTAATTGTTATAAATCTGAGAGATTAACATATTGTTTCGTTTTGTATTCAATTCATTATGAAACTTTTTTATTCAAAGTTCCAAATGACAAGGATAAATAGGGAAAAAAGTGGCTAACGCTCTCGAAATTGGATATGGCAAAAAAATATTTTAAAAAAGGACCTTTCAGCATTAATTCAAATTTCTGATGAATTATAAATATTTTTAGTCTATTTGGTTTATTATAGAGAGATTCCGTCTTGCAAGGAGAAGTTTTCATTTAAGAAAGCTAAAGAAGTCAAAGTTTAGATAAAAGATGATTAGCAAATAAGTTCATGATTGATCATTGGATCAATATTTAATAAAAAGAAAATAAACCCAGGTTGTTAATTAATAAATTTTATACCGGTATTAATGAAAAAGTGCTAACGTCATAAAAAAATAATTTATAAATCTTCAAATTGAAGAACCAATTATTTTATGACAAAATTAGAAGTGAACTCTTAACTTGATTTTATTCTCAAGCAAGAGCCTCAAAGTTCCTCTTTTCTATTCAATAAAACGTTTAAATTCCATTAAATGATTTGTTATAGAAAATAGGCAAGCAAGTTCATCATAACGAAAATTTTATTCTATTTTTTTAATGAAAATAAAAAAGGAATTACGCGCTTAAAGAAACCTCATATAATGAAAGATTGCTAAGCTTAGAAATAATCAATTATTTCTAGGGATTAAATTTAATTAATTGGATGATTTAAATGTGCAACGCATGAACCCAATAAGATCAGAAAATAAAAACGGCGTTCTTCCAAATTTCTTCAACAACGATTTGATGCGTTTTCCTTTGGAAATGAGTCGATTTGAGGCCATAGTAACCTTTTTTTCACCGCATGCTGAATTTTCGAATTGTGTTTCAAGTTAACAGAATTTGATTAAATTTACTCCCTTGCGTAAATTATTTAAGAAGATAGAATGAGAAAGTTTTATTTTCATTATGAAAGGAAAAAAGTTTTTATGACACTCAAAGCTTGAGATATAAAAAGAAAATCTTTCTTCTCCTCTTTAATAATGTTTGATTTTCTTGATACTTCAAAACATACTTTTACTTTAAATCCTCTAATTTTACTAAGATTCGAGTTCTTATCAATTGAATGTTAAAATGGTACTCAGCCGAGACAAGTCTAAAGCCTTGTGATCAATAAAATGAAAAAAGTTATAGAATTTGATATTTAAAATATAGGTATATCTATATTTTCATAAGTTCATTGACAATTATCATGTTATTGTGAGGAGTATGTTGGTATTCTTGTAAATAAACTTTATAAAACTTGTTCGTAAATTATCTTGATAAATAAGGTCTCATAACGATACTAAAGTAGTTTCAACTTAGTTTCAACCTCCTGGGGGGAAATTCATTATTTTTTTTAAATGTGAAAAATTCGTTAGGTGTGAATTTTTGTGAATTGTTATTGTATGAAAGGAAAAAGCTAAGCAAATAAATAATCGACTCAGTAGATTGTTCTTCTGATGAGCTTCTTTCCAAAAAAAAAAAATCTAGAATTATTTTTTCAGTGATATAAAACAAAGACGTAATTATTCTGGGGGAAATGACTTTTACTATAACAATTATTTACATACAAACACTAAAAATATAGAAGCATACAAAAGGAACTTAAACTCAATGATTTTTAAGCTTTTCCTTGAACGTTGTATTTATGCATTTTGACTAAAAATGAAATAATTCCACGATTATTTTTCACAAGAAACTCGATTTTGGCTTTTGATGATTCCTCAGTTTCAGAACTTGATGGAGATTAAATCGAAAATGGCATAAGTGCTTACATATTTTGTTATTTCTGTCTGAAATGTTTTGATAATTTTTAAACGTTATGAAAGATTGTCGTTAGAGTTCAATTCAAAAAAAAATTCCTAATTCGTCGCTGAATTAGAGCCCGTTATTTCTAGAGCCAAAAAAAAAAGAGCTCATGATTTTGTAAATTTTTCTGATTGATTTATTTATTTAAATTAAAGAATCCTTACTTTTTATGAAATTCTCATCTCTCTTGGTAAAAAATTTTTGCTTTTGAGTTTAATTTTATAAAGGACCATAAAAATATTGAAACCTACAAAGAGAAAACAATATTTTCAAAAACAAAATTTTTTGAAGAATTAATTTGTACCGATCAGAGAACTTATTTTTAAATAAAAATACAAAAACTTAACGCTAAATAAACAAATTGCCAAAACCAAATGGCGATTTAGATCTCAATGATATGAGAAGTATTTTTTTTCTTTAATGAGGTTCACAAGCCTTTGGCTCATAATAGAAGTCGAAAGGAACTAAAATATAAAAACGAATAAGAAAAACATTATGAATCTTTAAAGTTAAAATATAATTAACATCCATCTTGCGATTAAACTTTTTATAAATCTTCAAGTAAATGTGTTTTTAGAAATATTTATTAAACGCTTACATGTTCCTTGTTATTTCTCATTATTATTGATAAAGTTTTACTTCAGTTGTTTTATATCTTTTTGTTCTTTTTATGAGTTCATACACTGTATGAATTGCAGAATATGAGGACCCATCTAATTCTAATTTTATTTACTTTAAAATATGATAAAAATCATTAAAAAAAGTTTTTTTCCATCTCAAATGACTAATTTTATTGTTATTTTGTTCATTAAGAATTTACAGATATAAAAACAAAGCTATCTTAAAGGAATAGAATTATAAAAAGGGTTTATTTTATACAAAAAATCTCCAAATTCAAAGACTTTTTGAGCGAAACTTTTTTATGAAAAAGACTTACCGGTAATCTAATCTGAATTTTTGAAAAATTATGTCAAAATTCTAATTGAAAAAATGTCTTTTTTCATTTTGTTGTATCTTTAATATAAAAATCAAATCTGAAGAAAGGCCTTAAAAAATTATTTTTTGGAAAATGAAGTGATAATTAGTTCAATTGATCTTCGGGTTAAAAGGTAATAGATTAAAAATTAGATTTACAGCAAAACAAAACAAAGGAAGAACGCTGTATGTTCAAATACGAAAAAGTTTGGATCAAACAAAGTTAATTCTCATTAATGAAATAGTTTTTAATGTTGATTCACTTTTTTTTTGGAAAGAGAGTAAGAGTGGAAGACTTTTTCCATGAGGGGTAAATAACATGCTTCTTTCTTCAGAATTTGTTGTTGAATTCTCAGCAATCTTTTATCAGGTGAATTAAAATTCATGGGAGTTTTTTTGTTTTATTTTTGTTTTGGCCTCATTACATGAGCTTTAATGAAAAATTTTTTGAGTCCAATAAATGAAAAGTCATTGAGAGTGAACTGTCCATTAAAGAGGATGAAGTTAAAAAAAAAAAATCCTCAAAAGGGTGAACTATCTGCATAATTATTAGTGAAACTAACTTTTTTTTATCGGGTTAATTATTCTGAATTTGATGTTTGATGTTTCCAATTAAATATTAAGATTGCCAGTTTGAATAAATTGGAATCGCAAATTGGAAAGTAAAGCCCATTCTGTATTTCTAAAGCTATATCATTTTTAGTTTTCCCAGGTCATAACGATACAGAAAAATTTTTATTTGGTCTCTTGAAATAAACAGGTTACTAACCTATGAAAATATTTAGGAAATGAGAAGCAGTCAACAGGAGGAAATTTTATTTATGGACGTTTTAATACTATTCAAAAGCAGAATTGTTTTTAAATCAAGGAAACAAAATTTTTTCTTCAACCTGGTAGATACAATATGGGCTTGAACAAGAAAAGTAAGTTTTTTTTAGACAGCAGTTAGATTCTAGATTGATCATTTATTTATTCGAAAAGGAAAAAGTTATTTGTTGTTCTTTTTCTCAAAACATCTTCGTGATAAATTTGTGTTTATTATTCTTACTTTTGGGATTTTTCTACCTCTTGAAAGGAATGAATTTTATCCTAATAATTTTTTCTTTTCTTTAATAAAAAATTGCAAATCTTTTCAAAAAAAACAACCCAGAAATAGTTATTTTAAAAGAAAGATTTTTGAAAGAAATCAAAAAAAAGATACAAAGAGATAAGAATTATGAATTTATTGATTAAAGACAGTGTTCATTATCAAAGAAATAAAAAGGTTTTCATAAATGGAGAAACAAAGAAAGAAGTTATTTTTTGTTTTCCTTTACATTCCTCTAGCAAGTCTCACTCGTTTGAGGATCTTAATTTGAAGACTGAGTTAATTTGTATTATGTTTTTGAATAAAGTGAGAAAATGTACTTGACTTTCTTAAAGAAAGCCTTGATTTAATTGGTTTTCCACCTCTGAATCTAAAGTCATTGAAGGAATTGCCCAAAATGATTGGGACTCAAGAGCAAGTAAATTTTTTATTTTACCAAAGCAACTTACAGGTGTTTCCCATTTTGAAAGATCTTCAATTTTTTCATCTTTAAAAAAATTGCAGAGAAAACTTTCGAATGAATGACGTTGGCTTTTTCCTTCTTTTTGTCTTTCATTGGAAATTTGTTGTGTTTCATTCCTTATTATTTCCACTTCATCCAATTTTGAAACTCGTAAATAATCAACTTCATTTTCTAAGTTGTTAAAGGACAACTTGTCAGCGATTGAAATCGGATCTTTTTGAAAATTATTCAACTCCAATTGGTCTTTTAAAACTTGATAGAATCTATTTTTTATTTGGCATTCTGATCTTCCAGGCAAATGTTTTGCAATTTTAGCCCACTTTTTTCCATATTGATGACAAAGAGAGACTATTTTTTCATCTTCTTCAATACTCCAATAATTATTGTTCTTAATTCCTGGTTTGAGATTATTTATGTATCTGTCTCTTATTTGCTTGTCAGATCTTCCTCTCATAAATTTACTAATTAAGGTCCATTTGAATCCATGTTTATTCACTAATTCAATGAGTTTTTGATCTTCTTTAGGTTTCCATAAGACTCTAATTTTTCTTTTTGGATTCTTTGGTTTTTCCTTTTCATTTGCAGTTTTTGTTTGGTTCGAGTTTTTATAGATCTTTTTGGAAAGAGCAAGGATGGATGATTTTTTTCCTTTTTTGATTTTTTTGTCATGTATTGATTCATTTATTTTTGTAGTTCCAAGCAAGTTTTTATCTGGAGAATTAAAATACATGTCAACTTCAACAAATTTGTGATTGCTTTGGTCTGTTAGATTAGTTTCAGTGGATGACGACTTGTTCAAAAAGAAAGGAGAAATTGTTGGAAATTGATGATTGTTAACAAAGAAAGGATTAATAGAAGATTGGTTTTGAAAAGACGATGTTATTTGCATTTCACAGACCAAAGAAAGAGAATTCAAGCTTTACTAAATATTTAAATTAATTATGGAGATTCAATAATCCCAGATTAAATAATATTGTTATTAAGTTGGAATGAGTCAGAATTGCTAATTTATTAAAGCTGTTTAAATTAATTAGAACGATAAACGCCGCCTTTAACGATTTTTTTTGTTTTAAATAAGCTCTTCAATCAATCATTTCAATTTCACAAAAATGGAGTAAAATACCATATAGGAATATTACTAATTTTTTTGCATGAAGTGGTCATTTCTTTGCCAAAGAACTTTAACCTAAGCTTAGTATATTTCCGTTAACCTATTTTCTCCTTTATAAATAGATAGTAAAACTCTCAATAGGATCATAACATGAGTATGGAAAATCTAAATGCATGTAAAAATTCATAATTTAATCTCCATAGACAGATTTTGGGATCTGAAAATCCTTTGGCCAAATATAAAAATAATTTCTATTTTTTAGAAAAAGGGTTATTTAACGCTTGAACTTTATGAATTAATGAATCCAATTTATTAGATCTATTAGAATTCAGAAATAAAATATATTTAGATTTCTTAAATTTGTCTTTTTTAATTTAAATTAAAAGTTCATTTAATGAATTATTCAAAATAGATGTTTCCCTCTGATAAATCTTCAAAGCAGAACTTTACTAGAATGAAGTTTATCAGCTTCCTTTTCAAATAACTTGATCGTTCCAATTTAACCCTTTGAATTTAAGGATTTTCTTTTATTTTTTAAATGGAAAAGCAGGTTATTACAGAAACGTAAAAGGCCTGGTTTACTAATTGAGTTATTAACTTTTATAAGCATCTGGACTGTATTAATTTTTTATTTAAAGTTTTTTTTTCTCCCAAATACTTCATTGAACCTTCTATATTTTCAGTGAATAAACCTGACCATCATGAAAATGTTGCATTAAAAAAAAATAAATTGGAAAAGCGCCATTTGTATCAACTGCTAATGGAAGATAAGTAAAGATAGATCTAAATTCGATGAGTATAGTGCCTAGAGCAAACTGAATTATTTGAGGTTTTATTACTGTTTTCTATAAAAAATGAAACCAAGAAATTTGTTTTTGGAGTTCTTTTCGTCAGAATTTTTTCTTTTTAAACAAGAAAGAAAAATAACAAATTAAAAATCTTTAAACTCCTTTATATAAATAAAAAAAAAATTCAGGACAAATGAACTTAGGAAATCCTTTTTCGGGTAATAGGCTTGTCTGAGGAATTGGAGAGATACAAATTTTAGGGGAAGGATATTTTTTTCTCAAGTTACATTGATTGTTCATTGTTAGGAATAAGCATGGATTAAAACTTCATGAATCTATCTATATCCTAAATGTTTTTGTTATTGTCTGATATTCCAACATTACCTCTAAATAATTTGAAAAGTTTTTGAATCTATGAATAATTATTTTAAATTCTGAATGATCTAATCTAAATCTTTGGATTATATTCAAATATCTAATTGAAAACATTTTTTTCAATCTAGTAGTATTTTTAAAATAAAAAAGAGCCAAATCTGGAGAAAGACTTAAAAATTTTTTTTTTTTTTGAAAAAAGCGGATTGAAATTGAATGAAAAGAAGAATTCTAATAATTCTTGATTTGGAGAGTTAGAGAAAAGAGTAAAAATTAAAAATACGTTCACTAGGTTAATTCAGTTGACAAATTTGATTTTGCATTAAATCTTTTTCCACGTATTTAAAACTTTAACTAGAGATCTAGATGCCAAAATGAGTGGAAATTAATTTATATGATATTCAGGATAAAAGGGATTAACAAAAAAAGTAAATTAGCAATAAAAATGAAAACTCTTTTATTTACAAAAGAAAAATTTGTATCAAACAAATCTAATTTATATTTAATATAATAGCTTTGTCTATTCTGTTGAAAACCTTAAATGCAATTTGGTTTCTTTCTTTCAAAAAAGATCTTCATAAAGTTGATGTTCATCCCTTTTATCCTAATCTATTGGAGAAATCTCCAAAAAAGATTGATATTCAACATCACTGAGATTCTTTATTTTTGTGGAAAGATTTGAATCTGTTTCAGGGTCAGAAAATTCCTCAAATTTTTCATCTTTAAAAAAATTATAAAGAAAATTTTCAAACCTCTCATTTTCATGTTTTTCATGGAAGCTGTTATGAGTTTTAGTCTCAACTTTTGTACTTGTTTTATCAAGCTTTACAAAAGTTTCTGAAGACAAGATTTCCTCGTGATTTGAGTTGTTAAAGGACAACTTGTCAGCGATTGAAATCGGATCTTTTTGAAAATCATTCAACTCCAATTGGTCTTTTAAAACTTGATAGAATCTATTTTTAACTTGGCATTCTGATCTTCCAGGTAAGTATTTTGCAATTTTAGCCCATTTTCTTCCATATTGATGACAAAGAGAAACTATTTTTTCATCTTCTTCAATACTCCAATAATTATTGTTCTTAATTCCTGGTTTGAGATTATTTATGTATCTGTCTCTTATTTGCTT